>Ga0182015_10000620_pt1 | contig 50527 bp, 41 predicted proteins | sample 712P3MmetaG_FD_120478 | JGI IMG/M metagenome (GOLD analysis project Ga0182015, IMG submission 120478) | Permafrost microbial communities from Stordalen Mire, Sweden - 712P3M metaG | ecosystem: Environmental > Terrestrial > Soil > Wetlands > Permafrost | place: Sweden: Stordalen | collected...
CATATGGGGAAGACCTGGATCGAAGTGGATGTGACGAACGGCGACAACTATAAACTGCACATCGTGACTGAAACCGCGCTAACTCAGGATGTCGTCGCCAACGCCGCTGACCTCTCCACCGGCATCACCGGCGTCGGTCACATTGTCGTCAACGGCATCCTCTTTGACACCGGCAAAGCCGACGTCAAGCCCGAATCCGACGCCGCCCTCCAGGAAGTCGCCAAGATGCTCAAGGGGAAACCGTCCCTCAAGGTCTATGTCGTAGGGCATACGGACAACGTCGGCGGCCTGGCTGCCAACATCGATCTCTCCAAGCGCCGCGCAGCCTCCGTCGTACAGTCGCTCATCGCAAAATACGGCGTGTCTGCCGCCCAACTCCAGTCCTTCGGTGACGGCCCCTATGCGCCCGTGGCTTCCAATCACTCCGAGGATGGCCGTGCGCTAAATCGCCGCGTCGAATTGGTCGAGCAATAGGAAAGAGACCGTTGCTCGCCACGCTTCGCTGCATCGCGAATAAAGAGTCGCCGAAAAGAGCCGGGAATTCCTCAGAGTATTCGCTGTGAGAAGGCAGTCCAGGTTTAGACCTGACACCTGAGTGGACGGCAGATTTCGGAAGCCGAAAATGCATCCACGAAAGAAGGAAATCGTGACAATACTACACCAACTCGCGGACCGAAGTGGCAAAATGCTTGCTTTTGTGGCGTTCCTCGTCACGATTTGGGGCGTGACCTACATGCATGAGAGGGCCCACAGATACGATATTGTCGCGGTGGGAGCCGGAAGCGGAGGAAGTGGCGGAAGTCAGGACACTACTGGAGACGGCGGTAACACAGAGATCTTGGCTTACTTGGTTGACCACAAAACTGGGAAGGTTTGGGTAATACATGGCCCTGTGGAAGTCCCAGCGGCGCGACACAGCTGCCAAGATATGGGCTGGACCGAGAGTGAGCTCGGCTGTCAGATGAGTAAGTAAGTCTCGATTTGGCCTACTCGTCAGCACTTGTGAGTTGCAGGAGGACCAGTTAGAGGTAGCGTATTCGATTGTCTGATTTTGGAACGAACGTGCTTTGGCACGAAGGTTCTGGCCGACTGACGGTGTGCGCGTAGATGCTTGCCAGATTAGCCGCCTCCGGGAGGCGCGTCTCGGGAAGTTACGGAAACAACGGACGTTGAGGGCCGATACGATGTGTTCAGCGCGTAGAAATAAGCAAACTCGTCATGTAAAAGCAGTGCAATACCACACTCGGGTAGGGTTTTTATGGCCCGATCCTCCTGTAGCTCGCGCTTTTCCTAGCTGGCGTCTCACTGTGCATGGAACTAGGTTTAATTACTTAATGTTAGCGTAACACGCAAAGGTCTCAAAACTACCGGTTTGTAAAGCAAAAGGCTATGAGCCGGACGGCACGAAACGATACGGATCATTTGCGGCGGTCTGATCAGTTGCTAGGTGCTCAAGTTCCGTCACGACTTGGTCTAGTTCGTCCACCATAGCCCGAGGTGCCGTAGTCTTGCGGAATGTCGTTTGAGAGATTCCTCCCAACAATCAAACTTCCTCGACGAACTCCAGTCGATTGCCCCAAGGATCTCGTACGAAGATCCGACGCGCGTCTGGATTCGCAGTGTCATCCATATAATCAACGATCTTTGATCGCAGTACTACCTTGAGTGCACTCAGATCGCGGACTCTAAAGGCCGTATGTGCTTTGCGCGCAGGCGAGAAATCTCGCTCGACACCAACATGCAACTGCCGGTCACCACACTGGAACCAACAGCCGCCATCTATCGCTAGCTCGGGAGGTTTCGCGATTTCGGACATTCCAAGAACTTCCCCGAAAAATCGTCTGGCCTGTTCTTCGCACGCATATGGCGCGGCTAGTTGAACATGATCAATGCCGATGATCTGAAAGCCCATGTATCGATGCATTATCTCATATCTGCTCCGGCGATATAGATCCCGTGAATCGCCGCAGTTCGCGAGTTCTAAAATCCTGACGCCGTCTAGGATTCTCTCCGGAATCTGTTGTCCAAGTCCCTGAAGCGCACCCAGAATCTGCTGTTCCTCTTGGTTCCACGCTGAGAACCTCGCTGTTCAGAATTCCTCAGTGATCTTACCGTCCAGTTTGTCCACGTAAGCCTGTTCCAGGCGCCCTCGTACCTGCGCCAGACGCTGTACCAGTCGTTCCCGCTCCGTAGGATCACCCTGGATTCTGGCGAGGGAAGCTGGCATTCTCAGCGGACCGATTTTTGCGGCGGGGACAACTGCGAGCGTGATAACCTTTTGGCATGGAAGCGGAACTGCATGCAACAATTAAGATATTCCAGGGACAGGCCATACAGTCCGTCCATACATCCGCTACGGTACGTTATGGTTTGAGATAGACGGTAACATGTTGGCTACCCGGCAGGAGATGCCGGAATTGGCTGACGGCGTGTACTCGTTGCAGGAACTGGCCGAACTATTCGCGCGGAGGCACGCTGAAGAAGAGAGCAGGCCCTAGCCCGGACACCAGCAGCGTGCGTCGGGGAAGTGCCAGTGGTCTGGGGGCAGCCATAGTTGAAGCCCCATTTGCAGCTAGGAAGGATAAGAGGATCGTACCGCGCCGCAGCAATAAGCATTCAAATGCTATTGTAATTGTGATTATCCTTCTGGCCTTGTTCTTGTTGAGACGGACCCAGCAGGCCGGCTTGCGATATTCGCCACCAGTGGCCGCGCGCCCACGTTGATTTCTTTGTCACACCCACAACCTGAGGAAGATTCTTTAGCGCCGCCGACGGAGTTTTTGGTAGGGACAAGTTGATGAACTCGCCCCGGACGCGTTATAGAATCAGGCATGGAAAAAGTCCAAAATTCCTGTTTACTGCCAGCATTGCAAACAGAAACAGATTGTTCATGTCTTTGTACGAGCAGGGCGAAGTCCGATGAACAACCAGACCGTCAACTGCATAAAGTGCAAGAAAGAATTTGAAGTGCTGGTTTCCGACCCGATTATCGGCGGACCATTCCCGGAATAAAAGTTCTGCTTTGACCCAGGGAAGTCGCTTGCAATTTGGACGGACTATCTGTCCTCCGCCCTAAGATGTGTTGGCCAATTCGACGGCCAGTGGCATGGTTCGCGGTCCGAATCATAACGCAAAAGATTCCTGACGTTAGAGAGTTGAGGGTGAGCGAGGGGTTGCAGTTTCGCGTGACGTTCAAAAATCCCCCCCAACCCTGGGATTTCTAAATGCTTGAAAGTACTCAGGACGATCGGTAGATCCCTGATGTTCGAAATTCATCTGTATATCGAACGGCGCTCGAAGGTCGTAACGAAGACCTATCAGGCGTAGGACAGGCAGCAAGCCTTAGTCCTCCTCAGTATGACCTTCCAATGCGACAATCCCGATGCGTCCTGTTACGGGGTGATGTGATGAGCAAAAATAAGAAGCCGAATCCATACTGTCCGGTCCCCGGTTGTCGGACGAAACAGCCCCACTTAGACAACAAGCACCACGAGCAACTATATGATGTCTTCTCAAACCCCAAACTACTTGCACAGACGGTTAAGAGTTGCATCGTGGATATGATTCAGTCCTGTACGGACGACGTGAACAAAACCAGATTCTTTGCTTATCTGACTCGCTGGCGACAGCGAGAGGAGATGTACACCCGCGCTCTGTATTTGCTGTTTGTTGCCACACCGGAAGAGATTGCTCACGTCGTTTCAGACGAATTGCCGAACAGCTTCTCAGCGATGTGGCAGAAAGTGAACACCACCGTGCTCGACGGCAAAGGCACCCTTGACAAGAAGCTGACGGGGTTGAGTGGAGACGAATTCACGACGATGGACACGCTGAACCACAGTGCTCACGGTTCTCTTATGGCTGTTGTGACGACCATCGGATTCCAAAAAAATCCCAACCGAATCGGGATGAGCAAACAGCACTTAAACGTTTGGAAGAAGTATTGCGACTTTCTCGATTACGCGGAGAAGAAGTTTGGCGAAGGCAAGAGCAGAAACGAAGTGCTAGCCGGGTTCAAACTCCTACTCGCCAAGCCTTCGTCTTGGCCGCCGCCTAAGCCGACTGAAGATGTCAGGGCATGACACGTATATCAAAAGCACGAACTGTCAGCTATATCTACCCGCCGTCTGGCTCTGTGAGCCATCTTCAAACCCTGGCTGGATTCTCGATTCCCGGATTCTCACCTGTCCTAAATTTCTCTCTTTCTCAAACCTCAGATTCTTCATGTTCTTTCCTCCTATGCGTTCACCTCTTTTGCCGACGCGGTAAATGTCGCCGCATTCTTCCTGACGAACTCCTGCACGCTCAGCGCCCTTGTCCCGTTAGCGTGAGCACGTCGTCTGACATCCGGTCGTAGCGTCCAGCGCGGTGCAGATCGGCCATCGTCGCGAGGTGATTCACCAAGTGAACCGGCAAGCCGCGCGCGAGCAACTCGTCGCGCCACGGCTCGACCCGAATGTCCTGAAAGGTGATCGTGCGGCCAAGCGCCTTCGAATACTCCTGTGCAAGCTCCGCACAGCTTCTGAAAGAGCTTTTCTTGCGGAGGGGCGTAGCAAAAATCTTGGAGGTCGTCGCCCACCGATTGTACGAACAGACGGGAACTACGAGCGCGCTAGTGACCGAAATGGAAAAGTCATTGGCAGGCATTCGGACCGTGCTAAGCGAACCGCAAGGGTGCCCCCTGCTATGGGTTAGCGATCTCCTGCCAACGGTATTGAGAGAAGCGGAAGAAAAAGAGCACCGGCGGAGACAAACGGGGAGACCCGTCATTGGAGTACGAACCGGCATCGAGGGGCTAGATCAAATCCTCAACGGACTTAACGCAGGTCTTTGCCTACTCGCGGGAGGCCCCGCCATCGGCAAAACGACTCTCGCGCTCCAAATTGCGAGCGCAGCCTGTGCTGACGTTCCTACAATTTTTGTGACTTTTGAGAATAGCCCAGGAAATTTAGTCCTGAAAGCCATCTGTTCCTGCGCGCAAGTTAATACTCAAGATGTGGAGCGTGGAACCGCGGATCTCAAGAAACTGACGACTGCTGCGGGGCACTGGGACCGTGATGCGGCACAGCGTTTGGCCTTTGTCGAAGGCAAGGCGGGATTATCGGTTACGCAATTGCGCTCTCACGTACATCACGCAATCAACCGATACAAGGGAACTCAATGTCTTGTCGTTGTGGATTTCTTACAGGTCTGGGCGAAAATCGCAAGTTCGAATCGAGGTTTAGACACGCGAGGCCGCGTTGAAGCTCTAGGTTCAGAGTTACGGGAGTTAGCCATAGAGTCAAACTGTCCCATCGTAGCTATCTCATCTCAGAACCGCGAGCAGGGTGGCTATGGCGAAGGCAATGGGAGAGCGTCACTAGACTCGCTTAAAGAGAGCGGCGACCTCGAATACCTTGCGGATGTAGCAATGTTCCTCGTCGGTACTTCGACTCGCCAATCCACACCCCCAACACGGGCTTTAGAATTGATCGTCCAAAAAAATAGAATCGGTGAAACCGGGACGGTACATCTGATTTTCAAGCCAGATATCTCGAAATTCCGTGAGGAGGTGAGGAATGTTCGGGATTAATCTGCCAATAGTAGAAGGCGGCGCAGGGGGGAAACCTACTTCTTTCTGAATTGCAGCTTGAATCGTGCCTGCCGACGCGTTCGCAGATGGGTCACAGGGTGCGTGCGTTCTGTCCTTTCCATCGATCTGATCATCAACGCAGTCTCGCGATTGACAAAGGGACTGGACGGTTTTGCTGCTTCGCCTGTGGTGCGTGGGGCTACATGGACTGGGCGCGCACAAACGAAACAAGAAACCGTTTCAGGGTAAGCAGCCGACGCAAGGTGGGTAGTTCGCAAACGTGCGAACCTCGCGGCGACCTCCTTAGGATTTTAGAGAACTATCAAAACGCCTTACCAGGCAGTGTGGGCCAGAAATACCTGGAGTTTCGCGGAATAGTCCTGCCGCTCGCACAAAAACATGCCCTCGGTTACGCGGCTCCCGGCAAGTGGATTCACGAGGGTCGCGATTGGAAGTGGGGGCGAATAGTTGTTCCTCACACGACCCCGAGCGGACAAGTCGTCAATCTCTATGGCCGGGCTGTGGGTTCAGATGAGAAAGTCCCGAAGGAACTTCGCCATGACCACCTGCCTGGCGCGAAGGGGTACTTCAACGGAACGACCTTGCGAAACCAAGAACCGCTATTCGTCACAGAAGGTCCGTTCGATGCCCTTTCACTAATGGCCGCAGGATGCCCTTGTGCGGTAGCAATATTTGGCACACGAGGTTGGCGAGCGGATTGGGCCAACAACGCCTCAAAAATTGTTTTAGCGCTCGACGCTGATTCCAGCGGCCAGCTGGGATGGCGAGAAATTGCTCGGCAAAGCCGACTTCGAGGAAAGACGGTAGCTTATCTGCCCCCCGAAGTTTACGGAGGGCGAAAGGACGCGAACGAAGCATGGACAGCTGGGATTCTGACTTTACCGCTGACAACAACCGCAGTTGGGACTCGAAGGCAGTGGAGGACCGGTGAGCAAGAAGGCTGTGTGCGAGCACTGCAATGATACCGGTCAGTGCTATTGCATTTCCTGTGGTGGACAGTGCGCTCGATGCGCGCGGAATATGCTGCCCGAGCGGGAGAAGGAACGGCGGCTGGACAGGCTAGGGCGGAAAGGTAGCAGAGAGTTCAAGGAATTGATCGAGAAGATTCGGAAGGGACTGCCGTTATGAGTGGGTTGTGTGAGCAGCAAGGAACCGAACTGTCAGTCGAAATGGACATTGCGACCGATGACCGGAGATTTTGCTAACACTATTGAAGCACGGCACGTGAAAAATGGCGACCACCCTCGAACATGAAAAGTCAATCGGCGTAGCTGTTGATGGGATTCCGCACACGCCTTCGATCGAGCGCCACTACTCGCCAGCGGAGATCGCCAAGAGATGGTGCCTGAGTATAGATTGTGTTCGAAAAATATTCGAGAACGAACCAGGTGTGGTCGTAATTGGAAACACGCAATCGAAACGCGGAAAAAGAACGTATACGACATTAAGAATCCCACAGAGTGTGCTTGATCGCGTGCACAAACGATTAAGCAAGGTATAAACTTCCGACCATGCTAACGATCTACCGCCGACACAAAAAGAATTGCGAGCATCGCAACGAGGGCCGGAAGTATCGGCGTTGCCGGTGTCCAATTTGGGTTGACGGCTCTATAGCGGGTAATCAGTTCCGCAAGTCTCTCGATATTGTGGACTGGCAGAAGGCCCATGACAAAATAATGGCTTGGGAGTCAGACGAGAGTGAACCGAAACCCGCCCCGGAGCCAATCACCATTCAATTGGCTGGCGAACGATTTCTTGTGGATGCGGCCACACAAAAGCTTAAAGAGTCAACAATCTGCAAATACCGGCTGTTGTTCAAACAGATCGGCGATTTCGCACAGAAGCGCGGCCTGCGATACCTTAAGGAATTGGACCTTGTGATGCTTGATGAATTCCGAGCAGGATGGAAGGACGGAGCGCGTTCGAGTGCCAAGAAACTGGAGAGGCTCCGCGCTTTCCTTCGTTTCGCACAAAAACGGGAATGGGTCTCAAGGAATCCCGCGAGCGACCTGAAGGCTCCGAGAGTAACGCTCTGCCCTACGATACCGTACACACGGGAAGAAATGATGCGGATTCTCGCTGCCATCGCAAAATACCGAGAAGAGTTTCCTACTCGAGGCAAGGAAAACGCGCTGCGCCTACGCGCTCTTGCGTTGCTTCTGCGTTACAGCGGTATGCGGATCGGAGATGCCGTTAGCTTGACAAGCGACCGGATCAAAATGAATCGGCTTTTCCTTTACACCGCCAAGACCGGCACGCCAGTGAACACGATCTTGCCAGATTTTGTCCTCGAAGCACTCGAAGCATCTCCGAAAGTAACCGACTTATATTTCTTCTGGAATGGCACAGACAAGCTCGACACTATCGTAGGGAGTTGGCGCAGGCGGCTCGGAAAACTGTTCGAGCTCGCCGAAGTTCCAAAAGGCCACGCGCATCGGTTCCGCGACACATTCGCGGTTGAACTACTACTCGCGGGCGTGCCAATCGAAAGAGTTTCAGTTTTACTCGGACACCAAAGCGTGCGGATTACTGAGCGCCACTACTCGCCTTGGGTACGCGCTCGGCAAGAGCAGCTTGAGCAGGACTTGAAGCGCGTTTGGGAACAAGATCCTGTAGCGCTCCTGGAAGCGAAGGGTACACCAGAGGTACACGACAAAAACGAGAGGATTAACTAGCGGACTTTCATAAGGATACGTTGGAGGCGCGGGTGGGAATCGAACCCACGTATAAAGGTTTTGCAGACCTCTCCCTTACCACTTGGGTACCGCGCCTCGGTGTTACAGTATAGCGAAACTTGCTCGCAGTTTCAGCCTGCAACAATTCAGAAAAACTTCAATCGCAACGTCCCACGTTAGCGAATATGCAATTCATAGGGCATTCGAACCTGCACTGGACCCATCTGACCCACAATGTGGCGCAACATCGATTCTATCGTTTGCGATTCACTCATATTGTTGTCTTTTTGGCGCTCGATTAACTGTTCGAAAAAGGATCGTTCTTCGGGGTAGCGCACAATATGTACCGACTCGTTTTGCGGGATGCCTGAAAGTTGCTTCGCGACTTCGATGGCGTGGTCCAAACCGCCGAGTTCGTCGACCAGCCCTAAATCCTTGGCTTGAGCGCCAGTCCAAACGTGACCCTTGCCCACGTTGTCCACAGCTTCTACCGTCATCTTGCGGCCCGCCGCTACGCCTTTCGTGAAATCCGCGTACGTCTCGTTCAATGATTTCTGAATGTAATCGCGCTGCGTCGGCGTGAAATTCTGCTGGTCTGAAAAGAGTGTGGCATTGTCGCTTGTAGCGATATAGTCCGTGCTCAGCCCCAGCAAATTATACAGGCCCGAAATATTAAATTTGCCGATCAGTACGCCAATCGAGCCGGTGATGCTGTCTGGATCAGCCACAATTTTCCGCGCAGGCGCTGCAATCCAATAGCCTCCGGACGCGGCAACATCGGACATCGAAACCACGACAGGTTTCACGTGATCCGCCAATTCTACTTCGCGCCGAATCACTTCGCTTCCCACCACGGAACCTCCGCCGGAATCCACGCGCAGGACGATCGCCTTGATATCAGAATCCTTTCGCGCGGACCGAATATCTGCAGCGACCGAATCGCCGCCCATTACAAATCCGCCGCCCGGGGCGTTGCCGGATTCTCCGGAAATGATCAATCCGGTGGCGTGCACCACGGCGATCTTCGTACCGCCGTCGAGCTTTACGAAGGGACGATAACGGTCCAGGGGAATTGGATTCCATCCTTTGCCTTTTTTCTTGAAGTAGTCCTGCACCTGATCCCAGTAGCCGAGGCGGTCAACCACTCTGCTGCTCAGAGCGTCACTCGATGAAAACGGCCCGCGGTTTACCAGCGCTTCAAATTGAGCGCGATCCATTCCGCGAGCCGTTGAGGCGTCGTTCAGATATTGATCGTAAATGGCGTGTACCAGACCTTCGACTTCTTCCTTGTGTGCTGGAGTAAATTTTTTCTCCGTGAACATGTTGCTCGCGGTTTTGTACTCGGCGATGTGATAAAACTCGGGGACGATTTTAAGTTTATCCAGCGTGCCGCGAAGGAAAAGGGCCTGTGCCATCATTCCGCGAATGCTCACCGGGGCGGTAGGAACCAGCCAGACCTGCTGGCACGCGCTGGCGAGATAATATTCGGGATTACCGATGCCGTCGTAGCCAAGGTAACAAATGCTGGGCTTGCCGCTTTTGCGAAACCGCATCAGGTGGGCTCGGATTTCTTCGAGTTTGCCCCATCCCGTTTCTAAGGGCGCAACGCGTACCACCAGTCCCACGACCCGCGAGTCTTTCGCTGCCGTGTCAATAGCATCCAGGTAATCGTGAAGCACCGGAACTGTTGTGCCGGTGAATGCGCTGAAAAAATCCGGAGCACGCTGCTCTTCGATTTGACCTGTTGCGTCAATTACCAGGACTCCGTTCGAGGGCAACCGCAGCGCTCTCGGTTTCGACGACACGAATGCCAACACCAACAGAAACAAGATCACGAGGGCGATCACAATCGCGCGCCGTTTGCCCCAGGTCATTTTCGATCACCTCATTGAGGAGTTCGTTGAGTCAAACCAAAGTAGCATCGAGGACGCGAAAACTCCACATCGCAGTCTTTTCTGGTGTGCCAAAAAGGATGCAAAGGCGTCTTGACCGCGGAGAGTTAGGAGTTGGGTTGACGTGCCAGGCTGCCCTTCATGCTTCAGGGTCAAAGTCAGCGCGCTGTATGAATCTAACACCCGCCGAGCCCCAAGACCGCAGGTCTTAATTCCAGGGTGTGTCTGCTATAATCTTCCGCACAAACATGGATTTCGATCACTTAACTACCTTTCTCGAAATATCGAAATTGGGCAGTTTTTCTCGCGCGGGACAGAAACTGTTCCGATCGCAGCCTGCTGTCAGTGCGCAAATTCGCCAGCTTGAGCAGGAATACGGGCAGAAACTCTTCGACCGCGTCGGAAAAACGGTGAAGTTGACAGCAGCGGGGGAAGCCCTGATCGTCTATGCCAACCGGCTGCTGAGTTTGAAGGAAGAATCACTGCGCGCCGTTACCGATCTTTCCAGTTCGCCACGTGGAACGCTTCAGATCGGCGCGAATGAAGCGACGTGTCTGTATGTGCTCCCCGATTTGTTCGCGGCTTATCATCGGCAATATCCGGGAGTCCAGATCAGCATCTACCGAAATTTCAGTAGAAAAGTGATTGAGAAGATTGAAGACGGCTCGGTGGACGTGGGGATTGTAACTTTACCTGCGAAATCGCCAAGCCTGAGAATCCATTCGATTTTTCACGACCGGCTGATGTTGATGGTAGGGGCCAACAATCCGCTCGCAAAATCGAAAAGCGTCAGCGTGAGCGAAGTCGCAGATCAACCACAAATCGTTCCGAAAACCGGATACACGCGTCAGCTTTTCGATAAACTGTTCCGCCCATACCGCTCTAAATTGCGGATCACCATGGAACTGGCCAGCGTAGGCATGATCAAGCGCTTTGTAGTCGCCGGCCTGGGGGTTTCCATAATCAGCGAAAGTTTCGCCAAGGATGAGGTCCGATCAGGAGAAGCAAAACTGATACCGATCTCCGACGCAATCCTCACGCGCGAACTGGGTCTGGTGTACCGACGAGACCGGACTTTGCCGCGAGCCGCCGCAGCATTCGTCGCACTCCTGCGCCAGCAGATTGCTCAGCAGCCGGACAGCGCCCATCACGCCGGTAAGCACTGAGTTTTTGACTTCGGCTGGAGTCCAACCGTTTTCCTGCAACCCGGTACAAGTACATCCGCAATCCTGCATCACTCATACTGAGCGCAGGCATAACGAAACCTTTCAATAGTGCTAGTAGGGAATCTAGAGCATCCAATCTTTAACAGGGCGCGTACTAAAGTTGGAGTATTCGAAGGCAATGCGGAAATGTTGATTAAGAAAAAGCCCCAGTTGACTTACGCCGATGTGACGCCCAAGGGTCTGTACATGGGGCGGCGCAACTTCCTTTTTGGGATCGCTGCTACTTACGGCGCCGTCGTCGGCTACAAAAAGATGACGCGGTTGTTCAGCGGGCCCGCGACCGGTTCCACGCCGGTGAAGCTGAGTGGAGTGTCTAAGTGGCCTTATAGCACGACGGAAAAGGAAACGCCGCTCGAAGACGTTACCCACTACAATAATTTTTACGAATTCGGCACCGGAAAAACCGATCCCGCGCAAAATGCCAAGAACTTTGTCACGACTCCTTGGACCGTTTCCGTCGACGGGGAAGTCGCCAAGCCGCGTAAATTCAGCATGGACGAAATCCTGAAAATCGTTCCTCTTGAGGAGCGCATTTACCGGCATCGTTGCGTTGAGGCGTGGTCCATCGTCGTGCCGTGGATTGGATTTCCGTTCAGCGAGATCGCGAAACTGGTGCAGCCAACCTCCAAAGCGAAATTCGTCGCTTTCGAAAGCTATTACGATATAAAACAAATGCCGGAAGGGCCGATGGCGGGCATCGAGCTTCCTTACGTGGAAGGCCTGCGCCTGGATGAGGCCATGAATCCGCTTACGCTGCTCACAGTCGGGATGTATGGCGAGACGCTCTTCAACCAGGATGGAGCGCCGGTGCGCATGGTGATCCCGTGGAAGTATGGGTTCAAGAGCATTAAATCTCTGGTTCGCATTCACTTTGTAAAGGACCAGCCGCCGACCAGTTGGAACATCGCTAATGCCCGCGAATATGGTTTCTACTCCAACGTGAATCCGAATGTGGATCATCCGCGCTGGAGCCAGGCCAAGGAACGCCGGTTAGGAGAATTTCTGCGGCGTCCCACGCTGATGTTCAATGGTTATGGCGATCAGGTCGCCAGCATGTACAACGCTATGGACCTGAAGAAATATTACTGACCGTGGGCTCCGCGTGAAGTCTTTCCTCACCAGCAAGTGGGCCAAAGTGTTGGTGTTTTTGGTCTGCCTGATTCCGTTTGGCCAATTGCTGTGGCGCGCGTTTCACAACGGATTGGCTGGCTTTCCCAACAACATGGACTTCGGTGCCAATCCCATCGAGTTCATTACCCACGCGACAGGGGATTGGACGCTCCGCTTCCTGATCATCACTCTTGCCGTTACTCCGCTACGCAAAATCGTGCGGCAGCCGCAACTGATTCGCTTCCGGCGCATGTTCGGGTTGTTCGCATTTTTTTACGGCTGCTTGCATTTTGGGACCTGGATCGGGCTCGACAAGTTTTTCGATTGGTCCGAAATGTGGAAAGATGTGCTGAAGCGCCGCTTTATTACGGTGGGGTTTGCAGCTTTTGTGCTAATGATTCCGCTGGCGGTCACTTCGACGGCAGGAATGATCCGACGGCTGGGTGGGCGGCGTTGGCAACTGCTGCATCGCCTGATTTATGTGAGCGCGGTCCTTGGTGTGATTCACTACTACTGGCTGGTTAAGTCTGATGTACGCAGACCCCTGCAGTACGCGTTTCTAGTGGGAATTTTGCTGGCTTGGCGGTTAGGAGCGTGGCTCTATAGTCGAAGGCGAGGCGGCATGACGCGCTCGGGTTCGACGCTAACCGAGCCTTCCATAGCTGAGGGTGTGTAGCGGTCATGCTCGCGTGTCGTTCAGGATTTCTGGGAAGTCGCGGGACCTTAATCCTTAGCTCCCATCACGTCGACTGAAACATTTGGCGAACCTGTTGTCGCTGCATTTAAGTACTAGGGGTACGCCACCGCTCTCCTGAAAACTGTCCCTGAGCACAGGTTTATTTCAAATAGCTATCACTTAGAATTAAGGGAGGCAGAATTGCTCCCTCAGAACTACTAGGACAACCTTAGTGCCAAATCGGGAATTTCGTGCCCGAATAAGTCGCAGGGTTTCTTCAAATTGTGGCCGAATGGGGTGCTTTTCCGTGCCAAGTTCAAAAAATCTATGGCTCGTGGTGCTCCTTGCCGCAGTTGCTGTTTATATGGGTTCCTGCGGGTACGCTGGCACGCCGCCGGGAAATAAATCCGTCATGGTCGCGCCTGCCATCATTCAGCAACCGGCGAATCAAACGGTGACAGCTGGGCAATCGGCTGCGTTTTCAGTCACGGCCACCGGCACTAACCCGCTAAGTTATCAGTGGTATATGAACGCCGCCGCTGTGGGAACCAATTCGAGCACTTATTCCATTTCGGGAACAACCCTGGCGCAGAACGGCGCCCAGATTTATGTTAACGTGACCGATCCTGCGGCTACTGTTCAGAGCAGCGTGGTTATATTGACCGTTAATTCAGCTCCTACGCCGCCGAGCATCAGCCAACAACCGGCAAGCGAGACGGTCATGGCAGGCCAGAGCGCAAGTTTCTCCGTGGCTGTAACCGGCACCTCCCCCATTACGTATCAATGGTTCCTGAATGGCGCACCAACGGGAACCAATGCAAATATATTCTCGATTCCGCAAACTACCACTTCTGAAACGGGCGCACAGGTGTACGTGAAGGTTACCAACGCGCAAGGCAGCGCAAAGAGCAACACCGCAATTCTCACCGTAGGTCCTGCGGTTACGGCTCCGGCGATCAGTCAGCAACCTGTGAGTGTGTCGGTAGTTGCCGGACAGGCCGCGACATTTTCGGTCACATCCACTGGAACTGCTCCCCTCGTGCACCAGTGGTTCATGAACGGCGCGGCGGCAGGAACGAATTCAAACATATTCTCGGTGCCACAAACTACGACGGCTGAAACTGGCGCACAGATTTATGTGAAAGTGACGAACGCGCAGGGCAGTTCTAGCAGCAATATTGCGATTCTAACTGTCACCCCCGCACCCGTAGCTCCCGTAATTACGCAGCAACCCGTTAGCAGCATGGTAACGGCGGGTTAGACTGCCGCGTTTTCTACCATCGCGACTGGAACTGCTCCGCTCGCCTATCAATGGTTCATGAACGGTGCGCCGGTCGGAATGAATTCCAACACGCTTTCGATTGCGCAAACCACCACGGCGCAAACCGGTGCGCAGATTTATGTGAAGGTGACGAATGCACAGGGGAGTGTGACCAGCAGCACCGCGATTCTTACGGTAAATCCAGCGACTACAGCTCCTAGCATTACTCAGCAGCCCGCGAGCGTCACAGTCACGGCAGGACAGAGTGCGACATTTTCAGTCGCGGCCATCGGGACGGCGCCTTTGACTTACCAATGGTTCATGAGTGGAACCGCGGTGGGCACGGATTCGAACTCGTATTCGATTTCGCAAACTACCACGGCTCAGAATGGCGACCAGGTATATGTCACCGTAACAAATTCAGCCGGTAACGCAACGAGTTCGACAGTGACGTTAACGGTGAATGCGGTGAGTCCGCCCAATAGCGTGAACGTGCCCACTTATCACAATGACGTGGGCCGCACCGGTCAAACTCTGGCGGAGACTATGCTGACGCCGGCCAGTGTGAACTCCACAAAGTTTGGAAAAGTTGGCAATTTGCCCGTGGACGCAGGGGTGGACGCGGAACCTTTATATGTATCGAATCTTACTATCGGTGGCAGCCAGCACAACGTAGTTTTTGTGGTCACTGAAAACGACTCCGTTTATGCGTTCGATGCCGACACTTTCGCGCAGCTGTGGAAGGTTTCCGTGCTCGGCGCAAGCGAAGCGGCTAGTGACAATCGCGGCTGCGGACAGGTCTCGCCGATCATCGGTATCACCTCGACCCCGGTCATCGATCTGCAAGCGGGTTCACATGGCGAGGTTTTTCTGGTCGCGATGTCGAAGGACAACAGCGGCAATTACCACCAGCGGTTGCACGCGTTCGACATTACGACTGGGATCGAGGAAAGCGGAAGCCCAACTACGATCCAGGCTACCTTCCCCAATCTGAGCGGCGCTACTACGTTCGATCCGAAGCAATATAAAGAGCGAGCAGCCTTATTGCTGCTCAACGGGGTGATTTACACCACTTGGGCTTCGCACTGCGACGAGAGCCCCTATACGGGATGGGTGATGGGGTACAACGAATCCTCACTGCTGCAATCCAGCGTTCTGAATATCACGCCCAATGGCACTGATGGCGCTATATGGATGTCGGGCGATGGTCCCGCGGCGGATTCTTCAGGCAACATTTATTTTCTCGCTGCGAACGGAACCTTTGATGACACTCTCAATGGCAGCGGTTTCCCTGAGCACGGCGATTATGGCAATGCGTTCGTGAAAATTTCCACCGCCAGTAATTCGCTTAGCGTCGCCGATTACTTCACGATGTACAACACTGACGCGGAATCGCAAGCTGACGAGGATCTAGGCTCCGGTGGCGAAATGCTTTTGCCTGATCTTCAGGACGCACAGGCGAATACCTGGCATCTGGGGGTGGGCGCGGGCAAGGACGGCCACATTTACGTGGTGAATCGCGATTTGATGGGTAAGTTCACCACCAATCACGACACCGGCATTTACCAGGAAATTGATTCGAACGGCTTAAGCGCCGGTGTGTGGTCCTCGCCGGCCTATTTCAATAATACGGTTTATTACGCTGCTGTTGGCGACGCGCTGAAGGCTTTCGCAATCTCCAACGCAAAGCTTGTCGCACCAGCCAACTCTCAGAGTTCAGTGACGTTCCCGTATCCAGGTGCGACGCCCAGTATTTCGGCGAATGGCGCCGCGAATGGCATCGCGTGGGTGGTACAGAATAATGGTGGCGGCGTGCTGCGCGCATACAATGCTACAAATCTGGCTACCGAGTTGTATGACAGCAATCAGGCCGCGAATAGCCGCGATCAATTTTCAGACAATAAATTTATTACGCCAATGATTGCTAATGGCAAAGTGTACGTGGGAACTCCCAACAGCGTCGTCGTTTTTGGTTTGTTCTAATAGTGTCGAACGCGAAACTTGGGATGGTGTTTTCCAATCATTCGTGCTGATGAACGCCGAGACGATCATTCATTTCGCCAGCTTCCAGCGCGCGAATGCACAGTTGCTTTCCAGTGCTGCTGCACTGGTATACCTGATACGCGGGTAAATCTTCTGGCTGCACCTCGTACGATCCATCTTCCGTATCAGCCGCCGAATCGAAATCATTCATCACGAATTGATTTCCTGGCGACGAGCGCACTCGGAACCAGGTCGAACCCGGCTCGTAATTGCCATAGCTGTAGCAGTATCCGATGCATGCGCGATCGAGCATGTGTTGAATGAGGACGCGCGAACCTGGAAAAGGTTTGATAGTAGCAAGAACGCGCCGCCCCGGCGGCAGAGTCCGCACGAGTTGTTCCACCTGCGTTTCCATCAAATTGACAATTGCCGTGTCTTGATACAGGAAAATAAAGAACACAACTGCAATTGCGCTGAAGGCGACCAAGTGCCATCTGCGCGGCAGCGTTGCGCCCAGCAGACAACAAAGAATCGCCGCGGATATCGACGTGATTCGCTCGGTGATCAGAGCCAGTGCTGTGGTCTGCGTCCCAAATCGTATTCCATCCGGCAAGAGAATCACTGCCAGGTAGGCGATCAGGTAAAGCTGGAATGGAATCGCAGAATCTTTCCATCGGCCCTGTCGCCAGCCTCGACTGAGCACGTCCGCTAGCAGCGCGGCGACGGTAAGAATGAGAAGGGCGTACGCAATAATCGCGTAGCGCGAGCCGAACAACACGAGTTGGTCGCTGCCGTTAAAAAAGTAGAGCGGGTTGTCTTGGGCCTGAACAACATCGTGATGCCAGAAATAATAGTGAGCCGCATAGACCAATGCAACGCTCGCCGCCAACAACAAAATATGAAAGCGCCGCGAAATTGCCGCCGCTATGGTCCCATATGCCGACCCAGCGACGAGCCACGCAAAACCTAAAGGATGCGCCAGCATGATCAACGGTGCCAGGACAACGGGAATAAGGCGCTCCCACCCTTCACCGCGCCAGAAAATCGCGATGCCAAAAAACGACAGGCCTATTGAAATATAGAAGTTAAAAAATCCCATGTGGAAGGAGTAGCCATAGGCGAACATCGCAATGCACGGCAACACAAACCACGGTACTCGTCGTGCAGCTGCAGAAACCAAAGCGACGGTTCCCCAGAAAAAAATCAGAACCGCCAAAGAAACCGCGATTTTTTCAGTCACATTCCACGGAAAAAGCCTGCCGAGCCCGTCTAACAAGAGATCGAATAGGACGTTATTCCACCGCTGCGCGAGCCAAAGCCCGGGAGCCTGGCCGTGCTCGATCAGTTGAGCTAGCCATGCGTTGTACATATGGCTGCCCAAATCTCCGGCAACAATCGTCCGCTGCCAGAAGCAGGGTATCAGCACGGCGGCCGATATGGCGAGTAATGTCGCCAAGTTCTGCCGCACGAATCTGATTGATTGCATAATTACGTAGTCTTGTGTTTTAACTCGTGGCCCGGTGGGACTAATCTCGCGCTTATCTTTGCGAGAATCGTCTTCCGTCTCTGGTGTGTCTACGTGCGTAGGCAATTGCATCCCGGGGTTATCGAACTTTTTCATTCGGTCCTGCAAACATATCACGAGAGATTTCGGTTCAACCGTCAAATGAACTTGGTCCTCAGATCCAGCGACCCCGCGCCGCAAGCTTCATGACTCTGAAAACTTGCTGCAAGGTGATATAAGAATGTGCGAATACGAATTCTGGGAGGCGAGCATGACTGATCCAACGGTGGCGGACGTCGCGAAGAAGGCCCTAGGATGGTCTATTGCGGTAAGCGTGATCATGATTGTTGCGGGTCTTCTGGCGATCGCTATGCCGCTTCAAGCTGGCCTCGCCGTGAACATTTTCGTCGGTTGGATGCTTATTTTTGCCGCCATGGCCCATTTTGTCTTTGCCTGGTTCACGCGCCGGACGGGAAGCGTGCTGCTAAAGGTACTTTTGGGGATTCTCTACTTGTGTGTGGCCGTCTACTTACTGAGCCATCCCGCACGTGGCTTGGCCACGCTGACCCTGGCTCTCGCTTTCTATCTTTTGATCGAGGGCGTAACCGAGATCGTGCTGTATTTTCAACACCGGTCCGCGCGGGGATCAGGATGGTTCCTGGTTGACGGAGTTATCACGCTGATTTTGGGAGGGATGATCTGGCAAACGTGGCCATCGAGTACGGAATGGGTTCTGGGAACGATCGTCGGCATCAGCATCTTTTTCAGCGGCGTCACGCGGCTGATGATTTCTCTCGCAGCCCGGCGGGTAGTGACAAAGATAGCCTAGCCGCTACGCAAAAATCCACTCTCAGTCCACGTGAACTCAAAATTTGATTTTCATTATTACGTCAGGTCAACGGCAGAGGACTAGGCTTCCTGATCGTCTTTCTTCGGCGCGTAGGGGTATTTGGGAGGCTTCTGCATATGTGAAGTACGATACGCTTCCAATTCCGCATCTGTCAGATTGAAATGCGTTAACTCCGGATGGTTCTCAGTCGCTGCCAGCTCGACGTGCAGGCGATGCGAACAGATATCCGGCGCATCCTGAAACCGGACTCTGCGAGTATTAAACGCCTCATTGGGGATGGTGAGGGTGAACTCTCGCGGTTCAGTCGCTGTCTCTCGCACGGTGAACGTATATTCGCGGCCTTGAGCCTTAACCTCGAATCCCACAAATTGCACGATAACGTTGTTATTGCTCATTTTCCGGCCGGCACTGTCGATGCTGGCGCTACCGTGGCAATCGCGACCGTCTTCTTAACCCGCTTGGCGCGTTTGCGCTTCGGCGGAGTGCCTTCGGCGGGCTCAACCACCATAATGCTAGTCACAAATTTCTTCATCCCATGCAGGTCAAAATCGATGGAAGTTCGATCATTGTCGGATTCTGTGATGACGCCCAAACCGTACTGGAAGTGCTTGATGTATTGACCTTCGGGGAGTGATTTCAAGAGGCTCCTTGGACCGAAACTAAATGTGCGAAAAAAAAGGGCGAACCGGCTAAGCCGGCTCGCCCTTCTCGACTAGAGGCTAGTGACGTTCGCTGCCTGCAGGCCCTTGGGGCCGCGGGTAACTTCGAACTCAACCGCTTGGCCTTCGTTCAGCGACTTATAACCTTCCGCCTGAATGGCCGAAAAGTGGACGAAAACGTCCTCGCCGGACTGGCGCTGGATGAATCCAAAACCCTTGCTTGCATTGAACCACTTCACTGTTCCTTGTTCTCTCACTGATTTACTTCCTTCTTTTTAAGCTATTTGTTTGCTTCTCGACCGCCTCCAGCCGTAAAGCAAAAGAGGCCGCAAGTGTGAACTTGCAGCCCCTTCAATCGATTCTAAAGGTGTTACAAGAGCAACAAACGCAGCACAAACATAGCATGATTTAAGCCTGGAGCCTAGCGAATTGTTCCGCTCTGACCGCTGGGATCGGCGATCCGTCGCCGATAACTAATCAATGAAAGCGGTTAGGGATTGCCAGGTTCGAGGCGGCCCAAGTACAATCCGACGAGGGGCTTCCCGCCGGGAACTGCCCTGCAACTAATGTCCGAATGAAGAAGAGGATTTAATGCTGTCTGAAGGACTTTATCTCTCTCGCGTCTGGCTAGGAAGTCAGGTCTCGTCCAAATTATTGCCCGCGACGGTTCGGCCGCGCGCCGCGCACATTAAATTAACGGAAAATTGCCAGGCCAAGTGCATCAGTTGCGACTATTGGAAGTCTCGCTGGCAGGACGGAATCGACACTGAACGCGCGATTCAACTCATCAACGAGCTCGGTGAAGCGGGAATCCGAAATTTGCGATTCACAGGCGGCGAGCCACTGCTGCGGCGCGATTTCTTCCAGATTCTGAAGAAATCCAACACTGCACCATTTAAGCGCATCATTGTCCAGACCAACGGCTTGCTCCTCAAAAAGCTGCACAAAGAAATTAACGATTCCGCGATCACAGACGTTGCCGTATCACTCGACGGTCTGAAGAAAACGAACGACCACATCCGTGGAATCCAGGGGTATTTCGATCTTGGAATGGCCGGCATTAAGATGCTCCGCGGCAAACAAGTCGCGGTCTCGGCTACACCCAATCGCATTTCCGCGACGGAAATGCAAACTCTGGCGGATGTGGCGCAGAGTGTCGGGGCGCACGTCGAAGTGAATATCCTGAGCCGCAGCCTATTCTTTTTGAAGGACGCCGACCTCGATTCGCTTTGGCCGGGCGAGAGCGAGATAGCGGCCATTGCAAAGTTCGTACGCGACAAATTAAAACGCCCGGCGTATGAAGTGGATTACATCACGAGGTATTACAGCAATGAGTTGCTCGATGAGCCTGCTTGCGTGTTGGGCTACCTGCAAGTATTCGTGCTATCGAATGGTGACGTGCTGACGGGATGCTATCCGCTGAAACCGGTAGGAAACATTCTGAAAAACAGCCTTGAGAATATTTTGTCTTCTGAAGCCTATACCAAACAGGCGCAAGCGATGATTCGGCGTGAATGCCCGGGTTGCACATGCGGCGTCGAAAGCTCGCTGGCGATGAAGCATGCGGGTTCGAGCGCGATGTTCGAGCTCAGTCGATTGACAAATCGCAAACCACCGGCGACCGGCTTCGCGGCAGCGCAGGTGGGCCCATTGCAGGCAGCCGACGCTTCTACACCTGTGGAGGCAGCGGCAAAATAATGGCTAGGACTCTTGTCGCGCTGGGGTCGCAGGAATTTGACGTTCTTTGAATATCTGGCCCTTGGCCTTTGTGCAATTCCTTTCATTTACTACCTGCTCGCTCTTTTCAGCGCACTGAAATTCTTCACCGAAGCGCGGCTCCGTCGATCGCAAGGTTCCGATTTCACTCCACCGGTGAGCTGCCTGAAGCCCATTCGTGGTCTCAACGTCGAAGCCTATGAGAACTTCTCGAGCTTTTGTTTGCAGGACTATCCAGAGTACGAAATTGTTTTCTGCGTAGACCGCGACGATCCGGCGATACCTGTGTTAAACAAGATCGTAGAAGATTTCCCGCATACCAAAATTCGATTGCTGTACGGATCTTCAGGCGTAGGCATCAACGACAAAGTGGCTCGTCTGGTGCGCTTGTCACAAGAAGCGAAATACGATCTTTTCGTCATCAGCGACGGCGACGTCCGCGTGCGTCCCGATTATATAAAATCCGTGGTAGCGCCGTTTAGCGACCTGAAAATCGGCGCGGCAACCACGCTGTATGCGTCCACACCGGCACGCTCTCCGCTCGAGGCATTGCAGTCCGTTGCCATGCTTTCTGATTTCTTCGCGGGAATAATGGTGGACTGGAAATTAGAAGAGGTGAAGTTCACGTTCGGGCAAACGATAGTCGCAACGAGGAAAGGGATTGACGGATTCGGTGGTTATCGAGCAATCGCAAATAGGCCGGCGGACGACCTCCTGGTTGGCCGCCTAATCGCGGAACAAGGCTATAAAGTAGATTTGCTGCCCTACGTGGTCCAAACAGTCCCGGATTTTTCATCCTGGAAGGAATTTCTGCTGAAGCGAGTCCGCTGGATGACCGTCATGCGCTTCATGCGCCCGTGGGGCCATGTCGGGCTGATCTTTACCTGGGGCTTAATCTGGGCGTTAATCGCGATTGCCCTGCATCCGACGCTGCCGCTCGCCGTAGGTTATCTCGGAGTATATGCAGTGCTGCGAATCTCGATGACCTGGCTGATCGGATCGTGGGGAATGAGGCAACGGGGTGTCTGGAAGAAACTTCCATTGATTCCGTTGTGGGATCTCTTCGCGTTTGCCATCTGGCTGGTAAGCTTCGGCACGGAAACGATCAGATGGGGCGGCAAGGATTATCGCATCCGTCGAGGGCAACTGGTTCCCATCGAACCGGCAGAACCGCAGAGCGCAGCCACTCGTCACGCTTCCAACCCAAAAGGGATTTAACCCGACGGGTGGGTGACTTCACTTTGATTTCCGCCGCGCTCGAAATCGAAAGGAAAAAGTGAAAGCGAAGATTGCCGTAGCGGGCGCCGGCATTTATGGCACAACTGTGGCGATTCGGTTAGCTGAGCAAGGGCATCGAGTCGCGCTATTTGACCCGCTGGGGATCATGCGCGCCGCTTCCGCGATCAACCAATTCAGAGTTCACTCCGGTTACCATTACCCGCGGAGTACAGAAACGATCCACGAAGTAATGGAGGAGCGCGCCGAATTTCTGGAAGTTTTTGCGGGTGCTATTGTCAAAAACAGCCGCCATTATTATGCGATTCCGAAGGAAGGTTCGCTGATCCCCCCCGCGCTTTTCGAATCCGTCATGACGCAGTTCCATTTGCCCCTTCGCCCCTGCCGACCCGATTGGATGAACTTCGGATTCATCGACACCTGCTACGAGGTAAAAGAGCAGTTATACGATCCCGAATTATTGCGAGATTTGGTCACGCGCCGCATTGAATCGCTCGGAATCGAATTTCGCCAGCAAAACTTTGATCGCTCGCAACGTGACCAATATGATTTTCTGATTTCGGCGTGCTACGGCATGGGTTTGAGCCGGGGCTTGTTCAAAGCGGCGAAATATCAAGTAGCAGAAAAAATTTTGATCGAGCTGCCCAAAAACCTCCGCGGCGTGGCGCTGGTGGTCGTTGATGGCCCTTTCACAGCGTTCGATCCGTACGGCAGTTCGCATTACTCGCTTTTTGGCTCAGCAAAAAACACAAACCACTGGACTACAACCGATCCCGGTGAGCAGATTCCACAGCAGTATCGCACCAGGCTAAATGGCACATTCTTCGAGCCTGTAGCGTTTTCACGTTTTGAAGCGATGCGAGTGGACTCCGCTCTTACGGTTCCCTCGTCGGCGCAAGCAGTATATATGGGCTCTCGCTTCACGATGCGGGTCGTGGAAAATAATCCCGTCGAGGACCGGCGCACGCTGTACGTCGAGGAACCTTCGCCGCGTGAGATTCACATTTTTTCCGGCAAGGTCGTCGGCGCGGTGAAAGCAGCGCGCCAAGTGGCCGAAAGGGTCGCTCGCGATGCGTGAATTTCCGGAGTATGCATTGCTGGGCGCGGGGCGATTCGGGAAAAGGATCCTATCGATCCTCGCCTCGGAAAACAGACGATGCACAGTGATTCCGGAGCCGCGTCAACGTTCATCGGAAACCGACGATCAATATCGGGAGCGCTTAAAAACGGCGTTTTCGGCGAGCGGGGCCCGCGTTGCCTGGCTGACGGTTTCTCCGGGTTCGCACGTTGCCAAGATGATTCAAGCTGCGATGGATGCAGGTCTGCATGTACTCGTCGAAAAGCCGTGGCTCGGTACCGCAGATGTGACTCGAAAGCTCCTAGCCTCGGCCAAACAAAGCGGACTGCAAGTAGGTTTTGATTACGAATACTGTTTTCTTACGACCGTCGAGCAGTGGCGCACCGAGTTTGGCGGGCGCGGCAAACAATTGAGATTCGGTGGACGATTTTATCTCAACCGCATAAATCATTCGGGATTGTCAGCGATCGATAACCTAGGGACTCATTTGCTGGCGATCCGGGAGTACGTGGTCCCGGAAGCCGAAGTCGCCGAACTCACATGTGCCTATGAAACGCCTGACGAGCGCCGAATATGGATTAAACAACAGAATGGGCCGATCGTGGCGGAACTGGATCTTCTGAAATTAACGGAACCGATAATTCAGCGATTATTTAAAATCTTTGAATCAACCATCGCGGACCGTAATTTTCCAATCGATTTGAATTTCGCTCTGCGCGTGGCCGAGCAAGTCAACACACTGCGGTAGAAACCAGCCGCCAAAAAAATCAGGAGATCGGTACGCGCTTTACGCCCGCAAAGATCTTATCGAGAAATTGGGTATGCCCGCTCTCATCGAGCATCAGAACCAGCTTCAGGCTCTCCAAGTACACCGCTTCGAGCGTATAGTTGCCCGGTCCTTGTCCGTGCCTTATCAAGACGGCGCTGTGCCCCTGGTCGGAAACCGAAGTTGGCGAAATGGGACGAGACTCCACCACAATCGAACTTCCCTCCCGCTGAAACATAACCAACTTCATGCCGTCTTCGAGCGTCTTTAGCACCACCGTGTACTGGCCCGGATCCAACTTATGCAGGTGGCACTGCACTTTATACGGCAACGAAAAATTTCCCTGGAACTCCGTCTTCGCGGAAAGAGCCTCAATCCGCGCCATATTTTCCGCCTTGTACTCATCCGGGGCGGTTTCCGTCTGGGCATGAGCATCGATCGGGAAGAGAACTACGAGTACTAGACCCAAAGTCATCCATGGAAGTTTAGTCATCCTATTTTTCATCGGAATCTCCGTCCGCTGATACGGAGGTCGAGCCCACATGCGCCCGCCACCGTTCTTGCTTCGCGATTTTGTTTTTGCTCGCCTTCCGCTCTTGTCCGGGCATTTTACTCCCGATTGCGCGAATCATCAATGAATGCAGTGTGAATTTGAAAATTTACGCTGCTTTAACCAAAAGGCGCCGTGGAAATAAAACAGCTGCCGGAAATTCTTCCCGGTTTCACGATACGGTCCAGTCGTGATAGATTGGCATCGTTTGGCGCCTACCAGCCACCGGGCGGTGCAGCCGTCCAAAAATTGTCTCTGGGAGGTTTCCGGTTATGACGTGCCCGCAATGTCATCAACGCATCCCGCTAAGAGTTTTTTGGACCGCGAAAGGGATTTCGGGACTGTCCTGCCCTGATTGCCACGTGAGTCTTTGTCCAACATCTCTATCGGCGATTCTGGTTTTTGCACTTTCGTTCGGATTGGCGAATGCCACGATGGTTCTGTTGCGGCACAGAGGGATGGACTTCTTAGCCGCACTCGCTGGGTTTTTCGTTGTATTTGCGGGAGTTTATGCGATTGTTGCGCCCGTGATTTTGCGCATGCGTGTGAGGGAGCGCGTCGGCGCTAAAACTTTCAGGGCATGAAGTGTAGGTTGTGGGCAGGATTTTCGGTGATGCGCGTTCGCGCCTACAGCATTTGCCGCAGGACGTATTGCAGAATCCCGCCGTTCTGGTAATACGCTACTTCAAACGGTGTATCGATACGTGCGATAGCGCTGAATGATATGTCCTCGCCGTTTTGGCGGCGAGCGCACACTTTCATCTTCTTGCGCGGCTCGAAATTGTGCGCTAATCCATCAATTTCGAAAACTTCCAGGCCCGTAAGTCCCAGCGATTTCAAGTCTTCGCCTGGAAGGAATTCCATTGGCAAGACGCCCATACCCACCAGATTGCTGCGGTGAATGCGCTCAAAGCTCTCAGCCAGCACCGCGCGCACTCCCAATAATATCGATCCTTTAGCAGCCCAATCACGAGACGAACCGGAGCCGTATTCTTTTCCAGCGAAAATAACGAGCGGAACGGCCTCATCGCGGTATTTCATGGCCGCGTCGTAAATCGACATTTTCTCGCCGCCCGGCTGATGGATGGTCCATCCACCCTCGGTGTCCGGCGCGAGCATGTTCCGCAGTCGAATATTCGCAAAAGTTCCGCGCATCATCACTTCATGATTGCCTCGGCGTGCACCGTAGGAATTGAAGTCCTTGGGCTGAACGCCGTGCTCCATTAAGTATCTCCCGGCAGGTGAATCGGTTTGGATTGTTCCGGCGGGCGAAATGTGATCCGTGGTAACACTGTCGCCCAAAACAGCAAGGGCGCGCAATCCTGTGAGATCTTCCAGCGCCACCGGCTTCGGCGGCATATTTTCAAAATACGGAGGATGCTTGATATAGGTCGATTTTTCATCCCAGGCATAGAGATCGCCTTCAGGAATCGGCAACGCTTGCCAGTGCTCATCGCCGGTAAAAACGTCGGCGTATTGCTGGCGGAACATTTCGCTCGATACGGACGAGCGCATCGTGTTTTCAACTTCGTCCGGCGTAGGCCAAATGTCGCGCAGGTAAACCGGCTTTCCGGCTTTATCGTTGCCGAGTGATTCGTTCACCATGTCAAAATCCATTCGCCCAGCCAACGCATACGCGACGACCAGCGGCGGCGACGCCAGGTAATTCGCGCGGCACAACGGATTAATGCGCCCTTCAAAATTTCGATTGCCGCTGAGCACCGAAACGGCAACCAGATTATTGTCTTTTATCGCTCTGCCAATCGCATCCGGCAGCGGCCCGCTGTTGCCAATGCAAGTAGTGCAGCCGTAGCCGACGAGATTGAAGCGCAGCGAGTTGAGGAAAGGCCACAATCCCGCTTTCTCGATGTAATCAGTCACAACTTTTGAGCCCGGTGCGAAGCTAGTCTTTACCCACGGCTTGGTTTGTAGCCCGCGCTCCACGGCATTCTTGGCCAGTAGTCCTGCGCCCAGCATCAAGGAGGGATTGGAAGTATTAGTGCAACTCGTGATCGCCGCAATCACTACCGAGCCGTCCGCAAGATCGAACTTGTCGCCATTATTCTGCACACTCACATGTTTCTGCGTTGCCGTCAGTGTTTTCTCGAATGAAGATTTCGCGTGCGTCAGAGGAACGCTATCTTGCGGTCGCTTTGGACCCGCCACAGTTGGGACCACAGTCGAAAGATCGAGTTCCAGTTTGTCCGAAAAAATGGGGTCAGGCGTGTGATCCGTACGGAAGAGTCCTTGCTCCTTCGCATAAATCTCCACCAATCGAATCTGCTGGTCTTTTCGCGCAGTAAAACGCAGATACGCGAGCGTTTCGGCGTCGACTGGGAAGAAGCCCATCGTTGCGCCATATTCCGGCGCCATATTAGCAATCGTCGCGCGGTCAGGAAGAGTGAGACTCGAAAGTCCGGTGCCATAAAATTCGACAAATTTCCCGACCACACCTTTCTTGCGCAACATTTGCGTGACGGTCAGCACTAGATCGGTAGCAGTTGCGCCTTCCGGCAGCCGGCCATACAGTTTGAATCCGACTACGGCCGGAATCAGCATCGATAGCGGCTGCCCCAGCATGGCTGCCTCTGCTTCGATTCCGCCGACGCCCCAGCCAAAAACTCCCAGCCCATTCACCATGGTGGTGTGAGAGTCAGTCCCGACCAGGGAATCTGGATACGCGACCCAGGTGCCATTCAGTTCTTCGCTGAAAACCACGCGCGCAAGGTATTCCAGGTTCACCTGGTGGCAAATCCCTGTATCCGGCGGCACTACTTTAAAATTGTGAAAACTTTTTTGGCCCCAGCGCAGAAACCCATACCGTTCGATATTGCGTCGCATCTCCAAGTCAGCATTGAACGCAAACGCATTCGCTGTCCCGAATTTATCCACCTGCACGGAATGATCGATCACCAGCTCCGCCGGCAGCAGGGGATTGATCCTCTTCGGATTGCCGCCCAACTGCCTCATGGCTTCGCGCATGGCAGCCAAATCAACAACCGCAGGGACGCCGGTGAAGTCCTGCAACAACACGCGTGCGGGCATGAAGGAAATTTCTTTTTCCAATGCGCCCTCTGCGCTCGAAGGGTCCCAACTGGCCAGGGCGCGCACGTCCGCGTCATAAACGAAGCGGCCGTCTTCGTGGCGCAGCAGATTTTCAAGCAAGACTTTCAGCGAAAAGGGCAGGCGCGAAACATTCCCAATTCCAGTGCGTTCCAGCTCGCCCAGATGAAAGATTGAGAAGGATTCATTTCCAGAATGCAGAAGCGTTCGTGTTCCGAACGAATTTTTGGATTGCGAGCTCATACGAGAGTCTTTTCTCCTGTCCTTTGAACCCTTAGTTTAACGCACTACGACGCGAGCGTCCGAAATTTTCCGGGAGAGGCGCATGAAACCGTCAATCGATCCGGCCGCACCAGGAAAATGCGACAGATTTAGTTTGTTCTAGTGTTTCGGCGGGACGTAACTATCGGGAAGTTTGGCGCCTTCGCCAAAGAAATAGGTCTCCATTTGTTCTTCCATGATCTGTTGCGATTTCGGGTCCAGCGGGTTCAATCGAAATTCGTTCATCAACATTTTGGAATGTTCCACCCACAATTTCCAGGCTTCCTTGGACACATTGTCATAAATGTGCTGACCGATTACGCCTTTCCACGGCACGCGATCGAGTCCCGGCATTTCCCGGCCGAACTTGACGCACTTCACCATATGGACACCCTGGGTTGCTGGCTGAACGGTAGCGCTGCCGGTAAGATTACTCAAATTTTTGTCGTCAGGCATGAACTCTCCTAAATCCGTACAACTCAAGATACTGCATATACAGTTGAATTTCCAGTTGAGGGCCGTGATCAGGCTCCATAAATCTGGTTGTAAGGCGCCTCTTTGAATAATTGTGGTAGGCTCTTGCGGAGCTACTTTAGTTTCATTAAAACTATATATCTGGCCTGCTACGACCAAGTCCCGGGAGACATGATATGAGTACCCGCGCCACTACCGCCGAAGCCGCACAGGCATTGGGGTATTTTTGCGAGGCGCCGTCCGATCCTTGCGCGATAGTGATGTTCGGCGCTTCTGGGGATCTCGTCCGCCGCAAACTATTGCCTGCACTTTACGATCTGGCGTTCCACGATTGCCTGGCGCCTCGATTCCGTTTGCTCGGCTATGCGCGCACAGAGATGAGCGATGAAGATTTCCGGAAGAAGGCTGGCGAGTCACTTCCGAAGGGCTCTGAAGAAGGCGCGGATGAGAACAAAAAGTCTGAATTCCTGAAGAACCTTCAATACTTCAGTGGCGATTACAACGATCCAGAAGCGTTTCGCCGCCTGGCGAGGCGGCTTGAGGCCCTTGATGGCGAGGGCCAACTCTCCGGTAATCGTCTATTCTACCTGGCCACGCCTCCGGAAGTTTACGAACACGTAATCGAACAATTGAAGAACGCGAACCTGACCAAGCCGAAATCCGACAAATCCTGGACCAGAATAATCATCGAAAAACCGTTCGGACGGGACCTTGCGACGGCTCGCGAACTGAACACAAAAGTGCTTTCTGCATTCGATGAGGGCCAAGTCTATCGAATCGACCATTATCTTGGCAAAGAAACGGTCCAGAACATGCTGGTTTTCAGATTCGGCAATGGCATTTTCGAGCCGCTTTGGAACCGCAATTACATCGACAGCATTCAAATCACCGCTGCGGAATCGCTGGGTGTGGAGCGCCGCGCAGCGTTCTACGAAACCGCGGGCGCCCTGCGCGACATGATTCAAAGTCACGTGTTGCAACTCACTTCGCTTGCAGCGATGGAAGCGCCCGCAAAGTTCGACGCCACGTCCGTGCGCAACGAAAAAATAAAAGTGCTGCAGTCCATGCGGCCATTCACGAAAGAATTGATTTGGAAGTCGGTGATTCGCGGCCAGTACGGCCCAGGCCAGATAGACGGCAAACCTGTACCCGGCTATCGCCAGGAGCCGGGGGTGAAGCCCGATTCCACCACGGAAACCTTCGTGGCCATGAAGCTCTACGTGGATAACTGGCGCTGGAGCGGCGTGCCTTTCTATCTGCGCACAGGAAAACGGTTGCACCGTCCCTTGACCGAGGTGGCAATTCAATTCAAAAGCGCCCCACACATGGTTTTCCGCGGCGAAAACAACGAAATGAATTCACTGGTCTTGAACATACAGCCGGACGAAGGGATTTCGCTTTCGTTTGGCGCCAAAGCGCCCGGCGGTCAAATGCATATCGAGCCCGTGATGATGAATTTTAAATATAAGGATGCGTTCGGGACGAATTCGCGACCGGCGTACGCGACGCTGATTAACGATTGTATCCGCGGGGATGCCACGCTTTTCGATCGTGCCGACAGCGTGGAAGCGGCTTGGGCGCTGGTAGATCCGATTTTGCAAGCGTGGAATAACGCAGCTCCGCCGCCGTTTCCTAATTATCCGGCGGGAAGTCAGGGGCCACGCACAGTGGATGATTTGACCGGGGCCGATGAGCGCCGATGGCGCGAACTCTGAATTTGCTCGGCGTATTGCTCATCATCACGTTCGGAACTTGTTCTCGGAGGCTTCGATGATTTTGGCGGGCGACTTGGGGGGGACCAAAGCCAATCTCGGTCTTTTCGATGTACGGGCCGGCAAACTGGTGCGTGTGGCCGAGAAACGCTACGCCACGCAAAAACACGCCGGCCTCGAAGAAATCACCGAGGATTTCCTGAATGGCGCCCGCGCAAAAATCACCGGAGCATCCTTCGGAATCGCGGGGCCGGTCGTAAATAATCGCGTCCAAGCTACAAATTTTCCTTGGATCGTCGATGGAGATGCTGTAGCGAAACATCTGCACGTTCCCAAAGTGCGCTTGGTAAATGACGTTGAAGCCGCGGCCTATGGAATCGCGGTTTTGGAACCCAACGAAATAGAAACGATCCACGCGGGTGTATCGTCGCCGCAATCCACCCAAATTGTAATCGCGGCCGGCACCGGGCTGGGAGAAGGCATCCTTTACTGGGATGGCAAACGCCACATCCCAATGGCTACCGAAGCAGGCCATGCCGACTTTGCTCCGAACACAAAACAGCACGCCAAGCTTTGGAAATATTTGAACGAGCGGCTCGAATTCGTCAGCGCGGAATGCATACTTTCCGGCGGCGGATTTCAGCGCTTGCATGAATTTCTGAATCCCACAGTCCGCCATCCCGGTTTTGAAGATCCCACAATAGATCCCGCGCCCGAAATCACGCGGCGTGGACTTTCCGGAGAATGTAAAGTCTGCGACGCTACTCTCGATCTTTGGGTGGAAATCTACGGCTCGGAAGCAGGGAACTTGGCCTTGCGCACCGTTGCACGAGGCGGAATTTACGTTGCAGGCGGAATCGCAGTGAAAGTGCTGCCCAAAATGAGAAACGGCAAATTCGCGGCCGCAGTGAAACACAAAGAAAAGCTGGAAGGCTTCCTCTCGCAAATCCCGATCTGCGTGGTCCTGAACGAGGACTGCCCGCTTTTGGGCGCAGCCTCAGTGGCCTGGCAGAATCTCTAGCTCCTCGGCACTCTTCGTCCACAGTCATGATCTATGGATACCACGACGAAAGATTCGTCTCCTCTTATCCATTTGATCGTGAAAAAAGATCATAGCGAGGATGGTTATCAAGTGCCTTGGCGCTAGGGGCGAGACGCACGATCTCTTAGTGGCAGCTCATTTGCGCTCGGAGGGATCCCAATGTTGGAAAGGGAAAGTCATCCGCCAGAAGAGCGGCGATGGTTTGATAAATTCGAGGCCTACCTCGGTTCTACCGGAGTCCCGCTGACCAATAAAGGTCACCCTGCAAGAAAGCATTTCCACGGTCCTCGGGTTGACCATTGCGACCTCCTGCCCTCGTATGACTTTTTCCGTAAGTCGCACCATGCAGCCATGTGCGTTAACGGCGGCCGTATGCGTTTCTTCGGTGAAGGGCAGATGCCCGTTTAGTCCGCGGACGAGGACTGGCATCGTGATGTGAACGCGGTGTGAGCGCCGGCGCTCCGCACTGTTCTCGCCGGCAGTGGTCTGGGTCAAAACTTTCATATTTCCCATGAAGATAATCTCCTACTGACAAAGCAAGTCGGGCGTCGCAACGTACAGCTCTTACCAAAGCCCTATGCCGGACCTGCCCCATCGAGTTCCACAAGAGTATCTCGGTAATCGGATTTAAACCGTCTGTTTTGGGACAATTCTGTAGTGCTCCCCGCTGAAACTAGTCTCACCGAGTGGGTAGAATCAGGGCCTTCCAACAGGGGGCAACTTGAGCACAGAATCACGCGTAGATCTGTTCCTCGCTGTATCGAGTCTTCTTCATCCGACAACCCCCCTTCAGATCGTTCTGCCATCGTGCGTCATGGTACTCACCAAGTCATAGCTCCAGACCTGATTCGCCCGTTCGGCCTTAGCCGCACACAAGAGCCGTAATGGAACCAGAGCCTTTTCCTTGGCTTTTGTTTTTACGAGTTCAAACGATAAGCGCTCGTGCCCTATGCCGCTTACGGCCCTTCAGCCCTTCGCGGCGCCAGATGCGCTGCACTCGATCTTTCCCCACCCGCAGCCTGCTGTCCGCAACAGCGCCGTGATCCTCCGCTAGCCGTAACGGTCATGCTGGCTGGCCAGCGTGAGGGTTCAGTCTGGGAGCTTGGATGTCTCATGGCTCTACGGCAAGGGTAGATCCCTTCGTCCACATCACACCGTTTTCAATGACTGGATTGAACACAACCATGGGAATTGCTAATGGACCTGTGATTGGATTCTCTTGTGTTGCAGGTAGCTCTGGCGATTCTGTTTGCTGCGTGGCCACTCGATGAACCGGAATCGAGAGCCGCCTGTATCAGCGGTCTAATCCAGCACAAAACAATAAAAGGAGGAAAATTCCGTGTCTGAGCCAAAAGTAATACGCCCATAGTGCAAGGCTGAGTTCTCTCCACTCTCTTTCTACATAATACATGGGCCTAAGTTTGGGGATTTAGCGTTGTGTACTTTCTTCTATTCTGGTTGCGTGTTAGCTCTGGGATTTTCGTGGCTTCCCGTGGAAGCCACCCTAAAAACGCAGAAGGCGGGAGCACAACGAACTTGCATTCGAATTTCAGACTGCCACGTTTGTCATGAGGAATGGTTCGGCGATGCGGAGCAAGGCGCAATCAAATGACGCCACTACCAATTCCTCGGTGCCATTCCTTTAGCCTCGCGTTTGTCTGGTCACTAAAACAGTCCGAATACTACGACGCCATAGGGAGTCCCCACATACACTTTCCCATTGGCAATCATTGGCGTAATAAACTTGTTGTCTGAAAAGTGATCGCGGCCATTCGCTGCTTGATTACTGTCATACAACTCCGTCGCCAGATTCGTAGCGTCATAGGCGCGCAGCACGCCTCCGCCACTACTATTTTGAATCACCCAAACGATCCCGTTGGAGGTTCCATTCGCAGAAACGCTGGGCGTTGCACCTGGATACTGGAATTTGACTGAACTCTGGGAACTCGGCGGCACAAGCAATTTTGCATTCGAGATTGTGAATGCCTTCAATTCATCGCCGCTAGCACCTTGGTACCCGCTGGCACCGTAATACACAGTATTGTTGAAATACGCAGGCGATGACCAGACGCCGCCGCTCAATCCATTCGAATCAATTTCCTGGTAAATGCCGCTGTCGTTGTTTGTGTTGAACTTACCCATCAGATCACGATTCACGACATAAATGTGGCTATCCTTGCCGGCGCCCACAGCCAAATGCCAGGTATTGCCCCGGGGGTCGTGGATATCGGGCAAAAGCATTTCTCCACCGGAACCCAGGTCCACATCCGCTTCCGATTCCGCAGTCGTGTCGTACATTGTGAAATAATCGGCGACGCTAAGCGTGCTGCTTGCTGTGGAAATCTTCATGAACGCATTGCCGTAGTCGCCATACTCGGGAAAGCCATTGCTGTCCAACGTGCCGTCAAAGGTTCCATTGGCGTCGAGAAAATAAATGTTGCCAGAAGAATCGGCGGCCGGGCCGTCACCCGTCATCCAGATCGCGCCTTCACCGCCATTGGGCGTGATATTCAGAACGCTGCTTTGCAACAGCGAGGACTGGTTGTATCCGATTAACCATCCACGATACGGAGGGGTATCGCATATTGAGGCCCAAGTTGTGTAAACGACGCCATTAAGCAACAACAATGCGGCGCGCTCTTTATACTGCTTGGGATCGAACGTGGTAATGCCACTTCGGTTTGGAAATGTGGCTTGCACGGTCGTTGGGCTGCCAGTCACCTCGGCGCCACTGCTAATATCGAGCGCGTGTAAGCGCTGGTGGTAATCCCCGCCGTCGTCCTTCGACATCGCAACAAGAAAGATTTCTCCGTGCGAACCTGCTTGCAGATCAATGACGGGCGTGGAAGTAATTCCCATGATGGGCGCGACCTGGGCGCAATTACGGCTGTCGCTTGCCGTTTCGTTCGCACCCAGCACCGAGACCTGCCAGAGCAGCGCGAAGGTGTCTGCATCGAACGCGTAGACGGTATCGTTTTCGGTAACAACAAAAAGTGCATTGTGCTGGCTTGCTCCGACCGTGAGATTCGATACGTATAAGGGCTCCGCGTCCACCGATGCATCTGCGAAAAGGTAGCCTAATTGACCGAAATTCGTAAAATTCACATTTGCCGGAGTCAAAATGGTTTCAGCTAAATTCTGGCCTGTTCGCATAATATCGTTGTGATAGGTCAGAACTTTTGCGTTATTGATGGGTGTCACCGGATCCACTGTTAAGGTTACAGTGACGCTCGTTGCCCTACCAGCTGAATTGGTTGTGGTAGCGTAGATCTGCGCACCATTCTGCGCGCTAGTCGCTTGCGAAATTGAATACGCGTCTAAGTTGGTTCCCACCGCAATCCCACTCATAAACCATTCGTATGTAAGAGGCGGCGTTCCAGTTGCCGTGATTGAAAACGCCGCCGCTTGTCCCGCCGTGACCGTGATATTCGCGGGTTGCTGCGTGATTACGGGAGCTGTAATCGCCTGGTTCACCGTAAGAATTACAATATTGCTGGTGGCGCTGCCTTGCGCGTTGGTCGCTTTCACATAAATCTGCGCGTCGTTCTGTCCGCTGGCAGTTTGCGAGATCGAGTACGTGTTCGAGTTCGTTCCGACCGAAGTGGCTCTCATGAACCATTGGTATGTAAGGGGCGCCGTTCCAGTTGCTGTGATTGAAAACGCCGCCGCTTGTCCCGCCGTGACCGTGACACTCGCCGGTTGCTGTGTGATTACAGGAGGTGTCGCCGCCTGGGTAACCGTGAGAATTACAATATTGCTGGTCGCACTGCCTTGCGCGTTGGTCACTTTCACATAGATCTGCGCGCCAGTCTGAGCGGTGGAGGATTGCGGAATTGAGAACGCACTTGAATTCATTCCGGCCGGCGCGCCGTTCATGAACCACTGATAGGTCAGGGGCGCAGCGCCGTCGGCTGCCACGGAGAAACTTGCGCTCTGCCCTGCTGGCACGGTTTGGCTAGCCGGTTGTTGGGTAATCGCTGGTGCAGTCGGAGCTGAATTTACCGTCAGCGAGACGACGGTGCTCTGAACGGTGGTCACGGGATCGGTTACGTTGACATAAATTTGGGCACCATTTTGGGCGATGCTGGTTCCCGAAATGACAAATGTGCTTGAATTAGTTCCCACACCGGCACCGTTCATATACCACCGGTAACTCAGCGGCGCGGCGCCGATAGCTGTGACTGTAAAAGTAGCCGCTTGTCCGGCTGTTGCGGTCTGACTTTCGGGTTGTTGCACGATGGCAGGTGCTGTCGCAACTGACTTGTCGCCGGGCGGAGTGCCGGCATATCCACAAGATGACGCGTAGACCGCTATACCCGCAAGTAATCCAACCAAGACCAGATTTTTTGAGCTTTTCAAGGACAAACACCCCGCTGAAGAAATCCCCGACTCGTAAGCGGCGCAACTATCAAGCGCATCCAGTTCCTCGCAGGGTGCATCGCTCTCCCGGAATCGACACTCGGACGCGTGTCGCCTGTCTGGATGGCGCTGAGGCCGGTCGGCTCGTCAGCTGCCGCATCGCCGGATGCTTTTGCTCTCTTGCCCAACTCTTTGGATCATAGGCAACTGTTAAACAGGAGCTGACCGGATGTTCCCGCATCATGTTCAGAAATTTAGGCGAATGCTGCTTGGTAAGAATGTGCGCTAATAGACAGTTTTCGAGAATTGGTCAAACGGTTACTAGAAACCTTTGAAAAACTGTGGTTCACGTTATGTCGTTCCATCGTGGGGGCTCAGTCGCAATTTGTAATTTGCGTTATCCTTTGCTAGAGAAGGAATGGCTAACGGGGTGATACCTTTAACGTCCACGACTCTCCCTTCTACCGCTCTTTCGTTTCGGTTGTATCTCTCTGGCACGTTAATTAATGATTTCGGAGTTGCATCCGTGATTGTTGAACAACTAGGTAGAAAAAGCGTGAGCGGCCCAACTTGGAGCGAGGGTGATGGTCTTACCAAACGCCGTTGGAAGTATTATTAGGCCGAGCAGACCGTCACCCGGTGCTTCTGCTCTCTTTAACCTTCCCTTACTTCGCGTGGGTCGTATTTGGGATGCGAGCTATGAGGACAATCTCGAGCCATTTCCAACGTTGTTTTTTTTCGAGTACCGGATGGTGAGCACGTAATCATCCTCGGTCTTTTCCAAGGGCCGTTAGGCCAGCTTCTGTCAGACGCATTTGTGTAATGTGAGAGATCAAGTTGCATACACTTTTCGCCAGGTCCACGACTTCGCCTTTGCCCACGAGCTCAAACTCGATTTGGTAGTTTCCGGAGGCTGCATCATCAACAGCATTTTTAAGGCTAATCAGTGCTTTGACTATTTCGCGCGGAAGCGCGAATGTAATCCAAAGGCTCAGCACTATGACAACCGCGGAAACAATGCTCAACACCCATTCGGCACGACGGAGAAGCCTTTGCGCCTTCTTGTGATCATCTTGCACCCGTTGCCAAATACGTGCTTCCAATCCTGATGAAAGGTCGAGAACCTCGCGGCCCGAACTCTCGATATCGCTGGCATATCGGCGGAACGTAGGATCGCTCGTCTCCACTGCATTCGTGATCTCAGCGTCAAACGAATCGGCCTCGGTGCGAAGCTCGTCGACGAGCTTGACCCGGATCTTTTGGTTATCCCTTTGCACCAAACCATCCAACTCTCTTTCATACTTGCGGACTACGGCCTCAATCCGCTCACGAGGCGCATCACCGGGCTGTACCATCGCCGCAACCGCGGCTGCGAACTGCTGCTGATAAAGCTGCGTCGCATCTAAGATTGTTTGAGTCGTGACTTGTTCGGCCGGTTCAAGGTTTCGGATCTTGGCTAGCGTATCCGTAACTTCGGCAAGCGAATCGTGATTCGCGTTGACGTCTACTGTGTCCCGAAGCAGGGAATAGTTCCTTTCGGCGCGTCGCGCTTCCAGCATTTGAATTGAAGCCTGCTGCGCGAGTGTGGCCGCCGGAGCGTCCACACTGACAATACGATCCACGATCCAGCCCATCTGAAAGAGATAATAAACAGCCAATAAAATAACCGGGGCTAGAACTAATCTCACTATAGCGAAGCTGTACAAGACACGTACTCGGAGAGAAGTGGCCGGAGTGAAAATCGCGAAAGTCCTCCGTATCCGCGATACTAAGGGATGACACGGAATCCTGTTCGACCTTTTGCTTTTCATCTCTAATCCTCTCTTCCGTCGCTCAGGGGTCCTCACCCTGGAGTACATAGCCTTTCAATCTGCGGATGTCTGTCGTCAACGAGCGAGTATCGATTCGTCCTGGTATTCGATCAGTGCGGCCGCGGAGGCGAGATGGGATTCTTGGCTAGTCAATTCAAACCCGCAGCAACCTGATTCGAGAATTTCCGGTTCGAAGCTCAAATCCTGAGGCCTTTCGCGAACCTATGGGAGGTCGCTCCCGCGACGAATAGTGCCAAAAAATGGCAGGGAGCAACGCGAGCGCATCTTGCCGATAGGCTTTTCGATGTATCCATTTCGAGTAGGCGTACGGTGTTTGCCCCTTCGCTGTTTAGGGGAAGTAACAGTTTTCTAATTTTACAAAGAAGCGCGGCCTAGCGCTGTCTAGAAGGGAACATTCGGTAATCCATATCTGGCTAGCGCCGAATTGACGCGTCGATATCGCTCAGCCGGTCGAACCGTTGCCCTCAGACGAAATGGGAGTTCGGGAAGTCATGAGCCGGCAGGCATATCTTGGGGTTTCGCATCCCGAGTTACGGATACTGCGACAGCACAATTAATCCCCATGTCTGTGATTGCATACTAAAAAGTCTGGTGTCAAGAGTCTGTATTAACGCGAATGTCTTGCGCCCCTCTAGCTGTTCAATCGTTTGCGGTGCCGATCAAAAGGGGTACTGCCGCCAGGGAGCAATCGCAATTCTCGCAACTGTGCGGAATAGGACAGCGAGGCTTGCATTCGGATGTCATGATGGGTACATGCTGCATAATAAGAATAAGAAAGAATCCGAAAATGCGACACGTGCTGGCGTCGTGAAGGAAATGGCGAAGCCTCGCATGGCTAGGTCCGCAAGAATCGCGGAACGCAATCTAGATACCACGCGAATTCCAGAGTCGGCCAGCACCACGATGCCCGGAATTGTAGACAAAATCATTCCGTCTCCACGTTTGAACCGACCCGAAAAAGCACAGATTGCTGTCGGGGGCGTCGACCATCGGCAGCAAGAACTTCGTATCGAAAATCAGTTAACCGATGAAAATGGTGATGATGTGAAGCTCAAAAAAGGTGCTCACGTCGACGTTACCGTCACAGCTGACCCACGGACTGCCGATCAACACGATTAAAGGAAGGCAGCCAGCCGACTCGGCCTAAGACAGTCGAGCTGCTATTGTTCGCCGCAATTCATCGGCTCATCATTAGCACGATCGATTGTACAGTTCCTCTGACCGCGTGCTTGGCGAACCGCAGAAATAATCAAAAAAGTCTACGTGCTAGCAACGAGCTTTAAGACAGCCACAAGGGATCAAAATGGAAGCAGGGCCTTGTAGATGTGTGACTGAAATTTGCACCCGTCCGAAAGGTGAGCCATGTGGCAAGCAGGTCACAATGGAATTTCCGATTTCAGAGCAGCCGCTAACGGGGAGTTTTCTCCTCAATTCGGAACCGGTATGCGAAGACTGTTGGGAACGGGTTAAGCCCAAAGTCTAGCCTCGCGATGAAAAGGGTGTCGCCGCAAAGCCGCAGGTCGATAACGTCGCCGCGTCGAAAAAGCAGTGCCGGCGCTAGCAGTGATTCAACGCGCCCGGGGTAGCCGATCAAAGTTTTCGTTTTGCGAGAAATATTTGGCATGCTCAAAATAGGAACTCGCAGAAAAATCTGTTTCTCGAAAAGATTTCGCTCGATTTGTCGCTGTGCCGCTCCAGCCGCGTCTTGGGTCCAGATCGCGCTCTTCAATAATCTCCCCACCAGAATCTGTTAGGCAACCGCGCCGAGCGTCGATGGATGCCGAGAGCTCTGTGTCAAGGCGCATCACACATGAAACGTAGTGCAAATGACAGATGTTCGCGACTGGACCTCTCAGCCATCATGGTGGCAAGGGCGATGGTTTCCGTGGCGAAAGGATGATTGAAAACAGCGCCTTGCAGGGAGGTCTTCCAGTAACTGTTTGAGCAATTTTACAATTCTGTCCAATAGTGCACATTCCCGTCAATTGCCGTTCGCCTAACCTTTGAGTATGGCTTCTAACAGCTGCCCGACACCCCGCCGGAACATTCGGGCAAAAGCAAACGCATCGGACGGTGCCGAAACTGGCGAGTCGTACCGAGACCGGCATCACTTACCACCTCGGGAAGATTTTTCCGGTGGCTGACAGAGGTCTGTAAGCGCTCAGCTCTGGCCGCGACTCCTGCCAGGCACTAAGCAGTGGCGTACCGGCAGATGCCTAATAGCGATTTGCTTACGCCTACTCCGCAGGTTTAAGAGCATATGGCTTCAGCGTCTCGCAGGCTCTCAAGGTTTAACCATAGCGATCTGAATATGATACAAGCAAAAACGCCCGTTTTTAACGCTCAAGATTTCCTAACTTCAACCGGTGTGACTCGAAAGGTCGAGGAGTTTCAGAGGAACGTAACCATATTCACTCAAGGGGACTCCTGCGAGCAAGTGATGTACATTCAAAAAGGTGGTGTGAAGCTTTCCGTAGTGAATCCCGTGGGGAAAGAAGCCGTCATCGCTATGTTGGGACCCGGGGATTTTTTCGGTGAAGGATGCCTGTCGGGACAGGAACTCCGTATGCAGACCGCCGTAGCAGTTATACCTACTATGGTGCTCGCGATCGGACGAGACGAGATGACTACCGTCCTCCACACGGAACATGCATTCTCTGATCGTTTCATTAGGTACATGCTTTCAAGGAACATTCGATTCGAGGAGGACCTAGTTGATCAGCTCTTTAACTCCAGCGAAAAGCGCCTAGCCCGCGCTCTCTTACTGCTCGCTCATTACGGAAAGAAAGGCCAACCTCAAACAGTCCTCCCCAAAATCTCGCAAGAAACATTGGCGGAAATGATTGGGACGACGCGTACCCGCGTGAACTTCTTCATGAACAAGTTCAAGAAACTGGGCTTCATCCACAAGACTGACGGGCGGTTTCACATCAACGGTTGTCTGCTAAGCGTTATTCTTCACGAGTAATCAGCCTTAGCAGAATGTGACATTACACGAGGTTTTGCCCACGAAACTGGATAGCGCCTTCGTACTCGCCCACGCATAGTCTTGTTGTTTCAATTTCGCGCGGCCCTGGGCGGTAAGCATTTAAAAAATTGCGGGCGAAAGACCGCGCAGAAGATCTCTTGTCCGATGCGTCGAGATGCTGCTGCGCGAGCACGCGCTCCCGCCAAACTCCCTCTCAGTTGAGGTAACGGAAAGCGTGCTGATGCAAGGCTTGGCGGTGGACGTGCTGCGCGAATTGCGGGCGCGAAGAGCCAAGGTCTCGGTCGATGACTTCGGCACGGGCTATTGTTCACTCGGTTATCTACAGAAGCTGCCAGTCGATATTGTGAAGATCGACAAGAGCTTTGTGTAGAAGATCGCGGCGTCCGAGCAGCCACGCGAGTTGTGCGCGGTAATCCTGAAACTCACCGAGACGCTAGGGCTCACCGCGATTGCCGAGGCTGACGAACAGAGGAACAGCGAGCGCAACTCTCTAAGATGGGATCCACATGGGCTCCGTGGGGTACTTATTTTCGAAACCGCTGGCTGCCTCCGCCATAGAGCTATATTAAGAAAACCAGCTGGGCGATTAGAGGTGGTTCTTGGCAAGAAACTCGCGAAATGCTTATGTAATTGATCCGGATCTTGTGCTTTGGTCTTCAATATCGTCGATCTTGGCGTTCAACACGCGAAATGGAAGGGAGAATGTAATCCCCATACACAAGATCGGCTAGCACTCCTGTTGACATACCTTGCTTCTCGGCAAGTGTGCGTCCATTTAAGCGTTCTGATTGACTCTTATTAGACAGATTCGCAACTAACGATCTGAAATACTGAACCGTAAAAACGGAGGGTCGATGACGAGCACTACAGCTGCTAAGGTTGGCGGCGACGGATTCCACGCTGCCTCTACAGAGACAGACTGCGTGGCCGACATTCTCGAACGGGAACTAGATGTCACCATTAGTGATTGGTTAGGGCTTGTGGAGAAAGAGGCAGACCTGATGCGCATCTCGCTGAGCTTCGAAGAACGCACCGGCCATCTTAGGACGCTTCTTCGTGACGTGATCGCTCGACTGCGTCTTGACACAGGGACAAAGGCTCCGGTTTCAATCGCTGCTAGTGAGCACGGCAAGCTGCGATGTGAGCAAGGCTACACTGTCGCCATGGTCGTGGATGAATCCCGAATTCTGCAGGTCTCGATTTTTTCAACGCTACATAAACATCAGAATCTTGTGGAGTTTAGCAAGTTGCTTCCGGACGTTGTGACCATCGCAGACGAGGTAGATGCGCAATTAAAGCGACAGGTCCTCTGCTTCCTGTCTGAAGAAGACGTCGAGAAGAGGGAAGCTGTGACTTCGCTGCCCGGGAAAAGCTTCTAATTCCCTACTCTGGAGCGAGATGAATACACGCCGGTGGGTTTGGACCGTGAAGTCCGCGTTCGGCGCAGCCCGAAGATTTGTGGGGTTGACGATTACGGGAGTTGCGGACGGGCTGCCGCAATCCCACTGCATCGCGCCCGAACGCGCTACCCTCGACACATTTCTCGGGTCCGAGGCACAGTTTCGGAGCCTGGTCTTGGGCGCGCACGACTATGCCATCTTCGTGCTTGATCCCTGCGGAAATGTCGTCAGTTGGAATTCCGGGGCCGAACGCAGCACGGGCTACAGGGCCGACGAGATCATCGGTCACTCCGCGTCCCGTTTTTATTCTGCGGAGGAAATAGCCAGGACCAAACCAGCAGACATCCTTGAGATTGCTTCTGCAACCGGACTGTTTGAAGAGGAAATCTGGCGAATACGCAAAGACGGCACCCGGTTTTGGGCCAATGTCGTAAGCACCGCATTGCAAGACGAGGTTGGCAATCTACTCGGTTTTTCCGTCATCACGCGGGACATCAGCGAACGTAGAGGCATTGAGGACAAGTATAGACGTCTGCTAGAAACTGCTCCGGACGCAATGATAGTAATAAGCGAAAGCGGGGAAATCGTTCTTCTGAATGTTCAAGCGGAAAAACAGTTCGGATACAGCCGCGACGAGCTTGTCGGGCAGAACGTCATGCTTATCATGCCGAAGGGCTTTGCGGAACGACCTATCACGGACGGTAGTGGATTTTCTGAGGCCGCGATGATGCAACGGATGGGAACGAGGGTTGAACTTGGGGCCATGCGCAAAGATGGAAGCGTGTTTCCAGTCGAGATCACGCTGAGCCCGCTGGAAAGCCCGCAGGGGATTCTGGTCACAGCCGCCGTTCGCGACATTACCCAACGCAAGAAATCCGAGGCGCAGCTAGTTGAAATGTCTCATTCGGCGCAACATGATATTCTCACCAATTTGGCAAACCGCGTTGTGCTGTACGATCGGCTCACGCATGCGATTTCGTTTGCGCAGCGTCAGGACAAGCAGCTCGCCGTGCTGTTTATCGATCTGGATCACTTCAAGAAGATAAACGACTCGCTCGGACACGCGATCGGCGACAAACTTCTCCAGTCCGTTGCAGGGCGATTGATCGCCTCTGTCCGTCGCTCGGACACCGTAAGCCGCTTGGGGGGGGATGAGTTTGTGGTACTGCTTTCCCAGGTTGTGCGCGAAGAAGACGCGGCCTTTAGTGCGCGAAAAATCCTCACCGCTCTTTCCGCGCCACATCAAATCGACAATACCGAGCTTTATATCAGCGTGAGCATCGGAGTGAGCACGTACCCAGGCGACGGCCATGACGCGCAGAGCTTGATGGATAGTGCGGATACCGCAATGTATGACGCTAAAGAACACGGACGCAATAACTACCAGTTCTTTAGGCCTGACATGCATGCGAGGGTCGTCGAGCGCCAATCACTCGAAGCCAGTTTGCGCGCTGCCCTAGGGAAGGATGAGTTCTTGCTTCATTACCAGCCGAAATTAGATCTTAAATCCGGGGAGATCGCTGGGGTTGAAGCACTTGTACGCTGGATGCACCCAGACCGCGGGCTCATCCCTCCCTTGCAGTTTGTACCTATCGCCGAAGAATGCGGTTTAATTCTTGCTATCGGCCAGTGGGTTCTGCTCGAAGCATGCAGGCAAGCGCGAGCTTGGCGCGATTTGGGTTTGCCGGCTGTCCCCATGGCGGTCAACGTTTCGGCGCTCGAGTTCCTTGCTAAGGACTTTCTGTCGGGTGTGCGCGCTGTCTTGATCACGACAGGCATAGAGCCAAACATGCTAGAGCTTGAGCTCACTGAGAGCGTTCTCATGGTGGATGCCGAATCCACCATCGACACCCTTCATGCACTTAAGGCGATTGGAGTGCAGGTGGCAGTCGACGACTTCGGCACGGGCTATTCCAGTTTTAGTTATCTTCGCCGTTTTCCCCTTGACGCTCTCAAGATCGACCGGTCGTTCGTCCGCGACATGACCGTTAACGCGGGCGATGCGGCGATCGTCAGCGCAATGATCGGCATTGGCAAAAGCTTTAAGCAAAGGGTCATTGCCGAGGGCGTGGAAACTCCTGAACAGCTGGACTTCCTTCAGAAGCAAGATTGCGGCGAGGGGCAAGGCTATTATTTCAGCCGTCCCGTAGTTGCCACGCAGTTTGCCGAGCTACTTAAGTCAGGTATGAGACAGACTGTCGTCCATCAGTAGTTGAACCATAGTTGTCAGTCACATATGGCTCAGACATCCCTTTGGCCCGATAAAATGGCATGAACTGATGAGCTTCAGTAGATTTGGTTCCCTCATGGATTCGAAACAGCTTGATCGCCCGGCATCGAATCCGTCCCGAAGGACACATTCCTAAACGATCCATGAACCCAGTATTTACGGTTGAGAAATGGCGACAGGCAAAGTCAACAAGCAGCAGTTGTTCAGACGTCTGGTTCTGAAACACAGATACAAACCTCAAGAGATTTGATCGGCGATTGATTCGCATTGGTGTCCGTCGGAAGGATTTCCGTCAAGGAGCTGTCGGTGACCAACAAGTGGTATTTGCATACGTGTGGCAAGTGCGATCGATCGTTCAACACGCAGGAAGAACTGAAAAACCATCAGGGTTTCTGCCGCGGCAAAAGCCAGCAGCACTAGACCCTTTGTTTCGTGAACCGGTGTGTAGCGGATCGGCGACTTGAGCGTTGAAGTCCTCGTGTTCAGTCGTCGCTGAATCACATGCTCGTTGCCAAAAGGTGCGCAGATGCTGTCTAAGGAATGCTGGGCCGAGCGGCCTGCCGGCCGCCCCGGCGAGAAACGTGAACTTGGCAACGCAGGGTGTTTTACGCAGTCATTACGGCTCTTCCAGACTGACGTCCATAGCACTAAAACAAGAACTTGCGTCTTCTACCGCTTTTGGGATCGATCGTTATATGTCCTAAAAGTAATCACAGAATCTATGGTGTGCTTTATAGAACAGAACCTTTTGAGCCCTCACGCTACCCTGACCTTGCGCTGTCCTTCGGATTCCGGATCTTGTCGCTCAGAGCCGACAGACGTGTTCGCGGGTTGCGTCAGGGACTCCTCAGCTTCCTCTTGCGCTGCAAGCGACCCGTGCGCGTCCTGTTTGTCTCGAGTAAACAGGTGAATATCGAACCATGAGTCCATCAACTTGAGGCAGCTAGCTTTAAGGTCAATCCAGACGTAGTCTCGGGTCCCGAGCAATTTGAGAAACGTTTGACCTCAAAATATTATGATCTAGTCTTGGTAGAGATCCCGACTGAGTTGGAGGGGATTCGGGAGTTAGAGATTTTGCAGCGAGAGACGTGGGATCAGTGTGGAAATATTGCTGCTCGCTTCGGAAAAGCGGATCTCCACGTGTCGCGCAACTTGTTCCGAGGCCTAATGCGCGGCCAGCGGGAAAAGGCTCGCGCAAATAATAATTTTTCTCTGCTCGGATTACGTTACCGCAAACCCTGCCTCACATGTGTGGCTCGTAGCGATTCGATTAAGTGATAAAGACATTTTGGGAAATAGCGAAGCTTTCATCATATCTCACCTGGGATTTACTGTATGGTACCCTGGAGACCTTTCTTATATTTGCGTTACTGCTCGGCGTTAGTCCATGGTACTGCATTCTTGTCTTATTCGCCGATGTGCTCGCAAGCGCCCTTATCTATCACCAACCCCTGAGCTCCTGGAGCGAGACCCTCGGACCGATCGGAGTCAGTGGCGCGCACGCCTTCGCTGCTCATTTACTCGAGGGCCTTTTCCTATTGATTTAGGTTTGCGATATCGCCGTGACGTGGTGCGCTATGTCTTCGTGACGTTGTGCGCCGCGGTCGTTGCGACTGGAATTGGGGTTGCTACGCTAGCCGCCGATCGTACTATCTCGTGGAGTCAGTATTGGAGTTCTGCTGCGGGCTGGTTCGCTGGCGACACCGCGGCTTTGTTGGGCTTCGCTCCTTCCTTGCTCATCCATGTACTTCCCATCATTAGACCCAGGCTGTCAAAACACGACGCAAGTCCGGTCATCCGATTCGCCAAAATCAGGCATCACAAGCGAGGATTCAATCTGATTCAGTGTTCCGCTCAAGCGCTGTCGGTCCTAGCTACGCTGTGGTTCATTTTCGCAGGTCCGTTGGTCTTCAGGCAGCTTTATTATTTAGAATTCGTCCCGATTATTTGGATCGCGATGCGGCAAGGTGTCCGACGAGTTGTCACGGGACTGCTGTTCTAAACTTTGGAATCGTACTTACGCTGTGGATTTTCCCAAGCGTAACCGGCGTGACCAAGGTCGGATTCTTCATGCTGGTTATTTCTGGGATTGGGTTGATCGTAGATTCGACGGTGAGCGAGCGACACCGAATTGGAAGGCAACTGACGGAGCGTACTACCCATCTGAATTCGCTGATCGAGAACACTCCTCTCGGGGTAGTCGTCACTGACTGAGAGAGGCGAGCGCAGCTCTGCAACGACGCCTTTGCGTCACTGTTTTTGTTCCGCCGCGATGAACTTCTGGGAAACACTATTGATTCTCTTATAGTTCCTGTTGAGCAGGCAGAAGAAGCTAGGCAGTTTGTCAAACTCATTGCGCCGGGTCAGAAAGTTCACGCAAACCTGCAGCGCAAACGCAAAGACGGGAATCACATTGAGATCGAGCTTAATGCCGTTCCACTCGTCCTACTATAGATGGACAGATTGGCGGCAGCTTTTCAATTTACGCTGATGTGACCGAGCGCATGCAGGCGCATTTACGTCTGAAAGACCAGACAGAAGCGCTAAAACGTTCCGTCGCAGAGTTGCAAACGCGAACGGATGAAGCAACTTCGCTGAACGAAATGGGCGATTTGCTGCAGTCGTGTGAAGCCAGTTCGGAAGCATTTAAGGTTGCGATTGAATACGGCGCCAAACTTTTCCCTTTGTCGAGCCTCGGAGCCTTATTCAGCTTCAAATCGTCTCGCGATGCACTGGAAATCGAGGGTCGATGGGGAAATCCCCAGAACATCGACTCTACGTTTGCGCCCATCGGCTGTTGGGCCCTTCGCAGGTGCCAACCACACCGGGGTGAATTTCCCGGGGCTAAAGTTGTTTGCGCACATGTCCCGTCCGTTGGATCGTTTCATAGTCTGTGTGTCCCCATGATAGCTCGCGGCGAGACTCTGGGGATCTTCCACGTTCGCTACGATCATGTTGATGTCGAAAACTCCGGATTATCGACAGAGGCGTGGCGACAGGCGCAAAAACTACTGGCTGTTTCGCTGGCGACTCAGGTCGGTCTGGTGGTGGCGTCTTTGCGGCTGAGAGAAGCCCTGCGCGATCAATCCATCCGTGATCCCTTGACGGGCCTCTTTAATCGGCGATTTATGCAGGAATCGTTGGCTCGCGAAGTGCAACGAGCCCATCGAAAGGGGCGGCCACTATCTATCATTTTCGTAGACATCGATCACTTCAAGCGCTTGAACGACGTCTTCGGCCACGACGCAGGAGATGCTGTTCTTCGCTCGTTCGCTGAACCGATGGGAACTTTTTTTCGTAGCGATGATGTGCTTTGTCGTTACGGTGGTGAGGAATTTGCCATAATCCTTCCCGAATCGACCGAACAAGACGCCGCTCTTCGGATGAATCAATTTAGAGAAAGTGTGAACAGCATGGTGGTTGTTCACCAAGGTCAGGCCTTTGGACCAAGTTTCAATTTCAGTGGGAATCGCTAGCTTTCCAAAGCACGGACATTCAATCGAAGGGTTATTGCGAGCTGCTGACCGGGCTCTGTACGTATCGAAGCCGGAAGGACGAGACCGTGTCAGCGTTCCCAACTAGGAGCGCGGAGGAAAAGCTAAGAAAAGGCGATCTCGCGCTCACAACAGCCTTCCGCACAAGTCCCGCTACTCAACCCGCTACACCAGCACCTTAATCAGGGACTCAACCTTTGCTGCCTACGTTGAAGGGTACGGTTCGAGTTGTTTACAATCCTCTTTGGTCAGAGTCTAACTTCAGGACCACCCTCGGAACCATATTTACTTTTTAGATAAAATGTCCAAATGGGAACAGTCGCAAATCCGGAAACGATGCACTCTGCGCAGAGGCACCCAGCACCTATCATGACAGGCTCACGAACTCTGCTTCTGATCGACAGCGATCGTTCTCATGCTGCCTTTTTTCGAGAGGCGCTACGCGACGCGAGAGATGGCCCATTCCAGGGGAAGTGTGTGCCGACACTTGCCAAGGGCATCGAACGATCGAGGGCGGAAGAGATATGGGCCATCTTTGTCAATTTGTCCCTGCCTGACAGCCATGGTCTGAACACCTTCATTCGCCTTTCGCTAGCGGTGCCCGGCATACCAACTCTGGTCCTAGCCAGGGTGGAGGATGAAGAGGTCGCCTTAGAGACATTGCGACACGGAGCAAAAGACTATCTCCTCGGAGATCGGCTGGATGGGTACGCGTTCGTCCGCGCTATACGTAACATGGTTGAACGAGAAACGGCAGCAGAAGCACTGTTTACGGAAAAAGAGCGAGCTCAAGTTACCCTCGACTCGATCGGTGACGCTGTACTCAGCACTGACATCGAGGGGAAAGTTAACTACTTGAATGTGGTAGCGGAAAGCATGACAGGTTGGACAAGTGAGGAGGCGTTGGGTAAGCCCTTTACTGACGTATTTAATATCATCGACGGTTGCTCACGAGAAACCTCTCGGAATCCCTTGAAATTAGCAATTGAAGAAAATAAAAGTGTGGGACTCTCGGCGAATTGCATTTTAGTCCGACGTGATGGCTCCGAGTGTGCTATTGAAGATTCCGCCGCTCCGATCCACGATCGGGAAGGAGCGGTCACGGGAGCCGTAATCGTGTTTCACGATGTTTCCATGTCGCGCTCGATGACGGAGCAGATGTCCTATTTGGCTCAACATGACGTTCTCACAAAGTTGCCTAATCGGATCTTGCTGAAAGATCGACTTAACCAGGCCATTGAGACGTCTCACCGCAACGGCACTCGCATCGCCTTGCTGTTTTTAGATTTAGATGGATTCAAGCATACCAATGACTCGCTTGGTCATGCCGTTGGCGACAAACTACTTCAGTCAGTCGCAAAACGTTTGCTTACTTGTGTACGCAACTCCGACACGGTCAGCCGTTTGGGTGGCGATGAATTTGTTGTGCTTCTTTCGGAGATTGCGCACGCACGCGATGCGGGAGACAAGGCCAAAAAGATTCTAAATGCACTGATGGCACCCCACAATATCGACCAGTATAGCCTCCACCTCACTGCGAGTATCGGCGTGACCACCTACCCAGAGGACGGTCAGGACGCGGAGTCCCTAATAAGGAATGCGGACATGGCGATGTACAAGGCCAAAGCAAGCTTTCGTAACAACTACCAGTTCTATGAGAAGGAGATGAATGTACGGGCCGTGGAACGCCAATCGGTGGAAGCGAGTCTGCTTTATGCCTTGGAGCGGAATGAGTTCGTGCTGCATTACCAGCCCCAGGTTGATCTTAGAACCGGACAGATTGTGGGTCTTGAGGCGCTGGTGCGCTGGCAACATCCGGATCGAGGGCTAATCGGTCCCCTGCATTTCATCTCCATTGCTGAAGACTGCGGTTTGATGTTGCCGATCGGTCAATGGGTATTGCGGGAATGTTGCCGGCAAGCCCAGGAATGGCGGGATGCCGGCTTGCGGCCGACGAGGATGGCAGTGAACGTTTCATCGGTAGAGTTCCGCAGCAATGATTTCCTGGAAGGAGTTCAAAGTATTTTGAAGGAGACTGGTTTGGATCCGCGCTGTCTAGAACTCGAGTTGACCGAGGGCGTGCTCATGCAACATCTCGAGTCCACTATCCCGGTGCTCCAGAAACTCAAAGCGATTGGGATGAGACTGGCGATCGATGACTTTGGAACCGGTTATTCCAGTTTAAGTTATCTGAGACAATTTCCGATCGACACTCTAAAGATCGATCAATCCTTTGTACACGAGATCAACGCCTCCAGCCACGACGGAACACTCGTCAACGCAGTGATCAGTATGGGCAGAAGTCTCAACCACCGAGTGATCGCAGAGGGCGTGGAAACTGCTGGACAACTCGCCTTCCTCCAGGAGCATGGCTGCAACGAAGGCCAAGGATACTATTTCAGTCGGCCGCTTTCCCCCTCGAATTCGTTAATTTACTTAGAAGCGGAGCATCAATCCTATCTGCGTAAACCCGCAAGGACGCGCATTGGAACCGGTAGAATGAGTCAAGCCACGATAGAGAGATGAAGATCCAAGTCGAGGAACAATTTGGCCGGCCGCTGATACCCCGAATGACTAACAAAACATTGGACACCCTACTTTCGGGCGCGCTTTTATGTCACGTCAAGCAGGCTATTTGAATTAACGAGCTCAAAGGATGTCTCAAAGCTTTCCGGGGAACTTATCGGGGTGACCTGACCGGGCCTTTTTGTACCAGCCGACGTGAGAGAGAATTCACGAGTGATCGGACCGGCTTTTTTGTACCAACACTAATGCGAGTTTTCGGCGTTTGTAACCCAATGAGATCGCGGCTAGCCGCGATCTCATTGGCGAATTCGTTCGGCGTCCGTTCCCCCAGCGCCCTGTGAGGACGGCTCTCATTATATTCTCGTCGCTA
>Ga0182015_10000621_pt1 | contig 50459 bp, 51 predicted proteins | sample 712P3MmetaG_FD_120478 | JGI IMG/M metagenome (GOLD analysis project Ga0182015, IMG submission 120478) | Permafrost microbial communities from Stordalen Mire, Sweden - 712P3M metaG | ecosystem: Environmental > Terrestrial > Soil > Wetlands > Permafrost | place: Sweden: Stordalen | collected...
AATGTGCCGTGCCGTCAACGCAATTCCGAGACCGCGCCCCGCCGGCAGCGGCTTGCCCCAGCCCAATTCCTTGCGCACGGTCTCGAGCATTTCGCGCGCTCGGGGTTCGGCAAACGGATTGCCTTCGAGGTCGGTGTCGCCGTGATCCGCGGCGTTGCGCATGCGCAACTCGAGTGGATCGATGTGCAGGTCCTTCGCGATCATGTCGATCAGCGACTCGACGGCGAAGATCGTCTGGATGTCGCCCGGCGCGCGCACGAAGCCACCCGGAATCGTATTCGTGTACGACGTCATGCGCTCGACCTGTCCGTGTTCGAGCTTATAGGGCAGCTTCGGCGCACGTCCGGGCATCAACCACGGCACGGGTTTCCCGGCAGCGTAGGCGCCGCCGTCAAAGACGACGCGAATGTCGACGGCCCCAAATATGCCGTCGTTCGTCGTTGCGATGCGGACGCGAATCTTTGCCGCGTGCCGCACGTGGGTCGACCGGATGTCGTCGGCATGCGAGCGCACGTGTTTGACGGGCCGCTTCGTCGCCACCGCGAGGAAGTACATCGGAAATTCTTCGATCGTGAGCGCCTTGCCGCCGAACTCGCCGCCGACGAAGCTCGGATGGACGATGACCTTCTCTTTCGGCAGCTCCGTCATCAGCGCCAGTTGATCGCGCAGCGCGAACGGGCTCTTGTTGGTCGAGAGGACGTGCAGCGCACCGGCACCGTCGATCCACACGAGCGTCGCGCGCGGTTCGATATAACCGGCGTGCGTGCGCGGCGTGGTAAACGCGTGCTCGAAGACGCGATCGGCTGCGGCGAAGGTCGCTTCGGGATCGCCTTTGCGGAGAATGTCGTAGCCTTGCATGTTGCGGTGCGGTCGCGGGGGCCGCTCGCCGAAGGCGTATTTAAAGAGCGCATCGTTCGGATGAAAGGGCGGCGCGCCGGCGGCGATGGCGGCCTCGGGATCCAAGACGGCCGGCAGCTCTTCGTACTCGACGTCGACGGCAGCCGCCGCGGCCTCGGCGATCGCGGGCGTGTCGGCGGCGATGGCCACGACGTACTCGCCGACGAATTTCACCCGCTCGTAGGCCAAAATCGGCCAATCCTTGAGCACGCAACCGAAGAAGCGTTCGCCGACGTCGGCTCCCGTGAGCACGGCGTGCACGCCGGTCATTGCCTTGGCCGCCGAGGTATCGATGCTCACGATGCGGGCGTGAGCGTAGGGCGAGGCGACGAAGGCCGCCCAGAGCATCCCGTCGCGCGCGTAGTCGGCCGTGTACTTCGCCTTGCCCGAGACTTTGCCGCGGCCGTCGATGCGCGCCTCGTCGAGACCCAGGATTGCCGGAGTCGTGCCGGTCTTCGGAGTCGCTGTCGTCGTGGTCGCCATAGGCGCTCCTTCGACGCGATTGGACGAAACCTCCGTGCTTCGGTAGACTACGAGCTATGATCACGCCCGCAATGAACGATCGCCTGACGCAGGTAGGCCCCGGGACGCCGTGCGGCGAGCTGATGCGCCGCTACTGGATTCCGATCGCGCCGTACGCGCAGCTGCTCGAGAACCCGGTGCGCAGGGTGCGGATTCTCGGCGAGGATCTCACGCTCTATCGCGACCGCTCGAACGGTCTCGGTCTGATCGGCGACCGCTGTTTGCACCGGCGGGTGGATTTGCAATTCGGCATTCCGGACGAGCGCGGATTGCGCTGTCCGTATCACGGCTGGCTTTTCGGTGCAACGGGAACGTGTCTCGAGCGTCCGCTCGAAGCGCACCCGGAGCGCGAAGTCGCCCAGCGCCTCAAAGGCTATCCGGTGCAAGAACTCGGCGGCATGGTGTTCGCGTACATGGGCCCGTTACCGGCGCCGGCGCTGCCGCGCTGGGATCTCTACGTGGCGCCGAACAGCATCCGCCAAATTGCGATCAACGTGCTGGATTGCAACTGGCTGCAGTGTCAGGAAAACACCGGCGATCCGCTGCACAGCGTGTGGACGCACGGCCGCATGTTCGAGTACGTGCTGGAGCGGAACGATCAACTCGAGCGCGCGCAGAGCGATGGCCACACGGTCCATGCGCGGCTACGGATGGGCGTTGGGATCAAGGACGTCTACGCCGAGCGCACGGCATTCGGAATGCGCAAAGGCGTCATTTATTCGAAGGAACTCGGTGCCGATGAAGATCGCGTGAGCGAACACTCGACCGTGATCTTCCCGTTCTATACGCAGACCGGAAAGGCCGGCGCCGCGCGCAGCGAGTATCAGGTTCGCGTGCCGATCGACGACACGCACACGCTGCACTTCTGCTATCAGGTGTATGCCGGACCGCCCGGAATCGACGCGCCGTATCAGGACGGCGTGCCGTATTACGAGCCGCCGACCGTCGATGCGGACGGGCGGCCGATTCTCGACTACGTGCTGGCGCAAGATGCGCTGGTGTGGACCGCGCAGGGCGAGGTCCTCGATCGTTCGCAGGAAGTGCTCGGCCGCACCGACATTCCGATCAGCTTGCTGCGTCGTCAGCTCGACGAACAGATTCGCTTGGTCGAAGAGGGTGGAACGCCCATGAACGTCTTTGCCGAATCGCCCGACTCGATCGACGGCAGCGGGAAACCGGCCGATCGTCCCAATCCGGACGAGGCACTCGCCGGCAACTTTCGGCGGATGTACCACAAGGGCTTCGGAACCGACGACGTCGATCGTTACGGTCCTGCGATCGAACTCGTCAAAGATTTGCACCGGCGCATCGAACAAGCGCAACTGGCGGGAGTGCGGTAGCGTGCGCCGCAGTTTGCTGCTGCAGGCGCTCGGCGGTATCGCGGTCGCCGCACCGTTCGCGGGAACCGCGTTCGCCGATGATCTGCAAACCGTTCGCATCGGTTTGTCCGAGGGCGACGATGCGACGCCGACGCTGTATGCAATCAAAGTGGGACTGTTCAAGAAATACGGCATCGATGCGCAGGTAACTCCGGTACCGAGCGGCGCGGCGGGGCTGGCCGCGGTCGCCGGCGGTTCGATCGATGTCGCCAGCACGAGCTTGCTGCCGTTTCTTTCCGCGCGCTCGAAGGGCGTTCCGTTGACGATCGTCGCGCCGCTCGCGCAGTACTCGCCGGATTCCGTGTATGCGGCGATTCTGGTGAAGAAGGACTCGACGGTGAAGTCGGGTCGCGACCTCAACGGCAAGACGATCGCCTCGCCTGCGCTGCGCGATCTGAACTGGGTCGCCAGCATGGCGTGGATCGATCAGAACGGCGGCGATTCATCGACGGTGAAGTCGATCGAAGTCCCAAGTTCCGTGATCCCGGATGCGCTCTTCGACGGTCGCATCGATGCGGCTACGGTCACGACGCCGCGCTACGTACAGGCGGTGAACGGCGGCAAGGTTCGCATCCTGGGCAAGTCATATGAGTCGATCGCAAAACACTTCACGTTTGCTGCGCTCGTCGCGCAGGTCGACTTCGCAAACAAGAACGCAGACCTCATCGCGCGCTTCGGTCGCGCGATCCGCGATTCGACGCGGTATACGAACACGCATCACGCACAAACCCTCCCGATCTATGCGGCGTTTGCGAAGATCGATCCCAAAGATATCGCCGATGCGCCGCGCGCGCAGAGCGCGCAATACGTCGAAGCCAAGGACATCCAGCCGATGATCGACGTCGCGGTGCGTTACGGGATTCTCGCGCGCACCGTCGATCCGCAGGAACTGATCAGCCCGTCGATTCTGAAGCCCGGTACTTAGACGAAACCGGCTGCGCGCAGCGTCTCGATGCGCCGTAGTTGCTCCGCGCTCAGGGGGCCACGCTCGGCGGCGTCGGCCGCGGGATCGACGTGCGCGACGTCGGAGATGCCGACCAAAACCGTTGAGACATCGGGGTTCGAGAGACCAAAGCGAATTGCCGCCGATACGAGGGTCGGATCGCCGTCTTCGCTGAGAAAGCGCAACGTCTGCGCTTGTGCGATGTGCGTGGCGTAATCGGGTGCCCCGGGACTCGTTGCGAGCGGGTGGCGATCGAAGCCCGTCGCCAGCGCGCCGGCTTCGAGGATGCGCAGCGCGACCGTGCCCATCCCGCGCTTCGCCGCGCGCGCGCCGACGCGCCCGTAGGTGAAGAGCGGGTTGAGCGTCGGCCCGTCGAGCCACGCCGATTGGTTGAGGATGCTGTAGTTGAGAATGATCGAGTTGAAATGGCCGCTGTCGATCAGCGCCTCGACGCATGCGTTGTCGCCGCCGAACGCCGTGCATCCGATGAAGCGCACGAGTCCGCGGCGCTTGGCCCGCTCGAAGCCTTCGACGACGCCGTTCTTGCCGAGCACGTCGTCGAGCGTGAGCAGCGCCCCGCTCCCGTAGGGCGACTTCCCCATACGCTCGCGCCCGACGCGGTTATGCATGTGCACGATCGGCAGCACGTCGAGGCCCAACCGTTCGAGGCTGCCCTCGATCGAGCGGACGACGCCGCCGGCGAGGTCGTCATAATCCGGGGTTTCGAGCGCGACCTTCGTTGCGATGACGGGCTTCGCGCCAAGCTCGTGCAGTGCCGCAGCGAGATGCGTCTCCGAAAGCGTATCGCCATAGACGGGAGCGGTGTCAAAGAGCGTGATCCCGCGTTCGAGCGCGCGCTCGATCGCCGCGCGCCGCGCCTCCGGCGGTCCCCCGACCATCAATCCGGCCGACGTGCCGCACCCGAAACCGATCTCCGAAATTTCGAGGCCCGTTTGGCCGAGCATCCGATACTTCATCGCCGACTGCTTGACGCCGGAACGGCGATCGCCCTTGCCGAAGCCGCGTACGCAGGTGACCCGCGAACTCTCCGCATTGCAGATCGCCGAACTGCTGCTGCGCCCCGAGCCGCATGTTGCCGAGGTATCGCCCGGCATGTTCCTCACGCGCGCCTTCGAGGCGGCCGAGGCGGCCGGCATCGTTGCGGCCGCCGCCGGCTCGAAAGCGTGGCGCGACGCCGGCATAAATGCGAATCTCGAGGTCGACCGGTCGGTACGCGCTGCGGAAGTTCTCTATGAGGCCGCCGATCCGTTGCTGATCGGCATGTGTCGTGATCGGTTGTTCGCTGCAACGCGTGGCCTCGCGTCGGCGGTGGCGGCGCGCACGGTGCTGGCCGAAATCCAGATCGTGCGTTACCACGTCGACGGTCGCTACATCGATCACCGGGACTCTCCGGCGCCCGGTGCTACGCCGCGCGCACTCTCGCTCGTCTGTTACTTGAACGATGATTTCGTGGGCGGCGCAACGGCGTTCGCCGAGCCGGACATCGCCATTTCTCCGCTTAGCGGGGTCGCAGTCGTCTTTTCTCCCGTGCGCTTACACCGCGCCGAGCCCGTCACGGCCGGAACGAAGTACGTGATCACCGCGTGGTACCACGTGCCGCCTTCGGCCGGAGCATGACCTTCGCTCGATAACGGCCAACCCTGTGCGGGCATGCAAAACGCCGGCGGGCCCGCACATCTGAAGCGCACGCAGACGCACGGCGTGTGGGATCGTTCGCTCGCTCCGATCCTGCGGGTCGCGCCCGGCGATACCGTCGTGGTTGAGATGCAGAATGCGTCCGGCGGTCAGTTGCGTGCGAATTCCACAGCGAGCGAACTCACAACGCTCGATTTCGCGCGCGTCAACCCCGTGACCGGGCCGATCTTCGTCGAAGGTGCGAAGCCTGGAGACGCACTCGTCGTCGAGATCCTCGAACTCGACGTCGATGCGTGGGGCTGGACGGCGAATATTCCCGGCTTCGGGTTGCTGGCCGACCGCTTCATCGAACCCGTCCTGCGCACGTCGCGCATCGCCGACGGGTCGATCGAGTTGTTTACCGGCATGCGTCTGGCGAGCGTGCCGATGATCGGCACGATCGGCGTTGCACCGGCGCAAACGGGTGCGTTCTCCGTCATCCCGCCCACGCGCAACGGCGGCAACATGGATATCCGGCATGTCGGCGCCGGCGCGACGCTCTACCTTCCGGTCGCGGTCGACGGCGCGCTGCTCTCGCTCGGCGACGGTCATGCCGCGCAAGGCGACGGTGAGGTTTGCGGCACCGCCATCGAAACGGCCGCGGTCGCGACGTTGCGCATATCGCTCGACCGCGACCGCCGGCTGCCCGCGCCGATGGTGCTCACCGATTCGCGCTCGCAACGGACGGGGCGCGCCTTTGCTACGACGGGCATCGGCCCGGATCTGCTGCAAGCCGCGCGCGATGCGACCAACGCGATGATCGCAGAGATCGTGCGCCGCACGACGATCGCCGAGGTCGATGCCTACCTCTTAGCGAGCGTTGCCGGGGATTTAAAAATCAGCGAGGTCGTCGACGTTCCGAACTGGGTCGTCTCACTCCATATCGACGCGGCACTGCTCGCGTGAAGCTCGCGTGAAGAAGGGAAGCCGTTCATGACGCAAGATGGTTCGCGGATCGTCGAGGTCGAGCCCGAGCAGCGCTCCGAAGAGCAATCGGCGGTGCTGGAGGCCGTGCAGCGCGGGCGCGGATTCGTGCCCGCGCCGTTCAAGATTTGGCTGCATAGCCCGCGGCTCGCGGAGCGGATGGAAGGCCTCGGGACGTTTCTCAGCACGAGTTCATCACTGAGCAAACGGGAACTCGAGATCGCGGTCGTCGTGGTCGCCCGGCGTTTGTCGAGTCCGTATGTTTTCGAAGCGCATCTGCGCGGTGCGGCCCAGGCGGGACACCCGCCGGCTGTGATCGATGCGTTGCGAGACGGCCGGCCGCCGGAACTGGCTACTCCACGGGAACGTGCCGTTTACGAAATCGCGCGCACCGCCGACGACGCATCGCCGGCATCGGACGAAGTCTTCGCCGACGCCGTCAACGCGCTCGGCCGCGACGGCCTCGCCGATCTCCTCGCGCTGATCGGCTATTACACGGCGGTTGGGCTAGCGATGAAGCTGCACCGCGTTCCTGCGGGACCGCGCTAGCCGCCGGCTGCGGCGCGCCGAAACAAGCGGTAGAACTGCAACCGCTGCGCGCAGATCGAAGCCGCGGATACGAACAGCGCAAAGTTTGTCGTATCGTGTACTCCCGCTGAAGCGCCACCTCTCAGGACCGCTTTCGCGACCACGATCGCCGCGAAAATGAGGACCATGAGCACATTTGGTTTCGTCACGATCTTCCGGCCGGGAACGTCGATGCTCTGAAGTTGCGTCCGTGCCCGCATCAAACCGATGAGCGCGCCGACGAGCGTCCCGGCCAGGATCACGAGGAAACCGATGAGCGAGAGATCGAGGCGCCCGAAGCTCGTGGCCACCACGAGTACGATGATGGTGGGCATGATCCACAGCCGGCTAACGCTGAACGCACGTTGACGCAATTGCCGGATCGCAATCAGGATTGCGAGCGCAACCGAGATCAGAATACTCGCGCTCATCCTGCCGTGCTGTGCGCCGTTCCGCGTGCGCGTTGGCCCAAGCCGGCCAGAATCAAAAGTAAGAAGGCCCATCGCGCGAAGTGCGGTGCAACGACGGCGAGGATGAGTGCTGCGCCGAACGCTGCGCCGACCCGCAACGGCCCGCTGAGACTGCGCCGCCGCACGGCCGGATCGAGCCCGGCATCGATCAGGCGATCCCCGGAGCTCGCATATGCCCAGGTAGCTGCCGACAAGAGCGCCGCGGCGACCATCGTTCCGTCGTAGAGCACGTAGCCGACGACGTTCTCGTGCGAACTGAGCACCGAGCTCGCGAACGGCACGAACCCGATCGTCATCAAGAACAGCAAGTTGATCCAGGCGAGGGTTGCGTCGTAGCGGCGGATCAAGCGAAACTTCTGGGTGTGCCCCATCCAGAACGAGCCGACGACGAGGAAGCTCAAGGCGTAGGCAAAGTACTTCGGCCAGAGCGCGATCAGCGCGTCGCGCAGGGCGGTCGGATCCGTTAGCGGGACATCCGGCAACCGAATATCGAGCACCAGCAGCGTGATCGCGATGGCGATGACCGCATCGCTGAAGAAGACCGTCCGCTCGAGCGACTGCTTGTCGTCCTCGCCCGATGTTCGCGGCGTCATTCGTCCTGGGCGAAACGCTGCATTGCTTGCAGAGACGGAATGAAGTAATACGCCCCGGTGAGCGGCGTCGTGTAGCGGGTCAACGCGTCGCGCAATCCGTCTTCGGAACCCGCCATGCGCCGCAACATCCGGTCGAGGCGTTGCTGATCGGCGCCAAAGCCGACGAACACGGTACCGTGAGAGGAGACGTTCCCATAGGCCGTGTTGCGGCGGAATATTTTGCGTTCCTCGCCGTCTTCGTCGACCGTCGTGCGCGAGACGTGAGAATCGGCCGGCATGACGTCCTCGGCGAGCTCGATGCTGCCGGCCTTCGATCGGCCGATCACGCGCTCTTGCGCGTCGTCGGGCAGGGCTTCCCAGGCGCTCGTCTGGTGGACCCACTGTTGAAAGAGCAGGACGGTTCCGCCCGCACCGGCGGCACCATCGGCGATCGTCGCAATCCCGGGAGCGATCATTAGTGCCGGATTTTCGGTGCCGTCTTCGAAGCCGGTGAGATCGCGACTGTGACGGTACGACCATCCCTCCAACTCGCGTTCGAGCGTCGCGCACGGCGCGAGTTTTGCGACCGCTTCGCGCGCGAGGTCGAACACGACGTCGTAGGACGCTCCCGCGATCCACACCCAGAGATCAGCTTGCGTTGCGGGCATCGAATATCCGTCGGAACCGGCCAGCGGCTGATCAAATCCGGCGAGCTTCGCCGGCGTGTCGTCGGGTGCGACCGCGCGCCACAACTCGGGCCGAAAGCCGATCACGACGTTGACGCCGCCGACGGTCGTCCGCGGCTCGTGAATCGCGACGACCGTCCGGACGAGCTGCTCGGCGCCGGTGCCGGCGGTGAGGGCAAATTCGAGGTAGATATGCGCGGCGTCGCCGAGCGCAAAGATCCCGGTCTGAGGCGTAGCCATTCAATGCAGTTCACACTGCGGCGCCGCCGGTTCCTTGTGCGACGAGGGAGCATGGTCCCCTCATACGAGCAACGAAAGATTGCCGATGCCTCTCTTTCGAGCGATTCTTGTTACGCGCGCTCTCGGTGCGTTGGCCGTCCTTGCGCTTGCGGCTTCGAGCGGTGCGCGCAGCGCGGATCTTCCGACCGTTCATCTCGGCTTGGTTCCGAGTATGTCGGCGGCGCCGTTTTTTATCGCCGATCAGCTCGGGTATTTCAAGCAAGAAGGCCTCAATGTTGAGGTGACGACGTTTCCATCGGCGGCGAATATGATCGCGCCGCTCGGTGCGGGGCAACTCGATGTCGGCGGTGGTGCGGCCGTTGCGTCGTTGTATAATGCCGTCGGACGCGGTATCGACGTTCGTATCGTTGCCGACTTGGCCTACGATCCGCCGAACTATGGCTTTCAGCGCCTGATCGTTCGGACCGATCTCGTGAAAAGCGGGCGCTTTAAAACGATCGCGGATCTAAAGGGGATGAACGTTGCGAACAACGCAATCGGCGTGGCGGCCGAATCGCAGCTCGCCAAGCTGCTGGAATACGGCGGCTTGAAATTCAACGACGTCCACCACGTGTATTTGAGCTTTCCGGATAGCGTCGTGGCGTTGAAGAACGCCGCAATCGACGCCGTTGTCGTCCCCGAACCGAACGCAACCGTGGCGGTGCAATCCGGCGCCGGCGTCGATGTTATGGGCGACGATGTCTATTACCCGAATCAAGAAGTAGCGGTGGTGTTGTACGGTACGAATTTCCTGCGCGCGAACCGCGATTCGGGGATGCGCTTCATGCGGGCGTTTCTGCGCGGCGTCCGGTACTACAACGGCGCGCTTGCCAAAGGCAAGATAGCGGGACCGAATGCCGACACGGTCATCAAAATACTTACCGAAAACACGCCGGTAAAAGATGCGGGAATCTATCGCGCGCTTACGGCGAGCGGAAGCAATCCAAACGGCGCTGTCAACGCGGCCTCGCTAAAGACCGATTACGAGTTCTACGTGAGCGATGGTCTGATCGACCATGCGATCGACGTCACGACGGTTGTCGACAACGCGTTCGTTGAGGATGCGCTCAAGCGTCTAGGCCCCTACAAGCCGGCCCGCTGACGTCAGACCTCGACGAGACTCGGTTTCTCGCCCGTAAGGAGCCAGCCGAAGCGCTCGCGCGCCTTACGCGCGAATTCCGGACTCGGCGTATTCGGTGGCGGGAACTCATTGCGCCAGAGGAACGGCCGGCAGGCATCGATCACGGCAACGGAGTGCGTGAAGTCGCGTATATTGCGTTTTTCAGGCGACAACTGCGCGTCGGCCGGTGAGTCCCAGGTGCCGCGAATGAATTGGATCGACTCCGCCGGATTCGTGCGGGTCGTCATCGCCCAGAGCACTTGGTCGAGGTTACTGGCATCGATGTCGTCGTCGACGACGACGATGTACTTGACGCCGTACGCCGACGCGCCGCATTGCGCGGCGATGTGGCCGGCTTGAATCGCGTGTCCGCCATAGCGCTGCTTGATCGAAACGGCGTGGAACTGACGCGCCCCGCCGACTTCGTGACACCACACTTGCTGGATGTCGGGTACGCCGGCGTTCGTCATATTCTGCTTGATCATCGCCGAACGTAAAACGGCTCGATAGCGGGACATTTCGTCGGGTCCGCCGCCCATGGGCGGCACGCCGACGACGATCGGACGATTGCGATGATAGATCGCCTTGATGTCGAGGACGGGTTGCATCGTCGCGCCGCCCGCGTAATACCCGGTCCACTCGCCGAAGGGGCCTTCCATTTCGAGCCGGTCGGGCGTAACGAAGCCTTCGAGTACGACCTCGGCATTGGCGGGAATCGGAAGACCGGTAACCGGTCCCCGCACCATCTTGACGGGAGCGCCGCGCATGCCCCCGACGATGTCGAGTTCGAAGGTACCGTACGGCGCCTCGACGCCGCCGTAGAAAAATGCCATGGGGTCGCCGCCGAGGACCATCACCAGCGGCATCGCTTCTCCGCGTTTGAAATACTTTTCGCGATGGATCGCGCCGTGATGGCCTGAAGCCATCTGCACGCCGACCGTCTTTTTATCGTGCACCTGGGCCCGATAGGCGCCCGCGTTGAGCCAGCCTTCTTCCGGATCGAGCGTGATGCTGTAGGTTCCGGTACCGATGAAGCGTCCGCCATCTTTTTCGTGCCACATCGGACACGGAAACTGATAGAGATCGATGCCGGCACCGGTCAGCGTATTCTCAAAAATCGGCCCGGTCTCGACGATCTCGTGCGGAATGATCTTCGGATTGCTCAGATAGGCGCTGCGATAGGCCTCGCTCAGCTCGCTCTTGGTGAGATGATCGGGAAACCCAAGCGTCATCGCACGGCGCGTGCCGGCAAACATGTTGAGCAGCAGGCGAAAGTCTTTGGGACAGCCCGGCATCTCGTCGAACACGACGCACGGACCGTTCTCGGCTCGTAGGATCGCCTCGGCAACGAGGCCGATATCTTCTTCCCAGCTCGCTCCCTTGACGTGACGGACTTCGCCGAGCGCCTCGGCGCGTTCGAGCCACCCGCGAAGATCTTCGTAGGCAATCTTGCCGGCGGCACCATTGTGGTTTTTACTCATGCTGCACTACTCCAACACTGAACTTCATTGCGTATTCCGCCCGGCTTGCCCACCCTCATTTTGTGCGGCGGCGAGGACGGAGCGAAGGATCTGCGCATACCCGGTGCAGCGGCAGAGATTGCCGGTCATCCATTCGACGACGTCGGCTTCGGTCGGATCCGGTTGATGGTCGAGCAGACTGCGTGCCGCCATGATCTGGCCGGGCGTGCACGCGCCGCATTGCAGTCCGTTGTTGTCGATGAATGCGCGCTGCACCGCATCGAGTTTCGAGCCCTGCGCGAGCCCTTCGACCGTGCGCACGGTGCCGCCGTCGGTTAGGACGGCCAGTTGAATGCACGACGACACCATCTCGCCGTCGACGATGACGGTGCACGCACCGCAAACGCCGATCCCGCAGCCTTCTTTGGCGCCCGTCAAATCAAAGTCATCGCGCAGCACCGCGAGCAACGTGCGGTCGGCCGACGCGACCGTGACCGCGCGCGGCGTACCGTTGATGGTAAGGGTGATCTCGGGCGGCGCGGTCATCGTTCCGCGCGTGTCTCAGCCAAGTGTATCGCGCATCCAGTCGAACATCAGCGGAACGGCGTGCCGCCAATCGTCGTAGTTGCAATGGACCGCGCCCGGGCCTTTGAATATATGCAACTGTTTATCGTTCGCGCCGACCAACTCGTACAACCGTTCGGCCCCACGGACGCTGGAAATGCCGTCCTTCGCACCGTGCGTGATCATCGTCGGGCAAGCGATCTTCGGCGCGATCTCGGTGAGATCGAACGGCTCGAGCGCCTTCAAGGCCGCGGCGTCGTCGTGCGTTCCGGTGAGAAACTGCAGCATCTTGTGCGAACGCGGATGAAAATCCCAGATGTCCTCGGTCACTTTCATCATTCCGCCCCAGGCCACGAGCGCCTTAACGCGGGGCTCGAATGCCGCGACGCGCGGCGCGTAATAGCCGCCGAAGCTAATGCCGAGTAGTCCCAATCGTTGCGGATCGATCTCCGGCTGCGCTTCGAGCCAATCGAACGCAGCGGCGGACGGTTTCTCGTAATCGGGCCGAGTTGGGATACCTTTGAGGTAGATCGACGAGCCGCGACCGGGCAGGTCGAGCAGCAGCATCGCCATGCCGCGGTCCAAGATGCCCTTGCCGCTGAAATAGGTCTCTTCGGTGAACGCATCCGCGCCGCCGATGAAGAGCACGCCCGGCACTCGTTCGCCCGGCTTCAATCCTGCCGGTAAGCAGTAGTATCCGTCGTAAACTTCGTTGCCGTAGGTCACCGCGACGACGCGGATCTCGGGTTCGTGCAAACGCGCGCCACGCCGGAACATGTCTTGCGACTTCAGAAACGGGCCGCTGCGATCGGCCTCGTCCGCCGAGAAGACGTCCGACATCTGCCAGTAGGTCGAAGCGTGGAAATAGCGCGCGATCGCGGTCGCTTTGTGCCCCTTCCCGTCGGCGTCGACGGCTTCGGCTTCGGCCCTTTTGGCGAGATCTTCCCACGTCGCATTCCAGGAAGCGACGTCGCCGGCGGTGACGCGATCTGCGAAGTCTGCAATCTCAAAGATGTCGGCCGCGCCATATTGCGCGCGCGCGACCAAACGCTGCGTTTGCCCCGAGAACGGTTCGCTCGGGTGAAAAAAATCAAGCATCGGTGCTCTCAGGAAATATTCGGTGAGGGGTGCATTGTGCCATCCTGTATTACGGTATGTTGGGACTTTTCCGGCCGCCGGCGCGCGCCGCCGCTTCGAGCAGGGCGCGCCGTGCGAAGACGACCGCCATTTGGCGCTTGTAGGAAGCCGATCCGCGGACATCTTCGATCGGATCGACAAGGTGACGCACGGACTCAGCGACCGCTCGCGCGTCGTCTTCGTTTACGGACGAGCCGATGAGTGCGCTCGCATCGACGAGGAGCGGCCGGTCGAGCACCGCGCCCAGCGCAAGCCGCACTTCGGTACACATCCCGGCGGCGTCGAGCGCGACGAACGCTGCCGCGGTGACGACGCCGTAGTCCTCGACGGAGCGCGGCAAAAATTTAAAGTAGGCGCCGCCACTGCGTGGTTTTGGCGGCGGCAGTTCGATGGCCACGACGACCTCGCCGGGCTCGAGCGCGTTCTCGAAGTAACCGCGGCAAAAATCGGCCGCCGGGATCCGCCGCTCGGAGACCCCGTGCACGATCACGGTCGCACCGGCGGCGCAGAGCGCGACCGGCGGATCCTGAGCGGGATCGGCATGCGCGAGCCCGCCGCCTAACGTTGCCATGTTCCGGATACGCGGCGTCGCAACGGCCGCGATCGCCTCGGCCAGCAACGGCGACGCCGTGCGTACCAATGCATCATGTTCGATCGTGCGCAGCTTCGCGGCGGCGCCGATGCGTACGCCGCCTTCCGGCGTCATCCGAATCTCGCGCAGTTCGGGGATCGTGCCGACCCCTACGAGCATGGCCGGACGCACGAGGTGCTGGCGCATCAGAATCGCCATCGCGGTCCCGCCGTTGACGATGCGCGCATCGTCGCCGAATTCCAACAGCGTGGCGCACGCCTCATCGAGGGTGCGCGCAGCGCGGTACCCCACCGCCTCAGGCATCGTTGCGCCATTGTGGGAAAAGAGTGCGTGCGGCAGGCGGCTGCGTTCGTATGATTGTAGTACGATAGCATGCGTCTCGAGCGTGCGCAACCTCGGCTCAGCGAAGCGATCGCACCCGAGCAGGTACGACCGCCGTTCACGATCGTCGGCGCACCGGTGCCGCGCGTCGATGCGGTTGGGAAGACGACCGGCCAGACGAAGTATGTCGCCGACATCAACCGTGCCGATTTGCTGCATGGCGCGGTGTTGCGCAGTCCGTATTCGAACGCGCGCATTTTGAGCATCGACACGTCGCGCGCCGAAGCCCTGCCCGGCGTTTTCGCCGTGATTACGGCCGACGATACGCCCAAGCATGCATGGGGCCAAACGAAGCGCGATACGTATGTGCTCGGCAACGGTTTCGTACGTTACGCCGGCGATGAGGTGGCCGCGGTTGCGGCGCTCGATCTCGAGACCGCGCAAGAAGCGGTCCAACTGATCGATGTGGAGTACGAAGAACTCGGTTCCGTGTACACGCTCGACGAAGCGCTTGCAGCAGACGCGCCGCTCGTGCACCACGATATCCCCGGAAACATCGCTCATCGGCTGGAGATCCCCGACCGCGGCGGCGACGTCGACGCCGCGTTCGCTAACGCCGCGGTAATCGTCGAAGACACGTTCGAATCGGTGCGCCAGTGGCATGCCTCGATCGAGCCGGTCGGCAGCATTGCGGAATGGGACTCCGAGGGCCGCGTGACCATTTGGGCCAACGTGCAAGCGGTCTTCTCCGTGCGCGAACGCTGGACGGTTCCGTTGGGCATTCCCGAGCGCGACATTCGCGTCATTCAGACGGAGATCGGCGGCGGCTTCGGCGGCAAAGGCGGCGATGATGCTAACGCCGTCATCTGTGCGTTCCTGGCGAAAAAAGCGCAACGCCCCGTGAAACTGATCAACAAACGCGAGGATGACTTTCTCGCGACCCGCCCGCGTTTGCCGATGCGCATCCACGTGAAGATGGGCTTCGCCGCCGACGGCCGCGTGCTCGGCAAAGAATTGAAGGTCACGGCCGACTGCGGCGCTTATGCCGGCCGTGCGCCCGTCGTGATGGGCGTCGCTGCGACGCGTCACGATGCGGTCTACAAATACCCGGCCGTGCGCGCGGATGCGACGCTCGTCTACACCAACGTCGTGCCCGCTGCGGCGTTTCGCGGGTACGGGAATCCCTCAGCAGCCTGGGCGGTCGAACAGGCCTGGGACATGGCGGGTCACAAGCTCGGTATCGATGCGATCGAGATGATGCGCCGCAACGTGGTCGGTCCCGGCCACGTCTCGCCGCACAATCATAAGATCGATAGCTGCGAGCTGCAGCAATGCATCGATCGCGTCGCCGAGCTCATTCGCTGGGAAGAGAAGCGGGCCAATCCCAAGCCGAACCGCGGCCTCGGCATCGCGTGCAGCGTGCACGTCAACGGCCGCCGCAGCTACGGCAATTGGGACGGTTCTGCTGCGATCATCATCGTGGGCGTGGACGGCCGGGTCACGATTATCTCGGGCGAAGGCGAGATCGGTCAGGGCGGCCGCACGACGATGTGTCAGATCGCCGCAGAAACGATCGGCGTGCCGATGCGCGAAGTTTCGATCACGCAAGCCGACACCGCCATGACGCCGCATGCACTCGGCAGCTTTTCGAGCCGCATGACCTACACGGTCGGCAACGCGATCCTCAATACCGCGCGTCTCGCCAAAGCGCAACTGGTCGAAGCGGCGGCCGAGCAACAAAACTGCGCCGCGGAAAATATCATCATCGAAGACGGCTGGGTGCTGCGGCGCGACGATCCGACCGGTTTGCATCGCGTGCCGGTCAGCGAAGTCGTGCGCAAAAATATCTATCGCCGCAACGGCAAGCCGATCGTCGCCGTGGGCTCACACGATAGCCGCTCGGATCCGGCACCGGACGAGAGCCGGTACGGCAACGAATCCGGAGCGTATAATTTCTGCGCCGAAGCGGTTGAAGTCGAGGTCGACCCGGAGACCGGTCGCGTGCACGTCCTCGAACTCGCGTGCGTCGCAGATTGCGGCACCGTGATCAATCCGATGGGCGCCGAAGGGCAAGTCCGCGGCGCGATCGCGCAAGGACTCGGGTTCGCGATGAGCGAGTGGTTCCAATGGACCGACGGCCGTCCGAACAATCCGAATTTTGGCGATTACAAAATCCCGACGATGGCCGACATGCCGATCGTCCACGTCGACTTCGCAAAATCATACGAGCCCAGCGGCCCGCTCGGTGCGAAGGGTGTCGCCGAGATCGCGCTGGACGTCGTGCCTGCGATCATCGGGAACGCCATCTTCGATGCCGTCGGCGTGCGCATCAAAACCCTGCCGATCACGCCTGAAAAAGTATACCGCGCGCTACATCCGGAGTGTGAATGACCGCGGTCTAATCGTCATCGTTGTTGAACTCCGGGCGCAAGTCAGGATCGGGATGCGCCCAGGCATCGCCGAATTGCGCCGCGAGCTGGGCCTGCTGCTCTGAGAGCACCGCCCAATTGTAGAACATGCCGGGATTCTGGCTGACCTCGATCCACGCCGTTTGGCCGCCGAGGCCCTGCCCTAACTGCACCGCACACACGGTCGCCTTGCCGCCGCGAAAATCGTCCGCGCCATGCGAGACGTAGAGATCCGTGTCGACGTAGACGACGTCACCGACGGTCGGAGCGTCCACCGCTTTACATCTACATCGATCCGCTAACCGGAGTGACTGCAATTGGGGGGCTGCCCGGAGGGGCGCCGATGCTGCACTGGTAGCCGTGCGCGGGTGTTGACGAATTGATGACTTCGGTAACGGTTCCCGAAAACGAATTAGTTGCGTCGAGCGAAAAGTTTCCCGCCTGTACGACACTATAATTCCCCAACTGAGCGCCCCCATTCGTCGCGGGGTTCACGTTAAATGGAAGGCAATTCACCGAAAATCCGGTCGGCCGCCCCAGCGGCCCCAGGGCAACCCGAGTCAGGGTAACGGGAACATTGAAAGTAATCTGCGTCGCTTGTGCCGCGATCGGAGCGACGATCGCAAACGCGACCGCGCCCGTAAGAATTCCAAAATACCGGTTCATAGACTTCTCCTCATAATGTAGGCGATTCCAATCATCAATTTTTGAGCGGTGACGTCTTGACGGTGAGCGTTGCCGGCGTTAGTGATGGTGCGGGTGTTGGTGTAGCGCCGCCGGTAATCGCTGCCGTATTCACGGTGAGCGTTGCCGGCGTCGGTGATGGCGCGGGTGTTGGTGTAGCGCCGCCGGTAATCGCTGCCGTATTGACGGTGAGCGTCGCCGGCGTCGGTGACGGGGCGGGTGTTGGAGTGGCGCCGCCGGTAAGCGGTGCCGTATTGACGGTGAGCGTATCCGGGGACGGTGATGACTGGGCATTCACGACGGTAGCCCGGCCGAATACGAGCGCCAGAAACGCGATCACAAAAAGCGCACGCCGACCACGGCGCCAATGGAGGACGGCCGGCACGGAATTCATGCGACCTCGCAGGTGCCCGGGTGATGACATTTCTTCGGTGCCCTTCGCCGTAACCGGGCCGAACTGATGCCGGGCCGTTGGGGACCCGCGTCACACCTTCGCCGTTCAAGTCGTTTCGCCGGATGCAATCGTGCGCGTTTCCGTGACGGAGGTATTGATGCTCGCGGCGGCATTCCGGCAACCGCACACCGGCGTGGCCGAATCGGCCAAGCAGCGAATCGAAGTCGGGGCGAGCGGGTCGCTCGTTACGTCCGCGCGTCAGGAGATCCCAATGCGTCTTCTTCGATCGGCCGGTTTTGTATGGTTGGTACTCATGATGACGGTCGGCCCTGCGCTCGCTACGACCTATACGTGGCCGCTCCAGATAACCCAACCCATTTCCGTCAACAACCTGTCGCTCATGCCCGGTCCCGGTGCCATGAACTTATTCTACCTCGCCTGTAGCATCGTGGTGGGCGGCCAAACGAGTGCCGCAAATGTGACGGTACCCACGGTCGCGGGCGTATTCGCTCAATCGGGCAATATTGTGACGTGCGGGTTGCACCAGAAGGTGGGATTGCTCATAACTTCGACTGTTGGCAGTGCCACGTCGCTCACGCTTCCGTAAGGGAAGCGCGCTCTTCGTCGTCGTTGCGAGTATCGGCGTTCTGGCCGGTGCATTGATTCCGCGCGATTCCGAAGCAGCAGCGTTCACGATGCCGTCGCTCACGTTTCGCGGAAACGCGCGGTGAGGCGAATCAGTCGACGCTAGTGCACGGCGACGCCCTGGGGATAATTCAGCCTCGAGTTGGTGCCGGTGATCGTACCGGCCGGAGCCTCGTTGAGCGTTCCGCCGGGGTTCGCGGGGAAAACGGTGATCGCGCCGATATTATTGCCGCCGCCGTAACTGTTCGAGATGTAGATCTTGCCGGCTGAATCGAGTGCGATCGCGGTGGAAGTGCCAAGCCCGGTCGCGCTTCCGACAATCGTCGCGAACGGCACTTCGTTTTGCACCCCGCTCGGGTTCGGGGCATAAACGATAACATTGCTGCCGCTCGGGCCGCCGAAGTTGACGACGCAGATATTGCCGCTCGCATCGACCGCGACGCCGATCGGATCGTTGAGGCCCGTGTTGCTTCCGATGATCTCCCCGAGCGGAGTTTCGTCGAGCGTTCCGCTCGGATTGGCCGCATAGACGGTAATGCTGCCGCTGTAGCCGACATTGTTCCCGCCGAGCTCGTTGGCGACGTAGATCTTGCCGGTGGTGTCGACGGCGATGCCGTATGGGCTCGTGAGCTGCGTGGCGGCGCCGGTGATCGTTGCGAGCGGCGCTTCGTTGAGCGTTCCGCTCGGGTTTGGAGGATAGACGGTGATGGTGTCCGCAAAATTTGCAACGTAGATGTTGCCGCTCGCGTCGAGGGCGATGGCTTCGGGACCATTCAGGCCGGTGCCGGTTCCGGCGATCGTCGCGAGCGGCGTTTCATTGATCGTGCCGCTTGGGTTCGCGGCATAGACGGTGATGCTGCCGGAACCACCGCCGCCGAGTTTGTTTGCGACGTAGATCTTACCGGATGCATCCACGGCGATGCCGTACGGCTCAGCGAGCCCGGTGTTGGTGCCGTTGATTTGCGCAACCGGACTCTCATTGATCGTTCCGTTCGGGTTTGGCGCGTAGACCGTGATGTTGTTGTCGCCGGAGTTCGAGACGTAAATGGACGATTGTGCCATAGCAGTCGGCGTCGCGGTCGGCGTCGGTGTTGCCGTCGGGGTCGGGGTCGCCGATGGATGCGACGTCGGCGTGGCCGATGCGGCCGGGGTCGGCGCTCCGGACGGCGTCGGCGACGCGGGACCGCGAACGCCAACCGGGGTGACCGATGGCGGCGCGGTGGTGCATGCAGCCAGCACGACCGTCACCAGTACACCGCACAGGGTTATCCCGCTCCAGAACTTCATGCCGCAACCTCCATACGTCGACGCGCTCGAACTCGGAGCGCTATGGAAGCATGCGGGGGGACCGTCTCCGGTCCGTCCACCGGCCGGCTATTCCTAGAGGTCGTCCGTGGAGCGATCGCCGGGATCGCGGAGTGTTTCCTCGGGATCGCATGCAGGCCGGAACGTTTCGGCGCCCGCGATGAAGTCGCAAAGATCGCCGAAGTTCGCGAAATAGCGGCGCCGGCCCGAGGCGATGTGGTCGATTTGGCCTCGCATCGAGCGCGGGTCGCCCGGCGATTCGAGCCAGGTTCGTATGACGAAGAGCTGATCGGCGGGGCGGCTCACGCCTCACAGACTACGGCAGAACCGTTTCCGGATCGTCCACCGTGACCGCGCCGGCGATCGACCGGTGGAACGGGAGCGATAAGTAACCGCTGCGGCCGGCGGCGTCGGGGAGATGCTTGCCGATCTCGCGCAGCAGGTTGCGGGCCTCGGCGCGCAGCGCGCCGGCGCGCTCGGTGTGGCCTGCGGCTTCGTAGGCGGCGGCGGCAACGGCCAGCGCCTTCGCGGGGAACTTCACCCGCAACCGGTCGCCTTCGAGGCCTGCCAGCAGTTCCACGGCGGCGTCCAGCGCGGCAGCGGTCGCGCCCACGCCCAGGCGTGCCGGGATCACCTCGATCAGCGTTTCCAGCACGCTCTTGAAATCGCGCGTGCGGCTATACCGCAGTGCATCTTCGAGGTGTTCGCTCGCCGCGTCGAACGCGCCGAGTTCGAGCTCCGCGATCCCGAGGTATTGCAGCGCCAACGGTTCGCGCTCCGCCAGGCCGTGCTCGCGCGCGTAGGCAACCGCTTCGAGCGCGAGGCCATGGGCACGTTCCGGCTGGCCGCACATCGACGCGAGCGAGGCGAGGTTCACCATCGCAAGGCTCGCCATCGCCCGCCCATCGACAGATTCCGAGATCGAGCGCGCGCGCCGATAATCGGCTTCGGCAGCGGCGAACTCGCCGAGGCGCTGCGCGAAGACGCCGCGGTTGATGAGAACCGCGGCAATCGAGTGCGGCTTTTGCACGCGCTCGAAGAACTCGAGAGCGAGCCGGTTGTGCTCGCGGGCTGCAGCGAAGTCGAGCCGGTACCAGGCGCATAGCGCGAGCTGCAGGTTCGCCGACGCTTGACCATCGAGGTCGCCCATCTCGCGGTAACGCTCGAGCAGTTCGGAGGCGATCGCGTACAGGGCGTGCGCATCGCCTTCGTGGTCGGCGACGTTCGCCTCGCCGCGCAGCCATCGGATGCGGAGCAGTGCGTCGTCGCCGATATACGGCCGGGCGCGTTCGAGGAACTCGCGGGCGCGTGGGGTTCCGAGCGCGGTGTTCGCGCGCACGACCCAAAATTCGAGGGCGAGCGCGGCGTCGTCGACCGCGAGCGCTCGCGGCTCGGCCGCGGCGAAGATCGCTTCGGCCGCTGCGTCGTCGGCGTGGTTGATCTCGAAACGGGCCTGCGCGAGCGCCGCCTCGAGCGCCCAACGCGTCGTGCCCGTGCGCTCGCCCAGGGCGCGGAGGCGAATGATGGCAGCGTCTTCGGCGGCGCGCTCGCCGCGCTGGCGCAGCCGGGCGACCGTTCGCAGTAGCGCGGTTCCGAGCAAATCGTCGTCGTCGAGCCGGTCGGCGAGTTCGAGCATCGCCTCGCAGTCGGTCCGGCGGCCGGTGTCGTCGCCGACGCGCGTCGATGCCTCTTCGCGCAAACGGTGCAGCTCGAAGCGATCGCGCGGCGTGGTGCACAGCGCAAGGCCGCGGGTCGCAAGTTCGCTCGCCTCGGTTTGCGCAAACACGCTGAGGGCATAGCGAACGGCCGGGAGATAGCGCGCGACCGCGTCTTCGGCCGAGCCGGCGGCGTCGAAGTGGCGCGCCACCGAGGCGCAGAGCGACGGGCGACCGGGAAACAGCCGCTCCAGCGTCTTCGCGACGCGCCGATGAAGTGCGCAGCGGGTGCGTTCGTCGATCGATTCGTAGACGGCCGCATGGACGAGCTGGTGTGAGAAGGCGTAGTCGCCGCGCCGAAGTGGCGACATCCGGACGAGCGCGCGATCGAGCAATTCGTCCAGCGCTTCGAACACCTCGGCGAAGCTCCAGCCGCAGACTTCGCGCACGACCTCGGCGTCGAAGCCGACGCCGGTAACGGCGGCGGTTTCGACGAGCGAGCGCGCGGGCGGCGCGAGGCGGTCGACGCGAGCGCTCACCGTTCCGGCAATGCCGGCCGGGACCGCGGCTGAGCTCTGGCCCGCGCTCGCGCCGCTGAGGCGCTCGCGCAGGAGCTCGGTGACGAACAGCGCGTTCCCGCCGCTCGCAGCGAACAGGTCGCGCGCGAGTTGTTCGCCACCATCCGTGTCGCGCAGCAACTTCTCGGCCAGCACGCGAATGTCGGCGGCGTCGAGCGGACCAAGTGTGACGTGACTGGAGTGCTGCGGGTCGAGCCGGCGCACGAAGTCGCGCAGCGGATGGTTCGCGCGGACCTCCTCTTCGCGAAACGACACGACGACGAGGATCGACTTTCCGCGCAGTCGCCGGACGATGGAATCGAGCAGCTCGATCGTGGCGGCGCCGGCCCAGTGCAGGTCTTCGAGGACGACGAGCAGCGGCCGCTTCTCGGCGAGGTGCGCGAACGCGGCGTCGACCGCATCGAAAAAGCGCCGGCGATCGCGATCGGGTGCGAGTTCGGGCAGGCGCGGCAGATTCGGCGCGAGGTCACGCACGCTTGGGACCAGCGCCGACAGCGCGGCGAGCGCTCCCGGCTCGATGCGGTCGAAGCGCAACAACGGCAAGGCGCCGCGCAGCGCTTCAGCAACGGCCTGATATGGCTCGGTTTCGATCGCCGCGGTGGTCCCCGCCATCACACGGCCGCCCTGCGTCTCGGCGAGTGTCGCGAGTTCGCCGATAAGACGCGACTTGCCGATGCCGGCTTCGCCGCTGACGATCGCGGTTGTCGCGGAACCGCGCGCCGCGGTCTTCCAGGCATGGGCGAGCGTCCTCAATGCGCCCTCGCGACCGGTGAACGGAAACGCCGGCGGCGTCGTGCGCGGCGCCGCGGTTTCGCCGCCTTCCAGCGTGCTAAGGTCGTTGCTGCGGATCGCCTCGCGGAGCGCCATCGTCTCGGCCATGGGATCGGTCATCAACTCGTCGCGCAACTGGCGGCTGAACGTTTCGAAATTGGCGAGCGCTCCGGAGCGATCGCCGGCCGCGAACCGGAGCGACATCAGACGGCGGAGCGCGTCCTCGCGCAGCGGATCGAGCCGCAGGAGCGACTGCGCGAACGCGATGGCGCCCGGATAGTCGAGCGCGCGGCGACGCTCGTCCGCGAGCGCGATCAGGTTCGCCGCGTGCAGTTCGCGCAGACGCTCGCGTTCGGCGAGCACCCAATGATCGTAGAAATCCTCGAGATAGTCGCCGCGGTAGACGCCGACGGCCGCTTCTCGCAAACCGGCGGCACAGAGTTCTTCGTACGCGCGGGTATCGACCTCGAGCACAGCGTCGGGATTCCACCGCAGCGTTACCTTGTCGCCGACGATCCATGGCCGCCCGGGCGGCGCCTCGGGGAGCGCGGACAACGCTCGGTGCAGGTGCCGGCGGAGCGAGGCGCGCGCGCTCGTATCGTCTTCATCCGGCCAGAATTGCTCGGCGACGGCGGCCCGCGAGAGCGAGCGGTCGCGGTGCAGCAAGATATAAGCCAGCAGGGCGATCGCTTTACGCGGGCCGCGGAACGGCTGCAGTTGGCCCTCGATAAAGAGCGCCGGCTTTCCGAAAAGGCTGATACCGCAACGTGCGCCGGCCGGGGAGTACACGATACCCTCCGTTCGCTTCACGAGCTTCGGACTCTGCTCGACCGGCGTGCGCCCCAGTAGCCTCGGCTGCCCTCTTGGCGGCCGCATAGCGGTCGCAACTACGGCGTCATTTGCCGTAGATCTCGTGACGTGCGCGCGGCAGATGCGGGTTGGTCCAGGTCGTGCCGTTCGCGTAGATGATGTGTAGCGGCAGGCACTGCGCTAAGGCCGTGCGCAACGGAAAGACGTTGTTGCTCACGCCGAACTGATGCTTGATCTCCGCGTTCGGCGAGAACTTGCCCACGTCACGCACTTCGGCAACCAAACGTCCGCGCGCTACGAGGCCGAAGTCGATGGTCGTCATCACTTGCGTGCTGACGTTCATATAATCGATCGAAAGCGTGCCGCTGGTGGGTGCGGCCGGGTACTGACGGTACTGAAAGCCGTACGGATCGGTCCAGTAGTAGGGCGCGAACGGATAGTAGGCTTGCGAGAAGCCCACATACGCCGGCATGGCGACGGACCTTTGCGCGTCGCACAGGCTCACGTTCACCAGCCGCGATGCGGGCGGTGCAACCGCCATCGCGGGCCGCGCGGGCGCCGTTTGCGCGACGGCGACGGTGGCGGCACCGAGAGCGAGTGTGGCGGCGATGATAGCTGTACGCAGCGTCGTACGGATCATGTTAGCCCTTTCATTTGTCATCGATGAAGGTCATGCGTTCGCCCGCATTCGCCTTTATTCGGCCGTGCTCGAGTCTCGTCGGCGGACCTACCCTCCACTCGGAATTCGTTGAAGAGGATTGACAAAACCTACTCCTCTATCTTGGCCGCGGCGTTCATCGGTGCGCCTACGGCGCTGCGCTTGGGACGACATATGTGATATGGTGCTGGCATGGTTAAGGGGTTTTTGGCGTTTCTCAATCACGGGAACGTGATCGATCTGGCCGTCGCGGTGGTGATCGGTGGGGCTTTTGGGGCGGTGGTCACCGCGCTCGTTAGGGATTTGATCACGCCGTTGATTGCGGCGATCTTCGGGAAACCGAGTTTTGAGTCGCTCGTGTTGACCATCAATCGCAGCCATTTTTTGTACGGCGATTTTCTCAACGCGATCTTCTCATTTATCTGCATCGCAGCTGCCGTGTATTACGTCATCGTCCTGCCGTCCGAAAAGGTCGCTGCGTGGCGCAAACCGGCTGACGCAGCGCCGACGACCCAGACGTGCCCCGAGTGCCTGAGCACGATTCCGCTCGGGGCGCACCGCTGCATGTACTGCACGAGCGCTCAGCCCGCCTAAGCCGCGGCCGGACCCTTCGAGCAATAGAAAAAGCCCGCTTTCCCGGGCTAGAACGTTTAGGGTCAACATGGAAGCGTGATCGCGCGCAAGACTCCGAAGTCGATCCGGAAAACGATAACGTTGAAGCGGCTAAGGCGGCGGTTAGTGTAGTCAAGGTTTTTGAAGAGGCCGTAGCTGCGCTCGCGAGCCTCAAGGATCACATCAAGCAGCTCAATTAAGGCAGGGTGCCTCTACTTACCCGAGCAGCTGGTCCGCGCGGTCACTGCCATGATCATGAAATTGTTCGCCGCCTCAGCGGCGGCGCCGGCCTTTGCCATGTCACTGCTGAATGCCTGCCAATCGCCGCTGGCCTCGGCCTGATCGGCGAGTTGAAGTTCGGCCTCTGCGGTCGCCTTGAAACCGTGGGCCTTGGCTACGTCCACGGAACCCGCGGCGCAGGCGGGGTTTGCGGTCGGCGTCGGGACCGCCACTGCCGCCATGGCGGAGCCATCGCTTGCAAAAGCGAGCGCGGCCACCAGCGAGAGAAAGTGGAGCCTACGTGAGATCACGATTGCACCTCCGGAAAGCCCAAAAAAGAGCAGGTTGATCTTAGGTGCCGGCTTGCTTCCCACCTAGAGCGCGACGTCACAATCGCAGCGTGTCTACATCGTCGAACAGCTCGATATCGGTGCGCAGCGTCGCGAGTTTCCGAAACAGCAGCGCGCGGTCGCGGTCGCGGTGCAGTATCTTTGCTAGCTTCGCGGGATTCGCAACCTTGACGTTCGAGTCGCGCGGGTCGGCCGGGATCGTTTCGAGGTGACTATATCGGGCGAGAACTGCCTGCCCAAGTCCTACTTCCCGGCGACAGTTTCGATCCGGCCGTGCGTGCGCGAGCCGCCGCATCGTTCCAGCGCATCATCGACGCCGATGCCCCGGTCATCATCATCTACGCGCGCACCTTCCTTTCCGCCTTCGACTCGCGATTGAGTGGCTATCATCCCAACAGTTTCAGCTATTGGGGCGATCCGCTCCAGCTCGATATATAGGGCCGCCTCCGCCGACGGGAGCCGGGTAAATGGCGCTGGGCGACCGGAACGGCTCCGGAATCCGGGCATGTTATGCTCGATGCCTCCGCACGGCTTCAAAATGGAGGTCTCCGATGACCGACTCCGGCGCGCGACCATTAACGACAGAACTTCCGTCTATGAAGCTCAGACCTCGGGTCCCGGGGCTCATGTGCTGCTGAACGCGATGTTTGGGCCCACGACGATAATGAACTTCACCGTTCACAATGCGGGCGTTTGCATGGTGGTCGATACCTACGGCGTCTAAATCACGCTGAGATGAAGGAGCGCCCCTCCGCCAATGGTGGAGAGGCGCTTTCTTAGGCAACGCGGCAGAAGTCCGCGATCAGGGTGGGTGCCGCGGAATCGAATCCAACGACATCCAACGTGCCCGCGTCATTCGGATCCGCGATCGTGAAGCCGGTTGACGTCAGGCCGGCTACCACGAGCTTCGCCGGGATGCCCGTGCGCTCGCGATACGTCCGGAGGGCTTCCACCGGATGGATCGCACCGGCCAACGTCTCGTTGTCCGTGTATACCACGAACACATCGATCGCGAGCCGCTGCTCGAGCGCGTATAGCATCGGCAACGCACAATCGGTCGCTTCGAACGGCAAGCCGCTCGTGCGCTGGACGATCGACGCGACCGAATCACCCGGAGCGATCGGCAGACCGACGAAGCGGTTGGAGAACGCCTGCACGCGCACCGATGCGTCGGTACGAACGTGCGTGAGCGCTAGCGCCGCTGCGCCGACACGCGGAGTCAGACCCGGGATACCGGCAATGAACCCACCGGCCATCGAACCCGACACGTCGAGTCCCACCAACGTGCGCGCACCCGTCGGTGCGACGCTCTCGAACGCAAGCCCAAAGGCCGCGTCGAGTGCGTCGACGATGGCGGCCACCGGCTTCCATTGCGAGTGCCCCCGGGCGCTGTGACCGCTGCGATACGTTTCGAGCGCAGCGAGCACGGCGATCGGGTGGACCCGCGCCTTGCGCAGGCGGACCGGATCGGCGAGCCGTTCCGCAACCGTCCGCGTTGCCTGCGAGCCGGGCGTGAGAAGCCCGACGCGCGTCAGCGTCGCGAGGTTGCGGAGCAGCGCCGTTTGACCGAGGTGCGGAAGCAACGCCTCCCACACGGCCGGTTCACGCAGCCACGCACTCGGCAAGGCTTCGCGCGGAAGCCCGCTTTCACGCGTGAGTTCCGCCCACGCCTGCGCATCCGGTTCCGTCGCCGCGTGCGCCTTTGCGCGCGCGCCGAGGATTGCCAATGCCGGCGTGTCCGTTTCGGGAAGCGTCTCACGCGCGATCCACGCGTACAGCGCTGCGCGCTCCGTCTCCGTCGCGCGCGGATGCACGAGACGGAACACGTCGCGATGCGTGTAACCCGCACGATCGCGGTACTTCACAACTTGGTAGGCGAGATCGCCTACCGAACGTGCTTCGTACCACGCACCGATCGCACGACGCAGACCGCGGCCCCAGCCGCGGAACTGTTTCACGTACGAGCAGAACTCGAGCAGATGCGAACCCGTGCGGCACACCCGACGGAGGCCTTCATCGAGGGCTCGGGCGCGCGTCGCATCGTCGGCGAGGCCGGCGATCAGTGCCAGAGCAAAGATCGCGGGCGACACCTTGGGTGCGCGACCGCTCTCCGAGATCGCGATGACGCGATCGAGTACCGCTGCGCCGTCCGTACGCGCAAGCGCGGCAAGGTGGGCGACGTTTTCGATCGTGAGGACACGTTCCGCTGCGTAATACGTTCCGCCCTCGCTACCGAGGATGAGGAAACGGTCGACGCGATCGAGTGGCGCGAGCGTGAAGACATAGCCACCGGCGCCGTTGCGAACCTGCGTTGCTTGGGCGAGTGGCAGCATTTGAGGCGTGCCGACGCTACGGCCATGGATGAGATTGCGAAGCCAAGACATGATGAAAGAACCTCCTTTCAGCGTGAGTGAAGAAGCAGCCGCGTAAATCATATCGCAGACAAGTGGCGCCCCGAGGTGTCCGTGCATCGCTGCACGGACTAAGTGCTCTACCACTGAGCTAGCGTCAAAAATGACGAGCCGGAATCGAACCGGCGACCCCTTCGTTATCAGCGATAACTCGAGAACATTCGGCCCACGACATGATTTAGTTGGAGCGGTGCGGACAAGGGGAGCCCGGAGTTTGTCGCAAGGCGCGCACCGTAGTGCACGTCTCGTAGATTCGAACCACGCGAAGCGACGACCGGAGAACCCGAGCATTCGGCCCGCACCGAAATAAAAAGGGACCAGCCGGCGGCCGATCCCTCAAATCGAATTTGAGAAGATCTACGCCGAGTATGAAATCTCCGTGGAATCGAATGCATCCGCAACGGTCCCCTGTTCGGAGGCGTTTTCGAGCAAACGAATGCGCAGGTGTTTCATGACGTTTGCGATCCTATCAAAATGCAGATCTGTTTGTCAAGCGCGTGCGATCGAACGTTCTGCAGATAGCGCAGCCCTTGACAAGTCGCATTGCGATGGTAGTATCGATACATGATGACGCAAATAAGCGCGTTGAACTCAGTCCCGTTGCGGACCAAACAGAGTTGGTCCGCGAAGTCGTGCTATCCGGCCATCGATACGATGTCCGGTCGAGTCGACACGCGCCCGGAAGGCATCGCATCGTCATAAAGCATCGCTGAATATCGCTCAACTATTTGAGGGGATCGGCGAACGCCGGTCCCCTTTTTTACGCGCCCTTTGAAAACTGAATCGTCAATTTTAGGCCACGCCTGGAGCAGAGGCGCCGGTGCGCAAGTGGGTCTCCAAAACCCGCCGCGTCGAGTTCAACACTCGGATCTGCTGCCAATTCGGAACGTTGGGTGAACAGGTAAACCACCGCCCTGCTAACGCGGCGCGACGATCAAAGCGTCTTGCGCGTTCGAATCGCGTACGTTCCTAAATCACGGGGGGTAGCTGAGATGGATTAGCGATGCGCCGAAAACGCGTAGAGATCGGCTCGATACCGATTCTCCCGGCCAAAAACTCTTGGGGGTCATGCCGATCGGCGAGGCGGCTGCTTTGCAAGCAGTTCTCGCGGGGTTCGATTCCCCGGACTTCCAGTTCTATTCCGATGCAGCACGATGGTCGTGCAGCGCACCGTTAATGCGTGGGTTGTTGGTTCGAATCCAACCGTCGGAGCCACGGAAGGTTACTCAAGCGGCAACGAGGACGCGCCGTAAACGCGTTGCGCATCGCGCTACGGGAGTTCGAGTCTCTCACCTTCCACCAATGTACTTCATTGCGGTGTAGCCCCATCTTGCCGACGGGGCGCGAGTGGCAGCGCAACAGCCTTTTAAGCTGTACCCGTCCGGGTTCGAGCCCCGGCGTCGGCACCACGTATTCGGGATGAGCCAGAAGGGACGGCTGTGGGCTTTGACCCCGCGATGACTTGGTTCGATACCAAGATCCCGAGCCAACTCGCACATGCGCGCGGAGCGTTTTTCATCGGGACGTAGGGTAGCCAGGTCACCCACCGCTTTTGGGAAGCGGTCACGCGTCGGCTCGAATGCGACCGTCCCGGCCACGCACAGGTAGCCAAGTGGGAAGGCTGTGGACTGCAAATCCGCGATCGTCAGTTCAATTCTGACTCTGTGCTCCAGCATGCCGAGATAGCTCAGTGATAGAGCAGCGCACCCGTAATGCGTAGGCCGCGAGTTTGACCCTCGCTCTCGGCTCCACGGAGAGTTGGCCGAACGGTAAGGCACTCGTCCTGAAAACGAGCTGACGGCGTGAGCCGTCTTGCGGGTTCAAATCCACGCACTCTCCTCCAGTTCTTCCTGCCCACGGTCGTTTTTGGATGCGTAACTCAATTGGTAGAGTGCCGGCTTGTCGAGCCGGGAGCTGCGGGTTCGAACCCCGTCGCGTCCGCCATGTCCCGTTCAAATCCAACCATCACCACCATGTAATCGCGAAAGGAGGTCCTACGTCATGAGCGACGTTCTCGTTCTCAATTTCACCTACGAAGCTCTGAACATCGTGAACGTGCGCCGCGCGGTGCGGTTGCTCTTTGCCGGTAAGGCCGAAGTGCTGCACGCCGGCGTGGCCGTGCTGCGCGCCGAAAAGGTCGCATTCCCACTCCCGTACGTCATCCGCATGCTCTACTACATCGGAAAGCGCCGCCGCAAGGTCGCGTTAACGAAGAAGAACGTGCTGCTGCGCGATCGGTACGTGTGCGCCTATTGCGGCGAGCGCGGCGAAACTGTCGACCACGTGCGACCGCGCACTGCCGGCGGACCTTCCACGTGGGAAAACCTGGTTTGCGCCTGCACGCGGTGCAACGGCCGCAAGCGCGATCGTTCACCCGAACAAGCGCAGATGAAGCTGCGGGTGAAACCGCGCGAGCCCCAGTACATTCCGTTCGTCGTGGTCCGTCGCCATACGGCCGCAAACGAATGGGGCAAGTACCTCGGACTCTACAACGTTTCGATCGAGGATCGCCCAGCGTAAGATCGTCTCAGGACGCTCGCTGCACGATCTTCGCCCGCGTAGACCTCTACGACGCCGGCGATCCCACGGCGGGACTCCTTGCCGTATCGACCTCCTCCCCGATTCACTCCGCGAAAGATTTTGCGGGCAGGACGATCGGAGTAGCTGCCCTCAACACGGTACGGCAGTTTGCAGCGCGAGCGTGGATCGATCGGAATGGCGGTGATTCGACCCAAGTGCGATTCATCGAGACGCCGTTCTCCGAAATGGCGGGCGAGGTCGGGACTGCCCGCATCGATGCGGCATCGTTCGATATCACCGCAGACCCGATGCTCGATAAACCGGGTGACGCCTTCCGGCTTATCGCGCCAAGCTTCACGGCGGTGTCCCCGAATTTCTTGCCGGGTTGCTGGATCGCCGCGAGCGACTGGGCTGCGAAGAATCCGGCGGCGGTGAGGGCATTCAGCGCCGCCATGCGACGGGCAGCCGCGTGGGCCAACAGCCACCACGGTGATTCGGCCGCGATCGTCGCGAAGTACTCAAAGCTTCCATTATCGCTCTTGCAGAGCGTCGCCCGCGTAACCTATGGGACGGTTCTCACTCCGCGGTTGCTCCAGCCAAATATTGACGTTGCTGCTCGGTATGGCGCGCTCGCTTCGAACTATGACGCGCGAGAGCTGATCAGCAAAGCCGTTACGTCGTAGCCGAGAGCACCTAGCTATTGTAACGCGGCCGGTTGATCAAAAACTTCCTCTTGCGCAGTGCTGATTGGCGGCTAGGCGACACGAAGCGTGAAGTCGACATGCACGGCCTCGTAAGGAAAGATTATGTGACCGTCGGCCGTGTGTTCGAGCACGCCCGCCTTCAGAAGCGCCTGTACGTCGCTGTGAACGGCTTTCACATCGCGCTCGACCTGCCGCGCAGCCTCACGGATGCTCATCTCGCCCTGCCCGGTCATGGCTTTCAGAAGCTCCCAACGTTTGACCGTCAACACTCTCCACAGCAACTCAATAGAGGCGAAGGAGATATGTGCGCCTTGCCGTTTACCTCGAAAGGCCGCCGTCATTTTGCTCTTCGTTTCTTCAACTGACGACACACTAAGGGTCACTGTCTTCATACTTGCGCCTCCAGATCTCTACGTCGTGCCAAAAATCCGCTTGTAAGGTTTTCAGATCGGTGAACTCGTAGGGGACCTCGCGATCACCGCGGTGCTTATGATCACCCTTGCCGGCCTCGTTGTCGTAACGGAGTACGCAGATTTCGTTGAACACGAGCGCGAGCCGGTATTTGTAGCCGTGACGGCTACCTCGCAAGGGTCGCGGAATGCGCCAGATTGCTATCTCGACGAAAGCCGCTTCCGAAAGGACCAACCGCTCGCGAAGCAGCAGTTCGGTCATGTTGGAGTTTATACCAACAAATGAGTGCTGTTGTCAATGGCTCCAACGGAGCTCGTCTTCACTGTACATTGTAACCTTCGCCGAAAAGGAGAAAACACGCAGACCCTTGCGGGTGCGGGTTCCGACGTGGTGGAGGTGAGGAGACTCGAACTCCTGACCCCTTACATGCGAAGCATACATGACACGGCAAACTCTCACCGCAGAAAGAGATTTGCCTGTGAATATCAAGGACGCCACCGAACTCTTGATCATGGAAGCCCTCAGCCGTCAGCTCTCCAAGAACACGGTCACATTCTAGGGAGCCCGCTGTCAGGTCATCCAAAGGGTCGTGGGTGACAAGCGGATAGACCTCATTACCACTACTGATCTGCGCCAGGTGGTGGCCTCCACCACACCCGGCTGCACCGCCCAGCATCCGTTGCGAGTTCAACCGCAATGAAGCTCTGCAACATGCGCTTGGCATCAGTCTCGCTCGGCTCAACATCGTCTAAAGGCGGATGCCGGCCCCTCGTTAGCGGAACGACGTGTGTTCGACCTTGCGCAGCGGCGCGAGCGTGACCGTGGTCGGGCCGGCGGCGATGGGGAGCGCTTCCGGCGCCGCGAAGCCGCTCGGCACGGTGGTCGGGTCGAGCAGAATCGTCGAGGCCGGATCGTACGGCGCGCGCGCGAAGACGAAGTTGCCGGTGGCGTCGGTGGTCGTGCTCTCACTGCTAGGTTCGAGCACGACGCGGATCCCTTGGAGCGAGGCTTCGGCCGGAACGCCGTCGGGGGCTCCGCCGAAACGCACGGTCCCGGCGATCGAACATTGCGGAAAGAGCGTGACGGCGAGCTTCGGTGCGCCGGCCGGACCGGTGCCGGCCGTAACGTCGAGCGTCGGCGAGCCGTAGTCGTGGTCGGCGCTCTCGACGTACACGGTATGCCGGCCGGCCGGGACCATGACGTTGGTGGTTTGCGTGAACGGCGCCGCCGACGGGACGCCGTCGACGAACACGCGCAGCGGACCGTACTGCTGCGGGTCGGGCACGAACACTGTGACCGCGAACGTCGCGACGCGCGGTTTGGGCTGACGGAATCCCGCCAACACCGCGATGCGTAGCGCCGGCCGGCCGCTGGGGCCGTCGACGACACCGGCTTCGAACGAGAGTGTCGGAGTCACCGGCACGACGACGCCGACGAGCGGATGGATCCGGCCAGTGTCCAGATCGACGCCGGCAGCGAGATTGATGCCGGCGTGCGTGGTGCGAAGCTGCGCGAGGCCGGTCCCGGTATTTCCGCTGCTGCTGCTGAAATTGAGTTCCGCGAGTGCGCCGTGCAAGCCGGCGCCGGCGTTGAACCCGATGACGCGTACGGCACCCGACGAGGCATAAAGAGAACCGTACGCCGACGTCCCCCCGAAACTGGCGGTCAGGTTCGTCCAGTGCTCCGAGACGTTGCCGGCAACGGAGACGTTGCTGACGTGCGTTGCCATGCCGAGCGTCGGACTGCCCGGCGTGCCGAGCGCGTTCACGTAGCCGGCCGTAACCGTCGTGACCGGGCCGATATGCTGGCCGATCACCGCGCCGCTCGGGAGATCGCCCTCGTTCAGGGGCAACGTTCCGCGCGCCGTGCTCATCGTCGCATCGATGAACGTCGCGCCGTTGGTGCGCGCGTGGATCGCCGCGGCGGTTCCGCGTTCGCCGGCGAGGATTTCGTCGTTGATGGTTCCCCAAGCTTGGGGTATCACGACGGCGTGGCGTAGCACGACCTGCGCCGTGCCTTGCATCGAGACGGTCGACACGACGTCGGTCGTGTTGCCGTGCGTGCGCTGCACGGCGAGCAGGCTGCCGTCGTACGTGCTGCCGGAGAAGGCTTCGTAGCGCGCGGAGCCGTCGGCGAAAAGCGCGCGCACGCCGGTGAGCGAACCATTTTCGATGATCGTGCCGCTGAGCGGATTGCCGATCGATCCCAACGCGACATTGCGTACTGGCGGGCCCACCAAGATGCTGCCGACGGGCGTCGACAACGCGTCGCTGCCGTACGACGACACCGATCCGCGAACGGTTCCCGACGAGCTCGAGAGATTCGTTTGAAACACGCGTTCGGAGCCGTCGAAGATGACGGATGCATTGAACGAACCGGCCGTGGCCGCGACGGCTTCGTGCGCGGCGAACGGCGTCGGCTGCGCGGTGGCGGCCGGTACCGGCGCGGGCGTCGCCGGCCGCGGGATCTCGCGAATCGTGACGCCCGAGGAAACCTCGCTGGTCAATGCGATTGTACCGCCGTCTTGCTGCATGTGCAGATGGAACAGCGTCGCCGCGTCGGCGATCGCGAGCGCGAGCTTGCCGTTGCGGATGACGGCGGGGGCGTCGAAGAGCTGAACGTCGACGCCGTCGTCTTTGACCATCCGCGAGCCGACGCGGAGCGTCTGCGGACCGGTGCCGTCGTCGAGCGTGGCACCATCGGCAGCGCGTCGGAACGTCCAGCCGAGTGCGCGCGCGATCGGTTCGATCGCGACGTAATGGCCGGGTTGGGCCGTGCTCACGGATGCAAGTTGCTGCGCGCCGGCCGGCAGCGTGGCTGCGGCGAGCACGATCGCAACGACCCAGGCGAGCGCCGAACGCACGTCAGCTCGCCGTCGCCGTAACGGTGATCGTTCCGGAGTAGGTGCCGGCGCCAAACGGCGTCGCCGCCGTTGCCGTATCGTTAACCGTCAATTGAATGCTGAACGTCGACGTGACCGTCGTTTTGCCCGCGTCGAGCGTCGCGCAGGCCGTCGATCCGGAGGTTTTGACGGGCGTTGCGTTCGCGGTCGCTACGAGGCCGGAATTTCCGCCGGTGTTGAGGCACGTCAGCTTGAAATTCGCGGCGCTGACCGTCGACGTGCCGTCGCTGATGGGACCTGGCGTGATCGTGATCGTGCCGCCGCCGCCGCCGGTGGTGGTGGTGTAGGTGATCGAACCGGTCGCGGTGAGCGGCGCGCTCGTCAGCGCGGTCGACGACATCGTGGATGCCGTAAAGACGAGCGTGCTCGACGAAACGGAGAACGACGCGATCGAGGCCGGTGCTGCCGCAGCTGCGGGGGCGCCGAGCGCGAGCATTGACGCGGCGAGCACGCCGACCAGAATGCGTTTCATTTTACCGTGATCTGGGTCGTGCCCTCGATCAGCGCCGGACCGCCGTAATCGACCGTGAAGCTCACGTCGTACGGCCCGGGGGCGAGGTCGTCGAGCGTTTGCGTGAACACGCGCGTTTCGTTTCCGAAGAGGACCGGGATGCTGGTCGTCTCGTCGACCGCGATCGCGCCGGCGCGGCGCAGTACGAGCCGTCCGCTCATGCGGGCGTAGCCATTTCCGTCGTTGGTCAAGCGCGCGACGAGCGTCGCCACGCCGTTTGCGGGCGAGCTGAGGTTCAGTTGCGAGAGTTTGACGTGTGTCGTCGGCGTGCCGACGGTGTCGTACACGACCACGGTCGCGCCCGGCCCGAATTGGGCTTTGCCGGTGACCGGCACCGCGCGAATGAGAAAGCCGCCGTGGTAGACGGCCGACGCCTGCGAGAACGTCGCCGGAAGATCGATGGTGAGCGAGAGGGTGCGCGTTTCGCCCGCGGCGAGTTGGACGTCGCCGGGTTCCATGCGGAGGTAGTCGGTGAGCGATGCGGCGCGTTCGGTGCCCGGCGGCTCGACCCGAACCGTACCCTCGTTGCCGACGCGCCAGTCCATGCGCTGGACGACCAGACGTTCCGGATCGGGGCCGCCGTTGTGGACGGTGACCGTGGTGCTGCCCGTATTGCCCGCGCCGGCGCGGAACTCGACCACGAGGGGCGAGACCGTGAGCGAGAGATTCGGGGCGGTTTGAGCGCTGACCGGGGCCGCTGCCGCCGCGATTGCCAACCCGAAGGCAAGCGCGATGGGGAGCGACATCCGAGCGCCGATCGACGGCTGCATGTCGATCAGGTGGCCGAGGCCGTGATCGTCCAGCCGGTCTGCGTGGCGTACGTGTCCGCCGGAACCTTGGATTGATCGATGCCGAAGTTCAGGTTGACGTTGTAGCTGAAGACGTTGGCGGCGGTCGTCGCCCACGAGGCGCACGAGACGGCCGTCGTCGAGGACGGGGCTGCGGATGCGTACGTGGCGGTGCCGAACGTGCCGGTCGAACCGTTGTCCGAGCAGGTCATCTGCAGGGCGCTGACCGGGATCGAGCTGGTCGAGCCCGGGATCGTCGCCCCAGGGGCGGTGAGGGTGAGGGTCGAGGTGCCCGACTTCGTCGAGCGCATGTTGCCGGCGGCTTGGATCGTACCGGTGCAGGCAATGACGGTGACGCCGGTGCCGGTGGTGCATGTAACGGTCGTGCCGGTCACGGTGATCGTCGCTTGCGTGGCCGCGATGACGGAGACGCCGAACGAGCCGGTGTTCGAGGCGGCGGCTGCCGGAAGGGCCGGTGCGACGGCGAGGGCGGCGATACCGAGCGCGACGAGGAGTTTCTTGTTCACAAACTTCTTTCTGTAGCGAGACGCCCGATCGCCTGGCAGTCTTTTCGACCGCGGCGACCAGTGCGCAGAGAGAGCGTACTCTGGCGTTCTGCTGTGAAAGGAGCTAAAAGTCGTGATTAACAGATACGGAGTTGAATCTTGGTAGGTGCTTGATTATGTATGGAAGTTGCAATGAAATACGTTTAGCGTTACTTCGTAATTGCTTCTATAGTAAGCGACCGGACGGTGTTGCCGGTACTCAAATTGGGGCCTAGGGCGGCGCCCGGCGTTGCCCAAGATTTAAGTACCTGCCCAAGTACCACTAGGTCCGTATTGCTCGGAACGGGCGTTCCAACGGATTCGGACCTCCGCACCTTTGACAGCACCCAGGCATCCGAGACGCCGGCATGTCAGGTGATGGTTGAGGGACCAGAAACGCAGAAACGACGGGCGTTAGCCGTCGTCTCGAAGGAATCGTGGTGGAGGTGAGGAGACTCGAACTCCTGACCCCTTACATGCGAAGCAAGTGCTCTACCAGCTGAGCTACACCCCCACGGGCCGACGGCGATTATACGGGAGAGGTTCGGCCCTGTCAAAGGCTGGGGTCGCACCCGCGCGCCGTCCCGTTCATCCGGGAATAGGCGGCGCGGCACCTCCCCGGCAGCGGTGGGAACCGTCATCCTGCGCGGCGATACCACGTCCAAGGAGGCCCGCCGATGCCGAAATCATTCATTGCTCGCGAGCGTTTTCTGCGATTGGGCGCAGCCATGGGGTTGAGCGCGGGCGCCGTTGCCCGTTTGCCGGCCTCCGCCGCGGATGCCCGGCGCATCCCGCTGAGCCCCCCGGTCAAGTTGCGCGTGGGCATCATCAGCGCGCTGTTCGATTCGGGATCGCTGATCGCGTATACGAAGGGGTACTTTCGCGACGAGGGGCTCGACGTCGAGGTCGTCGTCTTTCCAAGCTCGGCCGAAGCGAGCCAAGCGGTCGGGACCAATCAGATCGACGTGTTCTCCGGTGCGCCGAACGCCGGCTTGTTCAACGCGCGTTCGCAAGGCATCGAGGTCAGCGTCGTGGCGAGCGCGGGGGAACACTCGCCGGGTCACGGCGTGATCAGCCTCGTGCTGCGCAAAGACCTCGTCGATAGCGGCCGCTACAAATCGCCGGCCGACCTCAAGGGGATGAAACTCGCGACGGGCATCACCCAGCCCAGTGAGTGGCTGACCGCGGCGCTCGCCGCAAAGGCCGGACTCGGCGTCAAGGACGTGGATTTCATCTCGCTCGGATTTGCGAACACGATTGCCGCGATGACGAATCGGGCCGTCGATGGCGGCTCGGTCAACGAACCGTTTGCGACGCTCTTGATCGAACAGGCCGGCGGTACGCGCATCGCGTCGATGGATACGTTCAAGCCGCGTTTCCCGGCAGGCTATCTGCTCTATGGAACGTCACTGACCAAAACCAATCGCGAAGCCGGCCGGCGTTTCATGATCGGCTATTTGCGCGGCTTGCGTGATTACAAGCTCGCGTTCGGCCCCGAGAAGAAGAACACGGCAGACATCGTAGCGATCTTGAAAAAGTACAACATGATTATCACGCCCGCGACGCCCTCGATGGGCGTGCCCGACGATGGCGCACCGTCATTCGCCGGCGTAACCGAGTTTGCCGAGTGGTTGCAGACGATCGGCGCGATCCAAACGCTGCCCGACGTCAAAGCGCTCGTCGACGACTCCTACCGGCAGTACGCCATCGCTCAGTTGAAACTCGCGTAGGCGCACGTGCCGGAAGCCCGGGTCAACGGTCAGACGATCTGGTATGACGACAGCGGCGGAAACGGACCGCCGGTCGTCTTCAGTCATGGATTTTTGATGGACCGCGAGATGTTCGCCGAAAACATCGCCGCGCTCGTCCCGGCCTATCGCTGCATCGCATGGGATCAACGCGGCTTCGGGCGCACGGGCGCCGCCGATGCGGCGTTCACGTACTGGGATTCGGCGCGCGATCTCTTGGCGCTGCTCGATCACCTTGGAATCGCGCGCGCGGCGCTCGTCGGCATGTCGCAGGGCGGGTTCATCGCGCTGCGCGCGGCGCTGCTCGCGCCCGAACGGGTTAGCGCGCTCGTGCTCATCGACACCCGTTCCGGCATCGACGCGCCCGAAGTCATCGCGGCGTTCGGCGATCTCGATGCCGAGTGGCGTGCCAACGGTGCGCAGAACGTCAAGGCGAATCTCAGCGGAGTGCTGGGCATCGCGTACGCACCCGAGCCGTGGTTTGCGAAGTGGGATACGATCGGCCGGAACGATCTGCACCATCCGATCGCGACGCTCGCCGGACGCGACGACATCACGCACCGGTTGCCGGAGATCGTTGCGCCCGCACTCGTGATCCACGGGCAGGCCGATATCGCGATCGCTTTCGAGCACGGTGCTGCGCTATGCGCGGGCCTCCCCAACGGCGAACCGATCCTCGCGGTGCCCGACGCCGGCCACGCCGCAAACATGCAATGCCCGGATCTCGTTAATCCGGTCGTGCGCGCCTTCCTCGAGCGTTGGGTGCCGGCCGCATGAACGAAAACGCTGCGGTCGAGGTTACGGGCGTGGTCGTCCGCTACGACCGCGTCCTCGCGCTCGACGGCGTTTCGCTCAGTGTCGAACGGGGCACGGCGCTCGGGATCGTCGGTCCGAACGGATCGGGAAAATCGACGCTCCTCAAAACGGTCGCCGGCTTGATCCGGCCCGACGCCGGCAGCGTGCGCGTCTTCGGCGATGCGCCCAACAAGTTGCGGCCCGGAGCGATCGGATACGTGCCGCAAATCGAAGAGGTCGATTTTAGTTTTCCGGTGAGCGTGAGCGATGTCGTGTCGATGGGGCGCTACCCGCGGCTGGGTCCGTTCGCACCGTTCAGCGCCGCCGATCGCCGCGCGGTCGACGATGCGATCGATGCGCTCGATCTCGGCGCATACGCGACACGCCATATCTCGGAACTCTCGGGCGGTCAGCAGCAGCGCGTTTTTGTCGCGCGCGCGATCGCGCAAGCGCCGGAATTGTTGCTGCTCGACGAACCGACGACCGGCGTCGATGCCGCGACCGAAGAAGCGCTGTTGCACATCGTGCGCGATCTCGTGGCGAAGGGCATGCCGGTGCTGATGACGACGCACGATCTCGACCGCGCCGTCGACTGGTTCGACCGGCTCGTCGTCGTCGACCGCCGCATCCTCGCCGACGGCGATCCGGAAACCGTGCTCAGCTCCGGTGCCTACGCATCGATTCGCGAACATACGCACACGCACGGCCACGTTCGGAGTGACACATGAGCGAGGAAACGAGCTGGGACGACCGGCTGCGGAAACTCCTTACCGATGAGTGGCAGAGCGCCGACGTGATCGCCGCGCGCCTCAACGCAAAGCAGTTCACCGTGCTCGCGCGGCTCAAGGATATGATGCGCCGCAATCTTGTCGAGCGCCGGATCGTGAAAAGGGCAACGTCCGTGCCGGCCGGCAAGGGCCGCGTCGGCAAAGCAATTCAGCAAGCCGAATTTCGCCGCATGCCGCTCGGCCGGACGCCGCCCGACTAACCCTCCGTACGCACCCCGGCCGCGACGAGACGCGGCAGAACTTCGTCGCGGAAGAACGGAAACTCGTCACGATAGTTGACGAACGAGAAGCAGAAGCCGAAGAATCCGGCCTCTGCAATGCGGACCAGCTCGCGCGCGACCTCGTCGGGATCGCCGACCACCGGATAGCCGCCGTGACCCGCCGCCCACCGGTTGCGGTACTGGACGAAGTGCTCGGCTGAGTACGTGCGCGCATAGGACCCGTTGAGCTGCATGAGATGATCGACGGCTTCCCAGTCCGCGTGGTCCTGGGAGTAGTACTGCAGATACTCCTCGGCTTCGCGCTTCGTTCGGCGGCACACGATAAAGCCGTTCGCGCAGACGCGGATCTGCTTGCCGAGCTCGCGACCGCGCGCTTGCGCGGCCGCGACATCCTGCGCGCCCGTTCCGATGTCGTTGAGCGGAATGAAGAGCATGTCGCAGTTGGTGATGCCGAACTCGCGCCCGACCGGCGAGGCGCCCGCGTTCATCACGATCGGGCGCACGCCGCCATACGGTTTGGGATCGCCGACGACGCCGCGCACGTTGAAGTATTCGCTCTGCAGATCGAACGGCTCGGACTGCGTCCACAACTTCATGACGATCGAGAGCCAATCGGCGCCGTAGGAATAGCGCAGATCGTGCTCGCGCTGCTCGACGCCGAACATGGTGAACTCGTCCTGATTCCAACCGCACACGAGGTTGAGCCCGAAGCGTCCGCGCCCGACGAGGTCCGCCGTGACGAACTGCTTGGCGGCAACGATCGGGTGGAACAGCGGCGCGTGCACGGTCCCGAAGATCGACATGCGCTGCGTCTGCGCGAGCAAGCCCGTCGCCCACGTGATCGTCTCGAGCGTCGCGCCCTCGAAGTTCGTGATGCCCCCGTAACCGCGCCAGCGTCCGATCGGCAACATGAAGTCGATGCCGGCGGCATCGGCGAGTTGGGCGGCAGCGAGGTTATCTTCCCAGCTGCCCGACCAGCGTTCCGGCACGGTCGTAGCGGCGCGTCCGGACGAGCAGTTTGCGCCGAAGAGACCGAGCTTGAGACGATTGCCGTTGTAGAGGTCGTATCGCCCGTAGCCGTTCGTGTTCACCTATTTCCCGAGCACGTCGGGGTCGATGATCTCGGTGGCGGGGAACGTGTGCGTGATGAAACCGTACTTCGCTTCCATGTCGATCAACGGCTGGATGCCGCTGGCGTACACGGAGGTTCCGTTCGTCACTCGCGGCATCCGCAAGATCATCGCCTCGGGCACGCCGTTGAACGCCGAGAGCATCGGCGCGGTTTCCTTGGGGTGCGCGTTGGTGTAGCGCGCGGCGTTTGCGATCACGCGCGCGAACGTCTTGACGATGTCGGCGTGTTTGACCGCGTAGTCGGCGGTCGCGAACCACACCGAAAAAATGAACTGCTTGCCGAACTCGTCGTAGGCCGGAATCAAGCGCAGCTTGCCCGATTCGATGGCCTCTTCGGCCGGCGGATACGACGTTTCTCCCGACATCAGACGCTTGCTGTTGACGGCTGCTGGCGACGCCGACATCGGCAACTCGACGAATTGTGCCGCCTTCCAATCGCCGCCGGCCTCATCGATTGCCTTCAACACGGCGAGTTCTCCGAGGTCGTGGATGAAACTCACGCCGTTGGGCCCGGTGAGCTGTTTAGCCGAGTGAATCGGACCGTCGGCCGCGACGAGGTAGCCGACGTAGGGCTTGCGGCTGTCATACAACGCTCCGACGCCGATGATCGTAAACGGTAATCCGTGCAGATGCGCATCGAAGATCGGCGTGATGCTCGACTTCCCGATGTCGTAGCTTCCCGATGCAACGGCGGCCGCGATTGCCGACCCGTTCTGCGATGATTTATCGAGTACCACGTCGAGCCCGGCATCCTTGAACATCCCCGTTTGCTGCGCGTAGAGGACCGACATCATGTCGTCGTTGGGCAGGACGCCGATGCGCACCGTTTGCAGTTGGATGGGTCCGGCGCCGAGCATGACCAGCGCAAAGACGAACGAGAACAGGCGAGCGCAGGCGCGAAGAGGTACCGTCATATCAGACTCCTGTGGTTTCTCAGACGACGGGATCGTCGTCGGCGGCGTGCAGCACGCGGTAGCGGCCGTCGGCACGCGGGGCGAGAAATCCCCATTCGGCCAGAGCGAAGAACACTTCGCTGGTCAACGAGCGCTCGTGTTTGTTCGGCATTCCGGCCCAGCGCATCGCGGCTTCGCCGACATCGATGACGTTGTCGACGATCAACAGCGATCGCACGAAATCGATCGAGAGGTTGGCGCGTTCCATGCGCCGCTGCAACGATTCGAGCGCGGCGTCGAATGACGAACCGGTCATCGGCGGCACGATGTTGTGGTTTGCGGCCGGTTCGAGCCCCGCGAAGGTCTCGTCTTCTTCGTGATCGTCGGACAACACGGCGACCGGTACGGCCGACGCGGACACGGCGGGGAATTCGTCGGTGACCGCCTCGTCGATCTCGAATTCGGGCGGCTCGTATTGCCAGCGTGCGGGCGGCGCCGGCGGTAGCACCGCTTCGAGCGGCGGCGGTTCAACGATCGCCGGCTCGAGTACCGCGACCTCGACCGGTACCTCTGCCAAAACCGGCGCTGGAGCGATAACCGTCGCGAGCACAACTTCCGGTTCGGGCACAACTTCCGGTTCCGGCACAACTTCCGGTTCCGGCACAACTGCGGGTTCGGGCACAACCACCGGATCGGGCACAATTTCCGGTTCGGGCACAACCACCGGATCGGGCACGATCTTCGGTTCGGCCACGATTTCCGGCAGCAGCGGCAGCGGACGCGCGCTCGGCAAGGCAATCTTCTCGCCGCGGCCGTTGTTGTCGCGCTGCATCTCGATCTTCGCGATCGAGGGGCCGGCGCCGATCAGCGACGGGTTGCGGTCGAGTACGGCTTCCGCTATTGCGGGGAACGCTTCCGCTAACGCGACCGCTGCGGTTTGCAGCGGCGTAACGTTGAGGACGCGCGGGCGCGTCATGATCGCGAGCAAGATCTTGCGCGCGACGAGTTCGGGGGACACCAGCACCTCGCGGGGTGCGCCCGGCATGCCGGCGCGCGTCATGAAACCGGTGTCGACCGCGCCCGGATCGACGTACGTCACCGCGATGTCGAGCGAGACGAGTTCGCGGCGCAAGATCGAGGTCGCGCTACGCAATGCGGCCTTCGACGGTGGATACGCACCCATGCCGCCGACCGGAACGCGCGCGACGCCACTGCCGATCATAAAGATGTGACCGCGCGATGCGCGTAGCGTGGGCAACGCTTCGCGTGCCAACGCGAGCGGCCCGAACACATGCGTCCCGAACTGCACGCGCAGTGCTTCGTCGGTCTGCATCGCAATCGGTCCGACTGCCGCCGTACCGGCGTTATTGACCAGTACGTCGACGTGTCCGTATGCGCCGACCGCGCGGCCGATCAGGCCCGGCGCGTTGGCCGGATTGCTGATATCGGTCACGTCGGTTGCGATCGTGCCGCCCTCCTCGCCGACTTGTCCCGCAAGCGCAGTGAGCGCCCGAATGTTGCGACCGACAGCGTACACGGCGTAGCCGGCGCGAGCCGCCTGCACGGCAAGCGCGCGTCCGATTCCCGAGGAAGCGCCGGTGATCAGGATCGTCTTCAAAGATGAAACTCCAGAAATCGCGCGTAGGCGTCGTGGGTCGTATGCGGCAAGCCGGCATAATAGGCCGGCTCGAAGATCGCGGGATCGTTGGCTTCGACGACACTGCGCGCTTCCCGCGCGAAAACCGAAAGCGCCGTCGCGACCGGCTTGGTCGTGCCGTCGGACCGGATGATGCCGAAGGTGAGCTCGTGCGGCGCGCGGTCGAAGGGCGGCGTGCCCCGCAGATCGTCGTGGTAATCGGCCCAGCACCACCAGTATGCTCCCAGGCGCCCTTGCGCGTGCAAGCGGTCGAGTACCGCCCGCGCGTACGCGGCCATCTCGCTCTCGTCGAGGCACGCGTAGGTCGCGCGATCGGGGTCATCGAGCGAGACCGCGGGCAGGGGCGGCTCGTCGGGCAGCGGGACGCGGTCGTACGGCGAGCGCTTCCCGGGCGGACACGTCGGGTTGCCGAACTCACTGAAGAGCACGGGTTTGCCCGAGAGCGACGCGGTCAGCGCCGCCAGAAACGGCACGACGTCGGCGTCGGTGCGGCCGCGCGAGAAATCGCTGTAGACCGAGTAGCCGTGCATCGTTGCGAAGATCCAGGGCTCGGCGATCGACGACGGCCGGATGTTCCGGTCGCGGGTGAGGTCTTCGCCGTGGATGCCGCCGGTCACCGGATGGCCCGAGACGGACTGCAGATCGTCGGTGAGCCGTTTGCTCCATTCGCGCGCGTCGGCGACCGATGCCGGCTCGCAGACGTTGCTGAACTCGTTGCCGAGATCCCACGCCAGTACGGCCGGATGCCCGCGCAACGCTGCGCCTGCTTCGCGAGCATGCAGGCGTTGCGCTTGCAGCAGCGGGCCGGAGTAGAGGTCACCGCTACCATACGGCGACTCGCCGGCTTCCGTCATCGTGCGAAAGCGGCCGGACGCACGCGAAGGGTCGAGCGTCCACGACGGGAGCCAGTTCACGCCGCTCATGTGGCCGCAGAAAAGCGTGGGCATCGCGCGCAGACCGGCCGCTGCGATCAATTCCATCACGCGTTCGAGCCGCGCGAGCATCGTGCGGTCCATCCGATGCGGGTCGGGCTGGAAATCGGCCCAGCGCAGGAAGAAGCGAACGCTATCGAAGCCGAGCGCCGCGAGACGCGCCATGTCGTCGGCGATCTCGCCCGGATCGAAGCGCTGCCACATGTGCATCGCGCTGCGACGCGGCCAGTAATTGATGCCGAGGGAGAAACGCATCCAGCGCGCGCGCTTCGCAGTCGAGGGTGGGACTTCCGGTGAGCCGAAGCCCTGCGCGATGGACAAGCCGCTGGTTGGGATCGTGATGGGCTCAGCGTCCGACCTCGAAACGATGCGCTCCGCGGCGACGATGCTGCAAGAACTCGGCGTGCCGTTCGAGATGAAGGTGGTCTCCGCGCACCGCACGCCCGACCTGATGTTCCGCTACGCCGAGAGCGCCAAGGCGCGCGGGCTGCGGGCGATCATCGCCGGCGCCGGCGGGGCCGCGCACCTGCCCGGGATGCTGGCCACGAAGACGCAACTGCCCGTCATCGGCGTCCCGGTCGAATCGAAGGCCCTCAAGGGGCTCGACTCGTTGCTCTCGATCGCCCAGATGCCGGCCGGCGTGCCGGTGGCGACGATGGCGATCGGCGGCGCGGCGAACGCCGCACTCTATGCAGCGCGCATCCTCGCATTGACGGACGACGCGCTCGCATCGCGGCTCGAGGAACGCACGGCCCGCATCGCTCGCGAGGTCGAAGCAACGGTCCTGTGATCCGCACGATCGGCATTCTCGGTGGCGGACAGTTGGGCCGGATGCTCACGCTCGAAGCGAAGCGGATGGGTTATCGCGTCGTGACGCTCGAGCCGTTTCCGAATTCGCCGACGGGCCAGATCGCCGACGAGCAACTCGTGGCAGCCTACGACGACTTGCGCGCGATCGGCGAATTGGGCGCGCGCAGCGACGTCGTCACCTTTGAGTTCGAGAACATTCCGCTCGAATCGGTACTGGCGCTGGAAGCCGACCGCCGCATGGTCGATCCGAACGCCGAGGTCTTGCGCATCACCCAAGAGCGGATTCTCGAGAAGACGTTCGTGCGCGAGTGCGGGATCGCCACCGCCGCTTTCGCGCCGGTGCGCGACCGCGACGAATTCGAGGCGGCGCTGGCATCGATCGGCTTCCCGGCCGTGCTGAAGACGACCATGGGCGGTTACGACGGCAAGGGGCAGTGGGTCGTGCGCGATCGCCCGGCGGCCGAGGCCGCGCTCGGGGAAGCGCGTGGGCGCGCGTTGATTTGGGAGCAACTGATCGCGTTCGACCGCGAGCTCTCGATCATTGCGACGCGCGACCAAGACGGCAACGTTGTGACGTTTCCGGTTTCGGAGAACGTTCACGACCACGGCGTGCTGGCGATGACGATCGTGCCCGGCCGCATCGCTCCGGACATTGCAGAACGCGCGCACGGGTATGCCCAAACGATCGCCACGCGGCTGGGCATCGTCGGGACGTTCTGCGTCGAGTTTTTCCAAGCCGGCGACAATTTGCTCGTGAACGAGATCGCCCCGCGCGTGCACAACAGTGGGCACTACTCGCTCGACGCCACGCAAATTTCCCAGTACGAATTGCACGTGCGCGCGATCTGCGGCTTGCCGCTCGTTGCGCCGAAGCTGTTCGCGCCGGCCGTGATGATCAACATTCTGGGTACCGGCCAGGGCGATCGGCTCGCCGGCGTACGCGAGATTTTGCGTGATCCCGACCTCAAACTCCACATGTACGGCAAAGCGAACGCCTCGCTACGCCGCAAGATGGCCCACTTCACCGTGCTCGGCGAATCGGTCGACGATGCGATTGCCCGCGCCGAGCGCGCCCGCGCCGCGCTCCACTGGGCCGACGACCGCGTCACGAGCCGCACGTAAGCGATGGAGCGCACGTGAACACGAAAGGTGCGCTGTGGAAGGCTCTTGCCGCGATCCTCATTACCTACGTGATCGCGGTAAGCTCGGTCGCCGACTACTTGGCCCACCAATGCGGTCGCTTCTGGTTCGACAACACGTTCCAGCTCAGCATCGGGTCGAGCTGGATCTTCATCGCGCTCGGCCTCGTCGTCTTCGTGATTTGCCTGTTCCGTCACGTCGGCAAAGCCGTGCACTGGTGGTTCTGGATTGCTTTCTCGGTGCTGGTCCTCATAGCGAATAGTGCGTACGCCGCAACCGCGCCGCTCGGCCAGACCAACGCCGCCGGCGTGGAAATCCAGTGCGCGGTGCGCCGCTAGGACCTCCTCTACAAGAACGCGGGTTTCTTGCCGGACGTGTTGCCGCAGAATTTCATGTGTTCGGCATGCGGAATGTACCACGCGTGAATATCATAATGCGGAACGAGGTAGCCCGGGTGACCGTGGGCCTCATACCAGATGTCCACGTGGTTGATCGTGTAGCCGGGTAACGGCTTGAGCTGGTCGTTCCAACTCGAGCCCGTCTTGAACTTCGTCGCGGCGACCATGATCTCGGTGAAGACCGGTTTGCCGTTGTAGTAGCCGTAGATCGGCCCGAACGGCCAGTCTTTCGCTTTCGCATAGTGGAAGCCCATTGAGGGGATGCAGCCCTGTTCCGGCGTGAGGCCCGGCGGAAGCCCAGGCGGATTCATTTTCCCAGGGGTCATCATCATCTTCATCATCGCCGGCGTCATTCCGGGCGGCAGTTTCATTGCGTCTTGGGCCATTGCGGCGCCGGTTGCGGTAATGGCCAGGACGGCGACGACGATGACGCTCCGAATCGCACGGGACAGGCAAAACATTGAGGGCCTTTCTCTAGCAAGAAGGCGGATGCCGCATCTTTTTTTGCGGGTCGCCGGCCTTCTCCCGCCTCCGGCTGGTGGAGGGCGCGGGCGGCTCCGGCACAACTTCCACCGAGAGCTACTTTGGGAGGGACTTCGACCATGCCGATGACCGCTGACGATATTCAAGGCGTCGTGGGAATTCTGCCCTCGCCGTGCACGCCTGACGGTGACCGGTGGGACGCCGTCGATACCGTTCCGCTGGCCGAAGTTGAGAAGATGACGCGCGCGTCGGTCAACGCCGGCATCGACATTCTGATGACGACCGGCACGTTCGGCGAGGCTGCCACGTTGACGTGGAGCGAAGTGCAAACGCTCGTTGATTGTGTCGTCCAGAATAGGGCGGGGAAGCCGGTTTTCGCGGGCGTGACGACGCTCAACACGCGCGATACGATTGCTCGCGCGCGTGCGCTCGTCGGGATCGGAGCGACGGGTTTGTTCGTCGGCCGGCCGATGTGGCTGCCGCTCGATCAACGCCAAATCGTGCAGTACTATCGCGACATTGCCGATGCGCTCCCCGGCATTCCACTCGTCGTCTACGACAATCCGCACGCGTTCAAAGGCAAGATCCTTACCGGCACCTACCAAGAACTCGCGAAGATTCCGGAAGTCGTTGCATCGAAGCACACCGGCGGGCCGGCGTTGGAGGACGACATCCTCGCCGTGCGCGGCGCCTTGCGCATCTTGCCGCTCGAGACCGACTGGTTTCCAATGGCCCGGAAGTATCCGCAATTCGCGCGCGCGAGCTGGTCTGGAAACGTGGCGTGCGCGCCGACGCCGATCGGCATGCTCGGACGCGCCATACTCGCCGCCGATTGGGATACGGCGCAGCGCTTACACGAAGAATGCAACTGGGCCGTCGAAACGATGTTCCCCGGTGGCGATGTCGCGCTCTTCATGAACTACAGCATCCAGCTGGGACATGCACGCTTCCGGACGGCGGGCTTGATCGATCCCGGACCGACGCGCCGGCCTTACGTCGGCGCGCCGGCCGAGTACATCGCGGGCTGCGAAGAAGTGGGCCGGCGCTTCGCCGAGCTCGAGCGCCGCTACGCGAGCAAGCCGGTCACGGCATGATCGACCACGGACCTTCCCGCACCTGCAGTTCATAGGTCTGCGTCCCCGCCCGCGGCGGATCGTCGGTGAACGCCATCGGCCGGTCCCACCAATCGTGGCGCCGCGCGCGTAGCCGTTCTTCCGACGGCGGCGCGGGGGTTCGTTGCGCGAGGGCCGCGCGGTACGCGTCGAGGTAGCGGTCGACCATGCGTTCGGTCGAGAACGTCGTGACGACGCGTTCGCGGCACGCGCTGCGTGAGAGCGACGCGAGTTGCGGCACGCGGGCAACCGCATCATCGACGGTGGCGCACGCATAGCCGGTGACGCCGTCCACCACGATCTCGGGAACCGATCCCGTGGCGGCTCCGAGCACCGGCGTTCCGCAGGCCATCGCTTCGATCAGCGTCAGGCCGAAGCGTTCCGGGCGCGTCGTCATGTGCACGAGCGCGAGCGCGCCGCCGAGGAGTTCGTCGCGTTGCCGGCCGCGCACGTGGCCGAGGAATTGCACGGCATCGCCGTCGATATGTGGTTCGACCCGTTCGCGAAAGTACGCCTCGTCGTGCGGTATGCCGGCCATCTTCAAACGTACGCCGGCGCGCTTGGCGATCTCGATCGCGAGATGCGCGCCCTTCTCGGGATGGAAGCGCGCGAGAAAGACGAGATAGTCGCCGGCGCGTTCGACGAACGTGAACGCATCGGGGTCGATGCCGTTATATGTCGTCGCGAGATAGTCCAGGCCCGGATCGCGGTCGGCATCGCTGATCGAGCAATAGAAACTGCGGGCGGCACCGGCATAGTATGCGGCGAGGATCGGCGGTGAGGAGAAGCCGTGGATCGTCGTGATCATCGGCGGAGCGGGCGTCGCGAGTGCGTACGTCAGCGGCTTCCAGTCGAAGTTGTTGTGAATGAGATCGAAGTTGCCGGCGCATTCGAACAGCCGTCCGACGTGCAGCGCACCGTAGACGTCACCGTTGAGGGTCGGATCTTCACTCGTTCCGGCCGGCACGACCGATGCGAGGCGGCCGGCGAACTGTGAGTCGCCCGTTGCAAAGAGCGTTACGTCCAGACCGCGGCGCCGCATTCCATCGGCGATGTTGTAGGCGACCTGCTCCCACGGCCCATACCCCGGCGGCGGCGTCGGCCAGGAGATGGGCGCGAGCAGCGCGAGGCGGCAGCCGCGTAGCGAACCGTCGTACGAGGACAGGCTAAACGCTCCGCACCGCAGCGGCTTCGAGCGCGCGGTACGCACGCGAAACGACGCGCCCCTCGAGCACGCCGTCGATGAAGCGCGACGCGTCGCGCAGGCGATCGATGTCGATCCCCGTCGCGATTCCCATGCCATGCAGCAGGTAGAGCACGTCTTCGGTCGCGACGTTGCCGGTTGCGCCGGGCGCGAACGGACAGCCGCCGAGACCCCCCGACGACGCGTCGTACTCATGCACGCCCAGCTGCAGGCCGGCCATGATGTTCGCGAGCGCGGTCCCGCGCGTGTCGTGGAAGTGCAGGCCGAAGCGTTCGAGGCCGATCCCGGCCGCCAAGAGCGCGCCTACGACATCGACGACTTGGTTTGGCGTAGCGACCCCGATCGTATCCGCAATCGAGAGCGAGTCGGCGCCGGCAACCAGCAGCGCGCGCGCTACGCGTACGACGTTCGCTACCGGAACCGCGCCCTCGAACGGGCAGCCGAAGGCGGTCGAAACGGATGCGCGCACGTTCATGCCGTGCCCATGCGCGCGCGAAATCACCGCGGCAAACGTGGCCAGGGATGCGTCGATCGACATGCGGATGTTGCGCTGCGCGAACGTCTCCGAGGCCGCGGTGAACACGGCGATCTCCTTGACGCCCGCGGCGATCGCGCGATCGAGCCCGCGCTCGTTGGGAACGAGCGCGATGTAGCGGACGCCGGCGCGCTTGTGGATCGCGGGGAAGACCTCGTCGGCATCGGCAAGTTGCGGCACCGCGGATGGACTGACGAACGACGTCGCTTCGATCACGGTTATGCCGGCATCGACGAGCATCTCGACGTAGCGGACTTTATCCGCGGCCGGAATCGTCTGCGCTTCGTTCTGTAAGCCGTCACGGGGGCCGACCTCGCAGATCGTGACGCGCTTCGGCAGCGCAGCATAGGGGTTATTCATGTGACGGTCTCTCCACGAAGGAAGCGAGCGATGATCTCCACTTCCCGATGCCAGATCCGATCGTCGGCGCGAAAGCCGCGGCCGAGAAAGGCGACGATATCCCAAACCGCACCGAGGTTGAGATGGTTTGCCATCGCGTCGGCGATGATCACTTCGGGGAGCTGGTGCTCGAGGGTTGCTGAGTCGACCCGGATCACGCCGTCACTCTCCTCTTTGGCGAGCCGGCCGGCGATGGCCAGCGCG
>Ga0182015_10000623_pt1 | contig 50431 bp, 42 predicted proteins | sample 712P3MmetaG_FD_120478 | JGI IMG/M metagenome (GOLD analysis project Ga0182015, IMG submission 120478) | Permafrost microbial communities from Stordalen Mire, Sweden - 712P3M metaG | ecosystem: Environmental > Terrestrial > Soil > Wetlands > Permafrost | place: Sweden: Stordalen | collected...
AGGGCGCTGGGGGAACGGACGCCGAACGAATTCGCCAATGAGATCGCGGCTAGCCGCGATCTCATTGGGTTACAAACGCCGAAAACTCGCCTTAGCGTTGGTACAAAAAAGCCGGTCCGATCACTCGTGAATTCTCTCTCACGTCGACTGGTACAAAAAGGGCCGGTCAGGTCATTATGTCCAAATAGACCGAGCTAAAAGCAGGGACTTGCGGCATGAGCCAATTTGTGCACAAACATACAAAATACGTCATTTTCGATGAAAATAGATTGACAAACGCTCACAATACGGCTAATAACGTGATCGATCCGGCTTAGGGCTCGCTACGATGTCGGATTTTTGGGGGCGGGCGATCCACGATTACCCGGTTTGTGCTCAAGATGAGCGTGGAGGGTCACTTAGGCGGCACCGACCACTGCAACATCGTGAACAACACGTTATATGACAATGACACCGCTAAGACGGGAGAACCGTACGTAGGGTGCTGTAAATGCGAAGATCCGGTCGGACGATTCGTATTTGGAGCCCTAAAGAGGAAAATCAGTGAGTGAGTGTGGGAAAAACATCAGGCTAAACCGAATCGTTCGAGCCGGCCGGAAATCTCTGGTTGTTGCATTCGATCACGCTTTAGTGCTCGGTCCTATTTCAGGCACTGAAAATCCGCTGGAACAAGTCAGACGTTTTACCGACGCCGGGGTAGATGCGGTACTGCTGAATCTTGGCCTCATTCAACGGTGCCAGGATTCACTGCTCGGACCTGCAATGCCTGGAATCATTGCGCGGATCGATTGGACTACCCTGTGGGGTGCTCCCGGCGGGGTGGGATCCTCGGAACTTCGAAGCTGCATGCTGGCACGACCCGAGGACGCCATGCGTAATGGCGCGGATGCGGTGCTGACTTACCTCGCCGTTGGCACTGGGGATTCTGATTTTGAATCGAAAGAAGTGGCGCGCAACGCCGAAGTGGCACGCGAATGCGACCGCATTGGTATGCCCTTCATCATCGAGACGCTCGCGCGGGGCAAGAACGTGCAAAATCCATCCGACCCAAAGTGGCTGAAACTCCACACCCGTATGGCCGCGGAACTAGGCGCCGACGCGGTAAAAACGGATTACGCTGGCGACCCCGATACGATGCGCGGTGTGGTCGACAATTGTCCTATTCCGATTCTTGTCCTTGGCGGTAGTCGCTACTCTTCGGATGCGGAGGCACTAGCGTTGATCCACGGAGTAGCTGCGGCGGGAGCGGCGGGAGTGTTCTTTGGCCGCAATGTATTTCAGGCCGACGATATGCTCGCGTTCTTGCAGAATGCTCGCGCGGCTTTGGATGAACGAGAAGGATCTCCTGCTAAAAGATGATAAAGAAAAAGGCCCGAGCGGAGCGAATTTCAATACAGCGTGTGGATAATCTTCTGGATGGCCGCTCCGGTTATCGATTGAGCGCGCCTTGGGGTCATGTTTCGCTGCTCCAAGGCGGCGGGCACGTTTGCGAATTAAATTTGAAGAAGTGCGACGGCGTCAATCCGTTGTGGCGTCCACCGTGGAAAACAATCGATCCTCAACGATACGACGCTACGGAGCACTCGCGAACTTACGGGGCTTTACCGGATGGAAGACTGCTCGCCGGAATCGCAGGACATAACTTGAGCTTCGATTATTTCGGGCCACCTTCCAAAGAGGAAATTGCCGCCGGACACAGCACACACGGTGAAGCGCCGTCGGTGAAATGGATGTTTAACAAAGCGGTGGGCAACTCGGCTACGAAGCTCAGTGGCGGCGCTTTGTTGCCAGAGGCGCAAATCAAGCTCGTACGACAGATGTCACTTGAGGAGCGCGATCCTGTCGTGTATTGCGAGGAGTCAGCGCTGAACTTAGCCACGTTCGATCGGCCGATTTCCTGGAACGAACATGTAACGTTTGGACCTCCGTTCCTCGAGCCTAGCGTTACAGTGTTTGACATGCCGGCGACACACGCAAAAACTTGCCCGCCTTCCTACAGCGGCAAGCCTTTGGTTCAAACCGACACGCAATTTACTTGGCCCCATGCGCCTCTAAAGCGCGGTGGCCGCTTGAATCTACGAAAAGTGCCGAGCGTTAGTTTTGAGCATTACACGGCTCAATTGATTGATCCGAAACTCAAGTTAGGTTTTATATCGGCTTGCAACCCTCGCGTGGGCTTACTGGTGGTCTATGTGTTCCGTCGCACCGACTTTCCTTGGGTGGGAAGTTGGATCGAGCGCCTTCATCAGTCGCATGCGCCGTGGAGTGGCAAAACTTTTTGCCGGGGTATGGAATTCAGCACAACAGCCTTCTCCATTCCGCGACGAGAAACCGTGGAACAGAATCGCTTGTTCGGCCAATTGGTTTACCGATGGCTCCCTGCCCTGTCCGAAGTCAAAGTGCGATATATGATTTTGCTATTTCCAGTGCCAAAAGATTTTCGAGGCGTTACATCCGTGTCGCTTGATAACGGCCGGCCCTGGTCACGGAGAGCGGACATCGCCCGCGGAAACTCTGGCGCCACGTGAGACGTTTTCTCTGATCGAGATGTGTTTTCTGATTTTTGGGCGTCGAATCAAGCAGTGCTAAGGACTTTAAGCATGCGCGGTGCAATTGTCTTTCCGACCCTGTCTGAAGCTCTGCACCAAGCGGGTTTTCAGCGAATACTGTTCCAACGGTCGAGATGGTTACTTCTTCTTTTAAGTTTTTCATTGGTGGGCTCCGCGGCGTGCCAACGATCACACGCAGTGGCGCGCCAAGACCCACAGCTACAATCCACAATAACCGTAAACGTTCGACCGGATGGCATTTCCATCAAGACAGCGACTTCGGAATTTCAGGTTCTTCCGTCCGGTAATCTGCATGGCTATCTGGATGTGGATGGCCGTCAGTTGACCCTGGATGATCCACAACAAAAAGATTCGACTGCTGCTGATTACGTGATAATTAGCGGGAAACAGATCCGCGATTTTGAAACCAACCTCGCTCACGCCAAGATTTCGGATGCGTCGCACCGTCTCGGCGCGCTGGGCAAGCGAATCGAGATCAAAGGGCTCAGCAAATCGTATCCCGAGATCGAGCGGACCGTGTCATTCGAGTTTTACGACAACTTCCCGTCTGTCGCACTGACTACGACTGCGTACAAAAATATCGGCGCGCTGGCAGCACAGCTCGACTCTGTCACAACTCAGCGCCACAAACTCAATGCGACTTTGATTGATCCCTCTGTTCGTCCCTTCGCTATGTGGTCTTTCTACGGATCGAGCGAAAAATGGGGTAAAGAAAACGTATTGTTAGTTTCGCGAAACTTCACGCGCGAAAACCCCATGGAACAAGTGATGAAAGGAGACCCCGGAACCGGCGGCGGAATACCGGTAGTGACCTTCTGGACCGCGAAAATGGGCGAGGCCATTGGTCACCTGGAAACATTGCCGCTCGCATTGGAAATGCCCGTGAGCGTCGGACACGATGAACTCGTCGATGCGGCCGTAGAGTTGAAGCCCGAACAAAAGCTACAGCCAGGAGACATTTACTCGACGCCAGTGACTTTTCTCGCAGTGTTTCATGGAGATTATTACGAACCGCTGCGAATGTACTCCGATGCCTTGGGCGCGCAGGGCTGGAAAATACCAAAGCCAAATTCCGCCGATTACCAGGCGAACTGGTGCGGCTGGGGCTACGAGCTGAAATTTACTTCCGCGCAAATGATCGGGACGATTCCAAAGCTGAAAGAACTAGGTCTGAAATGGACGACGCTCGATGCCGGGTGGTTCAACAATCGAGGCGACTGGATGCCTCGCGATAGCCTCGGCGTCGATGGTATCAAGAAGATTGTCGAAGCATTCCACGATGCCGGAATGCGCATCACTTTGTGGTGGATTCCCATCGTGGTCGAAGACGGGCAGCACATTGATATGCTCGACAATCGTCCGTACAAACTTGCGGATGTTGTAAAAGAACATCCTGACTGGCTGCTGCTGGATAAAAAAGGTAAGCACGCCCGCATGACAAGCGGGCTTGCGGGTTTGTGCCCAGCAGTGCCGGAAGTTCAGGAATATTATCGCGAGCTCACCAAGCGATTCATCGGCGACTGGGGATTCGACGGGCACAAGCTGGATTTTTCTTTTACTGTCCCGCCCTGTTACAACCCGAAACACAACCACAAATCTCCGTACGATTCAACGCAAGCGATGGGGGAAATTTACAAAGTTATTTTCGAGACGACCCGCGCTCTCAAGCCTGAAAGCGTTACTCAAAGTTGTCCCTGTGGCACTCCGCCGAACATGTCCTGGCTGCCGTTCATCGATCAGGCTGTGACCGCGGATCCTGTCGGTTCGGTGCAAGTACGCCAGCGGATCAAAATGTATAAGGCTCTTCTTGGACCGGAAGCCGCGGTGTACGGCGATCACGTAGAACTGACTAAAATCGCCGGGGCTAATTCGAATAACGAACAGGATGTCGGCCGCGATTTCGCATCGACAGTGGGAACGGGTGGCGTGCTGGGCACAAAATTTACGTGGCCGGATTATGGAGCGAAACTCAGGAATGTTTACCTCACTTCTGAGAAAGAAGCCGAGTGGAAGAAATGGATCGCGATTTATAACCAGAAAATGCTTTCGCAGGGAGACTTTCGCGATCTTTATATTTACGGCTATGACTCGCCGGAAGCTTACGCCGTGGAAAAGGACGGCAAGATGTATTACGCGTTCTTCGCGGCCCCTGCATCATCCGAATGGCGTGGAACAATCGAATTGCGCGGGCTCGCGCCAGGAAAATATCGGTTGACAGATTACGAAGATGGCCGCGATTTGGGAACGATCGATGCAAAGGACCCTAAACTTCCCGGACAATTTCGCGAGCATCTGCTGGTCGAAGCGACGAAAGAGTAAGACGCACACACGCTGAGTGAGTCTACTAGCCATCGATATCGGATCGAGTCAATGCAAAGCCGTGAGGTTCGCGGCGACGGGTGAAGTCATTTTGCGCAGTGTTGCTTCCTATTCACCTGATTTCCCTCGCCGAGCTTTTGCAGAAATGGATCCCGCCAAATTTTGGCACGCTGTGTGTAATACGGCGAGGAATGCTGCGCGGGATGCGCAACGCGATCCCGTCCAAGCCGTCTGTCTGAGCGCACATGGAGAAACGCTCATTCCGGTGGACGCCAAAAACGAGCCTATTGGTCCTGCAATACTGAATATCGATAATCGCGCCACGACCGAGGCGGGATGGGTCGAGAAGACGATTGGATCGCGGCGTATTTTCGATATCACCGGTCTTGTCGCTCATCCGATGTACCCGGTGCCGAAGATTCTCTGGCTACGCCAACACCAGCCGGCTCTCTATTCCGCAGCAAAACGGTTTCTTAGCGTCACGGATTTCTTGCACGCTAAACTTGGGCTCCCGCCTTGCGTCGGCTATTCCCTCGCTTCACGCTTCTTGGCTTTTGACGTTCGCAAGAATTCCTGGTCGGACGAGATTCTCGCTGCGGTTGGACTGAAATTCGAACAGCTGCCAATGCCTGTTCCAGCCGGTACGATTCTCGGCAAGCTGAATTCGGAGGCGGCCATTGTGTTGGGAGTGCCCGTCGACACGCCGGTGGTCGTTGGGGGGCACGATCAAGCCTGCGGGGCTTTGGGCGTCGGCGTTATTGAAGCTGGGAGAGTTTCGGACTCGATGGGAACGTATGAATGTCTTGGGGCGGCAACCGATGAGCCACGCCTAAATGATGAAGCATTTGCAGCGCGATTGAACTCATACTCGCACGTTGTTTCCGAGAAGTTCCTTACTCTGGCGTATTTCCCTTCGGGGATTATGTTGAAGTGGTTCCACGATCTTCTCTACGGCAGTGGCAGCAGTTCCAGTGGCACGTCTGACGAAACGCATGAAACGGAAAGCTATGCAGAATTGGAAGCGGCTACTACGGATGCCCCGACCGAGCTTTGTATCACACCGCATCTGATCGGCACCTGTAATCCGGATTTTGATCCTCGGGCTCGTGGCGTGATTCTTGGCCTTTCTTCTGATACCAATCGAAACCAAATCTATCAAGGAATCCTCGAAGGAATCGCATGCGAACTCGCGCAGGCGGCGGAAATGCTGGCTAGAGCGGTTGGCGCATTTTCGGACCTTTATGTCACGGGCGGCGGGACGCGGTCGGCCCGCGGATTAAAACTGCGCGCTGCCATCACACGGCAACGTTTGCACGTAATGGGATGCGATGAAGCTGTTTGCCAGGGTGCCGCGATCTTGGCTGGGGTGGCTGTCGGCGTCTACCCGGCAATTACTGCCGGCATGGAGCAGGTTGTTCGCGAAAACAAAATTGTTGAGCCTGACGCACGAATAGGCGCTGCGTATTCTAGGCAACTCAACAAATATCGATCCCTATGTACCGCACTGAAATCCTTGCGCTCCGAGGATTCTTACTGACCAACCGAGAAGGAGAAATCGTGATCCATCCAACGGTGGGATTCATCGTTTACGGAGTCCATAAAGACGGATTAAAGGATCCCATGGGCAGTCCATTCATCGACGAGTCAATCATCCGCGATTCGAAGAAAGCATTGACGTCGGCCGGGATGAAAATTGTCGAACATGACGTCGTCGTAGCGACTAAAGAAGAGGCCAAAGCCGCGCTGAAAGCGATGAAGTCAAACGATGCAGTGGATTCCGTGATCCTTTTTTCCGGCACATGGGTTTGGGCAGCGAATCTTGTGGGCGCGATCCGTGATTTCGCCGCAACCGGCAAGGGCGTTCTATTGTGGACTCACCATGGATCGCAAGGCTGGCGGCCGGTTGGCGGACTGGTTATGCATGGAGGATTGCTTGAGATCGGAGTGCCGCACAAATTTGTGTACGGCAGCTCGGAGAATCCGGAGACGGTGGGAAGCATCGTCAGCTATGCACAAGCCGCGCATCTGAAAAATATTCTGAATATGTCCACGGTGGGGACGTTCGGCGGCCGCGGAATGGGCCAGACCTGCGGGGCGGCCGATCCCTCGCAATGGATGCGAATGTTCGGCGTAGACATCGATTCGCGGGATAGCACCGAACTGATACGGACAGCCGAGCGCATCTCGCCTCAGGAACTTTCAGAGTTCGAACCTCGATTAAAGAAACTCTTCGGTGCTGCGCCCGAGAAAAATGTCGTCAATGAGCGCTCAATCCGTCTGTATCTTGCGCTGAGGCAAGTGATTGAGACTGAAAAATTCGACTTCTATACCATCCAATCGTTTCCCGGGCTGGGAGATGACTACGCAGCGACGTGCTTTGCGCAGAGCATGATGCTGGAGGATGGCTTTGGTACTTCAACTCTCGGTGACCTCAATACGGCGCTCACAGTTTTCCTCCTCGGAAAACTGAGCAAGGAGCGCGTTTATTACGGCGATCTTCAGCATATTGACAAAAAGACTAAAGAAATAAAAATCATTGGTGACGGAGCGTGCCCCCCATCCTTGGCGGGAAAGCTGGGTCCCGCCGGATTCGCTACCCACGGAATTCCGACGGAAGGCAAAGCAGGTGGGGTCTCGGTGAAGCTGATCTGCAAAGTTGGCGATGGTGTGCTAGCGCGGCTCGGTCGAATCAACGGAACATTTCAAATGGCCATTGCTCGCTGCAGCATTTTCGAACCGCCCGCCGATCAGGTCGCGCAGCGTCTCAATGAATGCGGAATTCCCTTCTGGCCGCACGGATTTATTACCGCTCACTGCGATATCGATGCACTCATACAAAACTGGACCAATGAATACGCCTGCCTCGGGTATGGCGCGGAACTCTACCCTACTTTGCGCGATTTTTGTGAGCTTACCGGCATCAAACCCGTGCTGCTGTGACGCAGAGCTACGAATCTCGCATTTTGGCCAGCCCCTCACCGTGAAAACTGAACCGTCGGCCCACCTGACGCGCGGCTTTGGTCTCCTTCATGCCACCGCGCTAAACATGTCCAACATGGTCGGTATTGGACCGTTCATAACCATCCCGCTGTTGATGGCTTCGATGGGCGGGCCTCAGGCCATGCTGGGATGGTTGACTGGCGCACTGATCGTAATTTCCGACGGGCTAATCTGGAGCGAATTGGGCGCCGCGTTGCCGGGTTCCGGGGGCAGTTACCATTTCCTTCGTGAAGCGTACGGGCACCAAACTTGGGGCCGTCTAATGGCCTTTCTCTTCATCTGGCAATTCGTTTTGAGCGGGCCTTTAGAAGTCGCGTCCGGAATGATCGGATTCGGAAACTACTCTGCCTATCTTTGGCCAGGATTAACCGCACGAGGCCAACAGTACGTCGCAGTGGCCGCAGGGCTAGCTGCTTTGTTGCTCCTATGCCGGCAGATCAATTTTTTGAAAAAGATCACCGTGATGCTCTGGACCGGCACCGTGCTGGCCATGGTGGCTATAGTCGTCACTGGCTTTCCTCATTTTAATTCTCGCCTGGCGTTTGATTTCCCTCCCGGAGCCTTCGCGTTCAATCGCGGTTTCGTGCTCGGTCTAGGTAGCGCGACTCTGATCGCCGTTTTCAATTATCTGGGTTACTACGATGTGTGTTACATCGGCGATGAGGTTAAGAATCCCGGGTATGTCGTGCCGCGTTCAATTCTGTATTCGCTCGCGATTTGTTGCGTAGGGTACCTGGCCTTGCACCTCGCCATCATCGGTGTGGTGCCATGGCGGGAAGGAATTCACTCAAACTTTATTGTCGCTGATTTCATGCAAAGGCTTTACGGACGGGGGGCTGCGATCGTCGTAACAATTCTGGTTCTTTGGTCAGCGTTTGGCTGCGTGTTTGCCCTTCTGCTTGGTTACTCGCGAATCCCCTATGCCGCCGCTGTGGACGGTTACTTTTTCCGCCCATTCGCGCAGCTGCATCCCACGAAAAACTATCCCAGAGTCTCACTGCTCGTACTAGGTGCGGTATCTATTGCCGCAGCATTTCTGAAACTGGATCAACTTGTCAGCGCATTGATCACAACCAGAATCCTGGTGCAGTTTTTAGGGCAGTTGTTCGCCATTCCTTTACTGAGACGACGTTTGCCGGACAGCGCGCGGCCCTACAAGATGTGGTTTTATCCCGTGCCAATGGTTATTGCTTTTTTCGGTTGGGCTTACATATTTCTGACGTCGGGCTGGCTCTACATCAAAATCGGCATGCTGACGCTTCTTACTGGCACGCTCGTGTTCTTCGCGTGGACCAAGTGGAAGGCCACATGGCCCTTTGATTCAAAATCACATGCCGGATAAGACTTATTTGTTCCTGGGAAGTTTACGAAGGCCCACTGGTGACGATCAAGCATCTGGTCGAAATCGTCGCGCTCATGCTCGGTTCGGACAAGTCGCGTGAGTATTCTCTGGAGACGAATCCGGAACACTGCCGGCTGGCATTACGTTCAATTCCCTTAACCGGCATACTCGGCGGAACGCCCACGTCCGGCGTCAACGGCAGCTTGCCAATCAGCTTTACAGCGAGTAACGGCGTGGGCTCTGTCACACTCAATTTCACAGTCACGGTTGGTCAGTTGGCCTTCTCGCCCTCGACAATCAACTTCGGCGATGCCTTCCCTTACATCGCCGTCTCGCGCACGTTGACAATTACCAACGCGGGCACCTCGACGGTCACTTTCACCAAGTTCAGCATCGCGGCCATATCCGGCGATGATTCTTCAGGCTTTCTCTACTTCTCCCTATGCCCGAAGACACTTGTTGCCGGCAAGAGCTGCACTATCATTATGGGTCTCACACCCGACTCGAATTTCACCAAGGCCCACGCCGCAAATTTCCTCATCACTGACAACGCTGCGGGCAGCCCGCAAGTCGTCCCGATGTTGGCGAACGTGATCTCCGCATCGCTCAGTACATTAAGTCTCAACTTCGGGAATCAGAGGACGGGCCGGCGAGTCCGGCAAAATCGGTAACGTTCAAAAATACCGGCTCTATTCCACTTATGCTCCCTGCGTTGAAGATCAGCGGTGAATTCGCATTTGCCTCGGGGAACACTTGCACGAGCGGCAAGCCGCTCGCGCCCGAAGCAACTTGCATAATAAGTGTGAGCTTCAGGCCGGTTTCGAAAGGCCCGGCACTCGGCAGCGTCATGATCACTCAGAACCCATTTGTCGTGCTTACAGGCAACGGCGACTAACCGTCCGTGTTGCCATGTCAAATTTTTCAGTCATTTATTGTGTTGCACCGGCGAGGCGCGTGCGGACGGTTTGAAGCGTCTCGGTATCACCGGCGGCTTTTGCCATCACCAGCATCTTGCGCCACACCACTAGCGATTCCTGAGGCTTCCCTGCTCCGTCGAGAGCCTTGGCAAGTTGTAGCGTAGCCCCATAGTGATCCGGATTTCGAGCGAGCACCGCGCGGAATCGATCGGCGGCCTCACTGGGCTTTCCCTGTTTGTAAAGTGCATCCAGGCCGGCCTGCATCAGATTCTGAATCTCCTTCGCCGCTATCAGCGCTCTGAAATGTCCGGGAAGAACGGACCCAGCCCCCGGACTCATCATGATATCGTCGAAATTGGGCACCAACTCCATCACCTCGAAGCCATCCGCGCCCAGTTCTTTGTAGCCTCGCAAGTAAACGTCCGGGAAGCCAAGGACGTGACCGAATTCGTGCGCTAGCGCGCGTGGCGCCATGTCATGCGGCCCAAGGACAATAGCGCGATCGTCGATCAGTTGCAGCGACTCAGCGCCGGTGGTGAGCACCGCTGCACTCACGCGAAACCGCGCTACGTGCTTGTCGAGGTCTATGTGCTCGCCGTTGGCTGGGGGTAAGCAGTCCGCAACCGACGCATTTCCGTCGCCCTTCGACGTACAGTAAAGACACTCCGGTGAAGTCGTGCTTATCGTCAGTATTACGCGGTACTCATCATCGCCATCACGCACGTGCCAGTGCGTCTCGATTGCGCTCTTGAACGAATCGACGAATGCGGCGTCGGTAATATCCGTGTACAAAGGCACCGTGATCGTGTGTACCCTTCCAGTCTGATCGAGCCCCATGAAGTCCGGAGGTCTCGGTGAAATCACGGACTTCTCCGTGGCCCGTGCAGATGGCTGCTGGAGTTGTATTAGAACGGCATTCAACTGCCTAGTGAGCCGATCGAAGAGGGCCCGGTCATCCGCAATTTGCCGCTGCCAAAGCCAGTTGTAATTAATATCCGCATCAACCAGGCGCCGGCGGTCCACTGATTTTTTGTACTCCTCAATAATCGCTTCATAGGACGCATGCTTTTCTGCGGGTTGCTGCTGAGAAACCATGTCGAGGTCCGATTGCAGACGGTCCAGAGTCGTCATTTCTTGCGAGATCAAGGCAGTAGTAAGCGGCCAGCTGTAACTTGCAACGTTCGGCGCGGTAGCCAATCCGGTCGGCCCGTCCGGAACAATGCGCGGAAGGATCTGGTAACCGTAAATAATTGGCGGCGGGGGTTTCAGCGTGATGAGCACCGGCGCAAGCTTAGCCAGCAACGCCGGGGCTTCATGCTGCAACTTCACGGTAAGGGAGGTATAAAAATGGTCCAGCCTTTCCTTAAGTTCGCGCTGGCGGACCTCCGTCTGATGTCCGCGCACAACATAGGCAGGTTCAGGTATGTGTGCCTGTGCGCGAGTCGAAACAGCGCCTGTTAGCATAAAGGCGGTCAACAAAAATGTGATCGCACCGACTCGCATAACAAAATTATACCTGTTCCGGGTTACCCTCGAAGAGCTGGTGAATTCCTAGCGGGATGCGGCGAAGTACGTCGAATTGAAATATCCCAGGAGCGGCGTTCTAGGCACAGCGGACGTTTGCCGCACTGCAACTACTTTTGCTACCCGTCCGCGATCGCCTACGATACTTCGGTCCTATGTATGCGGAGATCACTCGCTAACGGTACGTTTGTTAACTTAACCAGAAGCTGAAATCCGAAACTGCTCAGACAACGACTAAGGAGAGTTCTAGCGATCCCGGCGCTCAGAAATTAATGGCGAACCGGCTTTATAAGCGTGCTGAATTGCCGCGCGATTTATTCCCGAGCCGCTGAAAATTCACATGCAGAGAGACAGGCCCTTCGAAATTGACTCTAGGTCGATCAGCGACGCGATGTTCCCGGTAGCGAGAACCTTTATTTTCTAGTTCGGTACGTTCTCAGCTTTGAGTGAATTCGCGTCCGCCCGCGTGTGTTCTTCGTGTGATTCGATAACGAGCAAGGGACGGTGATCCTGCAACTGGGGATTGTTATCAATGTAGATCGTTATGTGAGCGACTGGTGTATCCCATTCGAGCGAGCGATTTTCCCATTTATCCCCGGCGCTGTTATGGCATGGCACTGATTTTTCAGCGGTAGGTTGGCCAAAGCTTTTCATCACTTCAGACATATTGTTGACCGCGGCCGTGATCTTAACCAGTTTTCCTCCATCCAAAACGAAGTTATAGGCGTCACTCGACGCGTCCGGACTGTCTAAGTCCGGCTGAACGGCGGTAGAAATCTCCGCGCGTTGGCCCCTATCCAGGGCACCAAAAAGGCGAGCACAGGCAGACTGGGTTGGGTGTTGTTCACAGACTTCTACCTCGGACCGCGCATCGGGCTCTAAGCGCAGGAAGATCTTTATGGGTTCTCCAATCACGTGACCGGCGAACCCAACTGGCTTCACGTTGACGCCTGGCGCCTGAAGCTGTAATGACAACGCGACTATCAAGAGAAAGGAAGTTTGAGAGTATTGCATCTCATTCACACCTCAAATTAAAGACTATCCGAATTTCGCGACAATAAGGTGTGGAGGATTCGCGGGTTGTGCGCATTGGTAAATGAAACGCCCAAGGAGGCACTGAAATTTGTGTGTGCGATCCCTCTGGGTCAGCCACGACGAATTGAAGTTACGTCCTCAAGGGCGCCTTTTGCTGCCAAGACAGAATTTGGCGAAAGAGCGTTGCTCGCGTCAACTGTCGTCCCGTTGCTATTTAATTACTGAAGTAATGAGATTATGTGAATCGGACCTTCTTCCCAAAGGCGACGAGAAAAGGAAGTTCGACGGCATGGTCCCTCATATGCTGCGATCAGTTCGCACGTACGGTCGGTCACATCACTTCCACAACGGATCGGCTCAGTATGCCGGAATCATTGGCCAGAAGCTTTGTGAGGGTTTCGCCGTCGACAGGCCGCGAATAAAGGTAACCCTGCCCATAATCGCATCCAAAATGTTGCAACATGCCCCGCTGGCCGGGAGTCTCAATGCCTTCGGCAATCACTCGAAGGCCAAGATGGTGCGCCAGCGTGACGATCAGCCGCGCGATTTCGCGGCCGTCGAGTTCATGTTCGATACTGCGGACGAACGAGCGATCGATCTTCAGCACGTCCACGGGAAAACTGCGCAAGCGGCTAAGGGACGAATGGCCAGTGCCAAAGTCGTCGATGCTGAGACGAACGCCGAGTTCTTTCAGCTGCGAGAAAATCCGCGCTGTCGTTTTCGGATCGCCCATGGCCATGGATTCGGTGATTTCAAGTTGCAACGTTTCAGGGGCAACGCCGGTTTCGTCCAGAGCGGATTTGACCTCCGCAAAAAGATTGCTTTGAGAAAGCTGGCGAGGCGAAATATTGATGGTTGTCGTGAGCGGCGGAGCGTCTGGAAAGAGTAGATGCCATGCGTGCGCCTGGCTGCATGCTTCTCTGAAAACCCAACGGCCGATGGGGACGATCAAACCGGTTTCTTCGGCGATCTCGATGAAATCCCCGGGCCCCATAAACTCTGCGCCGTTGCGCCACCAGCGGACCAGCGCTTCCACTCCCGCAATCTGGCCGGTCGCCAGCCGCACGATCGGTTGATAGAAAACACGAAGCTCGTCCTGATCCAACGCCTTGCGCAGCTCGGTTTCCACTTTGAGCCGCTTTACGACGAGGGCATGCATGTGCGTGTCGAAAACCTCGCAGCCCGATCCACCCTCAGCTTTGGCGCGGCACATAGCTATATCCGCATCGCGTAATATCTCCGCGTGCCCGCTGTAAAGCGGAGAACTCAACGCAATACCAATGCAGGCAGAGGTGAAAGCCTCGATGTTGCTGGCAGTAATCGGCGCGGCCAAACTTTCCTGCAGGCGAATCGCGACGCGCATCGGATCGCTGGGCGATTTGATACCCTCGAGAAGCACGGTAAATCGCTCACCATCCATGCGCGCCAGAATCTCGTCACCGCTTCCCGCCGCGGTGCCGCTTGTGGGCGTCGAACGTGAAACAGTGTCATCGTGACGGAGGCGGGATTTTAACCGGCTGCTGATATCGATGATGAGCTGATCGACTACCGCCAGACCCATAGTCTCGTTGAAGATTTTCAGCCCTTGAATATTGATGAACAGAACCGCGAACTTAAACTCCGGAAATCGCTTGGCATGGTCCATTGCACGTTGCAGACGATCGAGGAACAGACTGCGGTTGGGCAAGCCGGTCAAAGCGTCATGGAAGGCTTCGTGTTCCAGCTGCTGCTCAATGCGTTTGCGATCGGTGATATCTCGATTGATGATAACTAGGTGCGTTACCTGGCCCTTCCGGTTTCGTATCGGGTTAGCTGTGGATTCCAGGACGCGCCAACTTCCGTCCTTGTGTTGCATGCGATATTCAAGACGTTTACCCACGCCAGTAAGGCGCGCCTGCGTCGCCGCTTCGATCACTTTTTCTCTGTCATCCGGGTGAATCTGATCAAGTGAACGTGTGGCCGCTAATTCCTTGGCGGAATATCCAAGAACCGTCTGATAAGCCGGGCTGTTGTAGAGCCTTTCTCCCTTGACTCCCACCAGAGCGATCATATCCGCGGCGTTTTCGCTGACTACCCGAAAGAGCGCGTCTTGGCGGCGGTGCCGCGTCAGGATATAGAGAATAAATAAATAAGGCGAGAGGGTGGCCGCTATCACAGCCAGTTCGGACCATGCACCATGCAGTAGCCAAGACGGCAAGATGATTAGACCAATACCTGTCGTCATCGTTTGTTCCGTGCTCACTTAGGCAAATTGAACCGGTAAAGAAGTGTCAGCCAGATAAACTGCGGCCCTGATAGGTAACTATTAGCAGCGTGAGGTATATCCGACCTGCCGTCAACGTTGCCCGTAGCTTAGTAGTTAAGCCCGGGTCGGGGTGCTCGCGAACGATCCCTCGGAAGGCAGGTGTTCGATTGGGGCACGTGTCACTTTTTGCGTGCGGCAAGTGCGCCGAGAGTCGGAATCGAAACGGAGACTGTTGTCGTGCTCGCTGGTGGCTGCACTCCGGTACGAATTCCTTTCACAAGCATTTCCAGAGCTTGCCCGGCCAACGGCGGAATGTGAATCGTTGCAGTCAAGAATCCATCGCGTACCCAGGTCTGGCCCGTGTCGGGCACACCGTCGCAGCCCGTGAACGGCAAGCTGATCCACGCATCATGTTTCATTTTGTCGGGGATTTCCTCAAAAGCCTTCCGCGCTCCCATAGTCATCGAGTCATCCTGCGCGGCCACCAAATCTACTCTCTGTGAAGTTGCCAGAGTTAGCCAGGAACGAACTGTGCGTTGAGCGCTTTCCATGGTCCATTGCCCCTTCAGAGTCGTCACCCGGATATTAGGCGGTTTGGTTTCAAGCATTCCAGCGGTTCGATCCGCAGCCGAAGCGCTCTGGGAAGGTCCTTCTATGTAAAGCACGGACCCGCCGTGCGGGAGCAACGCGGCGAACTGGCGTCCTTGGATGCGGCCGATCTCAATGTGATCGGAACTGACCGAAAAAATAGGCACTGTCGCGCTGGCACGGAGTTCAGAAATGTAAGCTGGAGTCCGGTTCAAGACCGCCCAACCGACTTTGGCGTCGCGAGCCGCCCGCGCTACTTGCGGAAAAGCGTTCGTGCCTACCGATTCAACCAAGATCCCGTCAGGACGCCCTTCTGAAGGACCTTGGAGCGACTTCAAAATTTGCGTACTTTGATTTACGGCGTCGTTGTCCGCATAACAAACTTCCAGATCGACGTCCTGATTACGCGCGGCGCGTTGTGCGGATAGACCCTGTTCCAGCTGGAAATCGTTGTCACGAGTAGGAAGAGAGACCAGTATCTTGAGCTTTTTCGACATGCTGAGGCTTAACCTCGGATTTAACCTATTCTATATTCCAGAAATAAGAAGGGCGAGCGAATTGCGAGCGGCGCGTGCCAGGAATGTGCAGCAGAGTTTAGTTCAAATAAAGCTTTGCGAGTTCGTCAACGATTTTTTCAGGCTTTGAATTATTGGAGTCCAAATTCGTCATCACGATCACCGTCAAATTGTCATCGAGGTAACGCGCGATGGTCATCGTAAAACCTTGCCAGGCGCCATCGTGGGACACCGCGCGGCGGTCGTTCTTCTTCGTCAAGTCCCAGCCAAATCCATAGGGATACGTCTTGCCGCCATTTAATTTCGCCGGACTCCACATCGCATCCAGACTCGGTTGCTTAACCAGCTTCGTGGTGTACAGCGCAGCGTCCCATTTCGCCAGATCGAGAACATTCGTGGAGAGCGCGCCGTCCGCGGTTGTGTTGAGGGTTGGCGATACCCACTCCTGATTCTTGAGCTCGCCCTTGACCAGCCTGTATCCGCTGCTACGGTGAGGCACGATATCGGCTTCGCTGATAATTCGCGTCGAGTTCATGCCGAGCGTTTTGAAAATTCTCTCCTGCAGAAAATCTCCATAAAATTGGCCAGTAACCCGATGGATGATTATTCCCAGCAGCACGTACCCCGTATTGCTGTAACTCCACTTTTCTCCGGGCGCAAAATCCATGGGCATCTTCGCGAATGCCTGAACGAGTTCGTCCTCCGTATAATCCTTGCGAAAGTTAATGACTCCCTTGCCCATGGTATTTTCTTCGCCGCCGTAGTCCGCGATCCCTGACGTGTGCGTCAACAGGTTGCGAATGGTGACGCCACTCCACGCCTGCGGCGCGCCTTTGATGTACTTTGCGGCTTTGTCATCTAGCCCGATCTTGCCTTCTTCCACCAGCATCATGATCGCCATCGACGTGAATTGCTTACCGACTGAGCCGGTCTGAAAGATCGTCTCTGGCGTGACCGCAACATCCAGCTCCACGTTTGCAAGCCCGTAGCCACTTGCTTTCACCAAAACCCCGTCGCGACAAACAGCGAGGCTAATACCCGGAATCTTTTGAGCCTCTTGCTCAGCAGTAACGACTGCGTCTACCTGCCTCGACACGGCATCTTGAGCAACGGATGGAATTGCTAGAACTACGAGAATAAAAATCGCAACGACAGCCTTTAGCAGTCTCCTCACAGAACATCCTTTCGCATTTCGAATGGTGCCGGATTCTACTATGAGTCTCTAACGTTCGCTGCGGCTTTAGCTTGGAATCGAGTTAGAGGGTCGGAGTTTTAATCGTCAGAAATAAGACGCTTAGTCGCAACGGAGTTTTAGCCCCTGAGGACTGGTCTTGCAGCGTTAACTGTTTTCTCCGTCCGCGGAAACGGCAGCTTTGATCATATGGACGCAGCGCGATTCCCGAGCGTCGTTCCACAGATAAAAGGTCGCATAAGAACGCCATGGTCTCCACGCTTCCGAGCGCCGTTCGAGTTCCGCAGAATTTTTTAAACCAAGAGCGCGCAGCAGCACAGCATCTTTCGCCGGAAACGCGTCCGGTTCGCCGAACGCCCGCATCGCGATGTACTCCGCAGTCCAATCACCGATCCCTGGAATCTCCCGCAGACGCGAGATAAAAGCACTCGATTCTACAACTCCCTCGAAACTCAACCGCCCAGCGCATACCTCTCGCGCCACAATCCGAATCCTCTCGGCTGATGCTTTACTAACGCCCGCCCTAGCAAGATCGGCTTGGGCCAGTGCCTGGGCTAGAGGAAAAACATGACTCAAATTCCCCGCCCCGGCAATTGGCTGCCCGAACAATCGTGCCACCCGTCCGGCCGTAGCATTCGCCCCAGTCTGAGTTTGCTGCTCAAGAATTGCGACCGTCGCCAGCTCGAATCCATTCCAGCATCCCGGCACGCGCAACCCTGGAGCGGCATTAACCCTCTTCGCTAAAACCGGATCGGTTCGCAAAGCTCGCGCGATCGCGCTCCAATCCGCATTCAAATCAAACATCGCGCGAATACGCTCGGTGATAAAAAAAAGCGAGCACGGGTCGCCAAAATGAATACGCGCAGCAAGCGTGTTCGTGCCCTCTAGCAACGAAACCTCAAAATAGCCCTGATGGCCATTCAACAAAATCGAACGGCGATACACACCCATTTCGACCGACTCGACACCGGGAATCGCTCGCTTGCGCAAGTATTCCAGCATGCCATTCCAATGATACGGAGGACGGAACCGCAAAAGAAAAAGATACTAATTTTCCGGCTGAGTTGCCGCCGGACGCGCTAGCCGCCGAATCCGCGTAGGCGTTCGCCGATATGTCTTTCGTATGGCAGCGTTGAATCTGCGAACGCAACCAAAGCCCGATGCCAGTGCGATCTGGCTCATCGGCAATTGAGTTTCGTCGATCAGCTTCTTGGCAAAATGCAAGCGCCGGGTATTCGCGACAGCGCTGGGAGACGCTCCCAGATGCTTCAGAAACAGCCGCCGGAGGTGACGCGATCCCACTCCAAGGCGCTCCGCAAGAGCTTCAACTCCACCTTCCTCCAGCCCGGTCTCGGCAATTAAGCGCAAAGCGCGGGACACGGTATTGGAAGTCCCGCACCAGGCAGGTGTGCCGGGCGAAGATTCAGGCCGGCAGCGTAGGCAAGGTCGAAATCCAGCTTCCGCGGCAGCGGCCGCGCTGGCAAAGTAACGGCAGTTTTTTTCTTTCGCGGTAGGTGCCGGACAAATCGACCGGCAATAAACGCGACTTCCGCGCACACCAATAAAAAATTTGCCGTCGAGCCGCGCCCGCGAGCATATCTGCCAATCGAGAGTCATAGGTCTCGCGGAACATCATAGTGAATTCGCGGTCGTAAATTGGACGTTTTCGGACTTCGCTATGACCCGCATCCTGGCACCAACGCAAGCGGCCGCAACACAGCTTAAATTTGGCGCCGCGGACTTTTGCCCTAACGTAGCAAGGGCAGTTTCGTTCTTTTTGCATCCCCGGCCAATCGACCGGAGCAAGCCCCCAATATTGACGTCCGCAAACGTCCAACGCCGCTACTCAAAAAAAATTACCTTCATTGCGACGGGCGGCCTGGCGCTCCCATCCCGAGCCGGCTTGCCCGTCCCGTGCGGGAGCGCTGTCATAGCAAATAGAAAAAAATCGATTGAGATCAGACTGGAAAGGACCAAACAGGAGGAATTATGAAATTCAGTACATTAACCCGCGTCAGCGCATTATTAGTTTTGTTCGCTGCGATTACGCTGGCACCGCGGGCGCACGCTCAGGATTTTCCCGACCATTACCGCGTGGTGAATCTCGGCAACCTCAGCGGCACAGTCAGCGAAGGCAATACGCTTAATAATATCGGCTGGGCGATGGGCGCCGCAGACCTCGCAGGCGACACCATCGAACACGCCACGATCTGGATTTACGGCCTGCGATTCGATCTCGGCACGCTAGGCGGCCCAACAGCGATATAGCATGGCCTGTGAAAAACAATCACGGTCTGATGGCAGGCTTTTCCGAAACGGCCACAAAAGATCCGCTGGGCGAATCCTGGAGCTGCACCAACTTCGAATCCACATATCCGGTGCCCACGGGATACGACTGCGTCGGTTTCTCGTGGCAGTGGGGCGTGATGACGCAACTTCCGACGCTGGGCGGCAACAACAGCTTCGCCGCAGGCGCTAACAACTTAGGTCAAATAGTAGGATGGGCGGAAAACAACGTTCATGATATGACGTGCGTTTATCCCCAGGTACTTCAATTCGAGCCCGTCGTTTACGGCCCCGCTCTGGGCCAAATTTACCAACTCCCGAATTATCCCGGCGACCCTGACGGTGCCGCCACAGCAATCAATGACAGCGGCGAAGCCGTCGGTATTTCGGGTACCTGCGACACCTCAGTAGGAGCGTTTTCTGCCAAGCACGCTTTGCTCTGGAAAAATGGAGTGCTGGCGGCCGACCTGGGGAACCTTGGCGGACAAGGCTGGAACACTCCGACGGCCATCAACCGGCGTGGCGATATCGTTGGATTTTCCGATTTGGCCGGGGACGTTCTCGACGGCGTGCTCACCCCAAATTTCCACGCTTTCATCTGGACGAAAGAAATCGGCAAAATGACGGACATCGGCGTTCTTGCCGGCGACATTCTCAGCGAAGCGTTGGACATCAACGATGAAGGCCAGGTGGTCGGTGTCTCGTTTCCGTCCAGCCATGCCTTCATTTACGAACACGGCAACATCATGGACCTGAACAGCATGATTTCGAAAAACTCGCCCTTCCTGCTGCTGGAGGCGAGCGGAATCAATGACGCAGGCGAAATCACGGGCCTGGCTTGCATTATCGCCGACGGCGGATGCCCATCGAGCATCGACACCCCGGCATATTTAGCGATCCCGGCTGGATGGGGATCGGATGCTTCCTCTGCGTCACAGAGCACAAACGACACAGCCGCGAGTATCACGGTGCCGGAGAGCATCCGCCAGCAACTGATGCGTCGCGCGGGCTTCGGCCACATCGGCCCAGAGCCCGTGAAAGCGCAATAGGCATTTAAGCCGGTCCGCATCGGCGCAACATCCTACAGGCCTTCCGCACGCCGATTGCACCGTGACCAAAAAATAAAACGAAAGCGCGGCGGGGGCAGGATCTCCTGCCCTCGTCGCGCAACTGAAGAACTTCTCAACCGTACATGAATCGATTCCCTTTGCGTGCAATGACCGTGACCATCGGCGCCGTCATTCTACTTGCAGGGAGGCACGGGCAACCGCCATTGCGCCCCACGTCGGAAACTCAATCCGCAAAGCCGCGCGGTTGCATAGCGCCCGAATATCATCAGTTCGATTTCTGGCTCGGTGATTGGGATGCATTTGACATCGACGACCCAAGTAAGGCCTTAGCGCGGGCTCACGTCGATTCAATACTCGATGGCTGCGTATTGCGCGAGGACTATCACGGAGCAACTGGCGCCGAAGGTCAGAGTTTCACCATATACGACGAATCTAGAAAAGTTTGGCATCAGACCTGGGTCACGAACCGCGGGCAGCTTCTGACGATCAAAGGCGGATTCCAGAATGGCGAAATCACGATGACCGGAAGGGATCTCGTCAAAGGCACGGAACGGCAAGTGCGCGGCTCGTGGAGGCCCACGAGCCAGGGCATCCGCGAAACAGCAGTAATTTCTACTGATGGCGGCAAAACATGGAACCAGTGGTTCGACCTGATATTTCGAGCGCACAAACCGGGACCATAAAACGCTCCTAAACCTTGGACCCACAAAGACCGGCAGCAATCGCGCACACGATGGGGGGAGATAAACAGAATGAAAGCATTTCTCGCTGCAGTATCCCTGTTGACTATTCTTTCGGCTGTAACCTTGAATTTCAAATACACTCGCTCCGTAGATGACAAAGCGGTGGTCGCCGCGCTGGACACTGAATTTCAAGCGGCCGTGCATGAAGAACGACGCCGCTACGATGGATCGAATTCTCGCCGACGACTTCACCCTGGTGACTGGCTCAGGCAAAGTTTTCAACAAGGCCGATTCACTCGCAGAAGCGCGCAGCGGCCAGTACGTCTACGAACATCAAGAGGACACGTCGCAAACAGTTCGAGTGTGGGGCGACACAGCAGTAGTAATGGCGAAAATTATGGGTGAAAGGCACACACACCGGAAAACCATTCGACAAGACGCTGTGGTTCAGCGACACCTACGTCCGCACAGCAACTGGCTGGCGCTACGTTTTCGGCTAGGCATCACTCCCACTACCAGAACCCCACTAGGTTATTTCGAAAAAATCTCATCCTTCCGCTTCCAGACTTACACGCGCCTCCGACCCGGGTTTGTCCTGGTTCGCCACTCAGGAAGTAGATGACGACAGTTGTTCCCGTAAATGCACGCGCTGGATCACAGGCCAACGCCGGGCCTGAGCGATGCAAATAAAATGCAAAATCATCAGGAGTGGCACAGCGAAAGTTGGTATCAAGCTCAGAGGCAATTCGCTCATGGGCCTGGTCGAGATCCCATGCGGATCGATCAGTCCGGCAGGAGTGCCGGTGGTCAGCGCGATCACTAAATCTGAGATCCCGAGTGCTTGCCACAAAATGAAACCAAGGCGGTGCTCAGGACTAGCGAGCCTCATAGACACGAAAATCGCTGTCGCTCCGATGAACACGTCACCCCACCCCGCAGGCAACGCAAAAAGCCCTGGCAGCAGGTGATAGGCGTACAGCACCAGGAACGCAAACCCTGCAATCCTCCAGGACTGCACGGTAGTCAGTGTGCGCGGATTCAAAGACAGAGTAAATCGCTGAAATCCCTCCGAAGCGTTAAACCAGATCACGAACAGGAGAATGGGGGTCAGCACCGCAATCCCAACCGCAATCGGCGGACGGCTCGGGTCATTCACAAACAAATGCAGGGCCGAGCCAACAAGACAAAACAAAAACCACACGCCAACGAACCCAGCAGCAATTTTTCCATGCCATTCATTTGTCATAACAAGCCTCCTTCATCGATGACTACCTGCGTCACCTCATTCGTCACCCTCAGAAGATTGTCCCAAGTCTCGGTTCCGAACTGCCGGCGCAACCGCGCTTGCACTCTTTCCCAGTGTGGCGTTGCACGCATGAGTTGAGTTTTTCCAGCCTTTCCTAAGCGGAGCCGTCGTTCACGCCTGTCCTTGCCATCGCGCCTGACAATCCAGCCTTTCCAGATCATGATTTCCAGAGTCCGAGTGAGGGTGGTACTGTCCAGCGCGAGCACGCGCCCCAGTTCCCCTTGAGAAACCTCGCCGGTAAGCGAGAGCGCTTGCAGAATGGTGAACTGCGTTGCCCTGATCCCAAGCGGGCGAAGCGCCTCCTCGTAAAGCTGAGTGAGCGCGCGCGAAGCCCGGCGAGAACTGGCGCATGCACATGGAAGCTTTGGCACAAGTGGTTCGGTCATATCCGCAATAGATGTATATACATCTATTGTAGATTCCGAATTTGTTTCACGGGACCGTTCGAAACGGATGCATGCTCTAAACAAGGTTTCCCGCATGAACTGCGCGTGTCGGTCTGACGTCACAATTTGGTGACGTTTACACCCCGACGTATACCCTCATGTTCCCTTTATTTGCGATTGTTGTGCATAAGGGCGCCCAACGCTTTTCCACGCCACTGTAAATAGGTAACTTACGCAGAACCCCGCGAGCCGGAACGGACTCAACTTGGCTTGTGAATTGCTCATATCCGAGAAGATTTATGGCGAAGCGGAGGCCTTTAGAATTGCCTATTTCGGTCTCTAAGTTGAGTATCTTGGTCTTAGGTGCTGTAGGTTCTCCAAAATACAAATGCGCGCCACCTACTGGAATGACCATCACCAATCCTAAAATATTCATCGTCATAGCGGCCTACAACGAATCTCGCACGATTCGTTCGGTCGCTGACAAGCTGCTAGCCACCTACAGCGACGTAGTTGTAGTCGACGATGGTTCCACGGACGACACCGCTGCGCGTCTCACCGGCTCAGGCGCGCGCGTCCTGCGCCATTGCCTCAATCGCGGACAAGGCGCGGCGCTGCAAACCGGCGTTCGTTACGCCCTGGCACAAGGCGCCGACGTCGTAGTCACATTCGACGCCGATGGCCAACACGACCAAAAGAACATTGAAGCGCTGATTCGCCCGATTATCGACGGCGAATGCGACGTAACTCTTGGCTCCCGCTTCCTGGGCCGCGCGCACAACATTCCAGCCAGCCGGAAAATGATGTTGAAAGCCGGCGTTCTATTCACCCGGATTTTTTCCCGGGTGAAAGTGAGCGATAGCCATAACGGGCTACGCGCACTCTCGCGCCGGGCTGCGGCTTCGATCCAGGTCACCATGGACCGTATGGCGCACGCTTCTGAAATTCTCGATCAAATCCGCCAGGGCGGATGGACCTTTCAGGAAATTCCTGTCGACATTTATTATTCGGAGTATAGTCTCGCGAAGGGCCAGAGTTCCTGGAATGCCATTAAGATCGGCTTGCAGATTCTGCTGAAGCGGGCACTGTAAATGACATTGTTCCACCTGAATGCATTTCAGTTAATCGTAGTCCCTCTCGTTACAGTCCTCTTCGTTCGCAGCGTTTTCCTGCTGGGAAATGCCACTCGCAGGCGGGGGGCGGCGATTTGGGCCTTCATCTGGCTTGCCGCTGGGATAACGATCTTGCGCCCGGGAACTACTATATGGGTGGCGCAGCGTCTGGGCATCGGCCGCGGAACGGACCTCGTTCTCTACATCTTCGTCATTACGTTCCTGATTGCCGGATTTTATTTCTTCAATCGCTTACTAAAGTTAGAGGCAGCTCTCACGGAGATTGTGCGTCAACTTGCGATACGCGAGCCCATCCAACAGCCCTCGAATCCCACGACGCGCAAATCGGATTTCGTCACTACCTCGCAGGAACGCACGTAATCAAGCCGAGAGTAATTATGTTCCGTCATTCTTGAATTTGTGCCTCGTTTTTAATTCGTAGCGGCCAGGTTCGGGTGGGCGAATTGCACTTTTCATTTGCCTCACCTACGAGACCGTTCTTCAATAAACCGAATGAGAAGTTAGTGGCCGAGTTTTTTTTCGCTGAGCGAATACGCGAGGTTGTTTTTAGCGAGCTGAAAATCAGGTTTCAGCTTCAGCGCCTCTTGAGCCGCCACAATTGCTTGATCCCACTGGTGCATCGACTGGTAGGCCGCAGCAATATTGTTATAGGCTTCCGGATAATTGGGTTTTAACTGGATAGCCCGCTTGGCTGCCTGGATACACTCGTCGAACTTTCCGTCCTGGTAATACAACAGGGACAGATTCAAGTATTTCTCCGGAGTAGGTCGCGCTTCCGCGAGTTTTTGGGCCGCCACAACCTGATTTTCCGCCGCCCGCACGTCGCTAAGATATTGCTTCGAGGTTGCATCCGACGGCGAAATTACCAGAGTTTGTTGTGCGAGTTCCCTCAGAGAGTCCCACTGCGACTGTTCTTTGTAGATCAGCATCAATAGGTAGCGAGGTTCCATCCAGGCGGCATTCTTCTGAATCGCCATATTCTCCGTCTGAATGCTTTCCGCTACCCTGCCCCGGCTCCTGAGCCACCGGCCGTGATAGAAGTACGGCCACGCCTCATTCGGTGCCAGTGCCGTCGCCCTGCGGAAATGGGTTTCCGCTTCCTGATTTCGGTTCAGTATCCCGTTGACGATTCCGAGATTTATTTCCAGCACATAGTAGTTGGGATTGAAAACGAGAGCCCGCTCATAATACTTGAGCGCATCTTGAGGATCGCCGGAGTCCATCAGCGTTAGGCCGTAGTTCATCAGCCCGCGGCCGTTTCGAGGACTCTTGATAGTGACGTCTTTCCACAGCGAACTCTCCGACGCCCATACCTCGTTGCGTTCCCACGCCCCGACGGCGTATGCCAACATTATGCAGACTGTCAAAACTTGTGTCGCTATAAACACCTGCTTACGTCGCTCGGGATGCAACTCAACATAGCGGTACAGGCCCAAAGCGAGCGCCCAAGTAACACTCAACATCAAACCGACGAACGGAAAAAACATGCGGTGGTCGTTCTCCACCTCAGCCAGCACAAATAAAGAAGTCGGCGCCGACGCACAGAAAAACCAGAAAATCCCGAATGCGATAGGACGGTGCTCGCGCCGCCGAACACACCAGAACCCCAGCGCGAGCAACAGCGCGCATCCTAAAATCCCAACCAAGGCAACAGCATCAGAAAATCCCGTGAACGCGCTGAAGTCCGAATCCGCGCTCAGCCAGAACGGAAGAAACATCGATCGTATGTATCGCAGCAAGACAAAAGGCTGCGTCGCCCAATACATATTCGATGGCATGCCCGCGCCCACATACGTCTTAGACGTCAGTTTCACGCACATCACAGCAAGGATCCCGCTGGCAACCTGTGCCGGAATAGACCGCCAGATCGCAGTCCAGGCGCGATTCCACTGCGCATCCTCTTCGAACAAGAAAATGTAAATCAGCAGAATGGTGCCGAATACCACAGCAGGAGCCTTGGACAAAGCGCCCAGAATAACAGGCAGAAGATAGAGACCAAATTTCCTGAGCCGCGGCAGGCGGATATACATCACGAGGCCCCCGACGACGCCTAAAGTCGCGTACAAATCAGCACGTTGCACGATGTAATTCACGGTTTCAGCGGTTGCGGGGTGGAGTCCGTACCATGCAACCGTCAGAAGTGCGATGTATCGATTTCCGGGATGCTTCTCAGCTGCGTCTAGCACGCTGCGGTACAACGTGAACATTAAGATGAGTTGCGCTACGAACCAGAAGAACGTGGAAATATGAAACCAAAATGGATTCAGTCCGTGAGCAAGGTGGTAATCAATCGCAAGTGAAACTGAAACGATTGGCCGCCAGGTCTGGTTCGCCGGCAAGGAACTAAAGGTGGTCGCATCGGTAAAAAACCGGGGAATATTATGGAGGTCGCGTAGATAGACATTTTCGATGATTGCGTGCGAATCATCGAAATGAAAACTATTATGAAAATGGTTCGAATACGCAATCAAGATCGCCAAGGTGGCTAGGCCAACCGCGATCCAAAACAGCTTATCGTCGCTCGCAACTCTCCCCGAACTACGGGAAGCCACACCGTCGAGCCGCGAGGAAGCGGGGCGCTCGTCTTTTTCAAGAAATGTGGTCATTGTGAGAGGACTTCAAAATCGTGACATACACGCAGCAAAGACTCAATTAGGGGTCTAGGAACCGTCGCCTTCTTATAACTCTTAACTCTTCCAATGCGGCCTCCGGCAGCCATTACGAGCCCGATTCGTAGACCTTTGGAAACATGCTCCCTAATCGCAAATTGCGAATCCAGCCAGCGTAAGGCAACATCACGCCTAATGGCCACCACCGCCGTAGCCATGCCCCCGAATGCGAAACCAGGGCGCCCCCGCGTCTCCGTGGCATTCTGGGTGATTGTATTCCTGATGGCTGGCGGGCTGACCATGCGAAACCTCTCCACGTGGCCTGCCAGAATGTTTTATCCCGGCGAAGAAAGCTATGAGGGCTCGGCCCTGGTGGAAATCACGCGCCTGGCACAAGGCACCCCAATCTACGCGCCTCCCAGCGAGGATGGTTTTGCGGGCGCAACTTACGGCCCGCTCTACTACGTTGTCGGCTCGCACCTGGTCGATCCAGGGAATCCCTCCTATCTCTACCTGCGCCTGCTCTCGGCCTTCGCCATTGTCGGATGCGCGCTGGGATGCGGCGTGTTGACTTTCTGGCTTTGCGGCGACTTCATTGCCTCCTGCTTGAGCCCGTTGATATTTCTTTCCTACGGAATCGTCACTTTCCACGGCATCTCGGCGCTCTCGGACGACGTCGCGCTGTTTCTCTTCTTCTGTGGTTTTCTGATCGCCTATCGTTTCAGAAACAGCTCCAAAATCCTGATTGGCGCTCCCTTCATGGCGCTAGGCTTCTATTACAAGCCGCAATACATCGCCGGACCGCTAGCGGTACTACTGTTCCTGTTCATCGAAAAACGCTACCGCCATTTGATTCAGTTCGCAGGTTTGTTGGCAATTTGCGGCGTTGGCTTGCTGGCTTTATTCCAGTGGGTGGTCTTCCCAGGCCAGGAATTCTGGCGTCATCTCTTCCTCTACCAGGCGACGCTCTTGAACTGGCATCAATTCAAAATCGGATTACTGGTTTTCGTGCTGATGATGGCGGTCCCGCTCTTATTAATCACGGAATTCCTCCGCGTCCACCCCGACCGGCTGATCACGTGTTACGTGGTCTGTGCGGCTTTGCTCGCATTAGTGACCATCTCGAAGGACTCCGCCTTCATCCAATACTTCTACGAGTGCATCCTCGCGGCCAGCATAATCATTCCTGCGTTCTTTGCCACTCGCACACCGAAGCGAGGATTTCCCATCGACATGATCCTGTTACTGGCGTTCACGCTCTTCACAGGACAGTGGTACACACCGCCGGCCCCCTCTCGGACGGCTTTCGTCCAGGACGTCGCCGTTCACCATTTCATGCGTCGCAACTTCCCCGCTAACGCGCGAGCGTTGGGCTTTCGCGGTGGCGACTTGCTGCAGGCGGGCTTCGATCTGCCCTTTTCCGATCTTTTCCAATTCGAGCTCCTGGCGCGTCGTGGCTTGGTCCCCGAGGACTACTTGATATCGCGAATAAAGTCACAATGGTTCACGGTAATCCTGCTGGATTTCGACCTCGACACAGAGCAGGACCAGACATGGCTCAACTATTACCTCAACGAACCGACGCGCAGAGCTATAGCAGAAAATTATTTGGCCAGTAGCACCATGCCCGCTCCTATCCCTGAAAGATTCTGGCGCCGCGACCAGTTCTACATCTACGTTCCGCGTGCCAACCGTCACGCCGTAGCGCCCGCCGGGGTGCCGGAGAAATTAAGATAGCGAGCGAGGTAGCGAATTCCCACGAGGTGGACCCTAGACGAGGCAATGCCAAAATCATGCCGCTAAAGTAGGCTGCGGCCCCAGGATTACGTGTAGCGTTGCGGTCTCTCCGCCCCGGGTAGCTCAGCAGCTTTTCCTCCATTATCACCGGGCTTTTCTGCCTTCTTTGCCATATTTTCGCCGTCGTAACTCCGCTCGAGACGCCTCCTGTACCCTAATCGCCGTCGGCAATCCCTCGAGGTGTCACCGAGCGGAGACCATTAACAGCGAAGTGACCTCATGTAAGACCATGGGCCCTAACGCCTTAACCTGACTGCAACTTTGGCACAGCCGTTGCTTGTCCTATGGCGGGTCATTCTAGCGACTCATCTGGTGTCGGTTTCTAGGGAGAGTATCGCATGCGTAAATTCTTTTCGTTTTTAGGCCTTGCCTTGTGTGTTGCCGCGGCTCTGCTCGCGATCCAACAGCGCGTTTCGAAATCTGGCAAAAATGCGGAACTAGCGAAGGCAACACCATCATCCGCCGCGCATGCGTCAATGCAGTACGGGAAATTGCCCCTGTCGTTCGAACCGAACCTGGGCCAATCAAACGGCGAAGCGAAATTCCTTGCCCACGGAGACGGCTACTCCCTGTTCCTCACGTCGAATGAAGCAGTCCTCGCGTTGCGCAGCGCACCAAGAAATAAAGCGTCAGCAAGTGTCCACGCTGATGTACTGCGCATGCAGTTGGTCGGTGCGAACCCAAGCGCCACGTTTTCGGCGATCGACGAATTGCCAGGAAAAGCCAACTACTTGATCGGACGAAATGCTTCAGAGTGGCACACGAATGTCCCGACGTACCTCAAAGTCGCAGAGCACGGAATATATCCTGGTGTAGATCTTGTTTATTACGGCACGCAGCGTCAGCTGGAATACGATTTTGTCATTTCTCCGGGCGCGGAAGTCGCTCCAATCCGCCTCGCGATACAGGGCGGCAAGAACCTGCAGATCGATAATCAAGGCGAACTTGTGGTCAGCACTTCGCACGGCGACGTGATTCTGCACAAGCCTGTCGTCTATCAAGAAGCCGGCAATGAAAAGCAAATGGTCGCAGCAAATTACGCTTTGGACGTGGATCATGAAGTTCGCTTTGAGCTAGGTAGCTACGATCGCGCACGCGCTCTGGTGATCGATCCCATTCTGGCTTATTCGACGTACCTCGGCGGCAGTAACATCGATGGCGCTAATGCAATTGCCGTAGCATCCGACAACACCGCTTTCATCGCGGGTGGAACATTCTCGACCGATTTTCCCACGGCGCACGCCCTGCAGGCTAACGATGGCGGCGAGCCCGATTTCCCTCAGGATGCATTCGTCGCTAAGTTCAGCTCAGACGGCTCCACGCTTCTCTACTCAACCTACTTGGGTGGCGCCCTGGAAGATGTGGCGTATGGCATTGCCGTCGATAACGCCGGAGATGCTTACGTAACCGGCAAAACTGATTCAGCGGACTTTCCAATAACGATCAACGCGATCAACGTTGACTGCGGCGGAGATGGGAAGTGCGGTTCATCTTATAACTCAAACAATCTTATAGTATTCAACGGATTTCTGACGAAACTGAATCCGGCGGGTTCCGCTCTGGTGTATAGCACGTTCATTGGATACTACGAGAACGTCATCGGCTACGCAGTGGCGGTGGATCAGAACGAGACCGCTTATGTGACTGGCTCGACTACGGATAACATTGCGCCAACAGTCACCATTACTCCGCCAGCTACCGGACCTCCTCCTTTCCCGATTACGACGGGAGTTGCATATGCCGGCGGTCCAACTGACGGATTCGTAACGAAGATAAGTTCGACTGGCTCTTCGATTCTGTATTCGACATACCTTGGCGGAGAAGGCGAAGATTCTGGCTACGGAATCGCCGTGGACAAAAACGGCGGCGCGTACGTGACCGGCCTCACTTATTCAGCTGCCTTTCCAGTCAGCGGTACCGCATTTCAAACCGCTTACGGCGCCGCAGGAGACGCATTCTTTACCGAATTAAATACCAACGCTGCCGCCTCCTTCGGCCTCGTCTACTCGACTTATCTCGGTGGCGCGGGACTCGACCTAGGCAATGGGATAGCAGTCGATTCAAGACCGGCTTCCTGCACAGCAATAGCGCCTAGCGGCACGGCGTGCAACGCGTATATCGCTGGCGGCGCTGGATCTACAGGCCTCGGCGCAAGTGCGATGCAAGCCGATTGTACTCTCGACTCGAAGACTCCTCCTCAGTGCGAAGGCGACGCTTTCGTTGCCGAGTTCAATCCGAATTTGGCAGGAAGTGGGTCACGTGTGTTCTTCAGCTATTTGGGCGGGTCGCTGGCGGATTCAGCATCCGGTATCGCTCTCGATCAATCCGGGAACATATACATTGCGGGTTCGACGGTTTCGCCCAACTTTCCTATTTGCACCGCTCCCCTTCCCGCCGCTTGTTCGGCCTCCGCCGGTCCTCCGTTCCAAGCCTCTTTTGGTGGAGGAAACGACGACGCCTTCGTCGCAAAGATAGACGCCACGACGTTGACACTCGATTACTCGAGCTATCTTGGCGGTACCGATACCGACAATGCCTACGGAATTGCGGTAGACACCGCGGGCTCAGCGTACGTCGCTGGGCAAACATGCTCTTCGAATTTCCCTGTTTCGAATCCGGAGCAGATTGTCCCAGGAGGCAATTGCGACGCCTTCATTTCCAAGGTCCGCATCCTCGACACGATTCAACTTAATCCTTCGTCGCTAGTATTCCCGGCGCAGAGCTTAGGTACGACCAGCTCGGCGGAGACGATCACGATAACCAACGGCGACAATACACTGACTGGTTTGACCGTTGGAATGCCCACAGGCGCCGACGCGTCGGACTTCGCAGAAACGACAACGTGCCCCGCAACTTTGAACCCGGGCGCAAAGTGCACCATCAGCGTGATGTTTACGCCCTCTAGCACAGGGACGGCTACGGCGGCCATCATGCTGACGGACAGTGCACCCGATAGTCCGCAAACCATTGCCCTAACAGGAACCACTTCAACGCTGACACTTTCGTCGTCGAGCCTAAGTTTCGGGACCGTCGCGATTGGTACGACTTCAGCACCGCAGACGCTTACTGCGACTAACGATGGTACGACTGCGATTACGTTCTCCAGCATCACGGCGAGCGGCGATTTTGCCGAGACCGACAACTGCACCAAAGCACCTGTGCAACCCACGACTAGCTGTTCGATTCAGGTTACCTATACGCCTTCCGCTACGGGCGCGAGCACGGGCTCATTGACTATCAATGACAACGCTCCAGGCAGCCCGCAGGTGGTGATCCTGAACGGAAGCGGAATTGTGCAGGATTTCACGATTTCGAATGTCACCGGTGCTGCCGTTGTTCCGGCCGGTAAGTCGGCAAGTTTCGGGCTCTTAATCACGCCAATATCCGGGTTCACTCAGCCTGTGAGCTTGGCTTGCAGCGGACTTCCCGCCGGCGCACAGTGCTTGGCGTCCCAGAATCCAGTTACGGTGGCCGGTCCGACGCAAGTGACGTTGACGATCACAACGGCGGCTAGAACGGCTTTGCCACCGAATCCTGGTGTCAAACTGGCGCCGCCAACGAACCTGATGCGACCGCTCGCCTTCGCTGGTTTTACGGCCCTCATAGCGCTCTTCGCGCTCATGAATTTGGGCGGATTCAAGGACCGTCGAGCAGCGATAAGCCTACTATTTGCAGTCAGTTTGATGCTGTTCACGGCTGCGTGCGGCGGCGGCAGCCAGGCCGGGTCGACCTCCGGGACCCCCGCGGGCAATTATCAGATAACTGTCACGGCGACGGCGGGCTCTGAAACCCAGTCCACTACGCTGCAGTTACAGGTTAACTAACACGTCGCCTGGGCCGAGCCGGCCGGTTTCGTTCGCGCCCTAAATGTACTAAGTTTGTTTGACGCGATCGCAAACACGCGCGCAAGGGAGTTACTCACAATGAAGCGAGTTTTATGGCTCATGCCTGCAATCCTGCTCTTCTGCGCTACCGCAAAAGCGCAGTACGTGCCAGCCTGGGAGGCTGAGGGCGGATATTCGTACCTGAAGGCCAATATCAACGGTACAAGCTTTAACCTGGACGGCGGCGGTGGTTCGCTCACGGAAAACTTGAATAGCTGGATCGGTGGCAGGCTGGACGTTCATGCTTGGGGCGGTACCGAGTTGGGAACGAATGTCAGCGCCCAGACGTTTACGTATGGTCCAGTTTTCAGCTATCGCAGATTTGATCGCCTGACCCCGTTTGCAGACCTTCAATTGGGAGCGGTTCACGCCAGCCAAGGGTATCTGGGCATTTCTGAGTCTGCTTTCAAATTTGCCATGACCGGCGGTGGCGGCGCCGACTTTGCGTTGAGTGACCGGGCTGCGATTCGCGTGCAGGGCGACTACCTGATGACTCGTTTCCTCAATTCGCGCCAGGACAACATTCAATTAACAGCAGGCCTCGTAATTCGCATCGGCAGAAAGTAGCGCTGTGAATCTCGAGTAGATGTGGTGCCGTTTGTTGCCAGCCAGCAAACGGCATCTTGAAATTCTCAGTGAACGCACACAGATGCCGATTCAGATCCCGCTTACAATCTCTTGCCTCGCAGTGGTAATACTGATCAGCCTTTTGGCCTCGAAGGGCAAACTCCACATCCCGGGCTACATTGGCATCGCGTTTCTAACTTTCGGACTCAGCCTTCTATTCGGGAAGCTCTCAGGCATAAAGGCCGTGCACGGTTCTAACGTTGCGGTAGCCTCATCGGTCGCATGCTATTTGTGCATCGCCATTACGATAGGTTCGCTCATAGCGTTAGCCTTCTACCGCGAACCTACTTCTGACATGTGATTAATGGCGGGCTTCGTAGCCAGGCTCTTGCCAATTATCGGACAGGAATCCGACCAGCCAGTTGAATTGTAGTGGCCCGGATGATTTTGTAGCGGTCGGTCTGGTCCTGTTTAGCCACAGCGGACAACGCCGTGCTATCAAGGCGTCCGGCGGTCAATAACTGCGTATGATCCTTTGTATGTCGCTGAACATCGCCAAAGCGGACAACGCCAGCAGGAAAATCACGCTCACCTGCACAAACCGTTGTCTGACCATCAAATTGAGATCGCGCTGAAAAAGTCCTTCCAGGCCCAAAATCAAAATTTGTCCGCCATCAAGTATGGGCAGCGGAATCAGGTTAAGGAGCCCGAGATTCAAGCTAATCAGGGCCATCAGATCAACGAATTCTGCCGGCCCGTGGGTCGCCGCTTGACCCGATTGCTGAGCGATCCCTATCACCCCTTGTAATTCCCGGATCGAGATAGAAGTGGTGAAAAGTCCGCGAAATGTATCGCCGATCTCCCTCAGCAGCAAAATCGTCACCATGCAGGCCGCCCGAGCGGACATTAAGATTCCTTGCCGATGATAAACATGTTTTAACTTTGGGCTGGCGCCAAGCAGATCATTCCCCTGATCCGTCCCACCTAATCCGCTGATATTAAGCTGCACGCTTTTCTTCCCGCGAAGCACGACGATCGCCGGGTCAGGTATGTCTGACTCGCGGAGCATATCCAGAAACTGGGGCCAGGTCACCAGGGGGTCGCCATTCACGGAAGTAACCAAATCCCCCGCCTTCAACCCCGCATTGGCGGCGGGCGTATTGGCGGCGACGGTGTCAACTCTAGGCTGAACGAGCGGATAGCCAAGATAGCTCAGATCGCCTTCGCGCTTCATCACCATCACGGTGCTTTGCAACCCGCCGCGGATCACAGCGAGCTTCAGTTCGGACTCGGGCGCGGCCTTCGAAGCCTCGACGAATACCGCGTCCCAATTCGGCGTATCGGTGCCATTGACCGCAAGAATCACATCCCCTGCACGGATGTCGGAGGTTTGCGAATTTTCGGCAACTGCCGCTACGCTCGCGGTACGAGTCAAATAGGCAGGGTACGGCACTCCAATCAGCGAAAAGCTAATCCAAAAAAGAATGACGGTAGTGATTGCATTCATGGCCGGACCGGCAGTGGCGATCAGCGCTCTCTGCCATCGCGACTTGGAAAGAAATTCGTCAGGGGATCCGGTGCGCGGCTTAAAGGCACTATCGCCAGCCATTTTCACGTAGCCGCCAAATGGAAGAACGCTAAGCCGATATTCCGTAGCCCCACGCTTCCAGCCGAATATTCGCCGGCCGAATCCCACGGAAAATACTTCCACCCTCACGCCTAACAGCCGCGCCGCCAAAAAGTGCCCCCATTCGTGTAGGAACACCAGTACACACAGCATGATTGCGAACGAAAACGCTGCAATCAGAAATGAACTCATCGCTGTAGGATTTCTCGCAATTCCGCTGCCTTAATTCCTGGGCTGATCAAGTAGCGCTGCGAAGCTGTAGTCGCTATCTTCGTACAATCAAGCACAATAATTGTGTCATTGATAAATCAAAAATACATTACCGAAAACACTTTAGTTCCTGTGGATATATCACGTAACAAGTAATGGCAGCGTGCAAGCATTCGCCCCTCAAGATTCTAAATGTAGTGTTGCGGTCCTTAGCGCGGTATTCGCAGCAACACGTGTCAACGTGGCACCCAAGTTGGATGATGGGTGAAAAGCCCATTCACAAACCCCATCTGGTACACAATAAAAAGCCCAAAGGCCACGCTAACAATCCCGGAAATAAGGCCCAAATTGCGATTGAGCCGCTCGAAGCGTCCCTGCGAAAATTTAAACGGCACGGCAATAGCGGCGGTGATCAGCATCATGCCCGCAACAGTCCCGATGCCGAATACTAGTAAGTACAGGACCGCCCACGTCGGAACACGTATCGTAGTGAGTACCAATAAGGCCACGGCAGCGGAACCGGCGAGTCCATGCACAAGCCCAACGGCTAACGGCCGCACAACTTGATAAAAACCCAGCTGGCCAAAAACGCGGTCCATCCACCCAACCGGCGTCGCATCCTCCGCGTGCCCGTGCCGCTCTGGACCATGGCCGTGCGGGTGACTATGCACGAAATCACCGTGTCCATGAGTATGGGAATGTTGAGCCGCCACGGGGGTGACGCTTTCCGTGATCCAGCGCATGACTCCCGACAAATTCAGCACGCCCAGCAGTATCAACATCAGCCCAACCGAAAGCTCCATAGTCAGCCCGACTCGAGGAGGGATCACTAAACCGAACAAGACAATCGCTGAGCCTACGGCCAAGATCGTAATCGTGTGCCCGAGCCCCCACAGACAACCGATCAACGCCGCGTGACGGATGCTTCGCTGGCGACTCACGATTGTCGTCACCGCAATAACGTGGTCGGGATCAGTCGCGTGGCGCATCCCAAGAAAAAATCCCAAGGCGATGATGGAAAGCAACGTAATCATTTTTTGGGCGCCCGAGCGTGCATTCACACCACCGAGCTTGAAGATATTATCGCGCCTTTTCGCGGGTTTAAGCAGATAGTTTGGTCGTGGCGGATGCAAAGTGTTTAAGCTCGCCCCATACGTACTCAGGTTTTGTCAGTACTGACGAGTTCTGGCTTTGTTGGATTCAGGACGAACGGGGCGGCGCGATCATACCCTTTTCAGTTGGATTGCTTACAGATAGCACAGAGGATTCGTCTTCAGAACACAGGCCCCAGTTAGCTGTATTGCCCGCTGTAGCTCTCTGCCTCATAATGATATTGGGCGTTGGCGAAGCATGAAGAAATCCTTTATTTCCGCGTTAGCTGTGTTTGGTGGGCTCGCTGGCATAGCCATCGGATTTGCGGCAGGACGGCCTGCCCTGCGTCGTGTTTCAGAACCGGTATCAGAAACCGCTCCCGCTTCAGAATCAAGGCAGCCTGTCAGGAAAGCCAGCCTCGCGAAGACATCCAGTCGTTTCGTTAGTGGCGATTCTGACGAAACCGCTAGCGAGCTTGCGAAGTCGCAAGACGGCGAAGCTCCCATCATCCGGTTTGCGAACAACCCGCAGCCCGTGCCGCCCTTTCTGGTAACCGATCTTGATGGCCGTCCCGTTTCAACGGCTGCCTGGAAAGGCAAAGTCGTATTTATCAACTTCTGGGCCACCTGGTGCCCGCCGTGCCGAGCTGAAATTCCCGTACTGATTGATCTTGCGAATCGCTATAAAGATGTCCTGCAAATCGTGGGAGTATCGCTCGATGATGGCGATCCCGCCGAAGTGAAGAATTTCGCGACTCACATGGGCATCAATTACCCGATCGTGATGGCCAGCCGCGAGATCGTCAAAGAATACGGCGGCGTGCCGGCGTTGCCCACGCTGTTTGTCGTGAATACGGACGGCAAGGTGGTTCAAAAACACGAGGGACTTTATTCGCGCGGGCTATATGAAACTGAGCTCCGCCTTTTGCTTGATCTGCCGACGGATGCGAAAATCGAAACTTTTGACGATCACGGCCAAATCTTCCTAAAGAATGCGACTCTGGCAACGGAGTTGCCGGGAGTCGATTTCTCTGACTTGAGTCCGGAAAAAAGAAAAGCTGCGTTGAAACGCCTCAATTCACAGACCTGCGATTGTGGATGTTCGTTGACGCTAGCGCAATGCCGTATAAACGATACGTCCTGCCCCGTCAGCAAGAAATTAGCTGCAGCGGTGGTAAAAGAAGTGGCGGCAAATACCTCTCAGACCCTGGCGTTGCCTCCTGTTTCAGATCAAAAGTAACGTTGCGGAGTTTTACTGCGGCGTCGGAACGGCGGGTGGTTGCGAATCGAGAATTACTGTCCGTGGCGTCGGCACAACAGCAGAGCACGACAAGAAGAACAGTACACGCGTTAAGGACGCGTCATCTTTTCCGGCTTTACCAGTTCATCGAATTCCTCTGCACTCAGATGACCAAGTTTCAAAGATGCTTCCCGTAAACTAAGATGATGTTTGTGCGCGGTATGGGCGATCTCTGCGGCTTTGTCGTAACCAATCTTCGGGCTCAGGGCAGTCACCAACATCAGAGAATTCTTCACATTTGACTCGATGCGATCCCGATCCAGTTCCATTCCGACAATGCAATGGTCTACAAAAGAACGGCACGCGTCCGTCAGCAGTCGAACAGAATTCAAAAAGTTATGAATCATTACAGGTTTGAAAACATTGAGTTGAAAATTTCCCTGCGAACCCGCAAAGCCTATCGCCGCATCATTTCCAAACACTTGTACCGCAACCATAGTCACGGCCTCAGACTGCGTCGGGTTTACTTTTCCAGGCATGATCGAAGAACCCGGCTCATTTTCAGGCAGAATCAATTCGCCGAATCCCGCTCGTGGACCTGACGCCAGCCAGCGCACATCGTTCGCAATTTTCATCAGCGACGCTGCCAGGGTTTTCAAAGCTCCGCTGGCGAACACAATCTCGTCATGCGCGGAAAGCGCTGCAAATTTATTAGGATGCGAAGTGAACGGCTGCCCGGTCAAGCCGGCGATTTTCTTGGCCGCGCGTTCGGCAAATTCCGGGTGGGCGTTCAAGCCCGTACCCACTGCAGTACCCCCGATCGCCAAGTCATATAGTCCAGGAAGCACCAACCGCAGCCTCTCTACGTCGCGATCAAGCTGGCTCATCCACCCAGACATTTCCTGCTCGACTGTAAGAGGAGTTGCATCCATCAGATGCGTACGTCCAATTTTGATCACTTTCGCAAACGATTTTGCCTTCGCATCAATAGCATCTCGAAGACGTTCGACTGCGGGTATCAGTGCCTCAGCAACACGCGACGCGGCAGCAATATACATCGCCGTAGGAAATGTGTCATTCGAGGATTGCGACATATTTACGTCGTCGTTAGGGTGAACAGGTTTTTTGCTGCCTAAAACACCACCGGCAATCTCAATCGCACGATTTGAAATGACTTCATTAGCGTTCATGTTGGTTTGTGTGCCACTTCCGGTCTGCCAGACGCGCAACGGAAAATGATCATCCAGTTTTCCGGCGATGACTTCATCCGCAGCCTGCACGATCAGCTTAGCTTTTTCCGCAGGGAGCTTGCCTAAGTCCTGATTCGTCAGCGCCGCAGCCTTCTTCAAGATTCCGAATGCTCGTATCAGTTCAGTAGGCATAGTTTCCCGGCCGATATCGAAATGGATAAGCGATCTCGCGGTCTGCGCGCCATAATAGCGATCGCTCGGAACCTCAATCTTACCCATGCTGTCCGATTCAGTCCGGGTGTTCGCCTTTGCAGCAACAGAAGGCTTCGCGTCCACAACTCCCTCCAAGAAATGCGCCTACGCACGAGCACCCACACGGCCCGCATCCAGCCCAACGATGCTTATCAATATATAAGATACCGCCAAACCAGGCGACTGCGTGAATCGAGTTCCCTTTTGGCACGGAAAGCCGAATTTGTACGGTATTCGCCTAATCAAGCAGACGAGCAATGTGAGCCTAGCAGCCGGAAGTCAGAATGCAAGGACGCCGGGCCAGCTGTCCCGCGATTGCACCTTTGTACAGGCTCATTTGTACAACGTTCGCGATACTATGATCTTTTGCAAATTGAGACCGCACTAAGTTTGTAACTGCGAAGTATAGGGGATCACTCCCTCTATCGAGTCGCCATACGTTCTATTCCTTGGGGGATTTCACCAGCCGATGGCATTTCTATTTCGACCTGCGCTTACCAATGAAGGATTAGAGGAACTTCTCGCCACCGCGGGTAGCTCTGCGGTAGAAGAGCCCCTCGGCAGCGGGAATACAATTCCAGCCCTGGACTCCACCGACGAAAGTGTCGCTGACGCCGCCCTGCTGAAGGGATTTCTGATCGAGAATTTCCTCACCACGGAAAATACGGAGGGAACGTCGGCTGAAGAAACTACCAAAGACAACCAGTCGGAGCCGGAATTCGCTCTTCAATTCGTAGGCCAGCCAACGGCAACTCCAAAAACAAACGATTTGTCTAATGTCGAGAACGACCTCATAAGTACAGCTCGAACATTCGCCAAGCACGCGTCGCCGTCGGCCCCCAAAATCGATGCAACGGAATGGACCTTGGCGGAAACGCTGGCCAACCACGCGGAATGGCTCGAATCTCATGCAGCGATTGGCGTAAAAGCAGATCTGCGCGATGCAAGATTAGAAGGAATCGAATTAATCAGCGCTAATCTTCGCTATGCAGACTTGCAGGACGCGAATCTGAAATCGACTGACTTGTTGCTCGCGGATTTGCGCGACGCATGCCTGGTTCGCGCAAACTTGCAGGACGCTTGCCTGGTCGGCGCCAACCTCGAAGGCGCGAATCTGGAAGGCGCTTCCCTCACTTCGGCAATGGGATTATTGCCCCGCCAATTAGCTGGCGCTAACCTGCATGAGGCGTCGTTACCCACTCCGATTCTGGAATTCAGCGCACTGGCGGATTTCGAACGGACTGCCAACACAGCAGCGCGGCTCTTCGTTATCACGTTGGTTTCCAGCCTGATCTGCGCTTTAGCGATATGGAAAACGCGAGACATTCAACTACTAGCCGATTCGTCGATCATCCCTTATCTGCATTCGCCGGCGGCAGCCGCTGCGGCGCCTACCGATCAAATCTATCTCATGGCGCCGGCTGTTTTATTCAGCGTGTATCTGTGGTTCGTTTATAACCTGCAAAAAGTTTGGGATGCATCGCTGGAATTACCGGCCGTTTTTCCAAATGGGCGCCCTCTGGGCCAAAATGCCCCGCGCATAATAATCGGTCTTTTACGCGCTCACTTCCGATGGATGAATTCTGACGCTCCTTCCACTCGCACGATTGAAAAAGTGAGTTCGGTTTTCCTAGCTTACTGGATGGTACCGTTGGTTTTGTTTTTCTTCTGGGCCCGCTACCTGACATTGCAGGAAATCCATGGGTCGTTCTTGCAGGAATTCATAGTACTCGCAGCCGTGGGGGTAGCTTTTTATTGCACCACAAGTGTCGGGCGCCCGGTGGAAATGTGGGCGGTGCAAGGAAAACCTGAAGAAAAATCTTTCGCGCGCCTAAAATTCCTGAAACCAGCAACTGTGATGATTTCTCTTCTGGTGTTACTAACATTTCTGTCGGCAGGCACTGTCGCTGGCGTGCCACACGGCAAATCCCGAGCCCCACAATTCTCGTCCGCAAGCATCCGTCGCTGGGCGCCCGGCATTTTATGGATGGCTGGCTATGATCCCTATGCCGAACTCACCGAGGCGTCTATTTCATCCCGGCCGCCAAACTGGAACGGCGGCGACGATCAGCTTTCTTCCATCAAGGGCGCGAATCTTAATGGCACGAATTTCCGCTATGCCCAGGGCTATGGCATTTTCCTGGCGAACGCGCATCTCTTCCGGGCGAATTTTCAAGGCGCCTTTCTTTCCGAAGCCGATATGCGCGGTGCGGATTTGGGCCAAGCCAACCTGAAATTCGCCATCCTCGATCGGGCGCAGATGAATCGCTCGAATCTCGATCGCGCAGTTCTGGATAGTGCGAACCTGGCGCGCGCCGACCTTCGTGGAGCGAACCTATCGTATTCATCACTGCTGAACGCAACCCTGCTGGACGCTCGCATGGACGGCGCGAGCCTATACGCCTCGCACGCCGAGAATTCATCGCTCGTCCGCGGCAACTTGGAAAAAACGGACATGCGCGAGGCCCATCTGAACGGCGCGGACCTCGATAGCGCAGACCTGCAAGGCGCATATCTCTGGTCGACGAAACTCGCGGGTGCAAATCTTCACAAGGCACAAGCCGCCGGCGCGATATTCTTCGATACGGACCTGCAAGGAGCAGACCTAAGCGGCGCGCAGTTCACCGGCACGGTGTTAAACGGCGCGAACCTCACAGGCGCGAATCTTGACGGCGCCGATCTCCGAGGCGCATTGCAACTGACAGCAAACCAAATCTGCTCGGCAAAGTCTCGAAAGGGCGCGCTGATGGACGAAACGCTTCAGGCCCAGGTAGCAGCGCAATGCGGTGGCGGGGTCGCGCCCGCGCTAGCGGTACAACCTCAGCCCAACCCGAGTATTCCCTAAACCACAAATCAAAAAACCGGGCTGTTTATCTTCAATGCATTACCAAATTTTTTGACTACATCGCTTCCTGCCACTCTTAGTCTTTCTGCCAGGGCTTGGCTACAATAACGTTCGGAGAAAATCGCGATGCATCCGTGGCATGACCTAAGTCCCGGCGAGCACGTCCCCCAGGAATTCCACGCGGTGATCGAGATACCGCTGGGTTCCAGCGTTAAATATGAACTCGATAAAGCCAGCGGCATCATCAAAATGGACCGCGTACTTTATTCTGCCGTTTATTACCCGGCGAACTACGGATTCATTCCACAGTCTCTAGCCGAAGACCACGATCCTCTCGACGTGCTGGTTTTGTGCCAGGTCCCGGTCAATCCTCTGACGATCATGTACGCGCGAACTATCGGACTCATGGCCATGGTCGACTCCGGCACGATCGATCACAAAATCATAGCCGTCGCCACCGCCGATCCCGAATACAACTCCTACCACGAAGCCAGCGAGTTGCCCCCCACAAACTGGCCATGGTCCGCAGATTTTTCCAGGATTACAAACAACTCGAGGGCAAAATAGTCGAAGTAGATGAAATTCAACCCGCAGCCGTAGCCTACCCCGTAATAGAAAGCGCGCTAGCTCGGTACGACAAAAAGCGGCGCGCGGACACCATAAAAAGTAACGCAGCGAAGAAAAAGAGAACCGGGTTCGCTGTCCCATTTCTGAACTTCCGTCCAGTTGTGCCCGAATTTCGCTTGTCCGCATACTGGAAGTGCCGGTTTCTGCCTTCTCTCGCTATGCTTCGGGCCCTAGCTGTTGGAGGAACAATGACTCGTTCGCTCGGAATCGCCCTCGCTGTTTTTCTCTTCGCGGTGGTCTCGCCCGCCAAAGCCGACGGTACGGTCAACGTCAAATGCGGCCTGAACGAAGACCGCGTGTGGGTGTACGAGTCCTTGGACGACTTCAATTTGGCAGCCAAGCTCAAGTGCGGCGAGGCGGTGCAAATCGTCGGTCGGGTGAAGGGATACGTCAAAATTCAGACTGCCAACGGTACCGAAGGCTATGTCGTCGATACAGTGTTCTTAAAATCCGTGTTACCTCCCGAGCCTGAAGAAAAGCCGAATGGCGTACAATCTGCCTCGCTTGCCGCTGCAGCGCGACGCGCATCAAAAGCGTCGGCAAAATCAGCAACAGCAAGCACCCTAGTTGCAACTAGCGCCACGCCGACGACGAGATTGGTAGCACCAAAAGTGGCCCCAGCTCCGGCCGCCAACAGTATTTCCATCACGTCCGCGACCCTTGCAGCACCGGCTGGCCCCGCAACGAACGTTCCCGCCAATACCCCGCCGCCGGCGACTATGGCGTCCGCCGCAACGGGCCCCAGCGTTAGCGCGGCACCCGTAACCAATTCACCCGGGCCCCTCGTCGTTGCAACCAATATCGCACTGAGCGCCACCGCCCCACCGACTCCGCACTCAGCGCAGTCGGGAATGGTAGTCGTCCAACCTGGATCCGCTGCCACCAGCGAGCCCGCCAAAGTGGTGAACGTCGAATCCGCGCCGCCGCCACCCGCTTCCGCTCCGGCCGCGCCGAAGGTCTCCGCGAGCAATTCCATCGCGCACCCCACGGCTTCACGCATGATCACCGGAGAATCGAATGTGCCTGTACTCCCGGAAATTGCAGTTTCGCGACCCAAACCCAATCTCGCTTCTGCCACAACTCCACCTCCGCCGCGGATCGAGCTCAGTTCCGCATCGGCAGCGGTAGTATCCAGGCGAGCCGCCGCTTCGGCGCCAACGGCTCCTTCCGTGAAGACAGCCACAGAACCGATATTAGTCGCGGCTGCAGTCTCGCCAGCAATTGCTCCACCGCCAGCGCCACCTGCCGCGACTGCCGCCTCACTTCCTGTAGCGAGCCATGCGAACTCGAATAATGTCGGGCAAAGCAGATCGACAGCAGCGAACCTCCAGCCTATTTCCAATCCAATTCCGCGGCCGGACGCAGTGAAAAAGTCGACCGTAAATCCCGACGAAGAAGAAGACTCGTCGGTGAAAACTCTGGAAGCTGAGACTGCCAACTGCTCTATTTATTTTTCCGCGTACGGTCTCTCGCCAAATCAGTATAAGTGGATCGCGCAGAACCGCACGAAAGCCTTCCCCAGTGTTTGCCCCGCGCCCAGTCCTGCAATGGTGGATTTCGTCGTAATCTTCACGCACGACGTTGCATTCTATAACGTCACGATGCCCGACGCAGTTCACTTTGAAGCGAATGGATTCTCAGATTGGACTCCCCTTACTACCGTAGACACTGCTTTGATGAATGCTTCGGACGCGGATAAAAGTCACCATGAATATGTCTGGGTGTTCCACACCACGCGCGGCGCGTTCGAGCCCGCCAAGTTCTCCACCCGTCGCCACCCGCTCTTCTCCAAGTCCGAAACAAACACCCTCGGCTCCCGCGGCGGCTTTCGCACCGTTATGGATGCACTCACTTTCATCGAACAAAACGGCACGAACCAGTAGTTGCAAAAACTCTATAACTGCTTAACCGCACCTCATTAAGATTCGTGTCTGAAAGTGACGCGAATAACACTTCCAGCTGCGCCAGAATGCGTTTCACATACATGTTTTACCCTATTTGTTATTTTTGGCTGGCTTAAGAATATCTTTTGGTCGAAGCTGTATTTGTTGGTTGCGCTCGCGGAGATATCGATGCTTACCGAATTGCTAAAGAGATGGCCGCTCTTCCGCCAGATCACGCAAAATGCCGACGGCACCGGACGTGAGTCCATGAGTGAACGCACCAGTAGTTTGCGCGCAAGGAATTCCGGCGCGCAAGTCACCCGCTCGATCTGCCCTTACTGCGCCGTGGGCTGCGGCCAGCTTGTTTACCACAAAGATGGAAAACTAATTTCCATCGAGGGCGACCCGCAATCGCCGATTTCGAGAGGACATCTTTGCCCCAAGGGCTCTGCGACCTACGAACTTCACACCCATGCGTCGCGCCTTACAAGAGTCCGTTACCGTCGGCCCCGTTCGACGGAATGGGAAGAGTTGGACCTGGAGCTCGCAATGGATATGGTTGCGGATCGATTGTGGGATTCGCGCGAACGCACTTTCGTCGAGAAGGAAGATGGCGAGACGGTGATGCATACCACCGCCATCGCGCACCTGGGTGGCGCCACTCTCGATAACGAAGAAAATTATTTGATCAAAAAACTATTCTGCGCCGGATTGGGCATGGTTTGCATCAGCAACCAGGCCCGCATATGACATAGCTCAACGGTGCCCGGTCTGGGCACCTCCTTCGGGCGCGGCGGCGCAACCACCGCTCTGCAAGATCTTCAAAACGCGGATGCGATTCTGATCATGGGATCGAACATGGCCGAGAATCACCCGGTCGGTTTCCAGTGGGTTATCGAGGCACGCGAGCGTGGAGGAAAGATAATTCACGTTGATCCGCGCTTCACCCGTACCTCGGCCATGGCGGACGTTTGGGTGCCATTGCGCGCCGGCAGTGATATCGTTCTGCTCGGCGCGATCATTAGGCACGTTCTCGACAACGAGAAGGACTTCCGCGAGTACATCCTGCACTACACTAACGCGGCGGTAATTCTTCGCGAGGATTTCGAAGATACCGAGGATCTGGACGGATTGTTTTCTGGCTGGGACCCAGGCAAAAAAATCTACGACACTAGGAGCTGGGCGTATGAAGGATCGCCTACGAAAGATGACGGCAAAAACGACGCAGCGCGAGGAGGCCATGGCAAAGACCGCGGCGGCGAGAAATCCGACGAGAATGTCTACCATCAAGATTTTACGCTGCAACATCCACGCTGCGTCTACCAAGTCCTAAAGCGCCACTTCTCACGTTATACTCCCGAGCTCGTTGAAGAACTTTGCGGTATTCCTCCCGAAGTATTTTTCAAACTCGCCGAAACATTCTGCGGAGCCTCGGGGCCTGAAAAAACCGGCGCGATTTGTTATGCCGTGGGTTGGACGCAACATTCGGACGGAGTGCAAGTCATCCGTGCCGCGGCGATCCTCCAATTGCTGCTCGGAAATATCGGGCGTCCTGGCGGCGGAATCCTCGCATTGCGTGGGCACGCGTCAATTCAGGGGTCGACGGACATTCCTACTCTCTACGATATTCTTCCCGGTTACCTGCCGATGCCATTTTTCAAAGCAGGCGAGAATACGCTTGCGGATCATTTCAAAAAGCACAAAACGAAGACCGGGTGGTGGTTCAACTTCGATAAATACATGATCAGCCTGCTCAAGGCCTACTACGGGGACAAGGCCACTAAGGAAGACGATTTCGGTTTCGATTGGATTCCGCGCGTAACCGGCGATCATTCACACTTCGGTTATTGGATGGAAATGGCGGCGGGCAAAGTCGAAGGTCTTTTCGTAATGGGGCAGAACCCGGCCGTTGGCGCGCCGAATTCACGCCTGGAACGAAAGGCTCTGGCGAAATTGAAGTGGCTTGTCGTCCGGGACATGGTGGAAGTCGAAACAGCTTCGTTCTGGCTCGACTCTCCTGAAGTTGGTCGCGGAGAACTTGATCCCGCCGAAATTGACACCGAAGTTTTTCTCTTTCCCGCCGCCGGTTCTGCCGAGAAGGAGGGATGTTTCACAAATACTCAGCGCTTGAATCAGTTTCACGAAAAAGCTGTTGATCCTCCGGACGATGCGCGGAGCGAATCCTGGTTCATGTATCACCTGGGGCGTCGCTTAAAGGCGAAAGCACGGTTAGACGATCGCCCCCGCAATGGAGGCCTGAATGCTCTCACCTGGGACTACTCGGTTGAGGGAGAAATTGCAGAGCCGTCGATCGAAGAGGTTCTGCAGGAAATTAATGGCTGGACTGTCGCAGATCATAAATTGGTCGCCGGTTTCCGCGATCTGAAAGCGGATGGTTCCACATCTTGCGGTTGCTGGATTTATTCCGGAATATTTCCGAATCTTGGCGAGAATAAAGCTAACGAACGGAAACCACGCGATCTCCTCGGTCACGGATGGGGCTTTTCGTGGCCCGCCGACCGGCGAATTCTTTACAATCGCGCTTCCGCGCAACCAGACGGACGCCCCTGGAGCGAGCGCAAAAAGCTCGTTTGGTGGGATGAAAGTAAAAAGGAATGGACTGGCACTGACGTGCCGGATTTCACCAAAACGAAGCCGCCGGACTACAAACCCGCCTTCGACGCTGAAGGCGATGAAGCTATTGCCGGCGACAAACCTTTCATCATGCATCCTGACGGCTTCGGCTGGATTTGGGTCTCCAGCGGCTTAAAAGATGGTCCGCTCCCGGCTCATTATGAGCCGCTCGAATCGCCAATTAGCAATCCGCTGTATCCCGGACATTCTACGGACCCTGCCACCGACAAGATGCAGCGGGCCGATAATCGATACGCGAGTTCTCCCGATGCCAGATTCCCTTATGTTCTAACCACCTATCGTCTCACTGAACACCACACCGCTGGCGGCATGACTCGTTACCTTTCGCACCTGGCCGAACTGCAGCCGGAATTATTCTGTGAACTTTCGCCCGAGCTGGCGGCCCAATTGGGAATCGCACACAGCAGCTTCGTCACTGTAGCCACGGCTCGCGGCGTCGTTGAAGCGCGCGCCATGGTGAGCAAGCGCATCCGGCCAATTCATTTGAACGGCAAGATCGTCCACCAAGTGGGACTTCCCTATCACTGGGGCTACAAAGGCTTAGTGAAGGGAGACGTTGTAAACGATCTGCTCGCCATATCCGAAGAACCGAACGTCCGGATCATGGAATCGAAAGCCTTGCTATGCAACGTGGTGCCAGGGCGACGGAAGCGCGGACCCGACGCCTTAGGAGAATTCGAGCAGTTCATGCAGCAGCGCCAGCGCGTAGCGAGGGAAATCCCATGAGTGGCATTACCGCATTCCTTACAGACTCAACATTGTGCATTGGCTGCAAAGCTTGCGAAGTCGCTTGCAAGGAATGGAATCAAGTTCCCGAAGATGGCTTCACCTGGCGCGGTATGTCCTACGACAATACCGGCGAACTCGGGCATTCAACTTGGCGTCACGTTAAGTTCGTCGAAGATGGTGCCTCGTCCGGCTTCGGAGGAAATTCGCCCGACGTATTCTCCTGGGGATTTTCCTCGGACGTTTGCAAACACTGCGAAAACGCCGGCTGCCTGGAAGCCTGTCCCACGGGCGCGATCGTGCGTACCGAATTCGGCGGCGTTTATGTTCAGCCGGATGTATGCAACGGCTGCGCCTACTGCGTTGTAACTTGCCCCTTCGGCGTGATCGAACGCAATCCCGCCGACGGTCGCGCTTTCAAATGCACTTTTTGCTACGACCGCCAGAAAGAAGGCCTTAAGCCCGCCTGCGCCACAGCTTGTCCCACGGAATCTATAAAATTCGGCAGGATAGAAGATATGAGTGGCGAGGCTGACAAGCGAATGGGTCATCTGAAGGATCTCGGCTTTGACGACGTGCATCTTTACAATCCGATCGAATCCAGTGTAGGCGGAATTCACGCGCTTTTCATTACTCGAGGCGATCCCACAACGTATAACTTGCCACCGCATCCGGAAGTACCCACGAAATACCTACGGCGCGGTTGGGCCTCCGCAGGAGTCGCAGCCGGCATGTTGGTCCTTAGCGCCCTCCTCGCATTCTTAGGAAATGGAGACGGGTCATGAGTCGTTCCTTCTCAACGAACGATCCGGACTCTTTCGCCGCGCGTGAACAGCGCCTGAGAGAAATCCGCAAACAAGCGGACCGTGAGTTCCGCGCTAAGATCGCCGGCAGCCAGAAATTGCCGCCAGTCGGGATTGCGTCGCCGGAGACCGGTTACTACGGCATGCCGGTTCTCAAGCAGCCTCCCTGGACTTGGGAGATTCCGGTCTATTTCTTTGTCGGTGGGGCCGCTGGCTCTGCTGCCGTTATTGGGAATATCGCCAGGATGATAGGCGCCGATCCGAAACTGGTGAGCGATGCACGCTGGCTGGCGGCGATCGGCGGAGCGATATCGCCTGCTTTGCTGGTCGCCGATCTCGGAATGCCCTCGCGCTTCATCAATATGTTGCGGGTATTCAAGATTCAGAGTCCGATGTCGGTCGGCTCGTGGACGCTGGTCGCGTTCTCCACCGGCAGCGCGGCGGCTGCGTTCACAAGCGCCGTCCGGAAACGTACCGGTCCCAATAAACTACTCCACGTATGCAACAGCGCTGCGGATTTCTTCGCCGCCTTGTCCGGTTTGGTGCTCTGCACTTACACCGGGGTTCTGATTGGAGCCACCGTGATTCCGGTGTGGAATCAAAACGTCTCGATCTTGCCGATTCACTTCGCGGCATCCGGCCTAAACTCTGCGGTCTCGATGCTCGAACTGCGAGGCAATTACTCGCCCGCGCTGAATTCGTTGGGAATCGCCTCGGCGCTGTGCGAGACGGCCGTCGGCGCTACGCTCGAAATGAGTAAAAGACCGGCCACGAAACCGCTGCACGAGGGCAAATCCGGTTGGCTGATGCGCGCCGCCGGATTGCTCTCCGGGCCAATCCCATTAGTGCTGCGGCTTCTCGCCGGTAATTCGCGAACACCACGAAGTAAGAAGCTGAGGAACGCCGCGGCAATCTCCTCGGTTACTGGTTCTCTGATCACACGTGTAGCGTGGGTTCAGGCAGGCAAAGAGTCAGCCCGGAACCCTGCGATTTCGTTAGAACTGCCATCAGCGTCGGAGAAAGACCAGATCGAATCCCGGTAAATCACGTCAAACGCCAGATTGACTATTGCAGTGCGGCGATATCACAATTCCCCGGTCTCGTCGTATTCGCGGTTGTGCCATTATTAGGACCATCCATTACATCGTTCTGAGATGTTCATGTGACCATTGCAATCAGGGAGCAAGTCATGATGAAAACCGTCATTCGGACCGCAGTTTGCGCCGCGCTTTTGCCGCTCGTAGGATTTATAGCTTCCACAAGATCCGCCCAAAATGCAGTTACCAAACCCACCCCCAAAGCTGCGACGAGTTCCGCCAGTAACGCCGAAGTTCAGCGTGGCAAATATCTGGTGGAAGAAGTGGCGAAATGCAGTGAATGCCACACTGCTCGCAATGCACAAAACCAGCTTGACCCCGCTCGCTGGCTTCAAGGCGCTCCGATCTGGATAACGCCGGTAAAGTCGACACCCTCGTGGGCCGATCTGGCGCCCGCGATTGCCGGTTTTCCTTACACGGATGCAGACGCTGTGAACATCCTGGAAAAAGGCATAGGTGCAAATGGCGAAGCGATTCGTCCTCCGATGCATATCTATCATTTGAAGCATGAAGACAGGGTCGCGATCGTTGCGTACCTTCGATCGCTTCCAAGCGCTCCGCAATAATACGGACATGTGACAGTGAGGTTTCAAATCACTACAGCGCATCACGCTGTACGTAATTTGCTGCATTGCACCGCGTGCTACTTTAAGTAATGTAGTGACGAGGAGGGAGAAAGTATGTCCAGCGAAAACAGCAGAATTCCGTCGCGAGATGCGATAGAACTACGCGCTTATGAAATTTACATTGAACGTGGCGCGGTAGAAGGGAATGATTTGTCCAACTGGCTCGCAGCCGAAGAAGAACTCATTGCCAAGTCCGAAGATATGGAATTTCCGGATCAGCCGCCGAGCGATTTGCGGGAAAGCGACCTGCGTTCGACCGAATCGCGTCCGACGACGCTGCGAAAGAGCGTCAGCGCCGGTTAATAGTTCGTGTAGTTAAAGTGCCAGTCACCACTTCAATCGGGTTTTCTGTGCGATTCCGCCCCTTCCGGGACGCTAAAAGCGCCCCGTTTAATTTCTATCTTTTTTTTAAAATCCGAACTCAACACCGTCGATTGCCCGGATCGCGCAGCGTCCCGAAGTAGGGTGAGGATCCGCTGCCGCTGAGATGCAGCGGTTGGCGGGGGTTCCCGAAATACGGTTTGTGGTATTCTCCCCATGCTTTTGGTCGTGGGCTCGCCGCCTCCTACGGATGCGAGCTAAAATCTACGA
>Ga0182015_10000624_pt1 | contig 50364 bp, 48 predicted proteins | sample 712P3MmetaG_FD_120478 | JGI IMG/M metagenome (GOLD analysis project Ga0182015, IMG submission 120478) | Permafrost microbial communities from Stordalen Mire, Sweden - 712P3M metaG | ecosystem: Environmental > Terrestrial > Soil > Wetlands > Permafrost | place: Sweden: Stordalen | collected...
CCCGAGCGTCGATCCCGGGCTCGTCAGGTGCGCCTCCACCGCCGTCATGGTGTTCGCGGACGCAACCTGATCGGAGGAACCGCCCGCCGTTGCGATCTTCGCCAGGCCAAAATCCAGAATCTTCGCATGCCCGCGCTTGGTCACAAAAATATTCGCCGGCTTAATATCGCGATGAACAATTCCTTGCGCGTGCGCCGCGTCCAGCCCGTCGGCAATTTCAATCGCCAGTCCAAGCACCGTTTCGTTATCCAAGGGCTTGCCTGAGATCAAATGCTTCAGCGTGAGGCCATCCAGAAATTCCATGGCGATGAACGACTGCTCGCCATATTTGCCAATCTCGTAGATAGTGCAGATATTGGGATGATTTAATGCAGACGCCGCACGCGCCTCGCGTCGAAAACGTTCAAGCGCCTGCGGATCGCGCGACAATTCATCGGGAAGAAATTTCAGCGCAACGAAGCGCCCAAGCTCGGTGTCTTCCGCTTTATAAACCACCCCCATGCCGCCCCCACCCAGCTTTTCCACGATGCGGTAGTGCGATATGGTCTGGTCGATCAAGCGATCTATCACGCTCTATTTAGATTTTATTGACTTGGCTTATTGAGAAGACGCCTGGACAGCGGCAGCGTCCATCTTACGGACGCCCACCCGGCGAGTCAACGAATGAAAGCTCTCCACCCTCTGAGCCGCATTCCCGGAATCGCAGTTCTCAAGCAGTCCCAGACTGTCTCCTGTTAGGCTATCCTGTTAGGGTTAAGCTGTCAGGTTAGGCTGTCTCTGTCTGGGATATTGCATCTGGCTAATCTGCCTGGACACCAAGGAGGCGTCATGGTCGGCATCATCATTCTCGTAATCCTGGTCCTGATCGCGGTCGTGCTGATCGGCATGTACAACAGCCTGGTACAGCTCCGCGTCCGCTGCGACTCGGCTTGGTCCGACATTGACGTTCAACTCAAGCGCCGCCATGACTTGATTCCGAATCTGGTTGAAACCGTCAAAGGCTACGCCGCCCACGAGAAAGGAACCTTCGAAAACATCGCCAAGTTCCGCTCGCAAGCCATGCAAGCCACCACCCCGGAAGGTAAGGCTGTCGCCGAGAATCAACTCACCGGCGCGCTCAAGAGCCTCTTCGCCGTCGCGGAAAATTATCCCCAGCTCCAGGCCTCGCAAGAGTTCACTCAGCTGCAAGGGTCGCTGAGCGACACGGAAGACTCAATCCAGAACGCCCGCCGCTACTACAACGCCGTGGTGCGCGACCTGAATACGAAGATCCAGTCGTTCCCAACAAATATCATTGCCGGTATGTTCGGATTCACTGGCCGACAATTCTTCGAGGCCCCCGACGCTGCCGACCGCGAACCCGTCGCGGTGAAATTCTGATCCCGATGGACGAGTCCCTAGCGCCGCTTAAAAAATGCGGAGGAAACGCCTTCGGCTCCCAAGGCCACTCTGCTCACCGAAACCCGCGTCTCCTCCGGTTCGCCTTATCATTCCTGTTTCTCTTGGTCGCCGTTCTCGCGCAGTCCAATTCCGCCGCCGCGAAATCCTGGCGCATCTCCAATTTTCAAGACAACATCACTGTGAGCCCCGATGGCAGCGCTCAGGTCAGTGAAACCATCACCCTGGTCTTCGTCGGCGAATGGCACGGGATTCACCGCACCATTCCAATCGAATATCCCGGCCCCGACGGCACGAACTACCAACTCTTCCTCGATGTCACCAGCGTCACCGGCGAAGACGGCGCCAAACTTAAATACGATTCATCCACGTCCGGCGCATACCGCGACCTGAAAATCTATATTCCCGACGCCTTCAATGCCACGCGGACCGTGAACATCGCCTACCGCGTGCGCAACGCCACGCGCTTCTTCGATCAGTACGACGAGTTTTACTGGAACGTGACCGGCAATGATTGGCCGGTCCCCATTGAACACGCAACCGCCACGGTCCATTTTCCCGACGCTGCCAGCGGTTCGCTGCGCGCGCAAGCCTTCACCGGCGTTTACGGATCGACCGAACGGGATGCGACCGCCACGGTGGAAGGCTCTACCGCGAACTTTGAAACCAGCAATCCCTTGCCCATGCGCGGAGGCATGACGATCGATGTCTATATTCCAAAGGGAGTGCTCAAAGCGCCCAGCGCGCTCATGAAATTGTTCTGGTTCATCGGCAGCAATCCCGCGGTGTTTCTGCCGCTAGTCACGTTGGTAGTCATGTTGGGCTTGTGGTGGTTCGCAGGACGCGATCCCGATCCCGGGATGTCCGTCGCACCGATGTACGATCCTCCGCCAGGGATTTCTCCCGCCGAGGCTGGAACTTTACTGGATGACCGCATTCACCCCCGCGATATCACATCGACCATTGTCGATTTAGCCGTCCGCGGATTCATCAAGATCGAAGAGACCGATGAGAAAGGCCTTCTATTTCACAACAAGGATTACATCTTCCATCTTCTGCAGAAGCGGCAGGATTGGAGCGGCCTCGCGCCTCATGAGCGCGTGATGCTTGAGAATATTTTCGCCGACGACGCTTCCGATACTCGCTTGTCGAGCCTGAAAAACCGTTTCTACACCGCGGTTCCAGTGGTAAGAACCGACATTATGTCCGCACTTAAGCAAAAAGGCATCTATACCCTCGACCCCGATTCCGCCAACGGTTACAGCATCGGCGCCGGCTTCGGCATACTGATTCCATTTGCCGTCTTGCAGATTTTAGGCTGGGTGGATTTCTTCAGTTCGGTCCCAATCGTCGTGATCTGCCTTCTTATCAGCGCCATCATCTGGTTCCTCTTCGCCCGTCAAATGACGGCGAAGACCCTCAAAGGCGCGCGCACTCACATCGCCGTCCTCGGCTTTCAGGAATTCATGAATCGCGTTGACGCCGACCGTTTGAAAGTGATGCCTCCGAACACCTTCGAAAAGTTTCTGCCCTACGCCATGGCGCTTGGCGTGGAACACCACTGGGCGCAGGCTTTCTCCGGCATCGTGAAAGATTCCCCAACCTGGTACGTCGGCCCGGGATACGGCTACGGCATGATGTTCAATCCCATTCTGTTTTCGTCCTCCATGCACGGCATGGCTACGGATATGCACCAGGTATTTGTCTCCGCGCCGCGCGCCAGTTCCACCGGTTCGGGATGGGGTGGTGGGGGTGGCTTCGGTGGTGGCGGATTCTCCGGCGGCGGATTCGGCGGCGGCGGCGGTGGCGCGTTCTAACTCCGATTTTCTTGCGAAATCCTTAACCGAACAGCAGCCGTGAACGGCCTCTCGCGGATGCGAGTCATTCCCTCGCATCGCCCCGGAGATCAGGTTGCAAATGGTGCGCCCGGAGAGACTCGAACTCCCAACCCTCTGCTCCGAAGGCAGATGCTCTATCCGATTGAGCTACGGGCGCGTGCTGGGGATAGTTTACGGTAATTCACCTCGTGCGAGAGAAGATTTCATAGCGCGGCTCCGAAGCGCACCTGCGACTTCGCTCCCAAAACTAGCTTCCCGCGGAATGAGCCAGGGCGGCGTCCTTGGTTTGGGATTTCAGCTTGCTTCGTTTTAGTGCCTTCAGGCATTCGGGGTCGAGACGGTGAGGGACATCGCGATCCATGATGCCGAACACAGTTTCGATGGGAAGGCTTTCGCGGTATGGACGTTTTTCCGAGAGTGCCTGGTAGACGTCGGCGACCGCGATAATTCGTGCCGGAACCGACATCCCCTCGGCGCTAAGACCTTCCGGATACCCTGTGCCGTCCAGCCGTTCATGGTGCGCGGCCGCCACATAGGCCAGTTGATCGAATCCCCGGATATTCGCCAGGATGGTTCCGGTGTAAACCGGATGCATCCGCATGATGGTCCACTCTTCGCTCGTCAGCTTTCCCGGTTTTTCCAAAATTGCATTCGACACGCTCAACTTTCCAATGTCATGCAGCAGGGCAGCTCGGCGGACAAAGGTACAGATTCCGGGAGACAGGCACATCTCCTCAGCAATGGCGGTCGACGCCTCGGCAACGCCAACCGAATGATGGAATGTATACGGCGATTTGGCGTCGATGACCTGCGCGAAAGCGTGACAAATGCTGTCGATCCTTTCGGGCGATGCCGGTAGAGCGATGCCTGGTTCCATGCGGAGCACATGCTCGCGGGCGTTTGTACCTTTCAAGCTTTGCCAAAGTTGCTGATCGCGCTCGAGAAGCTGCACGATGCGGACCATCACAGGATCGAACCATCGCCCGCTGCGCTCCGCCACCGTCTGCACCGCCAGCCTCGACCCGGAGCGATGCGCAAAAACCTCGAGTGTCTGGCTCACATTCATGATCCGCGCGAGGATCGGAATTTCCTCTCCGCGACGGCTCTCCGGGTAGCCGCCTCCATTCCAGTGCTCGTCAAGACTATGGATGGCTTGTGCGGTCGCTTCGCTGAGGCCGATTTGACGGGCGATTTCCGCGCCGCGCTCGCAGCGCGTGCCGATCAGGTCGGCGTTATTGGCGCGCTGCTGCAATGCGATTTGAATAATCCTTACGATGCGGCTCGGCATCGGCGCTCCGGGCAGAACGTTGCGCAGCAAATACTTCAGTCCGGAGAGAGATGCTTTCGTCCAATCTTCAAATTTAATTTCTCGCTTCGCGGCAAGCTCATCCGCTCCCATGATTTGGCAAAGGCGGGCGGCATTGCTGCTGCATCCGGAATCCTTGAGCAACAAGGCGTAATAAAGATCCGAGCGCTGCTGCGGCGCCAATTGCAACTCATCGGCAATTCGCATCCCCAGAATGCAGCTGCGAATCGCATGGCCCATGGGCTGCCCTTCGGTCAGATCGAGCGCTACAGACAACGCTGAGATTACGTCGGATAGGCGAATGTTGTCTGTCGGGAGATAGGTTTGATTGAACATCATAGCCCTGTGAGACGTGCGCGAGGCGGTACTTCATGGTCGCGCGTTTGGGATGGCGGGGAAAGTTACGGGAGTAATTGAATGGAGGGCCCTTTTGGAGCTGAGAAATCAAGAACATTTGCCTCGAACACTTGAGTTTTGTACCGGATACTTCTGTGCCGTTCAGAGCAGTCGGGCTACAAATAAGCGTCGGGTAAGCGTCGGGAAAAATTGGGTCTAGCCCTTGGAACGGCTACTCCATCTCAAAACTCAAATAGGTCAACCCGTCGCTGCGCTCAACTTGCAGAACGACCGCGTCATTGACTTTCAGTTTTTGAACGGCGGCGCGCAACTCGTCCATGGATCGGATGGGAGTGGTGTTGAGGGAGTGGATGATGTCGCCGGTTTGCAGGCCGGTTTCGGGAGTGATAAGGTCGGCGGCGCGGCCCAGGACGATTACGCCCGTTGAAATGCGCAGCGATCCGATTTGCGTGCGAAGGGCGCTGGTGAGATCGTTGGCGAGAATGCCCAGCCGCGAGATTAGGCTCTTTTCGGCGTCGGCGGCGTCGAACAGTTGGTCCACGGGATCGCGTTCTTCGATTGCCGGGACGAAGAGCATTTTTCTCTCACTCCCTCGCAGCACTTCCAACTTCAACACTTCGTCAAGCCGGTGAAGATACAGCGCGGAGGAAAGTTGGGGAAGCGTTTCGATCCGTCGTTCGTCGGCGGTAAGAACGATGTCTTGCACCTGAAGGCCGGCGGTGGCGGCGGGTCCATCGGGCTTCACGTCGGCAATAATAACTCCCCAACTCTGCGATAGATGAAGGCCTTCCGCCATGGTTGGAGTAACTTCCTGCGCAACCGCGCCAACTTCCACGCGATGCACATGGCCATATTTGCGCAGGCTCTTGTAGACGAAATCCACGATGCGCGCGGGGATGGCAAACCCAAGGCCCTCACTGCCGCCGCCCTCGGAAAGAATGAAGGTGTTGATCCCCAGCACCGATCCATTCATATCAACCAGCGGACCGCCACTATTGCCGGGATTGATGGGAGCGTCGGTTTGAATATAAGTCAGAGGCTTTTCCGGATCGGGTTGGCGAGACACGGCGCTGACCACGCCCATGGTGACGGAATTCTGCAGGCCTTCCGGGCTGCCGATGGCGAAAACAAGCTGGCCAACACGCGGACGCGGCGAGACCAGCAGAGGCAGCGTCGGCAGGTCGGTTTCATCGATCTTTAGTAGCGCGAGATCCGTATCTTTGTGAACGCCCACCAGACGCGCTGGAAGGATGTGGCGTTTTCCGAGCGGGACCGCGCGGCCCGTATCGCTGGGCAGTGGCAGGGCGACGCGGATGCGTTGCGCGCCTTCGACGACGTGAGCGTTGGTCATAATATAGCCAGCAGCATCGACGATGACGCCCGAGCCGACGGCGTGCTGGCGAACGATGAGCGCGGTCTGAGCGCGATTCTCCTCGTGGAGCGGACCGTAGCCATCCACCAGGATCTGCACCACGGCCGGCGATACTTTCGCGGCGAGGCCCTCGAGAGCGTTGTTGAGTTGGACGAGAGAAGCGTTCGCCGCGGCCGATTCGTCCGGATGCGGTTGGAACTTGTCTGGAATGGCCTTGCCTTGGGTCAGCGGAGTGGAGGGCGCTGGATTATTTGATTTTTGATCCGGCGACTGCTGGGATAACAAAAAAGTTGGCGAAGCGAGGATGAGAACGACTAATGGAAAAGTCAGGCGGCGCGGGCGCGGGGGAGTTGGGGCAGGCATCGGTCACGCTCTCCAAGGAAACAAGCTAAGAAGCTCTCATCAGACGGTACCATGGCGGATTCGGTTGCTCGTGGAATGGGGAACGCGATGGAAAGCTTCGGGGCGTCTAGGGGGAGCCCAATTTCTTTCATCTTTTGCAAGCGGTGGGCGTCTAGCTGCAGCAATTTTAGTGGCCGCCGGGGCTTCTGCGAAAGCGCAAGATCCGAGCATGATAGCAACGCAGCAAGCCGTGCAAGCTTCACAGCAGGCCATGCAGAATGCGCAGCAGGCCAATCAACAGGCAACATTGGCTGCGCAGCAACAACAGGTGATGCAGAATGCGCAATGTAATCGGTGCGGCGAAGCCGCGCCAAAGTTTTCCGTGAAATCAGGGACTTACTCTTCGATCTTGACGGTGACGATCAGCGATAAGCACCGACAAGCGGCGATTTATTACACGACCGACGGCTGGACGCCGACGACAGCGTCGAATCGATATGCCGCGCCGATCACTGTAGATTCCTCGGCCACCGTACGTGCGATTGCTATTTCGCCGTATGGCGGGCGAAGCCGTGTTACATCGGCTGTGTATACGTTGAATGGTGTGGCGCCTGCTGCGACCGGCGCCCAGAGTATTCGCGAAGCTCCGAAATCTGGTGGGGACGTTTCGTCAGAGGGCAAACTATTGCTGGTAAAGGGAACGGCGGTTCCTCTGACATTTACCGCCGACGTGAGTTCGAGGACGGCGATGGTTGGCGAGAAAATCCCGCTGGCTCTGGCAGAGGACTTGAAAGCCGGAGGCGAAGTGGTAGTAAGAAAAGGAACGCCCGCTACGGCACTGGTGACTGAGGTGGACACGCCACACGTTATGGGACTGCCTGGCGAGGTTTCCTTTCAAGTAGATTCTCTAAAAGTCGGCGACGTTGTCGCTAGGTTACGAGGCGGCGCTGCAAAAGAAGGACCTGACAAAGAAGCGAAAGCGGCGGCTCTGTTTCTAGTGCCGATCGTCCCTGGCGGATTGTTCGTACGAGGTAAGGATGCGACAATTCGGCAAGGGTCAATTTTTACGGCTTCGGTGGATGTGGACGCCTTGCTGCCAGCCTCGAACTAGGAGGCTCTTTTGGTATTCCCAAGACTACGCCCAGTTTTTAACGTATGGCTGATTCTTTCCATCTCCCAGGGGAACCTAGCTTCTACCCTTAACCAATTCGTCTTCAGGCTTTTATCGAACCCGCATCCGTGATATAACCTGCCGTGAGCCATAAAATTACTCCGATCCGCGTGGCGGGAGTGTAAGCTGATGGGAATGTCCTCGTTCGCAAAGACAAAAACCAAGAGAGATGCATCGATGGACGAAAGAGGAGGATCTGTGTCCGAAGAAGCACGGACCGGGAAACGGTTTCCGCTGGAATTGCCGATCAAGCTGCATAGCGAGAGCAAGGGCGGCGACGCTGCGGGAACGACGGGAAATTTGAGCGCGGCGGGAGTGTATATTCGCGCCGACGCGTCGCTGGATGTGGGATCGCCGGTGGAGTTTGAGATCACATTGCCGCCGGATGTGACCGGGGGGCGCGAGAATGTGGTGATCGCGTGCAAGGGACGCGTAGTGCGCACCGACCCGACGGGAACCAGCGAAGATGGCCGAGGTGTGGCCTGCGTGATCGATTCGTATGAGTTTGTGCGGAACGGCTAGTCAATCGACAATTGGAAATTGGCAGTCGACAATCCAGTTGAATGCAGACATCATTTATTAAGAAGTTTTTGGGAGCTCCAATAACATGCTCAAACTGATTCTGGCGGATAACCAGGCAATCTTCCGAGCCGGTATTGCCAAGGTGCTGGCGGTGGAAGACGAGATGCGCATTGTGGCGCAGGCTCAAACGCAAGAGCAGATGTTTATGGCTCTGGATAAATTTCGCGCCGCTGTGCTTGTAGTAGCGGCGGGATTTCATGCCGACTTTGCCGGCATCGTGGCTGCGGCCAACAAGGCAAAGACGCGCGTTGTGGTGCTGGCCGATACCGGCGAGAGTGCGCAGCGTCACATGGCGAATGGCGCGCATGGCGTCGTCTATCGGAATGTGACCAGCGCGGCTTTGGTGGACTGCGTCCGCAAGGTGGCGCGCGGAGAGACCTGGGTTCAGGACGTCGCGGTCCCGAGCGAGCTGACCGAAAACGACATGGTCGGGTTGCGGGTGCGCGACCGGTTAACCGCGAAAGAGTTGCGCATTGTGGCGCTGATCGTGCAAGGATACAAGAACAAAGAAATCGCCACGCAGCTGGGAACGACCGAACAGGTCATCAAGAATTATCTGCGCAATGTGTATGACAAGATAGGCGTGTCGGATCGGCTCGAGCTGGCTCTGTTCACCATCCATCACAGGATCTTGAATGAAGCGGCGGCAGCGACCACGGTGGGAGCGATGCCGCAGGCCCCGGCCGGCGTGATGCCGTAAATAATTTTCCGCGAGTGAAAATATGGCCGGAAGCAAACGCTTCCGGCCATATCGCTTCCTACTTCCTATAGTCTCGATTCGAACGCGCACTGCGCACTGGCCTGCATATTCCAGTTGATATTCGCCACGCCATTGTCGGCGGAACATCCCAGCAGAAAAGGCTGACGGCCCCGCATTAATGACATATCGCCGGCCGCCGCGCAGCCGGACTCGATCGGCCATCGAGCGGCGGCACTCCCCAAGTTATAGTTCCGCAACACAGCAACCTCCCATCACCCCTCGGATTCTAACGCTCTGTTCGCGGAAGACGTTGCTCTGGCCCCGCTCCCTGAGACTTCCTTCCTATTTCCTTCTTGGAGCCATCGATGCAAGAACTCAGGTTTGCTATGTACGTGTGTCTACTGGCTATCAGCTGTACCTTCATCTTGGGCCGGTCAGCCGCAGCCGCTATGGAAACAACTCTGCACGCCTTTACGGATGGCAGCGATGGAGGAAATCCGGATGCCGGACTAATCGCGGACTCGAAAGGCAATCTTTATAGCACCACGTTAGAGGGAGGCGGCTATGGTTACGGCACGGTTTACAAGCTGACTCGCCCCGCTTCCGGTTGGACGCAAACTGTGATCTACAACTTTCAGGGCGGGACCGGCGATGGAGCTTTTCCCTATTACGATCTGGCTTTCGACGCCGCGGGCAATCTCTACGGAACGACAGCGTCAGGCGGGATCGACTGGAACTCGCCGTCACGCGGGTGGGGGACGGTATTTGAGCTGTCGCCTTCCGGCGGCAAGTGGACAGAAAAGGTGATTCACTTCTTCGCGACTAACTATCGACCCTTGTCGGGATTGATCATCAATAAAGCAGGCGACATGTTCGGCGAAACTGGAGGGTCAGCAACGGGAGTTGGCGGATCGATCTTTGGAATGAAGAACGAATCCACGGGCTGGAAGTTTGAAACTCTTTTTAACTTCGATGGCACCGACGGTGGCGTCCCCCTGGCGGGACTTATTTTTGATAATGCCGGAAATCTCTACGGGATGACCGGCAGCGGAGGCGCTGTCTGTTGCGGAACGGTATTTGAACTGCAGCGCGGTGCAAACAATACCTGGACCAACAGCGTACTTTACTCTTTTGGCGGTCTCACCGATGGAGGGTTTCCGAACGCTCCGCTGGTTTCGAACGCATCCGGAAAACTCTACGGAACTACGATGGCTGGAGGCGACCTCTCTTGCGGAAGTGACAATGAGGGCTGTGGCGTCGTCTTCGAGTTGACTCTCTCCAGAGGTATCTGGACGGAAACAGTGCTGCACAGCTTCACCGATTCTCCCGATGGGAACAATCCGCAAGCAGGTATGACTTTCGACAAGGCAGGAAATCTTTTCGGAACAACTACGGTAGGAGGCACGGACGGCTACGGGACGGTTTTCGAGTTGATGCCGCAGTCCGGCGGAGAATGGAAAGAGACGATTCTATACTCATTCACGAATGGCAACGATGGGGCATATCCAGGGGATGCACTGCTGCTTGGTTTAGGAAACGTTTACAGCACAGCGAGCGGCGGTGGGGAATTCGGCTGGGGAACGGTTTTTGAGTTGCCGGGGGCAGGAAAGTAATTTTCTCGAATACAAGAATGTTTTCGACCTGAGTGCTTCTGGGATTCAGGATAAGGACCGTCCTCGGGCGGCCTTTTTTTGTATTGTACGTGGCGCATCGTTCGCGGAAGTAGGGCATCTATTGCTCATGGAATTTCGCACGTTAGGACACTCTGGATTGAAGGTACCGGTGTTGAGCTACGGCACGGGAACGTTTGGCGGCGGAAATGAATTTTTCAAAGCATGGGGCGCGAGCGATGTTGCCGAGGCCACGAAGCTCGTGGATATTTGCCTGGAAGCGGGAGTCAATCTGTTCGATACGGCGGACGTTTATTCGGACGGCCTGTCGGAAACCATACTCGGCAAGGCGATTGCCAAACGCCGCGATGAATGTTTGATCTCGACCAAGACGACGTTCCGCCTGGGCAAAGGGCCGAACGATGTGGGGTCGTCGAGATATCACTTGATTCGAGCCTGCGAGGCCAGCTTGAAAAGGCTGGGCACGGATTATATCGATATCTATCATCTGCACGGATTCGACGCGCTCACTCCGGCGGATGAGGTTTTGAGCACGCTCAACCACTTGGTGGAGAGCGGCAAGGTTCGCTACATCGCGTGCTCGAATTTTTCCGGTTGGCATTTGATGAAATCGCTGAGCGTTTCGGACAGATATGGATGGACCCGGTATGTCGGACATCAGGTGTATTACTCGTTGGTAGGACGAGAGTACGAGTGGGAGTTGATGCCGCTCGCGCAAGATCAGGGTGTGGGAGCGCTGGTGTGGAGTCCGCTGGGTTGGGGACGGCTTACCGGCAAGATTCGGCGCGGGCAGGCGCTGCCGAAAGAAAGCCGTTTGCATACGACGGCGGGACAAGGGCCGCAGATTGAGGATGAATATCTTTATAAAGTCGTCGACGCGCTCGACGAAGTTGCGAAGGAAACCGGAAAGACGGTACCGCAAGTGGCGCTGAACTGGTTGTTGCAGCGGCCAACTGTTTCAACGGTGATCATGGGTGCGCGCAACGAAGAACAGCTGCGGCAGAATCTGGCGGCGGCGGGATGGAATCTTTCCGCCGAGCAAGTCGCCAAGCTGGACAAGGCAAGCGAGGTGCCCGCCGTTTATCCTTATTGGCATCAACGCCAGTTTGCCGAGCGAAATCCACTGCCGGTTCCGCTAGCCGAGAGAACCGGCGGCTAGATTAGTCTTATCAGTGGCGGGCTCCATGCGGTTCATTTTGACTTAGGCTAGGCGGGATAGGTTATTTCCGTGCTACTTTCTCACAGAACCGTTGGGACGAACGCATGGGCCAGCCACCGAACGCCACCTCGACTGTCCGAACTATTAGCGCATTCCAGTTAAAGGTCAGCGCCCGCGGCGCACTGATTCGCGCCTTCTTTGGTTCTACTTTGATGTATTGGGCCGTCGTGCTCTCCGGAGAGCCGACCCGGCTGCGATTCTCGATCGTCACAGCGCCGGCTGTCGGATTGATTGCCTGGGCGATCGTTCGTGTTCGAGCGACGCGTAATCTCCCCACTTCTATCGCCGAGTTGGACCATTGGAGGGCCATCCGTAAGTTTTACTGGCTTGACGTCGGGCTGGAATGGGGACTGATTGGCGTCGCAGTGTTCGCACTAGCGCAAGTCGACCGCTTTGACCTGACACCACAGGCCCTTGGCGTGATCGTTGGCCTTCACTATATCCCGCTGGGAACGATCTTTCGCGCGCAGCAATACTACTGGACGGGCGGCGTCATGGTGGCCGCAGCGACTAGTTCGCTTCTGATCAACCGCGGCCACGTTCGGGATATCGTCGGATGCGCGGCCGTTGGCTTAACACTCTGGGTAACGTGCGTTGCTATCCTCTGCTGGACCTCTTCGGCGGTTGGGGGTGATGCCAAATCGAACGTACGATGAACTCGCTGGCGATATTGTCGAGGATTCGACAGTATCACCTGCCGTGTTTCAGCAGTTTATGACACAGGGGAGCCGGACCATACCGAGAAAGTTTTCGACGTGGTAGTCGTAACGGGTGACGAGCCTGATCTGGCGGCGGAGGGGTGGAATCTTTCCACCGAGTAAGACGCCCAGCTGGACAAGGCAAGCGAGGTGCCGGCCCTTTACCCTTATTGGCATCAACGCCAGTTTACCGAGCGCAATCCGTTGCCGATTCCAGAGAGCCGGCAGGAGTAGTCTCCAGCTTTACTACTGTTCAGCGCGAAGCGTGACTTTTGGTTTTTGAATGCCGCGCAGTGGAGCCTTTTTGGGTTTGCTTTTCGTTCGACGGCTTTTGATCGAATTTATTGCGCTCTAGTTCAAGGCCCTTGCGAATGATTTGAGTATTCAGTTCATGCCAGGCCTTCAAATCCTCCAGGGAGGCGGGGCGGGAACTCGTAGGCCTCTGGAATGACTGGGCGTTGGCGCGACGAAAAGCCTGCTCAATCAGCGGGTATTCGTTGGCGAGGATTCCGTTCAGCGTGGCGTCACCCCAGCGGGTCACATCCAGGCTGCCATCTTCGGTGGGCGAAAACTGAACAGCTAAGTCATCCAGCGGCCGCACTGACACGATGGAGGAATTCGAATCTGAGTTAAGCCGCAGAGCGGCCTGCCGAGCACCGTGCTCGTCAGCCGCCAGGGCCAGGACACAGTCTCCACTGGAGAGGCGCAGAATATAAAGCATGGGATCCCGCTTTCCGGCAATTCATTGGAACGGAATGCCTTCCCAAGGTTCGGCCCAAAATCATTTTCGGCCCAAGATCATTTCGACCCAAATCATGATGATACAAATAACGTTGCGGGGGATAGACAACAACATTACCACGGCAAATTAGTTGCCAATAGTGGAAAGATGGATTACCCGGGAAGCGGTCGGAATTAAGAAAAAAGGAAAGCTGCGGGGAAAAACGAATCGACCGGGATCGCAGACTTTTGCAGCTTACCGAACCGGCCGGAAAACACTCTGTAAGCCCATGAGCGCAGGAAAATGGCGCGCGTGTTGATTACCGGTTCCTCTGACGGCTTTAGCCTTCGGCTATTTGCTAACCGATCTTCTCTGCCACGGATTTTGCCTGAGTGAACAGATAGAGATAATCCGGACCGCCGGATTTCGAATCCGTTCCTGACATGTTGAAGCCGCCGAAGGGATGCGCTCCCACCATGGCTCCGGTGCATTTGCGGTTGATGTAGAGATTGCCCACATGAAAATCGCGCGTGGCGCGATCGATCTTGTCGCGCGACTTGGTGTAGATTGCCCCTGTCAGACCGAATTCCGTGTCATTGGCGATTTCGAGAGCATGGTCTAAGCCGCGGGATTTGATCACCGCCAGCACCGGCCCGAAGATTTCTTCCTGCTCCAGTTTTGATTTGGCGGGAATGTCGGCGAACACCGTGGGACGGATGTAGTAGCCTTCTCCGGCTTCGGCGGCGCGCTCGCCGCCGGTAAGCAGGCGTCCATCTTTCTTGCCCTGCTCGATATAACCGAGAATCGTCTTCATCGAACCTTCGTTGATTACGGCGCCCATTCCGGCATTTTCGGCGGGATCGCCGATGGTGATTTTTTCCACCCGCGCTTTTAACTGCTCCAGAAACTTGTCATACACGCGCTCATCCACAATCGCGCGCGAGCAGGCCGAGCACTTCTGTCCCTGGAAGCCGAATGCGGCTTGCGCGACCCCTTCGACGGCCGAATCGATATCGGCATCGGCATCGACGATGATGGCGTCCTTGCCGCCCATTTCAAGGATGGTGCGCTTGATCCAGATTTGGCCGGGAGCTTGCGTAGCCGCAGTTTTGTTGATGTGCAATCCGACTTCGCGCGATCCAGTGAAGGCGATGTAGCGAGTCTTCGGATGAGCAACGATGGCGTCGCCAAAACTGGCGCCGGATCCCGGGCAAAAATTGACCACCCCCTCGGGCATGCCGACTTCTTCCAGCAGTTCGACAAATTTGGCGGCGATGGTTGGCGAATCGCTCGATGGCTTCAGGATCACAGTGTTGCCGCTGACGATCGATGCCACGGTCATGCCGGCCATAATGGCGCAAGGAAAGTTCCACGGCGGAATGACTGCGCCCACGCCGAGTGGAATGTAGGTCAGCGAACCGTGTTCGCCGGGCAACTGCACGGATGGTTCGGTCTTGGCAAAGCGCAGAGCTTCGCGGGCATAAAACTCGAGAAAGTCAATGGTCTCGGAGATGTCGGCGTCGGCCTCGCCCCAGTTCTTGCTGACTTCAAAGACCAGCCACGCCATGTAATCCATTTTGCGTTCGCGCATGCGGTCGGCCGCGCGGAACAGCAAGCTGGCGCGCTCTTCCACCGAAGTGTATTTCCAGGACCCGAATGCTTTCAGGGCGGCATGGATGGCTGGCTCAACGTGCTCTTTACCCGCCTTCTGATGCAGCCCGACGATCTGCGATGGGCGGGAAGGGTTCAGCGACTTGATCTTGTCGGTGGTCTTGATCCGCTGGCCGCCGATGATCAGATCGTACTCGCGGCCCAGTTGCCCGCGCACGCGTTCGATCGCGGCGCGCATCTTGCGGGCGTTCTCTTCCTGACGGAAATCGTAGAACGGCTCATTGATGAACGGGCCGGAATGAGATTGGGATGATTGCGTACGCGGTCGCACGGGGGCTTCGATCGTTGCCATGGGGGGATTCCTTTCGAAGATGACGATGACCATTAGAGCTTGAGTAGATATTTTACACCGATGCCGGTGGAGGAAGTCGGCAAGCCGCGAAGCGGCGGAAGAATGCAGCCCACGGCGTAAGCCGTGGGTGGTAAGAGAGCTAAGATCAACCAGTCCCGGAGGGGCGAAAGAAGCTAGTTCCAGATATATCGCTCATCGTACGCAATCTTGTTCTTCCTGAGGAAACAGACGTACTCTTCCTGAAGGGTCAGCTTCTTGTGGTGTTGCTCCTGCGTCTCGATGTACCGGGACGGAGCGCCGGTTCGGAGGAAAATTCGCTGCGTCCTTCCATTGTGGGACCATCGGTTCTCGCCCACTCGGCGGCGACCGCAACGCACGGTGATAAACTCAGGCTTTTCCGCGAGGTACGATCTTTTATGGAAGTCCGAAAAGTCGGAGTGATCGGCGCAGGCACCATGGGCAACGGCATCGCCCACGTCTTCGCGCGCGGCGGCTATTCCGTAGTTCTGTGCGATGTGGAGCAGCGGTTTCTGGAGCGCGGGCTGGCGACTATTACGAAGAATCTGGATCGCGAGGTCGCCAAGAACAAAATCTCGGCTGACGACAAAGCGTCCGCGCTGAAGAAGATTGAGGCTGTGACTGACCGCACTCGGCTTGCCGACTGCGATTTTATTGTCGAAGCGGCCACCGAGAAGTTCGAGATCAAGACGGAGATTTTTCGCGATCTCGACCGCATGGCGCGGCCCGAGGTCATTCTGGCGTCGAACACTTCTTCGATTTCGATTACCAAGCTGGGCGCGCTGACCAAGCGGCCGGAAAAAGTGATTGGCATGCACTTCTTCAATCCCGTGCCGGTAATGAAACTGGTGGAGGTGATTCGCGGGCTGGCTACATCGCAGGAGACTTACTCTGAAACTCGTAACCTGGCAATCAAGCTGGAGAAGACGCCGGTCGAGGTGAACGACGCGCCGGGATTCGTTTCCAATCGCGTTCTGATGCCGCTGCTGAACGAGGCCATGTATGCGGTGATGGAAGGAGTGGCCACGCCGGAGGCAGTGGATGAAGTGTTCAAGCTGGGCATGGCGCATCCCATGGGGCCGCTGACGCTGGCGGATTTCATTGGCCTCGATGTTTGTCTCGACATCATGCGTGTAATGCTGGATGGCCTGGGCGATCCGAAATACAGGCCCTGTCCGCTGCTGATCAAGATGGTGGATGCGGGATGGTTGGGAAGGAAGAGTGGGAGGGGTTTTTATAAATATTGATGATTGTCGATTGCTGATTGATGATTGAAAACCGACAGTGTTTTGGATTTTCAATTCAGTAATCAAAAATCGACAATCCGCAATCAACAATCAACAATCATCGCCCACAATGACTCTCCCCCCAGTCTCGCCACCGCGTCGCACCGACCTGGGTTTCTACTTCGTAGCTGCCCTCGCGGGCATCGCGACCGGAGCGGCGGACGTGGCTATCGATGATCTGCTTTTCACCGCATTGCTGGTGCTTGGAGCCTGCATGCTGTTCGGATTGCTGCGGCCATGGTGGCCTTGGCGCTGGGTGGTCGTGGTGGTTGCGTTTATCCCTCTGGCGGAGTTGTTTGCCTTTACCGTGCTGAGGATAAAACCGACGCGAGGCCAGGTGTACGGAGCCTTTCTGACGGCACTCCCTGGTATCGCGGGAGCCTATGGCGGGGCGGTGATGCGGCGAGTGATCGATAATTTGCGCGAAGGGAAGTGAGACGGGCAGCGCGTCGCATAAAGTATTGGGTAGACGCTCATACAAGAACGTTAGATCTAAGGAAGCTCTGATTAAGTGAGTCTTGAAAGGGCACGGCTTTTCAGCCGCGCCGTCAAACCCGCTAAAAACACGCGGCTTTAGCCGCTGGGGCCACGCACTTCAGAGCATCCCGTCTCGCCCGCGAAGACTTAATCAGAGTTTCCCCAAGCTAAATCGTGACCATTCTCCGCTGTAGTCCCACCAAGAGACTTCCGAACGTACGGGATAGTCGAAAAGTTACTCCCAAATCCACAGGCCGGACGCGTATGCTCCCTGCATGTGTGTAACCGTGTCGATGCTGGCCAGCGGGAGCAAGGGAAATTGTGCCTTTGTGGCCAGTTCACGCACGAAGATTCTGGTTGACGCCGGAATTTCGTGCCGTGAAACTTTCAAGCGGCTGAAATCCCTCGGCGAGGATCCGCAGACGCTTTCGGCGATTCTGATCACGCACGAACATTCCGACCATATTTACGGGCTGGCGATGCTGGCGAAAAAACTTCGCATCCCGATTTTCATGACCGGGGCCACGCATGCCGCCTGGGCGCGCGCCCTGCGGAATGAAAATGGCGAACTGCCTCGACTCGACAAGCTCGAGCGTTTCGAATCGGGACATCGTTTCCAGATTGGGGATATTGAAGTGAAGCCCTTTACCATCCCCCACGACGCCGCCGATCCTGTCGGTTTTACCTTCCGTGTGGAAGGCGCCAAGGTGAGCGTCGCCACCGACCTCGGCTATCTTCCCGCCAATGTTCGCGACCACTTGCGCGGCTCAGACGTTCTGATCATGGAGTCCAATCACGATCTCGAAATGCTTCGTGGCGGGCCTTACCCATGGAACGTGAAGCAGAGGGTAGCCAGCAATGTGGGGCATTTATCGAATGCCAAGCTCGCGGATTTCTTTACCGGAGACTATGATAATAATGCAGCGTTTGTAGTGCTGGCGCATCTGAGTGAGCAGAACAATCACCCCGAAATTGCGCGAAAAGAAGCCGAAAGAGCGTTGGCGCTACGGGGCGGACTGTTCCACAACCGGGTGCGGGTGGCGATCCAGTCTGAGGTTTTGGAGCCAATCCAGCTCTAGTAACGAGTTTCTCTTTTAATGAGTTTCTCTGTTTTAGGCCCTTAGTTTCAGCCTCTGCTTTGAGGCTTTTTCGTTCTGAGATTGTTCCAGGCTTTATCTGTGCAACCTTTGTTTGTGCAAGCTATGAGTCAGCAGTGCATCGATCCAATGGTGGGCAAGATCCTGGCAGGCTGGCGCTACGATATTAGCGAGCTTGCGCCGGAAATGCGCGGCGATTACGAAAGCCATTTCGTGACCTGCGAGCACTGCCGTGGCCGGCAGCGGCTGAATCGCATCATTGACGTTGGCTTGATCGCTCTGGCCTCGGTTTCGGGCGGGATGTTTCTGCTGGCCTTTGGCGTGATCCGCCACTTCGGGCTCCGGCACGCCTTCTGGTTGGAGATTGCCGCGTTGACGGGTTTCGCTCTGTCTGCGCTCATCTGGCTGGTCGTCGCCGTCGCCACCCCCGCCCCGGTGACCGTGTTGGACGTGGCGAAAGAAGGAGCGCGACGCGTGCATGACCGTCTGCCGCCCGAGATTCGCGAGCGCCTTCCAGAAGAGTTGCGCGTGAAGATTACGGGGATTTAATTGTGTTCCGGATCACTAACTGTCAGGGTCAGTAATTATTAGGAGCGGTACTTATTAAGATCAGTAACTATTTTCGAGTGCTGGCAGTCGCCGTCCTGGGCGCGATGCTTGCCTCCAGTGCGGGTGCGGCATGCCTCTTGCCTGCGGCAGCGCATTCGGGCATGGCTGGATGTCATCCGGTTCACGGTCCATCGAGTCCCCAACCCGCCAGTTCCAGTTGTTGTGCACGACGCACGCCGCTGGCGTTTCTCACAAATATCTCCTTGGTTCCTTCCGCTGCATCCGGCCTCGTGAATGACGCCGCCCCGCAGCATGTCCTCTGCGCCGGAGCGTATCGCGATTCATTTTCCGCCGCTATACCGCCTTCGAGCGGCCCACCTCGCATCTTCAATCTCAGAATCTAACCGATTCTTCCTGTCGGTACGTGCCAGTATGCAGCGGGTTGTATGTCCGCGCGGCATTTCATTTTGCCAATGGGAGGTGTTTGTGGCCAATGCTCTTTCTTATCGCCGTATTCTCGTTTCGCTCTTCCTTTTTGTAATTCCTATGATTCCGTCACTTGTGGCTGTTGCATGGACGCAAGCCGGTTCGATGGAGGGAATGAACATGCAGATGCCCGTGCAGGATAGGCATCAAGTGGAATTGGCGCAATCCGAATCGGCGCAAGCTGGATTGTCTCAAGCTCGACAGTCGGCGGAACTCTTTTCCGAGCACATGGGGTCGGGAACCGCCTGGGAGCCGGCAACGGTGCCGGCGCATGACTGGATGCTGATGCGCGGCGGCTGGGAGATGATGGCGCATGGCGTTATCTTCATCGACTACAACCAGCAGGGCGGCCCGCGCGGCGAAGGTAAAGCAGAGTCGGTGAATTGGGGCAAGCTGATGGAGCAGCACAAGTTCTGGGGCGGGACGATCTTGTTGCGTCAGATGTTCTCGGCGGAGTCGCTGACCTCACCGCATCCCGGATTTCCGGAGTTGTTTCAGACTGGCGAGACGTATCACGGCGAGCCATTGGTCGATCATCAGCATCCGCATAATGTGTTTGCGGAGCTGGCTGCGCTTTACACGCTGCCGCTTTCGGAAAAGATCACGTGGGAATTGTATGGTGGGCCGTCCGGTGAGCCGGCGCTGGGACCGGTGACCTACATGCATCGCGCTTCCGCGGCGGAGTTGCCGCTCGCGCCGCTCGGGCATCATTTGGAAGACTCGACGCATACCAGCTTTGGGGTGGTGACCACGGGAATTGAATTCGAGCGGGTGAAGATCGAGGGCTCGGCCTTCAACGGCCACGAGCCCAACGAAGAGCGTTGGAGCATTCAACCAGCGGCTCTCGATTCGTGGTCGGGACGCGTGAGCATTGCACCGGCGCCAGGCTGGACCGGGCAATACAGCATTGGCCACCTCGACCACCCTGAAGCGCTCGAACCCTGGAACCAGTGGCGGGAAACCGCGTCCGTTGAATATGACTGTCCGCTAGAGTGGGGGAACTGGGCATCGTCGCTGGTTTGGGGACGCGTGCACGAGATTGGGCCGGGAACCAATCTGAATGGCTACCTGTTTGAATCCACGTTGAATTTCCTGCGACGGGATTACGCTTTCACGCGCATGGAGCTGGTCGACAAGAACGAACTATTTCCGCAAGCGCTTACCCATCCGGCCTATCGCATCGGTGCATACACATTTGGCGGAACGCGGGATCTGGTGCACGATCGAGCCTGGCAATTCGGTCTGGGCGCGGACGTGACAATCTACTCGAAACCTGCCGTGCTGGATGCGGCGTATGGAAATTATCCAGTGTCATTCCAGGTTTTTTTGCGGATGAGGCCGGGACTGGCGCGCTAAACGGATTGCTGCCGTCGTACGCTGTCATGTTACGGCTGCTCTTCGTAACTGATCGTGTCCATGACCCAGCGTGGAGAAATCATTCTTACAAGTAATTTGCATTGCCACGTTGCCGGCGAGACGATTTTTGGCCCACGTCTCGTTCAATGCAGCAGCTTTGTCGTTCGATACTTCTCCGTTAAGCCTATGACAATTTGTGATAGGTGCGATTCCGTGAGTGATTCTGCCGGGAGTGTTTTAGCGCGGAACAATAAATGTATCCGATGTTGAAAAATCGCGCGCTGGATCGCGACAATCGACCCTTGCGATGGCACGCACCGCGCTTACCGCAACAATGCAGCTGCTGATAGTCCGTTGCAAAACTTTCACACATTATTTTACAAACTTCAGAACTTCGATTTCGATTGAGGGTTTGATCCAAACGAAGCCAAACGGCTTCCCGGTTGAGATCTCAGCAGTGAAACGTGAACTGTTCTAAATTTCGCACTCTGCGAGCCTACGCACTCTGCGAGTAAGAGCCGTTCATCCCCCATATCAGCTTCGAACCTTCGAAAATTCAAGGAGACTCTATGAAACTGCGCACACGTGTCTTTACGCAACTTGCAGCTCTGGGTTTAGTTCTGGCGGCTTATGGGTTCGCCTCCGACAACGCTTACCTCTATGTCGGAAACGGGATTCCAGGCCACGATATCGCTAATAGCGTCAGCCCTGGTTATCCCGTTGACATTTTGATCAGCGGCGTCTGCGTGAGGAAGGGCCTGGCCTTCGGCACCATCAGTGACCCTTTCGCCTTTTCCCCCGGAACCTATGACGTGCAGGTCAGCGAGGCCAATACGCTGACACCCTGCAGTAACGCAACCATTGCCGGCCTGGATGTGGCGCTGGGCGGGGGAAGGAGCGTTTCGGTTGTGGCCGCAATCGATGGCGGTGCGCCTTCTCTGTTGCGGTTCAGCGACGATCTGTCATCGGTGACCGCTGGCAATGCGCGCTTTGTCTTTGGGCAAGCGTCGGAGACCGGTACGCTCGAAGCGACGCTGACCCAGTTGAACGTCTCCGACCCTAAGACCTACTCGGTAACCGCAAGCGCCGGGACGCAGCAGTCGATCAAAGTATTGGCCGGCACGTATCTTGTGCAAGTCTTTACCTCGGGGGGCAAAACCGTCTTGACCTCGGAGACGATCGTTTTGCCCGACCAGGCTGCTATCTTCACCTACGCAACCGGCCAGTCGGCCAACAACTCCATCAGCCTCATCAATAAAACTGTGGCCGGATTGTTCTAGGCTCGGAGGCACTCGGAGGCAATGGATAGGAATAGATAGGGCCGCGAATTCGTGCGGCCCTTTTTTGGTCCTGAGTTTGGCGATCGCCATTGGCAGCGACGGCTATCAACTTTGCGTAGTAGGGATCTGCCCTTACAAGGAAGTCATTAAATTGTTCCAAGCGCTTCTACGCCTTGATGTGGCAGCTCGCCATGCCGCGCTTCTCTAGATATTGCTGGTGGTAATCCTCGGCAGGATAAAAAGTTTCCGCCGGGACGATTTGCGTGACGATCGGCTTTGAATAGCGCTGAGCTTTCTCGAGAGATTCTTTCGACGCTTGCGCCGCAGTCTGCTGCTCATGGCTATGGAAGAAGATGGCGGATCGATACTGCGTGCCCCAGTCCGGGCCCTGACGGTTGAGTTGCGTCGGGTCGTGGTTCTCCCAAAAGACTTTCAGCAAGTCTTCGTAGCGAACCTGGGCGGAATCGAAATCCACTTCCACGGCTTCGGCGTGGCCGCTGCGGTCGGTGCATACTTCTTTGTAGGTTGGATTTTCCGTTTTTCCGCCAATGTACCCCACTCGAGTGGCGAGAACGCCCGGCATCTGCCGGAAGGTGGCTTCGACTCCCCAAAAACATCCCGCTGCAAAGGTGGCTTTTTGCATCTTAAAGAATTGCTCCAATTGGGGGACTGAATCCCCGGATTTTATATCGCCGGCTCGAATCCCTTCGGCTCGAACCTTTACGGCTCGAACCCTATTAGATGACGAAGCCAGCAGAAAGTCACGCCGTAAGGCAGTGAACTTCTGGCCTTTCCGGGGAATTGACCGGCGGAAGCATTCAGGATAGAGTTCGGGCAAGGTCTTGTCCGGTTTTTCCCAGGAGAAATTTGTGGTTTCCCAGCCCAGCCGCGCCACCGCCGTGAAAAACCTCGCGTGCATCTTCGGGCTGTTCTTGACGCTGGCGCTCGCGCAGGCAGCTCTGGCCGCGCCCAATTTCAGTCCGCAACGGCGGGTCGGCTATACCACGGGCGATCAATGGGAACCGGCTCTCGCGGCGGATGGTCACGGCCACATTTACATCCTGTTTCCCCAATATGGGCCGGTAAGCGATTGTCCGGCATGCACTTCGCCGACGATGTCTTTAATGGTAAGCGGCGATAATGGCGCCAGCTGGGACGCTCCGCATTTTCTGTCGGCCTCTTCGACCGGGCAGTTCGATCCGCAGATCGTGGTCGATCCCGTAGACCGCCAAACCCTCTATGCTTCGTGGTTGCAAAATAACAAGCGCGATGTGATCGTGGCGCGGTCGCAGGATTTTGGACGATCCTGGTACTTCTCCGTGGCGGAACATTCACCCGAAGATACCGACAAGCCCGTGCTTACGGTCCGTGGCGGCGACGTATATGTCGGATTCAACCACGATGAGAATTTCCTGGTCGCCGCGTCCCACGATTATGCGCAAACGTTCTCGGTTGCGCCGGTGAACCCTGGAGCGGAGCCGGGGTGGTCCCTGGCTGGCGGCGCTACCATCGACCCCACGGGCGAAGTTTATTTTTCCTGGACGGCTTACGCGCGGCGGGAAGCGGGCAATCCTTCCGGCGGCAATCATCCCATCGGACTTTACGTGAGCCGCTCGACCGATGCTGGCCGAAACTGGAGCACCGTGCTGCTTGACGTTTCGACCGCCGCCCCCGAATGCACGGCTCAACGTTGCGAAGCTGGATATCTCGGACCCCAGATTGCGCTCACCTCGGATGCGGCTGGAACGGTCTACGCGCTCTGGAATGGCGGCACTCAGAATAACGCTCCGCAGCGCATTTACTTTTCGTCTTCCACCACGAGTGGTGCGAGTTGGTCTCCCAAGCTGGACGTTTCCACGGCCAGAGCTTCGGTGGAACATTGTTTTCCCGCCATTACCGCCGGCGTGGGCGGAGATGTCCGCATCGCATGGATGGACACTCGCAACCAGTCCGATCCAGCTCAACCGTTGTGGAATGTCTTTGAACGCACTTCGAGTAACGGCGGAGCCACCTGGTCGGCGGAAGCTCAGCTCTCCGGACCCGCGCGCGGCTACGATTACATTCTTCCGGAGGGTTTCCGTTTTCCCTTTGGCGATTACTTCTCAATGGCCATCGATAACCTGGGCGCGACGCACGTGGTGTGGGGGGAAGGTCGCAACTACAAGTCTCCGGGATCGATTTGGTACGCTCACGGGCGTTAGCTTTGTGGAACTGTGCTTCGACCTATCTCAGCTCTCCGGCTGATACTCCCGCGCTAGGTACAGTTGGCGCAGTTCGCGTGGAAGGCCCTTAAGGCTTTGCGGGCAGCGGCTGCCAGAGCTCGATCTTATTGCCATCCGAGTCATAGATCCAGGCAAAGCGACCGTAGGATTCATCCATTCGTTTGGCGTCAATCTTTACCCCCTCTTGTTTTAAGCGGTCGAGCAAAGCATCCATATCGTCCACGATGTAGTTGATCATGAACGGTTGGCCGGGAGCGAAATAGTCAGTGGAGGCGGAAAAAACAGTCCAAACGGTAAGGTGTTCCTTTTGCGGGTCGTCGTGTTCGCGCCACGGAAGCATCGCGCCGTGGCCGCTGTCAGCGAGTCCCAGATGCTTCGAATACCATTCGCGCATCTGATCGCGATTCGCGGACTTGAAGAAGACACCGCCGATTCCAAGAATGCGCCCGCGCTGCTCCGTTTTGACGGGCGCTTTCGACTCTTCAGGTTGCGGAGATTTCACTTCCTGTCCTCCTATTGAGCGGGCCGCTGAGCAATAGCGAGCCAAGCCCAATTGTGCTCCACGGTATCCCTTGCATCGGCGGATTATACCTAAGTTGCGATTCGCACGGAGAAATCGGTTCGCTCGGGGGCTGGCCCAAATCTGGTATTGACCTCCCTCGACCAAACTCCGAAAAGGCTGCCCCACCCTCTGCGATTTTCAGAGGGTGGGACCTGTGACGCCTGCAGAAGGCTTTTTCACCACTAGCCTTGCACTGCATGCCAGGGTCTCAGTAACTAGTTTGTGCCGCACCCCAAGGAGAAGCGCAGAGCGGCACACACCTCATTCATTCGTGCGGAACTAAGCTTGGCCACCCGTTTCCCCATACGCTGTTGCGACACCGTCACTGCATTGTGCAGGTTCACCGCGCACGGAGACTTCATGCCGTCCTCCTCATCCAGAACCACTTCCGATGGCACGCCGCGAATTGTGGATGTGACCGGCGCAACCGTGACCGTGGATAAATACGCGATGGCACTATCGCGGGTAAGCACGAGGACTGGACGTTTCCTGTCGGGCGCGGCAAACTGGTAGAGACGAACTTCACCTCGCGCGATCTCGCCTCGCGCTATTCTTCCGGCCACGCGGCCTCCGCTTCCCAGCCCCTCACTTCCGCCTCGGCCTGCGGCTGTCGCGAGTAGCCCTGGCGGTCGCGCTCTTCACTGGCTCGCAGTTCCAGTTTACGCAGATGTTCCCGCAGCGCGTCCCGCACCAATGCGGACCGGTTGCGGTTCGTACGCTTCGCGGCCTGATCCGCGGCGTGTAACAGCTTTTTATCGAGCACGATCTGTACAATTTCCATGTGGAGTCTATTCCACAGTATACTCCACATCAAAAAACTTCCACCATCCAGCCTTTAACACGACCTCAGATGCTACGGAGAAACTCTATCCAGGGTGAGTTTTGAAATCCATGCAGGGGCAGCTTTGAAAGGGCGCGGCTTTCAGCCGCGCCGTAAATGTCATAAAATCACGCCGGCTTTAGCTGCTGAGGGACCGTTTTTCTCTGTGACATCCGACCTTGCCGTCCACAGCCCAGGCACTCCATCATCGTCCCAGCACAAGCATCACAGGTCGAGCAGCCCAAATCCACACAGGGCGATTTCCCAAAACGGCAAGTGCGTGATTCCAAAGAACTAAACACTTAACTCCTTTAGAAAATGGTGTTTGCAAACAAAAAATCGCAAACTCCGTGATTCTAAGGATTTTGCAAAATCGCAAAAAAATTCGTATCCATCCCGGTTATTCCACGATCATTCCGCCAACAAGCTCGCGCAGCCGGGCGACGTAATGATCCTCGCACCAACGGGTTAACTCATCCACAATCTTTTCCGTGGCGCAGGGATCCCAATAACTGGCGGTGCCGATCTGCACGGCGGTGGCTCCAGCGAGCATGAACTCGGCGACATCGGCTGCGGTTGAAATGCCTCCCATGCCGATGACAGGAATCTTCACCGCATGGGCCGCGTCATAGACCATGCGCACTGCAATGGGCTTGATCGCCGGCCCCGAAAGTCCCGCAGTCACATTCGCGATGCGAGTCTTGCGCGTTTCCGGATCGATGGCCATCGCCATAAACGTGTTGACCAGCGAAAGCGCATCGGCGCCCGCCTCCTCCGCGATGTGAGCCATCTGCGCAATGCTGGTCACGTTCGGAGAGAGCTTCACAATCAGCGGCCGCCGCGCCATGCGTTTCACCATGGAAACCACTTCGTCCAGAGACCGCGGATCGCAGCCGAATTGCAATCCGCCATGAGCCGTATTGGGGCACGAAACATTTAATTCATAGGCGGCGATGCCCTCACCATCGTTCAGAATTTCGATGGTGCGTTCGTAATCCTCGCGCGTATATCCGAACACATTGGCAAAGACCACGACATTCTTGAGTTCCCGCAGCCGGGGCAACTTTTCTTCCAGGAACGCGGAGGCCCCGATATTCTGCAGGCCAATCGCATTCAGCATTCCCGCCGAAGTCTCCCATAGACGGGGCGGCGGATTGCCCGTCATCGGCTCACGGGATAATCCCTTTACCACGAAGCCGCCGAGCTTATCGAGATGAACTACGTCCTCAAACTCCACGCCGTAGCCGAAGGTCCCGCTGGCGGCGATGATCGGATTTTTCAACTCGATCCCAGCGAAGCTGACGCTCAAATCCAGCCCGGCCTTGCCGTCATTTTCGGGAGACGGGCTCACTGGCGGTTTCTCACGATCGGATTCGTTGATTCTGCCGCAGCGGGTTCTGCCATCTCATGAGCTGCATTGTCATGAGGATGTGCGGGAACCAGCGCTTCGGTCAGAACGCGTCCAACCGCAGCCGTCGGCGCATTGATGCCCAGCAGCGAGGCCAACGTCACTGCCAGATCGACCGGTTCCGCGCGCGTGCGGTAAGCTCCGGGACGAAATGCCAGCCCATAGAAAGCCAACGGCACGTGCGTATCGTAGGTGTAGGGTGACGCGTGGTCCGTTCCCTTGGCCCCGCCGACGGTGTAAGGCTCCGGCACACCCAGAACGTACCATCCAGCTTCCGGCGAATAGCTATTCAGAAACTTCTTGCCCAAAGCTGTGCTTGGAACCGCGCCTTCCGCGAGTTGCGACTTGGTGAAGTAGTCTCGCAGCCCCACCTGCTTCATCGCCTCGCCTACTGCAATCTCCGCCTCCCGTTCTTTGACATGAGCTGAACCAAAAGCATCCTGATCCACCCACGCGATCGGAAAGTCGAATTGAACGTAATTAGCGGCATGTCCCGGAGAAAATTTGGCTGCGAGGGCGGCATTGATTTGAGCTTCGAATTTAGCGGCTCCCAGATTCGCGGCGGGAATTCGCAACTTCTTCGCCGCATCGGGAAGTGCGGAAATTCCGTGGTCGGCGGAGAGCGCGATCCATACATTCGCCAAGCCAAGCTGATGGCCCAGAAAGCTGAAAAAATCGGCCAGTTCGTGATCGAGCGCAAGCGCCATGGCCGCCATCTCCGGCGAATCCGGGCCTGCCTGATGTCCGAGAATGTCGTTCGCTGAAAGGCTGATGGCGAGCAGGTCGGTAGCTTGTCCTTCGCCCAGCTTTTCATAAACCATCAGTTCTTTAGCAAACTCGAACTCATATTCGTTGGCGAATGGCGTAGCCCCGACCACTTCATAAAATCCTGCGTCGGTACCGTCCCGGCTCTTGCGATGCCCAGTTGAACGCAGAACGTCGCCATGACTGTTCTTCCAGTCCTTATCCCAGTACCTGGACGCATGATCGCTCTCATTGAAATCCTGCGCCCACTTCGGCAGGTCGGCCCGATAGTAAGTGGATGTGACCCACGCGCCGCTCTTCGGCTCGATCCAATAGGCCGCATCGGCGGCGAATCCACCGGGCAAAACCGCGGCCCGGTCTTTTAGAGAAAGCGTGAAGACTCGCGCTTTCCCTTGCGTAGCCAGCTTCAATTCATCGCCCACCGTATCGGCGAGCAGATTATGAGGGGACGCTCCCGCTTTGTCGCCGCTAGTCCCAACCAATTTGGTCTCGTCATCTTCAACCGACGTGACCATGTGTTTCTTCTCTTGATCCCACCATTCATTGGCTACAATGCCGTGGCCATTTGTATAAGCGCCGGTAAAAAGAGTGGCGTGGCCTGGGGCGGTACGGGTATTCGCATAATCGTAATTGCAGTCGGTGAAATAAGCTCCGTGATCCAGGAACAAGCGGAATCCGCCTTCGCCGAATTGATCGCGGTATCGCTCCAGGTAATCTCCTCGGAACTGATCGATGACAATCACCACCACCAGCTTGGGACGAGCGTTATAGGCAGAGGTGAAGCTGTATTGCGTTGTGAGTAGAAGGAGAAAAAATAAAAAAATAAGGGTCGCGGGCAGGGCTCGATAACGTGCACGTGAAGAGCGGGGGATGGATCTCATCGCGAAGCTAGTTTACACAGTCGATGCCAGAGCGCCAAAGCAGTACAGAGCTTTCTTAGAGAGGACGGGATGCTCAATGCTTAGTTAATTGGCGGCAGGCCGACTTTCGCAACCAGTTCGCGAAATTCCTGCTTCTGATGCAGTGGTCGAAACGAAATGTTGAGGGGCAAGGTGGCGAGCAGCAGATCGTGTCGCTCGTACGCGATTTTCAAATATTTAAGCGCTTCCTCATTGTTGCCGAGGGTGGCGTAAGCGCTGGCCACTTCGACGGCGGACCCCGAGTGGCGGTCAAAGGATTGCAAAGCAAAGGCACGCTGGGCCTCGAGAAGTCCGCGCACGCCACCTTTCTCGTATGCTCCCTGTTCTTTTTCAAGTTCTAGATCTGCGGCGGTATCGTGGCGCAAGCGCGCAACGATCCTTTTTTCGGCAAGGAATCCCCCGTAATTTCCTTCCGGCAAATAGACGGATTCGGCAAGATAGGAGTGCGGGTGAACGAAGTCAGGTTGGGACGAGATGAGTTGCGTGAGCAGCGACCGGGCTTCCTCCTTCTTTCCCGCCTCAGCCAGAATGAATCCTTTGTCGGCAAGAATTGGCGTGGAAGATGGGTCAAGTTGGCGTGCGCGCTCAATTTCCGCGAGGGCATCCTGGGACCGGCCAATCTCGACTAAGAAAGTGGCGTACCAGTGGTGGGCTCGTGGCAGCTTGGGATCGAGTTCGATCGCCTTTTTGAACTCGCGCTCCGCGGTAGCCGCGTCGAAGAATCCCCAGAACGTCGCAAAAGCCAGAGAATTGTGAGCCTCGGCGGAAGTCGGATCGAGCTCCACGGCGCGTTTGGCGGCGGAGAGGGCGCGCGGGAAAGCCTCCTCCGGCAGCATCGCGCTGTATTCGCGCAGCAGGTTATAAGTATCGGCCAATCCAACATACGGAGCGGGGTAGGCGGGATCGTGTACGATCGCCTGCGTGAAGAAATCGACCGCCTTATTCAAATCGTCAGGCGTGCGCTTTTCGAAGTAATAACGGCCCTTCAGGTATAAGTCCTGCGCTTCTACTCCGGGCACGTGAGGCGCGGCCAGGGCACTCCTGAACCGCTGTTCGCGATGCCCGAACGAAAAAACAAGAAAAGATCCGGCAATCAGCGCAAGTGGGAACAACCATACAAATGGTTTGGCTGCAGCAACCACGGAGCGTGGAAAACCAGATTGCGATTGGAAGATTCGTTCGGCTGAGGAATAAGTGGATGATGTCGAATCCGTAGAAGACTGATTCCCAACCATCTCGCTCGCGGGTGAGTTCTCCAGCGGTTCGGACTCATTATTTCTGCTCTTTGTTCCCGCCGCACCCGCCAAAGCGCCAACCTCAATCGGTCCTGGACTCTCATTTTTCGATTGGAGCCACTCGTCGAGTTCGTCCGCATAGGCGAATACTCCGCCTCGCGTGCTTCCCGGCACACGGTGCACCGGCAATCCTCGCTCTTTTTCCCAGCGCTTTACCGTTCGTTCGTCACGGCCGAAGAAGGTCGCAATCTCTTTCCACGAATCAAGACGTCTCCTCGGCGGAACCGGGTCGTTGGGAGCAACCATGCCGATGTGAGCAGCCATGCGGAAGGCCTCAAATATTTGAAGATTTTGCCGGAGGAGCGAAGTGTCGTTAGTATAGCCTCTTGAGCGCCCATCGGTTCCCCCACGGAAGTGCCATGCGTGATCATTTAATACGCCCGCAATAGAGCCCGATCCGACACGCTGGAGACTTTTATCTGCGTTGACATTGGCAAACTAAACAGTCCATACTTTCGCACTGCCGCTCGTTGACCCTAAGCTGCGCGACGACGGGCGCTTTCTTTGCATACCCAGGAGGACTTCGCATGCCCCGCACTGCCCGCTTGGCGCGGAATATCTTTCCGCTTCTGTTGTTGACAGCAGTCTTGGTGCCTTTCGCTTCCGCTTCCGGCCCTTATGTGATCGGATCTCCCAACACAGTCACCGCCGATCCTCTCGTTCCCAGGCCCGCAACAACGCCTTGCATCGTGCAGCTTTTCTCCGGAGCTCAATTTACCGATTTCAACGTCGAGAATTTTACTTATTCTCCGCCCGCGGCTTGCCCCGGTCCTTGGGCGAAAGTGGTGCTTGAGTCCGATATCAATTTGAACGCCGGTATTCAATACGATCGGACGGCCAACTACTGGCTGGGTCCGGTAAACATCTATTTCGGTACCACCGCCGAGCCCAATCCGGCGAATGGTCCCTCCTGGCACATTGAAAACGATCTTACCGATTACAGTTCTATCTTCTATACGGCCCAATCCGGTCAGGCCGATATTGGAAACACGTTGTGCTGCGGGCTTACTTCGACCATCTTCGCTTCGGCGACGCTGGAGTTTTATCCGTTGGCGGAACGTCAGGCCGCGCCCATTTCTGCAAACGTCGTATTACCGCTTTCAGCGGGACCATCCGGAGGGACTGTCTCTCTCGGTTCAACCTCGAGCACGCTCTCCGGAACCTTCACCATGCCGACGAACGTGCAAAACGCATATCTGGATGTTTATGCGCAAAGCCAGTCTGCGGATGAGTTCTGGTATACCTGCGTTCCCAATGACGTGGCCACCGAACTGGAAAGCTGCACCAACACCGGCTTTCGCGAGACGGAAATCACCATCGATGGTCAACCGGCCGGAGTTGCGCCGGTTTATCCGTGGATTTTCACCGGCGGCATCGATCCTTATCTCTGGTTCCCGATCCCCGGCGTGCAGACTCTGAATTTCACACCGTATCGAGTGAACCTGACCCCGTTCGCCGGATTGTTGAGCAACGGTCAGCAGCATACGGTATCGCTGAGCGTATTCAACGCAGACAATTATTTCTCCGCCACAGCCTCGCTTCTGTTGTACACAGATCCCGGCGGCGCTCAAACCACAGGTGCGGTCACGCAAAACACTTTGGCTGCCGCTCCTTCGCCGGTGGTTACGGAGAACCTGAACTCCCAGCCGACTTTCATCGACGGGAGTGTGGACGTGAGTTCAAAGCGCAGTTTCGCGATCAGCGGCTACGTGAATACGTCTCATGGCACCGTGACCACCAAGGTCTCGCAAACCGTGAACTTCTACAACAATCAATACTTCGATATCAACGCAACCAAGTATGTGCAGAACATTAAGCTGGGATCCACCGTGACTTCGAACACCACGGTCTCGCAGAAGGGCGTCGCCAACATCGTTTACAACCAGGATTATTCTTTCCCGCTGGTGCTCGACATCAATGAAGTCACCCTGCCTGACGGTGATGTTAATCAGACCACCACAGCGGACCAAACCTACCAACTCACCACCAGTACGAAGCAGTCCGGGGTAATCCTCTACAACAGCACGTTGGAGAATACGGCGCAGCACGTGGACACCCTGGAATTCGATTCGTCCTTCAATTTGATCGGAAACACCGGACAGTCGAGTGCACAGCAATACAATTCGTTCGATTCCACTGGTGCGGCTTATCTTTGCGACATTTCAGCCGCCGCCAACGTACTGACTGCATTCAGCCCGAGTTGCACACAGTAGCCGCTTACCCCCTGCCATCCGGGGCCCACGTTGCTTGTGGGCCTCAGGATATTTAACGAGAGGTGTCGGAGGGTCCAAGTGACAAAACGCAGGCGACAAAACAAATGAGTATTACTGCGGGGGTCGCGTGATCGCGCCCTGTGATGCGGACGATACGAGCGCCGCATACTTGGCAAATACGCCGGTAGGGTAGCGCGGCTGCGGCGGTTTCCATTCCTTCATTCTCTTTTGAATCACTTCGTCGCTCACTTCAACTTCCAGACTTCGTTGTTTGACGTCGAAGCGGATAATGTCTCCCTCACGTATGGCCGCGATTGGCCCGCCCAGCGCCGCTTCCGGGGACACATGTCCCGCCATGAGCCCATGCGTCGCGCCGCTAAACCGGCCGTCTGTCAACAACGCAACCGACGATCCCAAACCTTCGCCCACAATCGCACCGGTAACACTTAACATCTCGCGCATCCCCGGCCCACCCTTAGGCCCTTCGTTGCGAATGACCACCACATCGCCGGCATGAATATTCTTGTTAGTGACCGCGGCCATTGCATCTTCTTCCGATTCAAACACCCGCGCGGGACCGCGATGGTTCAACCGCTCATGTCCGCTGATCTTGGCCACGCATCCTTCCGGCGCCAGGTTTCCTTTCAAGATCACGAGCCCGCCCGTCTTCTTCAGAGGATGATCGATTGGAACGATCACTTCCTGCCCAGGAGTTTCGCTGGCACTTTCGCATTCCGCGCCAAGGGAGCGTCCAGTAACGGTTTTAGCGGCTGGATGGATAAGATTGTTTTTCAACAATCGTTGCGCCAGCAGACGCACGCCGCCGGCGCGATGCATATCCGCCGCAACGAAGCGGCCTGAGGGCTTTAAATCGGCTAGCAGAGGAGTCCGCTCGCTCACCGTCTGAAAGTCATCGATCTCAAGATCGACTTCCGCTTCACGCGCGATTGCCAGCAGATGCAACACCGCATTTGTCGATCCGCCGCTGGCAGCCACCGAAGCAATCGCATTCTCGAACGCATCGCGCGTCAGAATCTCGCGGGGACGAATTCCTTCTTTCAACAAATTCAATACGACTTTGCCGCAATCGAATGCCACCTCATCCTTCGCCGCATCCATCGCCGGCACGCTGTTGAAGCCCATAGGAGAGAGTCCGATCATCTCCATGACCGTGGACATCGTGTTCGCCGTATATTGGCCCCCGCAGGCCCCAGCCGCCGGACACGCAACATTTTCAAGATCGTGCAATTCCTGATCGGTCATCTTCCCCGCGGCATTCGCGCCCACCGCTTCAAACACATCCTGAATGGTCACGTCTTTGCCGCGATAGCTGCCCGGTGCGATGGTGCCGCCATAAAGCACCAATCCCGGAAGATCCATTCGCGCCAAGGCCATGGCAGCGGCAGGAATTGTTTTATCGCACCCCACCACGCAAACCACTGCGTCAAACATTTGCCCCCGGCACACCAGTTCAATGGAATCGGCAATTAGCTCGCGGCTCACCAGCGATGCGCGCATGCCTTCCGTTCCCATGGTTTCGCCATCGGAAATGGCGATGGTATTGAATTCCATGGGCGTGCCTCCCGAGGCGCGAATTCCTTCTTTCACTTTCGCGGAAAGTCGTCGCAGGTGGATATTACACGGCATAGTTTCAATCCAAGTGTTGGCGACGCCGATCAGCGGCTTGCGCAAGTCGGCATCCGTAAATCCAATCGCCTTGAACATAGCGCGTCCCGGAGCGCGCTCCGGCCCATCCGTAATCCCACGGCTGCGATGCTTAAGATCCATATTGTGTCGGTTCCATGAGTGGTGCCGTTTTAAGCGATTGAATTCCTATACCCCTGCGAACGATTACATCAGAGGCAAGGACGCAGTGTACAAATCAAAAACGGGGAACCTGCAACCGGAAGTGTTTCGAACCGGTCACCTGTTCCCCAAGGCCCGGATGCTCAGCCACGAGCATTCGGCTGCTCTTCCCCGTCTACCAAAACTTGTGCTGCCAAAAGTCCTATGCCAACGCCGCACGCGCCGACTCTTGCCGAATGTCTGCGGAAGCGGGTGGGAGCGGGATCCACTCCGCCGCTTCATGCCCATGCAGTCCCGCGCTTGAGCGTACGTCGACCACATCCACAATCGAAAACCACTCGCGATAGAGTTGTCCGATTTGCTTAAGGGAAACCTCCAGCAGCAGCGCGACTTCATGGTTCTCCGCCGCCGGATTGGCGTTGACCGACATTACATCCAGCCCCCGGCGCGAAGCCGCGTTGAGAATCCGCATCAGCGTGCCCTGCGAGTTGCGATAGCGAATGTGAAAGAGTTGCATCGTTAACCCTCACTGAATTTGCGATTTTCCGATTTTCCGATTTTGCGATTCACAACCGAAGCTGCATTGTGCTTCACAAATCACTCAATCGACGATCGCTTAATCGACAATCACTCAATATTCTCGAACACCATCTCCGAAAGCGCCGCCCCTGCGGGGACCATGGGATACACATTCGCTTCGGGATGACAATCAAAAACCAAAAGCTCCGGATTCGGCGATCTCAGGAAGTTTTCAATTAGATTCCCGGTCTCCGCCGACACGGGAAATTCCGCCATGGCAGCCTCGTTCAGCCGCCATCCGTTAATCTTGTAAGCTTTGGCGATCTCCACGAAGTCCGGGTTGTCGCTCAAATCGGTCTCCGCATAGTTGCGCTCGTAGAAAAGTTGCTGCCACTGCCGCACCATCCCAAGATATTTGTTGTCGACAATCACCATCTTGATCGGAAGCCCGAGACGATGCACCGTGGCCATTTCCTGAATATTCATCTGAAATCCGCCATCGCCGGAAACGCACAGGACACAGGTCTCCGGCTTCGCCAGTTGGACTCCCACAGCAGCCGGCAGAGCAAAACCCATCGCACCTAAGCCGCCCGAAGTAATAAATCCTCTTGGCGAGGACGATCGATAGCGCTGCGCCGCCCACATCTGATGCTGTCCTACGTCGGCGACAATCACGCTATCTTCGGGCAGCCGGCTGAACAGTTCGTCGAGAAAAAGCATCGTCGGCTGAGCCAGCCCGCGAACGTCAAGCTTCGCTCTCTCCGGGCCGCACGCCATGGCGCGCCATTCGCTCCAGTCGGGCAGGGAAGCCTTTTGTAACTGCGAATGAAATGCTGGAACCGTCTCGCTGAGATTTCCAAGAACCGGCAACTCACACGCCCGCACCCGATCCAGTTGCGCCGGATCGATTTCAAAATGGACGATCTTGGCATCGGGCGCAAACTTGATTGGATCGCCCGTCACACGGTCATCCAGCCGCGCCCCAAAAACCAGCAGCAGATCGGTTTCGTGCAGCGCCATATTCGCCGCCCGGGTACCATGCATTCCAACCATACCCAGGTAATAAGGAGCCTCGGATGGAACCGCGCCCAGCCCGTGTACCGTGGCAAACGTCGGAACATTCAGCTCGTCCAATAGGCAACGCAGCTCATGAACCGCCCCCGAAAGCTTTGCACCTGCCCCTACCAGCGCCACCGGCTTCAAAGCCTTTTGTAGCAACGTCACAAGGGCGTCTCCAACTTTACCCTCGGCCTTCGCTTCCTCGGTTCGGACACGAGGCACGAATTTCACGGGCCCAAAAAATTCCTTCTTCGCCTTCAGCAGATCGGTCGGAATATCGATCACCACCGGTCCCGGACGCCCACTTCGCGCCCAGTGAAATCCCTCCGCGATTACCTCTGGAATCTCGTCGATGGTTCGTACCAGGCGGCTCCACTTCGTCAAAGAAAGCGTCACCCCGAAAACGTCTGTTTCCTGAAATGCATCCGAACCGATCATGGCGCTGCGAACTTGCCCGGTAATGCAGACCAGCGGAACCGAATCCATCTTCGCGTCGGCGATGCCCGTCACCAGATTCGTCGCCCCCGGGCCGCTGGTTGCGATCGCCACACCAACCTTTCCCGTAGCCCGTGCGTAGCCCTCCGCGGCAAACACCGCGCCCTGCTCGTGCCGCGTTAGAATATGCCGGATTCCGCTTCCTTCTAAAGCGTCATACAACGGCATAATCGCGCCGCCGGGATAGCCGAACACAAGGTCGACTCCCTCCGCGTGCACGCACCGCAGAACGATTTCGGCTCCCTTAAGCATTCACGACCTGCTCCGGCTCGGGCTTCGGCGCCTCCGCAGGCTTCTTCGCCGCTTCTCTGCCCGGCAGCCAGCTCATCATCCCGCGCAGTTGCGCTCCTACGATCTCAATCGGATGCTGTTGTTCTTTTTCGCGAAGTTCGGCAAAGTGGTAGCCGCCGTCTTTATTCTCTTTGATCCACTCGCGAGCGAAAGTTCCATCCTGAATATCGGCCAGAGTTTTCTTCATCGCCGCGCGCGTGGGATCGCCCACAACCTGCTCGCCACGCGTCAGGTCGCCATACTCCGCGGTGTTCGAAATCGAGTAGCGCATCCGGCTGAGTCCGCCTTCGTAGATCAGGTCCACAATCAACTTCATCTCATGCAGGCACTCGAAGTAGGCGATCTCCGGCGCGTAGCCCGCTTCCACCAGTGTTTCGAATCCTTTCTTGATTAGCGAAGTCAGGCCTCCGCACAAGACCGCCTGCTCTCCGAACAGATCGCTTTCGGTTTCTTCCTTGAACGTGGTCTGCAGCACACCCGCGCGAGTCGAGCCGATGCCATGTGCGTAGGCCAGTGCGTATTCGTGCGCCCGCTGGCTGGAATCCTGTTGAATCGCAATCAATGACGGCACGCCGCGCCCTTCGGTATACACCCGCCGCAACAAATGGCCCGGACTCTTCGGCGCGATCATCACCACGTCCACATCGCCTGGAGGCGCGATGGTCTTAAAGTGAATACTGAAGCCGTGCGAGAACCCCAGAATCTTCCCCGGATGCAGATATGGCTTGATGTATTGCTCGTAAACTTGTGCTTGGGTCTCATCCGGCGTGAGTACATGAATCCAGTCGGCACGCTTCGCGGCCTCTCCTGGCGCCACAACCAGCATGCCATCGGCGCGAGCCTGCTGCGCGCTGGGCCGATCCGGCTCCAGACCTACAATCACCTTGTAGCCGCTGTCGCGCAAATTCTGCGCTTGCGCGTGTCCCTGGCTGCCGTAGCCTAAGATCGCAATGGTCTTGCCCTTCAGGGCATTCGGATTAGCGTCGTGTTCATAAAAAATGGTTGCCACTTGGTATTCCTTTTTTCAGCCTGCGCTGCTTCACCTGTGCATACCGACCGGTCGGTCGGTATAAGCGATGCTATCCAACCTTCCACGCCCATGTCAACAAAAAGTTCTTCCTGGGATGACTTGGCGTTAACCATAATCGTTTCATCGAAGTGAACGCTGGGAATGGTGACGCGCCCACGAGGAGTCCCACACGAAGAAAGATGATTATCCGGAGATGAGTATCCGGGAGATCGTTATCCAGAAGATCGATACTCTCAAAATCCTGTGATGGAATCGCGCCGTACGGCGACCCAACCGCGTCACTCTGGCTCTCACCCGTCACATGGTACGATCGCCCATGGACCGAGTCTGCTTTTCCTGGCGGCCACTGAGTGCGCTTCTGCTTGCCTTGCTGGTCTTGCAAGCCTGCAGCGCCCTCAATCCCGCATGCGGCAGCTCCCGCCCGGCCCCAACCATAACTTCTCTTTCAGAGCCCACGATTACGTTGGCGCAGGTGCAGCAAGGCTATGTTCTCACCGTGACCGGCAGCCAGTTTGTTTCGTCAACCGTCGGCGAAATCAATGGGACGCCGGTAAGCACATTTGTAGTCAGCAGTACCCAGCTGCAGATGACTCTCACGTCCGCGGCAATCTCCACCGAGGGATCGGCCACCGTGACCGTGAACACTCCCAGTGGAACCTCCGGCGATTTGGGTTGCACCAGCGGAGGCACGAGCAGCGCTCTGGTTTTAACCATTACTTAACTCGTCAGAATTGACCTCAGTCAGAATTTACGAAGATGAGCCGCCTTACCCAGGCGGCTTCGTTTTTTGATCCGATAAAAAGTAGGGTGCCCCTGGTCTCGCCGGTTTGCGAGACCAGGGAATATTCTGCCCACAGCCGAAGGCGCACCTTTCGCTCTTCTCACGTTGGACGCAGATTACCGAGGCGGCGGCGTGCGGGCACAGCGCAGAGTCCCATCCGTTTTATTTTCAGGATCCCTCTTCGTATGAACTACCACGAAATCAGTACCCTTGACGTGCGGCATGTAAGTTCCAACGCGGTCTTTCCAGTCCCCGGAAGTCCAATCTATCTCTTGCTTATCCTGATGGAAGGAATATTCCCCTGTGGTAGTAGGGTGATGCGCATTCAGATCGTCTACCTTATCGGTGGCTTCATAGGTGTAGTCGGCACGTAACACCAGTACAGCCAGAAGAATGGTGGGTTGGCTCTCCCAGTCCCGGCATTCGAACTGGCCCACCGGCGCCTTCCGCGAGTCTTGGCCTTTCGCGACGAGTGTCCCCGCCAGCAAAGCCGCCAGCAACAATCCAACCTTGAGTTTTCTCACTGACATGACAATCTCCTATTAAGCTGTTTGCGATTGTACGCCCCGGAATATGGCATACTTCTTCCGTTGAAAATCCTGGATGGATCGATTTTCAATCTAGCCTGCTTGCTCAAATAGCGGAGGGATTCCGAATGAACTTGACGCGTATCTTCCTTGGCAGCCCTTGCAGCTTTCGTTTCGTACTTTGTTCTTGGAGGAGTTACCTTTGCCTTCTCGTCTTTTCGGGACGAATTTCTTAAGTACCCCGCAATCTATCGTCCCAAGGAAGGACAGATGAGCCATATGCCCGCCGGAATGATTGCCATGTTCCTGGCAATGGTGGTGCTGGCCGTGATGTATTCCATGCTGTACCGCGGCGGCTCAGGACTGGTCGAAGGTGCACGCTTCGGCGCATTGATCGCGATATTTTTCGTTTGCACTTTCGTGATTCATAACTATGTGAATCTGAACATCGGGCTGAAACTAACGCTGCAACAAGGAATCGCCTACTCGGTGGAGTGGCTTGTGGTCGGCATCGTTATCGGCTTGATCTACAGGCCAGGGTAGGTCAGTAGATGAAAGCAGGTGATTGAGCTAAGAATCCTGTCAGGGAGTGGTGTGGCTATGTTACGCCAGCACCGCCGACCCTAACGGACCAAGAGATCGACGAAAAAATTTGAATTCGCCGCGTGAGCGGTTCGCCAGAAACTGATAGCTGCAGCCATTGAATTGGCATTACTCAGCGCAAGTGTTTACCATGTCAGCCGATGGCTCGCGAGACATTGGTCGATTCCCGGCAGGAGATTCTGCGCACAGCCGCGCGATTATTTCAGCAGCGAGGCTATGACGCTACTTCCATGAATGATGTCGCGGCGGCGCTCAAACTGAGCAAGGGCGGCCTTTACCATCATTTCCATAGCAAGGATGAAATCCTGTTCGAGATCATGAACCATGCCATGGAGATTACCCAGGAGCGCGTGCTGAATCCCGTGCGGAGCATCGCCGATCCAGAGCAGCGTCTGCGGGCGCTGATCCGGTTGCACATCGAAGTGGTACTCAGCCTGCGCGACCGTGAAATCACCGTCATGCTGCATGAGAATCATCCCCTGCCACCATCGTTGCGCAAGCGCATTAACTCTCGCAAGAAAGAATATGTTCACTTCCTCGAAAAGCTGGTGGCGGAAGTGCAAAGCAAATCGCGGCGGCCGCACGCCGCGAAGGATAGAGTCAGTCCGCGCGCCGCCGCCTTCGCTCTGCTCGGCATGATCAATTGGATTTATCAGTGGTACAAACCGGAGGGCGATTTGCAGGCGCAAAATTTAATCCCGCAATTTACCGATCTGATCTTCGGAGGCATTCTGGCGTGAAGACACTCTTCACCAGCGTCGCCGAAATCGATCGGCAGCGCACCGCGAGTAGCAAGGCCTATCGAGAATTCCTGCGCGTCTCCTCGATGAGTGCCGGATTGTATGTTCTGCCACCGGGCGCGGTCGACCTGCAGAGGCCGCATCACGAAGACGAAGTCTATTATGTGATTCGAGGCCGCGCGCGTTTTTGCGCCGATCGGGAAGACCGGGAGGTCAGCGCGGGCTCCGTGCTGTTCGTGGCGGCGGAAGTGGAACATCGCTTTTACGATATAGCGGAAGAATTAGCCCTGCTGGTCTGCTTTGCGCCCGCGGAAAGTTAGCGCTCTATCGCGGCGCAATCCAGTAGGTTTCTTCCTTGACCGCGGTCCGTTCGATAAAGCCTCTCCGCTTCAGGATCGCTTTGCCATTGGCGATCATATCCGGATGGCCGCACAAGTAAGCGGTCGTGTTGCCGGCGTCGAGTTCCCAGTGATCGGCGTACTTCCGCAAAACGTCGTCGGCGCGTCCAATTTCCCCATCCCATTCGGAGTGGTCCCAGGGCCGGCTGACAGTGGGAACGTAAGTGAACCAGGGAAGTTCGGCGGCTGCGCGCGTGAGTTCGTCTTTATAACCGAACTCCCACGGGCGACTGGCGCCGTTCAGCAGGTAAAGTTTATGGCTGCCGTCGAAGCGGCCCTCTTTCCAATCCTTTGAAAGGGCGCGCACAAAGCTTACAAACGGTGCGACGCCGGTCACCGTACAAATCAGCAAATGGTGCTTGCGTCCGCTTTCAGTGTCGAGCGTGAATTTGCCTTTCGCAACCTTGCGCATCAGCAACTTGTCTCCAGGCTGCAGAGCGTAGAGCCGAGGCGTCAGCGCGCCTTCGGGTACGAGCTCGACGAAAAATTCAATTTCATTTTCAAAAGGCGCGGAAGCGATCGAATAAGGGCGTTCGATGCGTTTGCCATCGCTCTCCAGTCCAAGCGTTGCAAACTGCCCTGGGATAAAGTTGAACTCGCCTCCGGCCCGGACCCGGAGCATCCACAGATCCGGCGCGAACTCCGAGCGCGCCGTAATTGTTGCATGGTAAAACCTGTCGTCGAGAACTCTCAATTGTGCGGTCCTTAAGGTTTGTTGTGAGATGAAGAAGCCATCTGGCGAGCAACGCGGGCCGCGCAGAAGTTTTGCGATAATACACTGCCCAACGCGAAACGACAACCGAACGGTCGTTCAAACCGGAGGTTAACCGCGGAGCTTACCAAGTCGAGATGCGAAGCAGGGTTTCGTCTTTATTCGAATTCGATAATTTGCTGTTCGATCGGATTGCTCCAGACCGGCGCGAAGGACTGGCGATGCAGAGGAGTCGGGCCATATTCCTGCAACGCAGCCAGATGTTGCGGAGTGCTGTAGCCTTTGTGCGAGGCCAGACCATACTCGGGGAAGACTGCGTCCCATTCGCACATCATGCGATCGCGCTCTACTTTAGCCAGAATGGAAGCCGCCGCGATCGAGGCCGAAAGCGCATCGCCATGAATGATGGCACGCTGCGGAAGATCGCAATCCAGGCGAAGGGCGTCGATCAGAAGATGATCCGCTGCGGGTTGCAAACGCAGCACCGCCTCTCGCATGGCTAGACGCGAGGCGTGATAGATATTGATCTGATCGATACGAGCGACATCGACGGCCGCGACGGCCCAGGCCAGGGCGTGCTCCCGGATGCGCGGAGCCAGAAGATCGCGACGCTCCGCTGGCAGCAATTTGGAATCGCGCAGTCCTCGGACGCGGTAGGTACGGTCGAGTATGACTGCGGCCGCGACCACAGGACCGAACAAAGATCCACGCCCTACCTCGTCGACTCCAGCGACCATGGCCGCGCCGGCGGCCCACGCTATTTTTTCATAGCGAAGTGTGCAACGCAGCCTCTTCAGCAAGCGCAGTTTTGCCGACGACGGAGAAATCGAAACATCGGGCTTGATCTTTGCGGGGCTCGCCATGTTGAAGAAGGTTTCAACCATCTTCACTTGCCGAGCGGATTCGTGCAAGGTCGAAAATAAGGCGAGTTCAGAAATAACTCAAAGCTGACCACACGCGATGGACGCCGGGTGCGGAAACGAAAGCCTCCTGGTAACCATCGCCGTGATTACGAACGTACATTGTCCGCTTGGACATGCAAGGCTATCTTCGCGACAGATCGTACTCGATAGGCTCGAGCGAACGCGATCAAGCTAGCATGCTCGAAGAGGAGCTGTGAGTGAAGAACCGGGAAATTGCTCAGCGCCAACTGCAAATTCCGTCGACCAATGATGTATCCCTGGACAAACTGATTCACCTCGCGCTGCCGGTCCGCCTAACGCATATGGGGGCTGGTGAGCGCAATCTCCCGGAGATGGCCTGCACGTATGACATTCATCCCAGGGGCGGGCGCTTGCTCAGCTTTCGCGATGTGAAAGTGGGGGATTTGATTACGGTCGAACGCGGGCGCAACAAGTCGGTTTGCCGGGTGGTGTGGACCGGCGATCCTAAATCAGCGCTGCGCGGGCAATTTACCGTGGAATGCGTTCAGGGCAATCGCAGCCCATGGGAAGATGAATTGCGGCAAATGCAGGAACACTATTTACCTATCGTGCCGGGACAAAAGGATCACCGGCCATCGCTGAAGAATTTTAAGAAGGACGGACAGAACCGGCGGCGCAGCCCGCGATTTAGTGTGGCAGGCGGCGCCGATCTTTCCGCGATCGGCAGGGAGTCCGAGTCTCACGTGGAGGGACAACTGGAGCAAATCTCGCAGCATGGCTGCATGATCAGCGCGGGCAATGTGTTGACCGCTGGAACTGGCTTGAGAATTGCTCTAAATATTTGCGACGTGAGCGTCGCGTTGAAAGGCGACGTAAAATACGCGGCGAAGAGCCGCTCGATGGGAGTTGAGTTTCACGAGATCCGCCAGGGCGACCGGCCTTTGCTGGACTACGTGCTAAGCAAGTTGCAAGATCCGGGCAGCGACGACTTCGCCGACCTTGAAGTGGTCACCGAAGTGCTGCCGGCAATGGCTGGATAGAGAGTGATACGGCAGCGCTCCTGTGCCTCAAGTGAATTGCACGTACGGGCAGGCGCTGCCGCAACACTCAGGGGGTTATTCCGCGTCGCGCAAACGTGCCGCTTTGCCGCGGAGGCCGCGAAGATAATAGAGTTTGGCGCGGCGCACTTTGGAAGAGCGTACGAGATCGACTTTGTCGATCACTTTCGAGTGGACCGGGAAAATACGCTCCACGCCCTGACCGAAGCTGATCTTGCGTACGGTGAAGCTGGCTTGGGGACCTTTGTCCCGCTTGATTACCACGCCTTCAAATGCCTGTACGCGTTCTTTGTCGCCTTCTTTGATCTTCACATGAACGCGAACGGTGTCGCCCGAGCCGAACTTTGGAATATCGGTGCGTTGAGATTTTGCCAGGAGTCTTTCGATGATTAAGTTTGACATGATTTTATTTCCTTCTGAATTCGCGAATCTCGATTGTAACGCTTAGCCGCGATTTCTTGCGTTTTGCTCAGCCAGCTTGAATCCGGCCACGAACTTTTCGTCTTCCTTGCTAAGCGCCGCACCCTGCAGCAAGTCGGGGCGGTTACGAAGCGTTTTTCTTAAAGCCTGTTGCCGACGCCACTTGCGGATCTCTTCGTGGTTGCCGGACATCAATGCTTCCGGTACTCCCATCCCGCGATATTCCGCAGGCCGGGTGTAATGCGGGTAATCGAGCAAGCCTTCCGAGCCACAAGTCGAATCCGCAGCGTTCGCAGCCCTGAGATTTGTGTCCACCGTAAACGACTCCTGCCTGGTAGACGCCTCATTTCCTACCGCGCCGGGTAGCAATCTCATGACTGCTTCCACAATTACCGCCGCAGCGAGTTCGCCGCCACTCAAAACATAGTCGCCGATAGATAGTTCCCGGTCGGCGAGAAAATCAGTCACGCGCTCGTCCACACCTTCGTACCTTCCGCAGAGAAGCACTACCCGGTCGAGCGAAGCCAACTCGGCGGCCACTTTCTGCGTAAATCTTTGTCCCTGCGCCGAGAGCAGAATCACCGACTCCGGTGCCGTGCGCGAAAACCGTTCTTCCCGCGGCGCAACGCCCAAAGATTCCAAACACTCAAACAGCGGTTCTGGCTTTAGAACCATGCCTTCGCCACCGCCGAATGGCCGGTCGTCCACGGTGTGATGCCGATCATGCGTAAACTCACGCAGATCGTGGACCGCGATTTGCGCCAAACCCATTTCCTGCGCGCGACGCGTGATGCCGTAATCGAGTGGGCCCTTGAAGAAGTCCGGAAAGATCGTGACTATCTCGGTCTTCATTGCGGGAACCCTAAAGTCTTTAACCCAGAGGACAGAAGGTTACACAAAAATCTAAGCCGGATTCTTGGTCCGTGAATGCTTCTCTCTCACTCCCTGTGCCTGCTGTCGTTTCTCTTCTACCGTCAGCGGAGCGTTCACTCCCAGCAGACCCTCGGGCAATTTCATGTGAATCTGCTTGTGATCCACGTCCACACTACCGAGGTAGGCCGCAGCGAAGGGAATTTCAACCAATCGCTGAGCGGCGTCCCTCACGATTAACAATGGTGCCTCGCCAGCTCCAAACTGTACATCTTCAAGCTGGCCAATCTCGCGCCCCTGGTCGCTTATTACGCAACCTATCAGGTCGCTTACGTACCTCCAACCTTCTTCCAGTTGCGCCCGTTGGCTGCGTGCAACCTGCAACTCGCATCCGATGAGCGTTTCGGCCTCCGAAATCGAATCGACTCCGGCAAACTTCAGAACCAGCAGGCCTTTATGGGGCCAGAGTTCTGCTACTTCTAATTCGCGGCGGATGACGTTCTCGCCGCGGGGCAGCGCCAGTAAGCGCATGCCAATCGAAAATCGGTCGGGAACATCGCTGAGAATCTCGCTGGCGACTTCTCCCCGACGCCCTTGCGTTTTCACCACCCGGGCCAGCGTGATGAATGCATCGGCTGTTTGTGGATCGCGAATGGCAGCTCTCGGGGGCTAAAGCCCAAGTCCTAGTTGGCCGGCAGCGGCGCGCCTAAAGTCGCGCCCTTTCAAAGCAAATCCAGCGGTGGATTACGAAGCCGCAGCTTTAAAGCAAATCAGGCCCGGCTCATTCCAGGAGGGCCCCAATTCAGGGCAGACCTTATCATGGTACTTACAACGCGCGCCCGTTGAACCTGCGCCACTCCGATCCAGCGACGCGCTAGTCGATTACGTCCAGCGTGTAGCGTTTGTGTGATCGAACGCCGGCGGCACTCAAAAGAGTACGCAGGGCGCGAACGTTGCGTCCTTGGCGGCCAATAATTTTGCCCACGTCCCCTTCGGCCACTTCCAGTTCGATTACATCGTCATCCAGATGATCCACATAGACCTCATCGGGAGCATCGACCATCCACTTCGCGATCTTCTCGATCAAGCCGCGAACATCTGCGCTGGACTCAGTCATGGTGCGTTAGGCGGCCGTTGCCGCTGGAGCAGTCGCGGGTTTGGCGTAGAGCTTGCCAACTCGCTCTGACATTTGCGCGCCCTTGGAAACCCAATAGTCGACGCGTTCGCGTTTGAAGTCGATGCTGGTGGGAGTGGTGCGGGGATTGTAGGTTCCGACAACCTCCACTGGACGGCCGTTGCGGGCGCGTTCCTTCTCAATCACCACGATGCGGTAAAACGGTTGTTTGCGCGCACCCATGCGCGCCAGTCGAATCATTAACACAGATCGTTATCCTTGTTCCGGAAGAGTCCGGCGATGTCAAGACAAACTCCTATTATGCCGGAGGCCAGCAGGAATGGCAATGGTTATGGGTAGCGAAGCTTCGTACTTCTGACGCCACGCGTTTGCGCGCGAACCGGTGATCTCACGACCGAATCATGGTGAGTAGGTTGAAACCCTTAGACCGTGCCAGGTAAAAAGCCTTAAGGGTGATGGCAAGGTATCTAAAGGATCTTTTCTCTCCGGGATACTAAATCCGAAGCGGTAGTCTCTACCGTACAAACTTAGTAAGTAAGCAGAAAGGCATACTCTAAATTCCAGGAGAGAAAAACGTGGATAAGTTGAGTACCATCATTAAGAACCCCTTCTCGCGCCGCAAGTTTTTGGCAGGAGTAGGAGCCAGCGCAGGCGCGGTTGCGACCCTGAATCTTGCCGCTTGTGGCGGCAGCGGCAGCGGCGGTCCCAGCAGCCCAACTTCCCCTCCACCCACCACGACCACTTACACCGATGCTGACATCTTGAACTTTGCTCTCAATCTTGAGTACCTGGAAGCGCAGTTTTATCTTTATGCGGCGACAGGGAATGGGCTTGAAGCTTCCGACACGACTGCGGGCTCGGCTTCCCCCTATCAGACTGCCGGAACAGTGACGCTGGGAAATGCGGCCATGGTTCCGGGCCTTCCAGCCGCGCAGCAAGACATTTTGAACGAAATCGCTTACGAAGAGCAGGAACACGTCCGCTTCCTTCGCAGCGCGCTGGGTTCGGCCGCGGTTCCGATGCCGGATATCGATCTATCATTCTTCGGCCCATTGGCGGTTGCCGCCAACATCGTCACATCGCCCACGTCATTCAATCCCTTCGACAACTTCGACGATTTTCTTGTCGGGGGCTTCATCTTTGAGGATGTGGGCGTAACCGCTTATGCTGGCGCGGCGCCATTGATCAGCGCAGCTGGAGTGGCCGCGGGCTATCTCACCGCCGCCGCAGGCATATTGGCGGTCGAGGCTTATCATGCCGCCTACATTCGCACGACGCTAACGGCCAACGCGATCGCGTCGGGCTCCGGTGCCGCTTATCCGCCTATCGCCGATGCCAATCTGGTGGAGACTCTGCGCGCGACGCTCACCGTTGGGAACAGTGCTGCTCCGTCCACCACAGGCTCTGACGAGACGACGCTGACGGTGCCACCGAACTTAACCACGGCAAGCTCGATCGTTCCGGCCAGTCCGACCACTGCGATCGCCTTCGCGCGCACGGTGAATCAGGTGCTTCACATCGTTTACGGTTCGGCAACTGTCGGCGTGAAGAGCGGCGGTTTCTTTCCCAGCGGCGCGAACAGCATCTTTGCCACAACCACAGCGTAGGGCAGACAGATTTCATATAAAAAGGAAAAATTCATGGCGAATCAAGAGACTCAAGTTCTGGATGAAATTATCGTCTCCAGCCGGCGTAAGATGCTGACCCTGGGGGTAGCTTCGCTCGCGGGACTGGCCGTAGGGGCCAGCGCTATTAGGGCGAATGCAGCGACCGCGTATAGCGACTCCGACATTCTCAACTTCGCGCTTAATCTGGAATATCTGGAGGCGAACTTCTATTATCTGGCGGCATTCGGCACGACTATTGATGTAGCGAACACTGCGTCGATGAACGCTAAAGCGTTGACCATCACGTTGTCAGGAACCGTGGGTACGGCGGGCACGGTTACTGGCGGCAGCAAGGTTCCTTTTACAACTATCCCCGCAGCGTCATATGCGACGGAGACAGCGGTTGAGGAAGGGAAGCATGTTCAGTACTTGCTGACAGCCCTGGGGAGCTCGGCAGTGGCGCAGCCAGCGATTAATCTGAGTACATCCTTCGCAACCCTCGCTGCTGCGGCGGGTATTCCGAATGGTGCGAGCTTCACTCCTTACGACAACGACAATGACTTCCTGGTGGGCGCTTACATCTTCGAAGATGTGGGTGTGACGGCTTATCATGGAGCGGCGTCGTTGCTGACGATGTCGGCGAATCTAATGGCGGCCACGGGAATCCTTGCGGTTGAGGCATATCACGCCGGGCTGATTCGAACCGCTATCAACGCCATCGATCCAACCGGCACGAGCATTGCCGAGTACACCAACATGATTTCGACGCTCCGTGCGTCGCTTTCACAGGCTGGTCTGTTGGGGGTGGCCCCCAGTGCGTATGATTCCAATCCCGACGATTACGGGTTGGCAAACACCCCGGTTTCGCTCGCAGGGGGCCCTAACGTAACGGCGACGCGCATCACGGATGCGGATCCGACCAACGTTATTGCTTTTGCGCGGAACACGACTCAAGTGCTGAACATCGTTACGGGCGGAGGTGCGGTAAGCGGCACAACCGAAACCAAACCTGCGATAGGACTTTTCTTCCCTGCGGGGATGAACGCGGGTCCGAACGGCTTCAAGTAGAAGCAAATCGCTGCCTGCGGTTGAGTGCGATTTTCGCAGCCGAAAAGAACTGAGGGGCAGAGTCATCACGCAGAGTGATGAGTCTGCCCCTCGGCTTTAGGCGTAGCTTGGATTTCACCGCCTGCTAAACTTAAGGGTTTGGAGGTGTAGTTTGCAGGCAGTCTATATTCTCTCCGGGGTACGCACACCGATTGGCAAGTTCGGGGGGGCGCTGGCTTCGTTGACGGCCGTCGATATGGGCGTTGTGGCGGCTAAAGGTGCGATAGAGCGTGCCGGAGTGCAGCCGGAACAAGTGGAAGAAACTATTTTTGGTAATGCGCGACAGGCTGGGGGCGGTCCGAATCCGGCGCGGCAGATTTCGATTCGCAGCGGCGTGCCGCAGGAGGTTCCGGCGTTCACCGTGAATAAGGCGTGTGCATCTGGAATGAAGTCGATTGCGCTGGCTTATCAGGCGATCCTGCTCGGGGATTCAAGTTGCATTCTGGCGGGTGGAACGGAGTCGATGTCGCGGCTTCCTTATTACATCGAGGCGCGGTGGGGATACCGGCTGGGCAATCAGGAGTTGGTCGATGGCATGTACCGCGACGGATTTTTTTGTCCCATGGCAAAGATGGTGATGGGAGAAACCGCCGAGGTTCTGGCGAAGCATTACGAGATTTCCCGAGACGAGCAGGATGAATTTGCGCTGACATCGCAGACACGCGCCGCTCGCGCGATCAAGGCGGGAAGGTTCGATGCCGAGATTGTTCCGGTGACCATCGAGGGCAAGAAAGGCGCCACCGTGTTCAGCCGGGACGAACATCCGTTCGCAGAAGCAAGCATGGAAAAATTGGGCAAACTCGCGCCAGTATTTTCGAAGACAGGAACCGTGACCGCTGGCAACTCTTCTGGAATCACGGACGGGGCGGCCGCGGTGATTGTGGCGAGCGAGCATTTCGTGAAGAAAAATAATCTCAAGCCGCTGGCGCGAATCTCGGCGGTGACCTCGGCGGGAGTGGATCCGCGGGAAATGGGGATCGGGCCCGTTCCGGCGTTGCGCAAGCTGGAGGAAAAGCACAATCTCCGCTTGCACGAATTTGGTTTGGTTGAGTTGAATGAAGCCTTTGCGGCGCAGGTGCTGGCTTGCGACCGCGAGCTGAATTTAAATCGTGAGCGGCTCAACGTGAATGGGGGAGCGATCGCGATCGGCCATCCCATCGGCTGTACGGGTACGCGGATCACGGTGACTTTGCTGCACGAAATGCTGAAGCGCAACACGAAGCGCGGCGTGGCCACCCTCTGCGTGAGCGGGGGGATGGGCATGGCGCTGGCCCTCGAGAACGTGGCGTGATACGACCGTCGAAAAGCTCAGAGCGTTTGCGATCGTTGCCCACCCTGAAATCAGCCACAATCCCAGGCTGGGGACACAGACCACCGACTGAGTGGCCGAGGAACGAAAACCGCGCGTTGACGCAGCGGAAATGCGGTCGCTATACTCGGCACGGAACCGGTTGTGCGGAGATAGAATGACGCTTTCCGCGGTAATCGTTGACGACGAACAACTCGCCCGAGAGGAACTCGCCTTCCTGCTGAAGAGTACGGGAGATGTGAACGTTGTAGCGCAAGGGAAGAATGGGCTGGAAGCGGTCAGCCTCATCAAAGAGCACAATCCCGATCTGGTATTTCTCGACGTGCAGATGCCCGGCCTTGACGGGTTTGGCGTTATCAAGAAACTTCTCGACAAGAAAATTCCACTTCCAAAAATCGTGTTTGCCACGGCGTTCGACCAGTACGCGGTGAAAGCTTTTGAAGTGAATGCAGTCGATTACCTGCTGAAGCCTTTTGATAAGAAGCGCGTCGCGCAGTCCGTGCAGAAGGCTCGGGCTCAGCAGGAAGCTGAGGGACTGCCGGCCGAAAAACTCGACAACCTGGTGCGGATGTTACAAGCGCCGAAAACGCAAAGTTCGAAAATCCTGCTGAAAGCAGTAGGAAGGATGTTCCTGGTGGATCAAAAGGACATCTGTTACGCGTCGATCGAAGACGGAGTGATAACGGTGGTCACGGCTGGCGCGACCGGCATGGAAGGGCATTCAAACTGCCGCACGCTCGAGGAATTACTCAGCAGCCTGGACCAAGGACTGTTTTGGCGGGCTCATCGCTCCTATCTGGTGAACGTGAACCGAATTCGGGAAGTCGTCCCGTGGTTCAAGAGCTCTTACCAGCTGCGCATGGATGATAAAAAGCAGAGCGAGATTCCAGTCAGCCGGGCCCAAACAAAGCGCTTGCGGGAACTGTTTGGGCTCTGAGGGTCGCGGTGCGGTCTGGCTGAG
>Ga0182015_10000626_pt1 | contig 50284 bp, 36 predicted proteins | sample 712P3MmetaG_FD_120478 | JGI IMG/M metagenome (GOLD analysis project Ga0182015, IMG submission 120478) | Permafrost microbial communities from Stordalen Mire, Sweden - 712P3M metaG | ecosystem: Environmental > Terrestrial > Soil > Wetlands > Permafrost | place: Sweden: Stordalen | collected...
CAGGAAGCCGAAGGGCTGCGCAAGCTCAACCTTGGTCGCGACCAAATCCTCGCCCGGCTCTGGGAACTGGCCAATCTCAGCCACGAAGTAACCAGGGGCATCCTCGCCGGCCAGATCAAGGCCCTTGCCATGATCGTAGCCATCGAAGGGCTGATTCCCGACCGCCGCTTCCGCCCAACCGAAACGCAACCCACGCCCCCGCCCGTCGAGCCCCAATTCTACAAAGCTCAGTGGCTCCGTGAGCGGGAGCAACAATCTGTGGCTCCCCAATCCGCAGATAAGGAGCCAGGGGACCCCGTTGACGGCACCAAAACCCCACCCGCCGCGCCCCAGGTCCCCCAACCGGAGCCGCCACCCGAGCCAGCCGCCGCACGGGCGAACCACACGTCGTCTCCCAACCTTGACCTGCCCCAACCCAGCGTTGCCAATCCCTTCATCAACGCCAAAGGCGTGAACTGGGTTCCCGCCGCAACCGAGTGTGTCATCGACTCCGTGCCCGACAGAGCCGGCTCCCTCAGGCTGCCCTTTTCCCCAAACAAACGCTTCTCAGGGCGGCGTCGCTGAACCCCATAAAAGGCCAAATTTTATCGAATTTTACAAAATATCCCGCTCCCTCGCCTCGAGGAGCGCGGCGTCAGCCGGACGAAACACCGCTCTGCATCATCGTCAACGCCACCGGCGCGCCACGGCGTGGGAAAAAACGACGCAAAGGATGCATCATCGGCCGCGCGCAATCGCGCCTTCTTGTTTTATAGGTAACAAGCCGGGTGAGCTAGGACCCTAAGGCTGACGGGGCCAAAGCGCATGGTGCAAGGCGTGGCTCTCTCCTCAAACATCAAGCGGTTCCGATCACTACCGTTTGCGGACCCATCGGTATTGGATGTCCCGATACGCCTTGGAATCCAGCGTCTCCGTACATCGACGAAAGTTCACTCAAGGTATAAGCGTCGCCCGTTGCCGTCGTCACCAGCATCGTCATGGCGAAGCTGGCAGGGATGAGTGGCGAGACCCGATCTTCATCCGGTACAAACTCGAGCGTTGCCAGTACACCACCGGGGCGGAGGGCTCCGTGTATTTTTTTGAGTAAAGTGACACACGTCGTTCGGTCAAAATGATGCAGAAAGTTAGTCAGCAACACGGCATCGTAGGGACCGCCGAACTCCACATCGAACGCACTTCCCGGCAGCCTTGTATATCGATCCGCAACACCCGCCGCGCGCGCGTTGCGCAAGGCCACTTCCAGCACCATAGCCCAATCCAGGCCTGTGATCCGGGCCTCCGGATTCTGTTTCGCAATCTCAATGCCAAACAAGCCATGGCCCGCCGCAATATCCAGTACGCGCATCGGACCCTGTTGCCGCGCAAGCACCAGTGTGCTCAGCGCCGGGGCCATCGGACCCATCATCGGCGCCATCTTCTCTGCGAAGTCGACCCAGATGGGGTTCTCCGGCTCTACGGTCCCCGCGCCAGGCAGCGTGGTGCGGCCGGTGCGCACGATCTCAGCCAGATTCTGATACACCTGCTGAATCGTGGCGTTGCATATGAATCGCGTGACCGAGGCCATGGATGCCGGCGAGCGCGGATCCAGGAAGACGGCACTCGTCGGCGTGTGCAGGTATTGACCATCCTGCTTGTCCAACACTCCGTGGATCACCAGAAAATCGCACAAGACGCGAATCCCGCGTTCCGACGCAGCGCAGTGCCGGGCAATCGACGCCACATCTGCGGCGCCTTTACCAATCGCTCCGAATACATCCAGATCGATGGCCGCATTTAACGCCGCGGTTTGCTGGTGTGCATTGGCCAGTTCAAAAATCAGACCCGGATCCGCGGGTGCCTCGCTCGGCTTGACTTGCACGAAAACCTCTTTCTATTCTCCGAGTCGTATTATTCCTGCCTGTCCGGCTTTTGTCGATTCTCCGGGACCCTGAAGGAGTGATGAGTCTTCGAGCGCAGCACTGGCCGCACGCAGGTCGGTGGTTCCACCGACATCTAAAGGAAATCCGGATTCGATCTCACCATTGCGAAACTGCTTTTAGGTCTTATCGCGCCTTTGCTTGGCTTCCTCAAGGTTCGCGATCGATACATGCCGGGCGATTCGAGGGAAGGGAAGCGTGACTTGCCAAAGCGCGAACGGCATAATACAGGCTGCTGCGGCAATCGGCGCCTGCGAAATCTCTCCGCGCGCGCCGCGCTACCCAAAACCCCGATGACGGTCGACTATGGCGCTTAATTTGCTGTCGGGCGATTTGCCCAGTCCGCGCTTCCAAACACCAACGAACCGGTCGAATACCCGCGGATGCATCACGGGCGATCGCATCCCCGGTCGACGCCGCCGGCGAAGCCTTGGTTGGTTCTTGCTCTGCTGCTTGTCGGCCGCCTTCCCTGCGACGCCAGCGCTGGCCAGGCAGCGCGTGGATCTGATCGTGGCAAACGGCACTGTGGTGACGATGGATGGATCGCGCCGCATCCTCGAGGACGGCGCGATAGCGGTTCAGGGAGACACCATCGCCGCCATCGACTCCCCCGCGCAGATCGACGCCACGTATGAATCAGGCAAGGTGATCGATGCACGCGGCGGGCTCATTCTGCCCGGACTGATCAATGCCCACACCCATATGAGCATGAGCTTGTTCCGCGGCCTGGCGGATGATCTTTCTCTCGATGATTGGCTGAACAAATATATTTTTCCCGCGGAGCATCGCTACGTCACCAGGGATTTCGTTACCTGGTCCACCCGGCTTAGCCTGCTCGAGATGTTACGCGGTGGCACAACCACGGTTGCCGACATGTATTACTTTGAAGACGATGTGGCAGAAGCAACGAAAGCCGCCGGCATGCGCGGCGTGCTGGGAGAAACCCTGATCGGCTTTCCTTCTCCCGACAGCGCAACCCCAGCCGCTGCGCTCACCTACACCGAGTCATTTCTGAAGCATTGGAAAGGTGACCCGCTGATCACCCCTGCGGTGGCGCCGCACTCCATCTATACGTGCTCGGAAACGCTGCTCAAGGATGCTACGGCACTTGCCCAGCGCAACCAGGCGCCGCTGCTGATCCACGTAGCCGAGGCCCCGTTCGAGATCGAGAAAAGCCGGCACGACCATGGCCTGACCACCGTCCAATACCTCGCGCGGATCGGCCTGCTGGGACCCAACGTCCTGGGCGCGCATTGCATCTGGTTAGACCAGGCGGATGTGCAGACCATGGCTCACTTCGGAGTCGGCTGCTCCTACAACCCTTCCAGCAACATGAAGACGGCTGCCGGTCTGATGCCGGTCGTGGAGTTGCTCGCGGCGGGCGTCGCCGTGGGCATCGGAACCGACGGCGCTGCCAGCAATAACAATCAGGACATGTTCGAAGAGATGGACCTGGCGGCGAAAGAGCAAAAGTTCGCGCGCATGGACCCTAAGGCGCTGACTGCGCCACAGGTGGTTGCGATGGCCACCATCACCGGCGCACGCGCACTCCATCTCGAGCAGCAAATCGGTTCGCTCGAAACGGGCAAGAAGGCGGACCTCATCGTGGTGGATACCAACGCTGCGCACGCCACGCCGATGTATGACGTCTATTCGGCCATCGTCTATGCACTCAAGTCCTCCGATGTCAGGACGACCGTCGTTGGCGGCAAAGTGGTGATGGAAGAGCGACGCATGCTGACCCTCGATGAGCCGGCGATCCTGGCGAAGGCGGCCGAATATGCCAAACAAATCAATGCTTCGTTTGGCGCAGGAAAGCAAGCAACGCAGTGAATGCATAGAGATGGCAGCAGGGTTTGCGCACAGGATGTTCGAGAGAGTCCCACGCCGTGACGGACACCGCCCCGGGAGGACCAAAGCAGACGGCCGGAACTTCCGCTATCTATCCCTCTCGTTTCCCGTCGGCTTTCAAGTTCAGCGTGCGGATTAACCGGTGCAGGTACTTGGGATGAATCTCCAACAGACGCGCTGCCTCGATCGGGCTGCCTTTGGCTTCCTCAAGTGCAGAAACCACCAGTTGTTTCCTCGTCTGGTTCAGCGCCCGGTGATAGCGCGTTTCGGCCAATCCCGGCGATTGCTCTTCCAGCAACGCGTTGGGCAGGTCTTCGGGGAGCATTTCATCCGTGAGTCCCATCACCAGGGCGTGCTCGATCGCGTTCTCCAACTCGCGAACGTTGCCCGGCCAACTGTATTGCAACAGCAAGGTACGTGCTTCCGGCGTGATCCCCTGGAAGCAACGCTTGCATTTGTCCGCATATTTGTCGGCGAAGTGCAGGGCCAGAACGGGAATGTCCTCACGGCGCTCGCGCAGTGGCGGCAAGGCTACCGAAACCACGTTGAGCCGATAATAGAGATCCTGCCGGAATTCGCCCGTCTTGATCGCCAGCTCCAACTTCTTGTTCGTCGCCGCCAGTACGCGGGCGTTGAACGACAACAATCGGTTTCCTCCCAGCCGTTCAAACTCACGTTGCTGCAACACCCGCAAGAGCTTGCTTTGCAACAACGGAGCCATCTCCCCAATTTCATCCAGAAACAGCGTTCCGTCCTCGGCTGCTTCAAACTTTCCCTTCCTCACTCCAAAGGCGCCGGTAAATGCTCCTTTTTCGTGCCCAAACAGTTCGCTTTCCAGCAAGGCTTCCGGAATGGCAGCGCAATTGATGGCGACGAAGGGCTTGTCGGCTCGAGGGCCGTTGGCGTGAATGGCGCGGGCCACAAGCTCTTTGCCGGTTCCGCTTTCGCCGCTAATCAGCACCGTGGAATCGCCTTGAGCCACGCGTGCGATGAACGCGTGAACCCGCCCCATAGCCCGGCTCTCTCCGATGAGGCTATGGTTGGCTTGCGCGTCGCCCCGCAGCCGGCGGTTCTCCGCTCGCAAGGAAGCCAACTTCGAAAGGTTCTCCAGCGTAACCGCGGCAATGCGCGAAACCGCGCTGAGAAAGTAGGCGTATTCCTCCTGGAAGGCTGGCGACGAGCCGGGGGCACTCAGATAAATCACTCCCAGCGTTCTCTCCACCGCCGTCAAAGGCACGCACAACACATGCTGGTTGCCGTTGCTGTCAGCAGAAGCCGCCGAGAAGACTGCGCAGCGTTCCCAAATCGCCTGCTGCACCAATTCCTGCCGAATGCGCATCTCCTGCTGAGGCAGTCCCCTTCTATTCCAGGTACAGGGCGGCCTTGGATCGTCCCCCCGGTTTGATTGCAGGATGATGGCTCCCTGTGCGGCCGGGATGACCTCTGAAATCAGCACCAGCAACTCGCGCTGCATGGTTTCCACGTCGTGGGTGGAGTTGATGACATTCGCAATCCTGAAAAATGCGCTCAGATCGCGCGCCATTCCACCTACCCAGGAAGCATCGGCAGGCAGGCCCGAGGGATCGAGCCGCACGGTGAGCAATACGTCGTCAGCCAACTTGCTCCCAGGGAGCGATGACGTCAACGCACCCCCGTCATCCGGACCGATGAGGAAGACATATTCGCTGTTCCCGATGCGAATCCGGTCGCCATGGTCGATGGCTCTGCGGCTCACCTTGGTTCCGTTGACGGATGTTCCGTTGTGACTATCGAGGTCGGCAACTTCGAAAACGCCGATCGAAACCTCGCTGATGGAGCAATGCTTTCGAGAAACTGCACGGTCACTCACTTCCACATGGTTGGAGGCGTCCCTTCCCAAAAACAGCGGGCCATCTTTGGTGGGCCAGACCGTTCCCTTCAAGAAACCGGAAGTCGCGACCAGTCTCGGGTTGTTCAAGTCTCCCTCCGGTGGTCAGTTTAGAGCAGTTTCGCAAATCACTTTGGCCTCGGGGAGCTTTCCGGTTCCTCACGGTATCTATTCGGCTACCGTGAGGCCGCCACCCGCGCCACGCCGGGAGCGCTATGTTGTTGTAAACAAATAAAGACTTGCCCCCAGCGAAGCGAATTCCGGTTTGGCCGTGAGCATGCAATATAGGTATTCGTCGAAGCAAGCTGGCAGTGAAGTTACTGAGAGTTTGAAAGGCAAATTCAGTTTGGGCTCCACTGCAAGGAGCCTCAAGGAGGATGTTATGAAACTCAACTTTATCGGATCTTTGTCCCTCGTGGCGCTGTCGCTCCTGCTCACCAGCACCGGCGCCCATGCTCAATCAGCTGTCAAAGCAAATGTACCGTTCGCCTTCAACGTAGGAAGCCGGCAACTGCCTCCCGGCAACTACATAGTCACGGTCGACAGTCTGCAAGGCAGGGTCAAGATCCAGAATGCCGTTACTTCTGCCCTCATCTCTATGCCGGCCCAGCCAGAGCAACCGGGTCAAGCAACCGAAAAACTGGTCTTCCAGCATGTTGGGAACCAGTACTACCTGGCCGACGTTTGGGGAGCCTACGGCACCTCGGGCATGCAGTTCCGGGTCCCCAAACAGCAGCCACAGATGGAGATCGCGAAGCAGCCGGTCCAGTCCAGCCAGGGAGTGATGATTGCCCTGAAGTAATGCATAAGCAAACGCCAACGAAGAGCCGGAACCAACGTTCCGGCTCTTGGCTTTTCTGGAAGGAAGGGCACGGCTTTAGCCGTGCCGCAGGAGTTCGATGTGCCCCGCGGCTTTAGCCGCTGAGGTACGATTTTCTTCGGATGCTTGTGCGCTGAATCGTAAAAAAAACCGTACCGCAGGGGCTAAAGCCCAAACTGGCCGCGGCGCAATGCGGCACGGCTAAAGCCGTGCCCTTCCTGCTAAGAATCATCTCCGACCTCAACGGCTCCTGCCTCTTGCTTGCTTAAACGGTTCGTTCATTAGGATCGAAGCGTAGCGCAATGGCGCGACCTGCGGTTCAACCCTCACCTAAACCAAGAATCAGCTGTTACAGTCCATTAGCGCGCGCCCTCTTCGATCACGGCGACTCCCCACGCAGGTAGAGCGATGGTGCCATTCTGGGGCACCTCTTCGCCGGAAAGCAGGTCCTTTCCCTGCGGAAAAGAATAGGCTATCTGCGTGGAACCAGCCGCATAGTTCAGGATGTAGTGGACCTGGTGCCCATCGGCCAGCGTGCCGCTGCGCATGATCGTCGGGAAGTGGAGTTCTTGCTGTTGTCCCCAGAGGCCGGCGCGTTTGACACTTTCCTCCATGATCTTCTCGATGAGCGCGTCGCTGGGCATGAAGCCGACATAGGTCACTTCGCCTTTGCCATAGTTGTTGCGGACAATCGCGGCGTATTTTCCCCAGACCGGATGGTGATAGCGCGCGACGGTGGTGCCAGTCGTCGGTGTCAGTAGCTCCATCCACCAGCGTGCGCTATTGTCAGCGGCGCCGACGTGATACGGATCATTCTCGAGCGTGACCCCATCGGGGATGGTGAACTGGTTGTAGCGCACGCCGGCGGCCTCGGCGATCAGGCCGGGCTGGGTAGTCGAGCGTACCCGCACATGCTCGTCGGAGAACCCGCTCTTGAAGGTATAGAGCAGGTGGCCTCCCGCTTTGGCGAAGTCGTTCAGACGCTCGATCTCCGCGTCCGTTGCTGCGTAAAGCGCGGGAACAACGATGAGCTTGTAGGCAGACAGATCTGTCGTGGAAGGATCAATGAAATCCACCTCGGCATTCATGCGGTAGAGCGCGTCATAGAAGGGTCGAAGGACATCGTTATACGTGGTGGTCGAGGTCCAGCCGAACTTGAAGGAATCGAAGCCGGTCAGCGCCCGGTTGCTGAAGTAGATCGCGATGCGATTGTGCTTCCGCATATTGACCAGCTGCGGGCCCAGCCGGGCAAGATCCTTGCCGATGGAACCAGCCTCGTCGTAAGTGGGGTTGGGCTTGAAATCCTGGCTGAGCAAACCACGCCAATAGGTTTCCACGGCATTTGCGGTGGTCCCCCAATGCCAGTACTCCACCATATTGGCGCCGGAAGCAAGATGACTAAACGCCTGTAGCCGAAGTTGGCCGGGGTAGGGTGTCCACTCGGGGAAGCCCTGCGCCTCGGTCTCGATGACGAGATAGTTCTGACCTCCGCGCATCGACCTCGCCAGATCTCCGCCGAAAGCAATCTCGGTACCGGTGAGTCGATCCTGCGTGGCGTGATAAATATCGATGCCCGCAACGTCGAGCGCACGGGCCGCCGCGAAGTGATCGACCGCAGACTGGATGCCGTAGGAGTATCCTCGCCAGTCGAGATCGAAGTTTTGCGTCAGGAATTGATCCTTCCGCGCATGAGCGCGAACCAGCGACGCCTGCCACGCCAGGTAGTCGGTCACCAGACCTCGCTGGAACTCGGCGAACGCCGAGGTAAGGCTGGCGTTGATGGAGCCATTCACGGATGGGAAGTCTGCCCAGTCGGTGACGCGGTTGCTCCAGTAATCAAGACCGAACTCTTTGTTCATGGCGGCGAGATCGGGATACTGCTGCCGCAGGGATTTCACAAAGGCAGCTTGGACATTTGGACCGCTGGTGTCGTAGGCCTTGGTCTCATTATCCAGCTGGTAGCCGATGACGGAAGGATGATCCTTTACATGGTCGACGAGAGCGACGATGACTTGTTGGGCGGCGTCGCGAAAAGCTGGATTCGTGATGTCCATGTTCTGCCGGCGGCCGTATTCGGCAGGTCCTCTGGGAGTGATCACCAGAACATCCGGGTGCTCCCGTGCAAGCCACGTGGGAATCGCGTAGGTCGGCGTTCCCACAATGACCTTGATCCCGGCCTTGTCCATGGCGTCGAGTACGCGATCGACGTGGCTAAAATCGAAGATGCCCGGCTTCGGTTCTAAGGTACCCCAGGTGGACTCGGCTATGCGCACGACGGTGATGCCGGTCTCTTTCATCATCCGCACATCTTCATCGAGACGATCGGACGGGGCGTACTCCTCGTAATAGGCAGCCCCGAAGAGTATCGTCTGCTGACCCTTGGGAGACTGCCCCATGGCTTGGAATGCGTTCGTAAGAAACAAAGCGGCGAAAACAGCGACCCTTAGCGGCACACGCTCACTCATGAAAGCTACCCACACATAGAAGCTCCATGGTATGGCCTTCCAGGACAGGACGGAAGATCCTGTTATCTGCCGGTCTCGTTCAAGCCTGGTTTCGGCCTGAGCGGAATGCGGCCGCGCCCGGTACGCTGGATCCCCAGATCGTGGCATCCCCGGAAGACTCAATCGAGGGGCCTTGAGATCCCCGAAAAGCCCTCAGATCGTCACCGCGATGGTGCGGTGACGACCTGGCTATCCTGACTGCTGGCTTTCCCATTTACGAAAGTCGCCGAAGCATGCAACTTCGCCGCAAAGCGCGCGATCTCCTCCGCCTCTCGCAGCGGAATGACGCGCACGATATGGGTCAGTTGCGCGTCCTGACCGGATTGCGCATCCCCAGATCCGTTGGATGTAAAGGCGCCTCCGACATCCCGTTCCAGATCCTGGGTGAGGTGCAGAAGGTGGTCGGTTGCCTGTTTGAAGTGTTCCGGATCATGGATCTGGATTGGATCTCCAACAGCCTCCTGAGAGTCTTCTCCCAGAACGTCCTTCAGCTGTCCGTGCAGCGCGCGGAGTTGATCTTCCAGCACCAATGCGTGTTTATCGACCATCTCCGTCCATTGCTGGAGCGAGGCCTGGTTGATCAATGGAAGTTCCGCCGCAGAAAGGGCAACGCCCAGCCGGTCGAGTGCGTATGCGTGTTGCAGGGAACGCTGAGCGTGCTCGAGGGCATCGTGAGAAAACTGCCCGGCGGCCGAATTCAACTGCTCACCCGCCAGACCTTTCGCTTGAAAGTAGGTGCGCAGGCTGGCATCCGCGGCAGACTTCGCCTGGTTAATTTCATAAACGCTGGCGCCCCCGGAGACGATCTGAGGCGTTCCTGGATGTAGGTGCACTCCATGCGGCGAGACGAGCTCAACATCAAGAACCTGGTGATTGGGTAGTGCTTGCAGCTGAGAGACGATCTTCTGTTTGAGCGCATCGTCTGCAATCGCTCCAGAGACGCGAATGTGCGCGTCCTCGGTTCGTACGACTTCGATCGGCTCCCCGGTGTCAGCGCCCAGCCGGTTGAGTTGGTACAGTACCGCGATTTGCAATTCAGCCAGGGAGAGATCGCCGGCTGCTTCGATTGCCAGGCCATGCGGATGGATCAGCGGCGAACGGGGTTCCCGTTCTCCCGAAGAATATCCAGGATCAAATGTCGCGTCGGGGACAGAGGTGCGCGGAATGCGTTCATACCCCGCTTGCACAAAGCGTAGCTCATGAACGCTGGCTCCCGAACGGACGCGGAGCGTGGATCGTATAGGAAGCAAGTGACGATCAAGCACGAGAACCGCCGACACGAGTTGTGGATGACCGGCGATAGGGCCGGTCGTTGTGAGCTCATAGCCGTCCTTGAGGGCATGAACCTGCGGAGCCTTCACGCCCAGACTGAGGAAGGCTTGAGCGGAAAGATCCTGATCCCAGAACTCACTCATGAGCAGTGGATGGCCAGGCGCACTCCTGCTGCCTTCCTTGCGGTGCGGGTTATGCTCTCCATTTTTGTTTCGCCACTCGGCGGCGATCATCCGATGCTGCGAGTCATAAAGACGGCGCAGGTAGCGCCTGCCGTCCCCATCCTTCCAGAGATCAACCACCGCTTGCTGTAGAACCCTTCCGTTCGCAGATGCTTCTTCAATGTGAACGACCTGGTGCTCAGTCTGCCCTTGAAGACTCGCGGCCTCTGTCTTCACCGACTCGTTCAAGATCGCCAGCGCATCCATGGGCGCGGTTTTGTGACGATAGGTCAGATAGCCTGCGGCGCCCAACAGGATGACCAGTGTAAGTGCCCAGGCGATGGCTGAGGAGGGCATGATTGTATGCAGCATGCGACAAAAAGCTGCATAGACTGCCTGTGGCCAGAGCAGAATGCCTGACATATGCTCTGCGCCGTGTCTGACCAGGCGTGCAGGAGGCATGTCTTCCTCCTCCTCGGTTGCCAACACTCCCAAGGCTGGATCGTAGTACGACACCTGGCTATTCAGGCCCATTCCATCGAAGGTAAGGTTCAGTTCCAGCCAGCGTGCATCGCTGAGCTCGACCCGCTGCGTCCTCACCTGCAAACCTTCGGGCGGAAGCTCGCCAATCGAAAGCAGCGCAAGGCGAACGTCCTGTTCGCTGAATACTTCCACGAACCGTGCACTTTCCAGGTGCTCGATCCGGGCGGAGAGTTTGCTGTATTCGGCCTGCACATCGTGAAACGCTACGATCTGTCCATTGACGGCAATCGATAAGGTCCGCGGACGATGCTCATGCACTCGGCCCCAACGTTTCCGAACTGCCTCCAACATTTCCTTGTGACTGACGCCGCTCGGCCCCGCAACGGTATCGTTGCCGTCCTCTGAGGTGGAACCGAAACCATCCAGCGGTTCACGGTCATTCAACGTAGGGCGGCGAAACTGGCGATCGATGACTGCGAGGCAATGCTCACAGCTCACAACGTGGGAGAGAAGGGAGCAGGAGATCGGTTCCGGCCTGGAGGAGCGGTAGTGCGCGAGCAGATCCTCTTCCGAAAGGCAGGCGGAACGCCGTGCCCGCAGGATCGTCTGCCGCAACTCGCGAAAAAGCTCTGCGGACGATAGCCGTTTCCACGACAGAGCCGGTTCCGGTGGCAGGTTGCGGTTCACCAACCGCAGCTTGCCCGAGTCTTCCAGGTAGGATCGGACTTCCGTGCGGGCGATTTTGAGTTTGTTGTAGATTGCCGCGATGGGCAGGCGAGCCAGCTCTGCGATTTCCCGCCGGCCATACCCGTGGAAGAAATGAAGAATGAAGTAGCTCGCGGTTTTAGACGATTCCTTTCGCCAGACGGTGTAACTGCAGATGCGGCGAAGGTCGTTTTGTCTCTGCAGTGGATCGCCGGCGGGGCTGTCGTCGAGTGCCGATGCGAAAGAATCGAATTCTGCGATGCTGACAAAGTGGAGCGCTTCGCGCGAAGAACGGGCGAGGCTCGATAGATAGATGTGGCGCAGCGCGGTGTAAAGATAGCCGTCCAGGTTGGCAACACCGCTTAGGTCGGGCTTCGTAAGCGTGAAGTATAGACAGAGCTCTTGAACAATTTCCTCGGTTTTGCCTGTGTCACCCCGGGTTAACACAGCTCCCCATTGCAGGAGCTGGTTATAGCGGCTGGCCAGCAGCTGGTCAACCTGGGCCGCCGGGGCGGGCTCGCGCCACTTGTGTTTGCGTTGCTCCATTCACCCCTAAAGAGTCGATTTCTGGCGAAATCTACCCCGGCACCCAATATATATTGGCTGCCCTGGCATATTTTGGCGGCCTTGGACGCGACCCTAAGTCCTTCCTTTTCAGGGCCCGGCGGGTAACGGGCCCTGTCGGCGCGTGCTGCCTATTAGCTAAAGCTTGGGCAAGCTTCCTCGCCCATCCCCGCCCACCTGAGAATGAGACTAACGCCCGCGGTAAACGCGCCCGAGAAATATGGGCTCCGGCGGATCATCTCCGAACTGGATGACGAAGGAGAGCATCAGGTTGAAAAGGTCGATGTTTTGGGTAGTGAAGTCGAAACAGAGAACGCGGCTGTCGGGCGCAAAGAGTTCAGATTTCCCGCGTCCTTTCCCCGCAATACTACGCAGAGCGCAAGCCTTCGCTGCGTAGACAGTCCTGGGGGCTTCGTTAGCGGTCCCAGGCGTGGAAGCCGAGGCTAAAGTGACAGCGGCGGGGTGACCGTCGATAGCATAGCGGGTCGGCTCTCGAGTGATCGTAGGTTCGCCATACTGCTTGAGTTGGCGCAAGATCTGCGCCCGGGTAAGGGGACCGAGCTGGGCCGCCTCGCGCGGGCTTTCAGGGCAGCTATTGTCCATGGTGGAAACGACAAAAGAGGAGGGTCCTGCCGGCAGCGCCGAATTGGCAAACAGACTCGAGGTGACGCAGGCCAGCGTGCCACCTACCCAAGCTGGTTTGGGAGGCGATGCCACGGGCTCGAAGTGCGCGGGGAAAAAATAAGTGATGTTCAGATGGTCGTCGTGCAAGCTCTTGGGCAGGTTGGAACTCGCCTGATTGAGAGCCTGGGGCAGACCCGTCGCACACACCAAGGAAAGCAAAACTACGAATGCTGCGCGAAGCACTCCTGGCTCAGCAAGGATAGACCCGCCACTACGCTTAACTGGCATCAGGGACGAAGCGGTGGCGCGTGAGTAAGCCAGGGAAAGAAGCTGGAAGCCTGAGACATAGGGTCAAGGGGCCCTCCTTAGGTGCGTTCGTCTATAAAGAGGCTTGAGTTTGCCGAATATACCCTGGGATTCCGAAAGAACTTCCAGCCTGGCTTTTCACGACTTCGAGCGTGCGTGAGAACAAGATTTTAGGAATTCTCCCTGCCACGAACTCGGGTGCCCCATATCTCGCGTTTTTTTGCGAGATGTGGGAAATTCACAGACCTTGACGATTTGTAATCTCGGGGATCCATCGAACTTTCCAAGAGCTGACGGGAGACAGCCGTGAATTTCCCACATCTCGCAAAAAACGAGCGAGATATGGGGCACCCGAGTTCGTGGCAGGGAAGAATTCCTGAAAGCTTGTACGAGCTAAAAGAGTCGGCGTGAGAAGACGGGGGAGCCAGCATCCGGCAGAGGGAGCCAGTTGGCCTCGAACAGCGCGCGGTTAGTGTAGTTTGGATGAGAGATGAGTCCCAAGGAACAGAACGCTCAGGCGATCGCCGAGGTGCCCACGTCCGCCGCAAGCCGTTCCGGGAGCCGTTCCGCAAGTCGTTCTTGGATCGTCGGCCTCACCAGCTTCTTCTTTATCCTGCTGCAAAGCGCTTGCACGGCAGTGATGGCGATCAGCGGAGTCCGCGTCATCATCGGCTTGAGCGCGCTGGCCGCGGCGGCTGGGTTAAATCAGCCTGCTAGCGGTTTTCACGCGGATGCGATTCGCATTCCCATGATGGCGATCGCTGTGATTGGTTCGCTGGTCAACTTGTACGTAATTTGGCGTATCCGCAGCCTGCGCTCCCGGCCGTCCTCGCAATGGCGCACCACTCCCGCAACCGCACGGCAGAAACGGGCAGAAGTTTTCCAGGTCGTGCTGGCGATCGGAACCCTCTTACTGGTCTTAGCAGAGTGGATCACGCATCACATTATCCACAACGTGGCTTAACGCATACCGCCTATCTCCTCCTCCAGGCGCGCATGCAAACGTTCACTGAAGCCAAGAGGCAACTCAAAGACGCGCTCATCGGCAGTGAGAATCAGGATGTTGCGCGTTGAGTCGAGAATCGCCGAGCAAATCTCGCAATGCTCCAGATGTTTCTGCACCTGCTCCAGCACCTCCGGAGGCAGAGTTGCGTCCAGGTACCCGGAGATGTGCGCCCACACGTGTTTGCACTCTATGACCAAGTCCACCACCTCCGTTTGGGAGCTATTTGCTTCAACTGTGGCGCTAAAGTTTTCTGCAACATCACGCGGGCCCGATGCAACCGGACCTTGACCGAGGCAATGCTGATATCGAGTGCTCCGGCGGCTTCGTTTACGCTCATTCCCTCTACATCTCTCAGCGTGAAGACTTCACGATATATCGGCGGCAAAGCAGTCACTGCCTGGTGGAGCAGGTGACTCACTTCCTTGCGTTCCAACGCTTCTGAGGGAATCTCTCTCCAGTCGCGCAAGAGGGCCGGCGAGATGGTGCGCCCCTCGTCATCCGGTGGGTCGTCCAGCGATTCCATCTTGATCGTATCCCGGTGACGGATACGGCTCCGCGCCTCGTTCAATGTGATGCTTACCAGCCAGGTACCGAACTTTGCTTCGCCGCGAAAGCTGGCCAGGTTGCGGAACGCTTTGAGGAATGCCTCCTGAGCAGCATCTTCCGCATCGGCTTCATTATGCAGAAAAGACAAAGCCATGACGTAGACCCTGCGCTCGTAGGGCCGAATCAGTTCGTGGAACAGGTGAGACTCGCCGGCGACGATCGACGCGATCATCTGCGCTTCATCCCGGAGGTCGCTGATGGGCGCCATGGCTATGCCGCGCTGCCTTTCTTAACCCTGGCGATCAGGGCATCCACAGAAAACAGGCCTGGCCCGAAAATGAGAACCATCAAGGAAGCGAAGAGGAAGGTATAAGGGTCGGCCACGTAGAATTTGCCCGGATCGGAGAAGATGGAGACCAGCGCGTCGTGGTCGGCGGTCCAATAGGCAACCATCATATTTCCGGCAAGCAGCAAGGCGGTGAATCGAGATCCCAATCCTACGATCAGGAGAAGTCCTCCAAAAAATTCGAGGCCGGAAATAAAGTGCGCGCTGGCCGCCGGGAACGGTATGTTCAAGCTGGTAAAGAATCCTGTGATCTTCGCGATGTTATGCATTTTTCCCCAACCGGTCTGCGCGAACTGCCACCCCCAGTAGAGTCTCACCGCCAGCAGGAGCGGAGACTGAAGATAGCAGACGAAAGTCGAACAACGAGAATACAACGCGGACAGCGATTTCATCATGCTTCTTGCCTCGTCTAATTTCTTGGAGTGCGCCCGGCCGCCGGCATGACACGCGTGGCACTCCGCGAGGAGTGCACCCCAGGGCGCTGGTACTTCGGCAGCGATGTTTCCTGGGTGGTCATGCGACCGGTTTTGCAAGGCGTCGCTCACGCCTGTTAGAGGCCGGGACCAGCGAATGGTTACAGGGGAAAGGTGTCCAACGGTTCGGGCAGCATCCACGTTGTCTTCGCGTTGGATGCTGGCCGCCTTCTGTAAATACCTGAAGCGAAACTGCCCTAATGCCCGGCTTCGCGGCTCTGCAAACGGGTAAGAATCTCGAGCGCAGTCGTTCGGTCGCCATGGCCCTGGCTAACCTTGCGATAAAAGACCACATCGTTACCATCGATCAGAAACGTCGCGGGGTATGCGGTCTCTTGCGGTGCATCCCAGCGAAGTCCATATTGGTTGGTGAACTTGTAGTCCGGGTCGGTTACCAGGTGTACGTTACCGGGAAGCGGGTTTTGTTTGGCAAGCGCCTCCCGTGCGCGCTGATCGAGATCGGCCGAAGGTCCGGGGTAAACCAGAAGCACCTCGGCGCCCATAGCCCGAAACTTATCGGCATTTTCGACGAAGTCGTGTACCTGCTTAGTGCAGTAGGGACACTGGTAGCCTGGATATCCGCGCAACACGATGAGCACGACCGTACCCTTCCGGGTGAAGGTGGACAAGCTGATTGATTGCCCGTCCGGTGTCGACAGGGAAAAGGCTGGAGCTGGTTGTCCGACATTCGGGATCTCAGCCGACGCCCAAAGAGAACCGTATAAGAGGGCCACGGAAAGTACGATCTGTTTCGTCATTTTAGGCATGTTGTCGCTCCGGGTTTTTAGGTGCTTTTGGCTGAGAGTCTGACCCGGGTTTTGGGCAAAGGTTACAGGATGTTTAGAGGAATCCGTCGCTTGTAACTCTACGGGCGAACGAGCGTCTCATCTGCAGCCGGGGAAACTTATGAATAGGCAATCGAGAAGAATCGCCATACAGATCGTTGCTGCTCTGATGGCATGCCCTATAGGGTTGCAGGCACAGCAGACAACCGCATCGCCAGCGAACGCGCAGGCTCCAGGGGTCGTGCTGGTGGAACTGTTTACGTCGGAAGGCTGCTCAAGCTGCCCACCCGCGGATGCATTGCTCCGGCAGGTGAACGGCACCCAGACGCCTGGGGGCCAATGGATTGTCGGCATCAGCGAACATGTGACCTATTGGAACGCGGAGGGATGGTCCGATCCATTCTCTTCGCCGGTCAATACCGAGCGGCAGAATGACTACGGCCAGCGATTCCACCTGGAGGGCGTCTATACGCCGCAGATGGTGATCAACGGTGCAGAGCAGATTGTCGGGAGCGATCGCGCAGCCTTGGTTGGTGCGCTGCAGAAAGAAGAACAGCAGCGATCGCTGATGTCTCTGCGCATTGTCTCGTTGCAGGTGTCTGGAAATACCTTGACCGTAAACTACTCCGCCGATGGGCAAGTGCCGGCGCACGGAGCCGATCTCGTCGCAGTGGTTGCAGACGATTCCGATCAGTCCAGCGTTCTTCGCGGCGAAAACTCCGGCCGCACACTGGCGCACGTTGCCGTTGCACGATCCATTTCCCGTGTAGGCAAAGTGCAGGTGGCAGGCGAGAAGACGCTGCAGCTTAAGCTTCCACCTTCGTATCAGGCGGCCCAGAAGCATCATCTGATTCTGTTTGCGCAGACACCCGGAAATGGCCGCGTACTCGGAGCAGACACAAAGCCGCTTTAGTCTTAACTCTACATATTCGTATGACCGGCGCGCATCTCTTCATTGAAAGCCGGCTTGGTCAGAGCAAAGGCCTGTTGCAGACGCTCGCGAAATTCAGCTTCGCGCGCGAGCAAGGCCGGCGTTGCGGCCGCGAACTCGGGGCCCCCGTCTTTCGGTTCAGCCAGGGTCACCATCCCCGTAGCAGCCAGCGCCGCAGCCATGCGGGCAAGATCCTCTGCAGTGGTATTGAGATACTGCGCATCCCGTGGATCGGCGATCCAGACCGGTTGCGAATTGCCCAGCACACCCGAAAGCCAGAAAACCTTGCTCAGCAAAAACCGCTGGCGTTCCTCATCGTTGCTGTCGGTAAAGAAAAATTTCTTTTGCCAGCGGCTGTAGTAGCGCGTGGTGACCGGCACGGGCTGGCGATTGCCGCTTTTGAGTAACTCGAGTTGGCCCTGGTCAAGGGTTTTGCGAATCGCGCTATAGATGAACGATTCGGCATAGGGCTGCTCGGGAGCAGGGACAATCTCCGCAAAGGTGACCGTCATACTCGCCGAGATCTTGGCGTGCAGCACGGAATCGGTGCCATCGGCGACGTGCAGCACGCCGTGGACAATGTAGGTATCCGCGCCGGAAACAGAGCGATGAAAGGGCCAACGGAAATCGCTGAAGGCGATCGGCATCCCTGCCATGGTCACGTAGGCGTCCGGTCGCGGGTTACGCAGGCGCTTGGCCTCTTCCTGCAAGTGCCGGGTCATTTCCGGCAACAATTCCGGCCGGTTGAAGTCGAAGTTCTCGCTCAACTCCAGTCGCAGTGTGCGCTCGGCAGGAGCATCGGGGGAAAGGCCGATGCGGAAAATGGCGGTGGGGCGGCCATTGAAATCGATGCCCTCTTCAGACGAGAGGATAGTCAAACCGGCGTTGGCGGCGGCGATGCTGATGGCGGAGCTTAAAGCGGTAACCAGATTAGCGGACATGGAGCTTTCTTTCCTGCGGAAGTCTAAGCAGTTTGACAATGGGTGTAGCTCTAGAACTTCATTGTACCGGCTGGCTGCGGACCTTTAGTCATGCGGGCGTTCTACCTGGAGAGTTTCGCCCCGAACGATCTACCGGGCGAGCGCAAAGGCCACCAAGGTGCGGCCTGTTGTACCGGACGATTGTTCGAAATCGGCGAGCAGCCTGGCCTCCAGCCCATCGGGATCGACTGGCATTTCGCAGGCGGCAATCTGCTCTTCCGTGGCGCCGTGATAGCAAAGCTCGCAGACGCCAAGACCCTGCTCCGAGCGCACCGGCGGTCCAAAGACACGGCAGGTTACCGGCCGCGATTGATATAGGTCACAGAGCCCGGTAGTGGGATCGAGCGCAGGGCAAGGCTCGTCGTTGGCGAAGTCCTCGAATCGGGCCTCAGCTTCTTCCGAGGGATCCAACAGTCCCGTTAAGGGGTCACCGGGAAATCCGTCGGCGAGACGTGCTACCGATTCCCGCGCCCGCTCGCGAATCAATTGAGAGCGTTTCGGATCTTTTTTGTTGAGTAGATGTAAACCTTCCTGCAGGCGGGCTACGTCTAGCTGATGGATGGCAAAGACGCCCACGCAGCATTGGGTACAACCGGGCTTGCACACTAACCAATTACCGCTTCGGCGGGCGGTGTCGGAGAGCGCGTCATCGAGGATCTGAACGAGTTGACTATCGCCGGCTGGCAGCATAATTAAGCGCAAATGCACTGAATTGACAAAACAGTTTAGGGTTCCTAGACATTTGTGAAGATACGATGACAAAATAGAGAATGCTCGCGCAACTTTTCTGTACATTCGAACGTTAGAACTAATAAGGATTAATCCGTCCGAGGAGCTTCGTGAAGAGACCGTATTGCGCTCCCTCCCCCATTTTACGTTGTTGTCTTCTATTTCTAAGCGCTGTGCAGATCGCGGCGCTGCTGATCGCTTTTGAACGGCCAGCCCGGGCGTACATCGATCCGGGGTCTGGTTTTGTGTTTCTTCAGGTAGCTGGTTCCATGTTTGCCGGCGCGGTTTACTACCTGCGCCATCGCCTGAAACGAATCTTCGGTTCGCTGCGCAGGCCCTCCCGGGATTCTTCGCCAGCAGCGGTTGCATCCGCAAAGGTTGTAGAGAACCAGCCATGATCCAGGGTCTGTCGCAGGGCACGTCGCCAGACATTGCGACGTTCCGCGATCCGGCCGGATCACTGCGTATCAGTGGCGACCATGTCCTGCGAACGGTCCATCCGCACCACGCAGCAGAATCTCTACGTTTTCTGCAGTCTGACCTGGCCAGGCGCTGGATCGACGAAGGGCATCTCATCGCCAGTGAAGTGCTTTCCGCCGAAGAAAATCAGCCTCTCCTGCTCCAGCATCCGCGAATCTCTTTCCCGTCTTATCCCTGGGAATGGACGCCGGGGCAGTGGGTCGCTGCAGGCGAATTGACTCTTGAACTCTGTCGCCAGTTGCTGCATCAGGGCTGGATGCTGAAAGATGCAACCCCGTTGAACATTCTCTTTGAGGGGGCTCGTCCGATTTTTGTGGATGTGTTGTCCATCGAGCGGCGCGATCCTGGCAGTCCGTTATGGCTTGCCTACGGTCAATTTGCGCGCACTTTCCTTTTGCCCCTAGCCGCTTATAAGTATCTCGGCTGGCCGCTGGCGGCCACGCTGAATCGCCGCGACGGCTATGAGCCGGTCGATCTATACCCCTACCTTTCGAGCTTAGACCGCTGGAGCGCGCCTCTGCGTTCGCTGGTGACGCTGCCGTACCTGCTGGAGAAGAAGAAGGGCGGGGGCGGAGCGCCGCCAAAATTGCGCCAGGCGCCAGAAATCGCGACCGCCGTGTTGGAGCGCAACCTAAGGCGCTTCGGCAAATCGCTGCATGCGCTGGAGCCTAAGGATCGCGATTCGAAATGGAGCGACTACCCCGCGGCTGCCGATCATTACAGCGAAACGGAGCGGCAACAGAAGCAGGAATTTGTCGGCCAGGCCCTCAAATCCCTGCGGCCCGGTTCGGTACTCGATATCGGGGGCAATACCGGTCAGTATTCCCGGATTGCAGCCGGCGTCGGCGCCACCGTTGTCGCCTGGGATACCGACGTGGCTTCTTCCGATCGCAGTTGGAGGGACGCCGGGGCAGGTGGGTTGCCCATACTTCCCCTGGTCGCAGACGTCGCCCGGCCAACTCCGGCGGTCGGTTGGTGCAATACGGAATCTCTCACCTTGCTGGAACGGGCGCGGGGCCGCTTCGATTGCGTGATGATGCTGGGGATTCTGCATCATCTGCTGCTTGCCGACCAGATTCCCATGGCTGACGTCGCTACGCTGCTGGCCTCGCTCACCCGGCGGGCGAGCATTGTGGAGTGGGTCCCAAAGAGCGACGTCCGCTACATCGATCTCTGCCGCGGACGAGACGAACTCTACCAGCATCTCGACGAAGCGCTTTTTCAGAAGGAATTCACTCGCTATTTCACCATCGTTTCGCGCCAGGAATTGTCCAACGGCCGCGTGCTCTTTCTGTTCGAGAAGAAATGACTCTCAAGACGATCGTTCAAGGCTTCGGGGTCGCGAGTTCGGTCTTGATTCTTCGGGTCTGGCCACACCTGTCCAGCTACCATCCCATCGTGTATCACAGCTTTCTTCCTATGCGGACCGTGATCTGGGGTGTGCTCATCGACCTGTTGGTGGTCAGCCTCGCCGCCGCACTGCTCTTCCACTATCTGGAGAAAAGCGAGACCGGCTTGCGCACCGCCGTCTGGGCGTTTGTCGCTGCTGAGCTGGCCTCAGAACTGGTGAGTGCCGCGGCGGCTATGCATCGCACCGCGATCCCTTATCTCACACCGGACGGAGCGTACTTCGTCATCCTGCTGGGATCACTCGCCTTGCGCTGGCTGCGGCCTGTGGACTTTCGCCGCGCGGTGCGCGGGTTTGGGGTAGTACTCGTGCTTGCCGGTTGCTGCATGGTGTGGATGATCCCGGAGCTTTTATACCAGGGGCTGCGAGCGCAACGGCGAGACGTGCTTGTGCCCATGAGGCAGCCTTCTTCTCCGGTCTCCGATCGAGCGGGCCTGGGCGAAACGAGAGCAAGGATCGTGTGGTTCATTTTTGACGAGCTCTCGTATGACCAAACCTTCGAGCATCGATTTCCCGGGCTGGCCATGCCTGAATTTGAGAAGTTCAGGAGCAAGAGCGTCGTGTTTACCGACCTGCAGCCGGCGGGATATTACACGGATCGTGTGATTCCCGCACTCTTTCTGGGCGCTCCGGTCGACAACCTCCGCAGCAATCTCGACGGGCAGCCGATGATTCAACTGGCAGGCAAGAAACACTGGCAAGCCTTCGACGCACAGGCCACTGTATTTGCCGATGCGCAGCGCCTGGGCTGGACCACCGGCGTGGTGGGTTGGTATAACCCCTACTGCCGCATTCTCGCCGGAACGCTCAACTACTGCTTTTGGAGGATGGGCGACGGTCAATCCGATGGGGCCATACCGGATCGCACCGCCATCCAGAATGCCCTAGCGCCGGTGGCGGAACGATGGCGCCAATCGCGGAATAAGCCGAGCTTTCCGCAGGAAAAGCACGCGCAGGATCTGGCGGCGGTCATGCCCAAGGCCGAGGACTTGCTGCGCGACGAGAGCATCCGTTTTCTGCTCATCCATCTGCCGATACCGCATCCTCCGGGAATTTATGACCGTCGGCCAGGGCATTCACGCCCTAGCGGCAGTTATATCGATAACCTGGCCCTGGCCGATCTGTCCTTGGGGAAGTTGATGGCGGTTTTGAACGGAACCTCTGACGCGGATAAAGCAACCGTCATTGTTTGTTCCGATCACTCATGGCGCGTGCCCTTGTGGAAGGCTACCGGGTCATGGACCAGGGAAGATGAAACGGCGAGCCACGGCCGCTTTGAACCGCGTCCAGTTCTGATGATTCATTTTCCCGGGCAACAAAGTGAGCATCCGGTGACCGCGCCCTTCGAGGAGTTACGACTCCACGAAATCCTCGAGAAGATGTTGCGCGGCCAGGAGACGGGCTTCAGCCCCGCGTCTTAGCACATCCCGATCTAGTGTTCAGGGGCCTTAGCGTGTGCGTGAGAACAAGCTGGCAGGGAGAGTTCCTGAAAGCTTGTTCCTGGCATTGCCAGCGCTAAAGCGCTCCTCCCCCGCATAAACGCATGGAGCTAGAGCACAGAAGTGGTATCTGTGATGCTCCCGGAGACTTCGCCCAAACCAATGCTTACAAAGCCTTCCCGCTCACAATATCCGCGCAGGGTAATCTCGTCGCCGTCTTCGAGAAAGCCACGGAGCTCTCCCGTGGGCAGAGCAATCGGGTCGCGGCCGCGCCTCGTAATTTCGAGCAGGGACCCGCGGGCATGATCCTCGGGGCCGGAGACGGTTCCGCTGGCAAACAAATCACCAGGCTGAAGGTTGCACCCATTGCTTGCATGATGGGTCAGTAATTGGGCCGGGGTCCAGTAAAGACTGCCCAGGTTGCCGCGGCTTAGGCGAACCGCACCCATACGTTCCTTACGCATGCGGGCGGAGCGGAGATACACCTCCAAAACAAGGTCTATTCCACCTTGTAAACGATCTTGCTCTGAGTCGAGGTGGTGCAACGGGGCAGGGTCTTCGGACGGCCGCACAAACGCTGGTCTGCGAAAGGGTGCAAGTGCCTCCATGGTGACCACCCAAGGCGAGATCGTGGTGGCAAAGCTTTTGGCGAGAAAAGGCCCGAGAGGCTGGTACTCCCAGGACTGAATGTCGCGCGCCGACCAGTCGTTGAGCAGGCAAATGCCGAAAAGATGCGCGGCAGCCCGGTCGATCGCGATGGGTTCTCCCAGGCGGTTGCCGGGCCCAACAAAGAATCCGACTTCCAACTCGTAATCAAGCGCCTGCGTCGGCGCGAAGCGAGGTGGTTCGCCAGGCAGAGGCAAAAACTGGCCGGCGGGCCGCCTTACGGCAGTACCGCTGACAACAATCGAAGATGCGCGGCCATGATACCCAATAGGCACATACTTGTAGTTGGGCAACAGGGGATTCTCCGGCCGGAAGAGCCTGCCCACGTTGGTTGCGTGATCGATCGAGGCATAAAAGTCGGTGTAATTGCCGATGGAAGCCGGCTTGAGCATGGCGACTTTCATCATCGGCAAGAGATAAGGCTGCAGCGCTCGCTCATGGTCAGCCGCTCGCGGGTGATCCGCGCGGAGCAGATCGCTCAGCCGCGCGCGCAGAGGCGACCAGCAGTCCGCTCCGAGAGCCATGATCGGGTTAAGCGTGACGGCTGCACACGCCTCGCGTGTAGCCTCCGCAAGCGAGGGGAACTGGTCCGCTTGATAACAGCCGTGCAGGTTCAGAATCTGGTCGCCAATGGCTACGCCAACAGTGGGGCCGCCGCCGGCTTCGAAGACACCGAAGGGCAGGTTCTGGATCGGAAATGCGCACCCGGTGCGATTGGCCGACGTGACCCAGCTTCGGCGCTCAGGATCATGGGTTGGGTTCATTTGTTCGTTGACGGAATCGGCTTCCCGGTAAAGTGCTTTTTGAGTGCCTGCCAAACCTGGAAGTATTCGCGCTGAAGACATTCCGTCTCCAGCGCGAAGCGAGTCGGGTGCAGCACCAGTTGGGTCTCGAACATGAAGGCCAGGGTATCGCCGAGATAATGAGGCTTAAGCTCGGCGTCTTTGGCGCGCTCAAAGGTCTCGGCATCGGGGCCGTGGGCCTGCATGCAGCTGTGCAGGCTGGCTGATCCGGGAATAAAGCCTTCCGCCTTGGCGTCGTACTGGCCGGTGATCAGGCCCATGAACTCGTTCATGGCATTGCGATGGAACCAGGGAGGACGAAATGTGTGCTCGGCCACCACCCAGCGCGGGGGAAAGATGGCAAAGTCGACATTGGCTGTGCCCGGCACCGGCGTGGGCGCTGTAAGCACGGTGTAGATCGAGGGGTCGGGATGATCGAAGCTGACGGTGTTGATGCAGTTAAAGTTGGCCATGTCGTACTTGTAAGGCGCGTAGTTGCCGTGCCAGCCCACTACGTCGAGCGGCGAGTGATCGATGGCGGCCGACCACACCTTGCCTTGGAATTTGCACAGAGTCTGGAATTTTCCGTCGACATCTTCGAAAGCCGCTACGGGCGAAAGAAAATCACGCGGATTCGCCAAGCCATTGGCGCCGATCGGACCCAGGTCCGGCAAACGGAAGGGAAGCCCGTAGTTTTCACAGATATAGCCACGCGCAGAGCTTTCCAGTAGCTCGACACGCATCTTGAGACCGCGGGGCAGCACACAGATCTCTCCCGGCGCGACATCCAGAATGCCCTGCTCGGTAAAGAAGCGAAGCTTTCCCAACTGGGGCACGATCAACATTTCTCCATCGGCATTGGAAAAGAAGCGTCCGGCCATACTTTGGTTCGCGGCATAAATGTGCACGGCGCACCCGGTCTGCCCTGCGGGACCTCCGTTGCCGGCCATGGTGATGATGCCGTCCAGGAAGTCACAGGGGGCTTCGGGAATCGGCAGTGGGTCCCACCTGAGCTGGTTTGGCGTGGCGGAAACCTCATCAAAGGGTCCGCTGCGCATGTTGTTGCCGGGCAGCTCGACAAAGGGTCTGTGTGTTACCGAGGGACGGATCCGGTAGAGCCATGCGCGGCGGTTCGTGGCCCGCGGCGCGGTAAAAGGGGTTCCGCTGAATTGCTCGGTGTAGAGGCCGAGAGACGATTTCTGGGGTGCGTTCTGCCCCTTGGGCAAAGCACCCACCACTGCTTCCGTCGCAAATTCGTTCGCAAACCCGGATTGATACAGCAGATTCGACATGGATCCTCCGTGGAAGCACTCCACCTGTAGCTGTATACCGGAGGAGATGTGCCATTGCCAAATTCAAGCCTGCACGAACTATTAGGCAACTTTTAACGCGCTCAGGGGCTAATCCGGCCGATACTCCGGGCAGATGCGCCACTTGTCTCAAAAGCGTTCGCCTGCGGCAGCAGTAGCAGGACGGCCGATGAAGGTAGTTGCCGCCCTGTCTGATCTAGCCCTCCATCCGGCGCAGGCCTTTGCTGGTGCAGACCCTTTTCCGCCTGCTGATAGGCGGGGCTCCAAACCGGCGGACGGGGGCGAAATAAATTCCGCGAGGCGTTACGTGCCTTTGGTGCCATCGGTAACCGCCATCGTGGAAAAGCAGAAGCCTTTCTTTGTCCAGGAAGGGCAGACTTAAATGCATCACAATCAGTCTGCCCCCGATAGGACCGCGAGGGGTGGCTTCCCCTGGAAGGGAACCATCATCAGGCCAGTAACTACGGTCACATCAGCTGTGGAATGACGGGGGATCAGATGCTTACAACCGGCGTGTGGAGTAAACGAATGCAAGACCACGGTTCGCGATTTGGGGCCGGGCGGAGGTCCTGGTTTCCGGCAATAGTGGCAGCGACACTGGCTTGCGTACCTGCAGCATGGCCGCAGATGACCGCGGTGTCTGCGCCGGTCTTGCCTGCGATTGGGGCCGACCAGGTGGTGCAGCGTTTGATGGAGAAGAACAAGGAACGGGCGCAAGGTTTGCAGCACTATTCCGCCACACGCAGCTATCGCCTCGAGTACCGGGGATTCCCCGCCTCGACGGACGCGACGATGGAAGTAGAAGTGAATTACGACGCCCCAGGTTCAAAGCGGTTCACCGTCGTAAGCTCGACGGGATCGAAGATGATTCAAAATCGCGTTTTTCAGCGGCTACTGGAAAGTGAACAACAGGCGAGCGACCCCGGCAATCGGGCACATTCTGAACTGGGGCCAGGTAACTACAACTTCTCCATGGCCGGCACCGACGGCACAAATTATGTGTTGAACGTTGATCCCAAGGTCGAAAGCAAGTTTCTTTATCGAGGCAAAATCTGGGTAGATGGGCACGATTTTGCAGTGATCCGGATTGAAGCGCAGCCGGCGCGGAACCCGTCTTTCTGGACAACCAAATCCTTGATCCATCATACCTACCAAAAAGTGGACGGCGGATTCTACCTGCCCAGGGAGAACAAGACAGTGACCAACGTCCGGATGGGTGGTGTGGCCACCCTGACGATCGAATATCAGTCCTACCAGGTGACGGCTGCGGTGCCCATCGTATCGACGAGGAAGCAAATCGTTTCCAGCGAGGGTGTTTGGCCCGGCGGTGGCTTTACTGAGGAAGTTGCAAATTTTGTTGCCACCAGGAAATAAATTGGTCGCGCCTTATTGCTAAGGCATTTTTCGTAATACTGTGGTCTGGTGAGATCGGCTATGTGCGGCCATTCTTTCCACCCCAGGCACGCAAAGACCGCGTGCCCCGGGGGCCCCGGTTTCGGCGGAATGGCCGCGTCAAGTTCAGTTACTCGGTCTACGCCATTACGAAAAATGCTATAGCAGGGGGGTGCCGATTTTTTATCCGGCATTCCCGCCGCCACAGGCCGTGAGTCTTGGCAACAGAAAACTGTTACAGTGACGTGTTCCTAAAGCAGTTTCGCAATTACTGTGCCTGAGAAAGATCGCGAGGTGTGGTTTTCTTTGAGAGAAAACCACGAAAAGGCCTACTGCTTCGATCTCCACCAATTGCGAAACAGCTATAGCTGCCTCGATCCCCTCAGTCTGTTTCCGCGGCGATGGGTTGATCGCTGACCGGCATCGTTTGCAGAGTCTGAAGTCCGGTTTGCACCTGGGCCCACTTTTCCGGTTTTTCCTTAGTGCGAATCGGTGCGGCCGGATCGGCGTAATAGTTCTCGATATCCGCCTTGAGGCCCGGGGGCACCGAATGTTTCGGGTCGGCCACGAGGCGGGCAAGAAGTTTGGCGTAGGTCTCGTCGGTGAGACGATAGCCGCCGGGCCGCACAGGCGCGCCGGTATCGAGATCGCGGTTGGGAAGCGTCTGATGCGGCTTGCCAAAGCGGCTCAGCGCGGAGCTGAGAGCCTCAGCCGACTGGTTGACGCTGCGCACGTATTCCTCTTCCGTGTTCGAGGTCGGGCCCTTGATAGCGACCAGCTTCAACGGGCCGATTTTGGGCAATATGTAGATAAAGCCGGCGAGCGTATAGGTTCCAATGCCCGGCTTTCTGCGGTAGTGGTCCCAGTTATTTTCGACTGCGATCCGCGCAACTTCACTCTCCAGTTTGTGGACATCGGGACTGTCGGAGTCCGCGGGCATACGGCTGCGATGGAGCAGGGTGACGGCATACGCGATGCGGGGAATAAAATTACTGACGGCAAATCGGAAGCCCCCGACATTGACGCGATGAAATCGTGCTTTGGAAAATTTCTCACTCAGGCCATAGGTTTGATAGAAGGCATTCGCGAGCTGCACGGTTGGGATATTGAGGCCGACGTGGCGGAGATAGTGAACGGGCGCCAGGCGGTGATGCGCGATTTCGTTGATGTCGAAGGCGAACTCTGTCTGCACGTGGGCGTGTTCATCCTCGCCAAAAGTGACGAACGGGCCATATTTGGCGGCGAGCTTCGGGAATTCCTGGGACACCGCGCGGTTAGTTGATTGGGAATGCCCTACGTTGTCACCGATGTAGTGGGAGAGCGCGCCGATGGCGAAAGCAAGCTCGTCGGCATTTTTGGCATTGCGGAAAAGGTGGACGATGAAGTCGCCGGTACGGACATAATGCGTCAAGTCAGAGAAGAAGGGGTCCCCAAAAGGGTAGTAACCGATGTCCTGGATCACGCAGCCGGCGTAGGCATACGAGCGCGCATGTTCCAGCTGCTCGGGGGTGATGCCGGGATAGCGGCTGCGCAACAGAGGCGCAATGGAGGCGTGCCAGGTCAGGTCGATCAGCTGTTCGTGCGTCAGCAGCGAATAAGCGCCAGCGGGACGGCAAACCAAAAGAAAGCACAGAACGAGGGCGGCAGAGACCCGGGTGAAGTTGCGCATCCGCACCAGTATCGCAGCGACGGGATGCACTTGACTATGTCGAGCTGCGATCTCCGGGTGTCCCGCCGGGAAGGGCACGGCTGTTAGCCGCCGAGGTACGATTGTAGTTCGATACAAGACTGCCCTCGGGGGCTGAAGCCCGCAAGATCTGCGGCACTTACGGCACGGCTAAAGCCGTGCCCTTCCTGCGAGAATCGTTTCGTACCTCAGCGACCATGCCGCGGTACTTTTGGACGATTGACGAGTTTTGATTTGCGGGATCAGAAGTTGAACTTCATCGCTCCCTGCAGGATCCGCGGCGCTGCGGCGCTGATGACATCACCAAAGGTCGAACTGCCGATATCGCCGTCGACCGAGGTTGGGCCATTGAACTGCGTGTGGTTGAAGAGGTTGAACGCCTCCACGCGGAAGAGCAGCGATTTCGACTCTGTTAGGGGTAATTTTTTGGCGACTGCCATGTCGAAGTTATCCGCGCCCGGACCATAAAAGAAACGCCTCTTGGCGTTGCCTGGAGTGCCCAACGCGTTCATGGGGAAAGCCGTCGAATCAAAATAATTGTTTCCGTTTTTCCGGGGATTTCCGCTCAGGTGGAGTGGGCCGCCGGTGTAGTCGGGTTCGTCGATGCTGCTGTTGTTGATGCCATTCGGATTGGTCCCGATCAGCGAGTTGTCTCCGTTGTTGATCATGGTGACCGGGAAACCGCTGGCAAATCGCGTGATCCCGGCGAGAGACCAGCCCGTTGTCAGCCGATTGGGATGAAGGAACTGGTCGAACGGCAACTGATACTCGTAGCTGACGACGAAGTTGTGTTTTACATCGAAGGAGGAAATGGCATAGCTAAGGGAGGGATCGAATGGGTTCACTTCCTCAGCCGGGTTCGACGACTGATCGAGTGACTTACCGTAGGTGTACGCGGCAGAGAATTCAAGGCGGCCGCTGGTATGACGGGCGCTGAGTTCCAGCGCGTTGTAGTTGGCGTGGCCGATGGTGGACTGGAGCGCGTTGCTGCCAAAGTTCGCACCCAGGGGCCCGCGCGTACCGTTCACCTGTCCCCCAGTACTCGGGTAATACACCGTGTCCTCGCCGCCCGGGCCGCAGGTAAGCGTCCCGGGTTGCACCTCGCTGGTCTGGCTGAGGCTCAGGCAGAGCGCTGGACTACCCGGGTTGGGTTCGATGAGCACGCGTTGGCGATGGCTGGAAGTACCCACGTAACTCGCACTGAAGACGGTATTCGGTCCAGCTTGCCGTTCGACAGAGAGCATCCACTCTTCGGTATAGGGCGTGCGGCCGTGGATGTCATATCCCGGAATGCCTTCGATTGGCTCATAAGTACTCCAGTCGATATTGGGATAAGGATTGCGACGAGAAGAATTCAGCGGAGCAAACTTGTAAGGGAAGGGCTGGCCATTGTCCTGGCCGTCGGCAGCGGTGATGAAGGGTGTCGCGAAGAGTGGGGGCGCTGGACTGGTGTAGGTCGTGCCGTAAGGAGCATTGGCCGCCAACACGCCGATCGAAAGCGCATCGATCGCAGTGTAGAAAGTGCCGGCGCTGGCGCGAACGCTGGTGGTTCCAGACGTACCAAGGAGCCTTCCCAGGAAGCTCCCGGTCTCTGCTTGTGGTGACCAGGCCACGCCCAGGCGGGGCGCGAAACTGCGGTTGCTGATTTGGGCCAGCGTGTTCGGTATCCCTTGACCGGCTGCCGAATCCCCTGGATAGAGGATGCCCGGAGGCGCTCCGGGAAATACGACTGACTGTGCGCCGGCAACGAAGGTGGAAATCTGGTTGTACTTTTCCGACCACGGCGCAATGCGGTCCCAACGAAGGCCGTAGTTCAGCGTGAGGTTCGGCAATATGTGCCAGCTGTCCTCAGCAAACACGCCGACGTACTTATTTCGCGCGTAGAAGGGGTTGAGCTGGCTTTGGTTGTATTGGCTCGGCACGCCGATCAGGAAATCCGCAAAATCGACACCTGTTTCTGTGCCAGAGAAAACAAAGCTGCCATTGAACTGGGCGATGGGGTGGGCATTCACCTGGTCGGCATGAAACTCACCGCCGAACTTCATAGTGTGATTGCCCAGCACCTTTGAAAACGCATCGGTGACCTGGTAGGTGTTGTTGACCTGCGTGAGCTGGTTGGCTGCGGCGCCGGTGGAGTAGCCGTTGAAATTCAGGTTCATCACACTCTGGCCCTTGGGGTCGAGAGCCACGATGCTTGGACTGCCATCGGCATTTGCAAAGCCCTGGGAGACGAGGCTGACATTACGCCCACCTACGGGCTGGCCGAGGTCGGTGTTATTGCGCATGTAACTGACGTGCAGCTCATTGACCATGGTGGTGTTGAAGGTCCTGGTATGGCCCAGCGCGAAGAGCTGGGCGCGACCGGTGGTGATGGCGTCAAAGCCAGGAACGCTGGCGCCGCTCTGCACCACCGGATACGGGTCATCGAGATCGAAGTCGTCGATGAAGTAGTAGGCGGAGAGGAGACCCAGGCGAGTACTCGCATCCATGCGGACGGAGCCCTTGTCATCGCGCACTGTCTGATTGAAGGAAGAGGTGGCATAGCCGAGGGCGGTATTGGGAGCGGGAATATACTGTAGCAGCCGCTGTGCCGGAACGGACCAGGCCGCTTGAGGGATTTTGACGTTCGGGAACACACACTGCGACGAAGTAATGCAACCGGCGACATAGTAAGACTCGCCTGAAGTCACGCCGTAGCCCAGCTTTTGCGTCAGCAGGCTCGCAAAGTACGGGCCGCCGACCACGCCGGCAAGGCCGCTCGACAGGTCGGAGAGATTTCCCGCACGATCCGCGTTGGAAGGCACGCTGATGGTGCCGGTATCGATGCCCTGCGTTTGCCGCGTCCCTTGATAGTCGCTGAAAAAGAAGATTCGGTCGCGATGAACCGGGCCACCGAAGGTACCCCCGAACTGGTTCTGCCGGAAAGCGCCGCGGGTGGGAGAGAAATAGTTGCGCGCGTCGAGATCGGTATTGCGCAGAAACTCGAAGGCGTTGCCATGGAATTGATTGGTCCCGGATTTCGTGACGACGTTGATTTGGCCGCCGCTGAATTCTCCGTACTCTGCGTCGAAATTGCTGGTGATGATGCGAAATTCGTCAATCGCATCGAGATTGGGAATAATCGCTGTGCCTGCGTTGACATCCTCTTCTACGTCAGCGCCATTCACGCTGAAGTAGTTGGCGAACTCCCGCTGCCCATTCACCGAGATCGTGCCCGGATTCAGCGTTCCCGAAACGTTAAGCACGGTTGCGCCTACATCCTGCACGGTGGTGGAAGTGATCGTGGTTTGCGGAGCGACTCCCGGCTGCAGAGAGAGCAGATCGGTGTAGCTGCGTCCGTCGAGCGGAACCGAGGTCATTTGCCGCGCAGTGATGACCTGGCCGAGCTGGGTGCTGGTCGTCTCCACATGTAAGGTGTTGTCAATCACGCTCACTGTTTGCGCGACGCCCCCTACTTGAAGGGAGGCATCGAGGCTGAGCGACGCGTTGGTATCGAGCACAATCCCGGTACGTTGATAGCCAGAAAAGCCAGGAGCCTGCACCTGCAGTTCGTAACGGCCGACCGGCAGGACCGGGAACGTATAAACACCTTTGCTGTCGCTGTGCGTTTGGTAAGAAAGTCCCGTGCTCGACTCCCGTATGCTTACATCCGCGCTGGCTACTATGCGTCCTGCAGGATCTTTCACTGTGCCCGCAATGCCGCCACCCACGCTGGCCCATGCCAGGGCAGCGGACAAGACTCCAAGGACGCAAAGGGCTCTCGCAACCTTGCCCGCGATGTGCCTGACGTGCTTCGACATACTCTTCTCCTGATCTCGTGGCTGGCGGGTACGCTGGCGGGTGCTCGTTGGATCGTGACCGGGACATTCACGGTGACCTGATCCGGCGAGGACCCGCTACTTCCTGTCGCTGTGACGACACGCGAAAATGCGCGGGCGACTCTCCTAACAGTTGAAACCTTGCGGGCAGGGGCCCTATAGTGGAAGAAGCCCGCAGTCTATTGGCTGTGGTCCCCCAGGTCCTCGCGGTCTCCGCCAAGAGATAGCCGCGGGGATCTGGTTTTAATTCAACGAATGGTCAGGAAGCTTTCTGTTGCGCGGCACATCGCTTGCACAACCCTCCCACTTCAAGGCGCATGACTTGTATTTCAAAATTATTGTGTGCGGCAATCTCGCGCTTCAAGCGTTGAAACGTTGGACTATCAAATTCCTCAATCTCGCCACAGTGAAAGCAAGCCAAGTGCAGATGGTCTTTCTGCGTCTTCACTTCGTAATAGTGCTTTTCGCCGTTCAGGTGCATCAGGTCCAACTCATCGATCAGCCCGAGCCGCTTCAACAGCTCAAGGGTCCGGTAGACGGTTGCGCGGTCAATGTTGGGGTCCCGCTGACGCGCGCGGGAAAGAAGGGTGGCTGCGTCAAGATGAGCTTCCGCCTGCTGAATGGTCTCGATCAACGCACGCCTTTGCGCGGTCAACCGAACCCCTTTCGCCTCTACTTCGTTTAACAACTCACAGCGCTTCAGCATCGTTCTAGTTGCGACTCATTCGCACTAGATACAATATACGACAAGATTGGTCCGATTACAACCTGTGCGTTGTAAATTTCTTGAGGCCCGTTGGATTCGTTTTAATAATTCTCAGTATGCCCGGCTGTTACCCATATCACCCCGAGAGAGCGTGCTCCATTACGAGCGAGTTAGGTCGCAACCGCAGGAAGCCAGACGACCTCGGAGGCTCTGACTCTTACCGTGAAATAGGAAATTGCATGGACTATGAGCAAGGATCGTCGCCAGGCCGATCCGCTCAGCTTAACTGCGTTCCAAACCGGCAGCCTACTCCACCCCCAACGCCACCACCGGGTTCACCGCCGAAGCCCGTCGCGCCGGGATCAGACTAGCCACCAACGCACAGACCCCCAACACCAAACCCACCCCAACCAGCGTAGAAACATCCCAGGCCTGCACGCCAAACAACAAACTGCGCATCATCCGCGCCGCCGCCACGGAGCACACTAGCCCGGCAAACATCCCCACCGCCACCAGCCATCCCGCCTCTTTCAGAATCAGCCGGTGGATCGCGCTCCGTTGCGCGCCCAGCGCCATCCGCACGCCGATCTCCCGCGTCCGCTGGCTCACCGAATAGGCGACTACTCCATACAACCCCACCACGCCCAACACCAGCGCCATCGCCGCAAACCCTCCCACCAGCCACGCAGAGAACCGGTGCAACAGGGCGGTCTGCGAGCTGCTCAGAGCCGTCATCATGGTGCTTTCCCCATACACCCCAAGACTCGGATCGATCGCCCGCACCGTCTTCACCAGTACCGGTAGCAGCGCCTCCTCGTTCCCAGCAGACCGCACTGTCACTTCGAAGTTGCTATCCGGCCCCTGGTCAATCGAGAAATACTCCGCCGGCAAGGCCTCGTCGTCTGCCGCTCCCTCGCGCACATCTTCGATCACGCCCACTACCTCGCGCATCGACTTCGGTGAAAAACCCCCGTCGCCTATCCTCTTGCCGATCGCATCTTCGCCGGGAAAATACTTTTGCGCCAATGTCTGGTTCACGATCGTCACCCGGGGATGGTTGGCATCGTCGGCCTCGGTAAACATCCGCCCGCGCACCAGCTTCGCCCTGAGTGTGGACAGGTACTGCGCGCTCCCATCGCGTTGCAGCACCTCATTATGTTCACCGTGATATGGCTTGCCGGGAATGCGTATCCAATCCGTATCGCAATTGCACTGCAATGGCAGGTCGCTCGTAATTGCCGCCGACTGCACCCCAGGCAAGGCCGAAAGTTTCTCCAGGATCAGGTGATACAGCGCAACCTGTTGTTCTGGTTTGCCATAGACACTGTCCGGAGCCATCACCGACACCGTCGCCACGTGTGCAGGATCGAATCCCGTCTCGACGTGCAGTAGATGGTAGAAACTCTTGGCCAGCAACCCGGCGCCGGCCAGTAGCACTACGGCCACTGTCAACTCCACCACCACCAGGTTTGCGCCCAGCCGCCGCCAGAACCGGTTGGCCACGCCGCGCCCCTCACTGAGCCCTTCGTGCACGTCCCGGAACGCCAGCCGCAGAGCCGGTGTGGCTGCCAACAAGATCGCCGCCAGCAGCGACGCGCCCAGCGCAAACAATGCTGTATGCCGGTTGAACCCCACGACGGAAAGAAACGGCATCCCCAGTGCCATCTGTTTCGGAACCAGCCGCGTCAGCAGCGACATCACCAGCAGGGCCACCCCCACGCCGGCAGCACATCCAAAGGCCGCCAGCAGCAGGCCTTCGGTAATAAACAGCCGCACCAACCGCGCCGGAGTCGCGCCCAGCGCACCCCGCACCGCCGTCTCGCGCCTGCGGCTTTCCGCCCGCACCAACATCAGGCTCGCCACATTCACACAGGCAATCAGCAGCAGCAACCCCGCGCCGGCAAGCAGCGTCAACAACGTTGGCCGCAACTTACCCACCAGAAACTCCGCCAGCGGCAGCACGCTCGCACTCTGTCCGGTGTTCGAGCCTGGATACTGCGCCTCCAGGTGCTTCGCAATGGCTTTCAACTCATCCAAAGCCTGCTGGACCGTTACCCCATCGCGCAGCCGCCCCAACCCATCCAAATCGTGGCAGCTTCTCCGCTTCTCACACCCATTCTTATCCAAGAGCGGCACCCAGAGCTCCGCACTGGCCCGCGGCGCGAACGCAAAACTCTGCGGCAACACCCCAACCACGATGTAAGCCTCGCCGGTCAGGCTGATGGTCTGGCCAATCAGATCGCGGCGGCCACCGAAGCGCGTCTTCCACGTGCCATAGCTCAGCATCGCAATCTTCGATTGCCCCGGCTTGTCTTCGCCCGGCCGAAAGTCACGCCCCAGCATCGGCGTCACGCCAAGCGTGCGAAAGAACCCATCGCTCACCCGGGCACCCGGCACCGGCGCGGAGACTCCACCCGTGCGCAGCAGAAACCCCGTGCCTCTGTAAACCTCGAGCGAGCTCAGCGTCGTGTTCAACCGCTTCCAGTCGTCGTAGTCATCGCGGGCAAGGTTGGAGTGAGGAAACATCACCTCGCTTTCATCCACCGCGACCAGCCGGTTCGGGTTTGCGTACGGCAGCGGCTGAATCAACACCGCATCCACAAAACCAAAAATCGCCGTGCTTGCCCCAATGCCCAGCGCCAGCACCAGCGTGGCCGTCACCGCAAGCCCAGGATTCCGGCGCAGCTGCCGCCCTCCGAAGCGCAGGTCCTGCACCACCGTCTCCAACCGGAACCCCACCACCTCATGGCTGCGTTCCTTGAGCAGCGTCGCATTCCCAAACTGCCGCATTGCCGCAGATCGCGCCGCCTCCGGAGCCACTCCACTGGTCTCCAGCTCCTTCGCAGCCTGCTCCTGGTGGAACGCCATCTCCTCCGCCAGCTCGCGATCGAACTGCGGGCGCCGCAGCAGCAGCGCCATCTTCCTCAGCCAACGAGCCACTCCATTCATAACGCCCCCTGCGCGTCTTCCAGCACGCGCCCGATCGCCGCGATCATCTTCTGGAACTCCGACACCTCAACCCCTAGCTGCTTGCGGCCGGCCGCCGTCAGCGTGTAATAGCGCGCCCGCCGATTGGTCTCCGTCTTCCTCCACTCCGCCTTCACCCAACCCTGCAACAACAACCGCTGCAAACCCGGGTAGAGCGATCCCTCCTCCACCGTCAGGACATCATCGGATACGCGTTTGATCGACTGCGCGATCCCGTATCCATGCAACGGAGCACGGGTCAGGGTTTTCAGGATCAGCATGTCCAGCGTTCCCGGCATCAGGTCAGGTTTGTTCGCCATGCCGCAACCATAGATTGTCTATGTATAGGTTGTCAACGGTCGCACGCCGGCCGTTTCATCCCGGACTTTAGAGTGGCGAGAACAAGCTTTCAGGAATTCTCTCCCTGCCACGAACTCGGGAGGGTGGCCCATTCAAGCTCTGCTTGAGTGGGGTACATCTTGGGGCTGGAAATTTACCCACTCAAGCCAAAACGCGGCTTGAATGGGTCACCCTCCGTGACAGATGGAGTAAAAGCATTCGAAAAATGTCATTTCCCGCCCATGTACGCTGGGGCGAACATGGGGCACCCGTCCAGGGCGTAGGGCTTGTGGTGGCTCTCGGAGCCTTTCCGCAGCCTGTAAAGCCGCACGCTGACGAGCCCTGCCCATCGGTCGAACTTCGTGTGTTCCCACTCAAGCCAAAATACGGCTTGAATGGGGCACCCGCGTTCGTGGCGGGGAGAAATCCTGAAAGCCGCAAGCCTGTAAAGGCGTGACCTGAGGCGAAGCCGGCGCTTACAAGCTGAGTTGCTGCTCCACCAGGGTGGCCCAGTAGGTTGCCCCCGTGGAGAGGATCGCGTCATTGAAGTCGTATGCAGGATGGTGCAGCATCGGGTTCAGCTGGCCCGGCCGCTTCGCTCCCAGCATGATGTACGCGCCTTGCTTGACGCCCAGCATGTAAGAGAAATCTTCGGCGCCCATGATGGGATCTTCCATTTCAACGACCGCGGCGGAACCGGCGACGGCCGTTGCCGCCTCGCGGGCAAGCGTCATGGCCGCTTCATCGTTGACCGTGGCCGGCGCTACCATGTGCATCTCCACTTCGGCGGTGGCGCCGTAATTCTCAGCTGTTAGTTTGGCCATCCTGCGGATCGCCTTTTCGATGGTCTCACCGACCCGCGGATCGAACCACCGTGCTGTTCCTTTCAAGACGGCTTCCCGCGGAATTACATTGGCGGCTACCCCAGCCTGAAAGCTGCCAATCGTCACCACCGCCGGATGCTTGGGATCGATCGAGCGGGAAACAATCGTCTGCAGTGCGCTCACCAGGGAGCTGCCAGCCACAATCGGATCAATCCCGAAATGCGGTTGCGCGGCATGGGCGCCCAGACCAACAATCTTGATCTCGAAAAAGTTGGCCGCGGCCAACATCTCGCCGTTACGCCAGTAAAATTCACCCACCGGCATCGTGGGCATATTGTGCATGCCAAAGATGCGTTTCATGGAGAAGCGATCGAATAACCCATCCGCGACCACCTGCCGGCCACCACCGATCTCCTCGGCTGGTTGAAAAATCAGGTAAGCCGTACCTTTGAATTTTCGACTCGCAGCCAGGTATTTGGCGGCGCCGAGCAACATCGTCGTGTGCCCGTCGTGACCGCACGCATGCATCACGCCGGGATTAGTGGAGGTATAAGGCACGCCCGACTCTTCCGGAATCGGCAAGGCATCGATATCCGCACGAAGACCGATGGCCTCGTCGCCGTCCCGCCCATGAATCACGGCGACTACACCGGTTCCGGTAAAGCCATGAATCTCATCGACGGCGAACGACTTCAGGCGTTCTTGAATAAAGGTGCAGGTGCGGGTCTCAGCAAACCCTAACTCGGGATGTGCGTGTAAATCTCTACGCCAGCTCACCATCTCATCCTGTAGTTGCTTTATTTCGTCCCGCATGGGCATGCCTGTGTCCTCATGCTCATAGTTATATATCGCCGCCAACCGGCCTGCTGGTTGCGGCCTGAGACCGAGCCTGAATCGATTGAAACAACTCCGCATCCAATTACAGTTCAGATGGGGGTATCGACGCTTCCTCATGTGAAAATGATGCATGCCATCGAACTTCTCGGCGACCGTGTGGCGCCGATGGTACGCGAGGAAATCCCGGTGATCGCCAAGTGAGTAAGCAACAACGCTGTGCCTGGGCGGAAAGCGATCCTCTGCTCCGCGACTACCATGACCAGGAATGGGGAGTACCTCAGTACGAGAGCCAGGCGCTGTGGGAGTTGCTCATGCTCGAGGGATTCCAGGCCGGCCTGGCTTGGATTACGGTGTTGCGCAAGCGCGAGGCCTTCCGCGAAGCTTTCCGTCATTTCGATCCCGAGAAGGTTGCGGCTTTCAAGACGGCCGATGTGAACCGGCTTCTCAGTAATCCTGGCATTATTCGCTCCCGCGCCAAGATCGAGGCGACGATCCAGGGCGCCCGGATTTTTGAGGAAATGCGCAGCAGCAACGAAGACTTCTCGCAGTTTGCCTGGAAGCTTGCCGGGGGAAAGCCGATCAAGAACAAGACCGGCCAGATGCCGGCGAAGACCGCTCTCTCAGAGGAGATTTCGGCGGCGCTCAAGAAGCGCGGCTTCAAATTTGTTGGTCCGGTGATTGTCTATGCGTGGATGCAGGCATCCGGCATGGTCAATGATCATGATCCGCGCTGCTTCCGGCGCAATGTCTGACCTTTCTCATTTGCGCACGTAGTCTCCGCTCTTGCCGCCTGACTTGCGGAGCAACACAATCTCGCGGATGGCAATCGATTTGTCCATTGCCTTGCACATGTCATAGATCGTGAGCGCGGCGACCGCGGCGGCTGTCAGTGCTTCCATTTCCACGCCGGTACCTGCCACAGTGGCGGCCGTGCTGCGTATCTCGATTCCGCCGGCGACAACCGTGGCCGAGACATCGATAAAGCTCAACGGCAGCGGATGACACATGGGGATCAGGTCAGCCGTGCGTTTGGCCGCCTGGATGCCTGCAAAACGGGCGACCTCCAGCGGGTTTCCTTTGGGGTTGTGCGGCAGGGCGGCAAGCACTGCGTCCGGCAGCGCGACAAAAGCAGACGCTTCGGCCTCTCGCCGCGTGGCTGTTTTGCCGCTTACGTCGACCATATGGGCGCGGCCTTCGGCATCGTAGTGCGAGAGCTTCTCCGTCATTTGGTCAGGGTAGAGCATTTGCCGGGCGGGCGTATAGGCTGGCGTTTGGGAGCGGGGCAGGAATCCAGGGTGGGTTGCGGAGCGCAGTTTGTCATTTGCTAGGGGGATGAGAGAACCGCAGGTCCCTCCACTTCGCTGCCCCGGATTTCCTGTTGAACTTAGAGGCGTTGGCGAACTTCATGCGGCTTTCCTTAACGAAAGCCGCACACGTGGACGTTGGTGAGGGCTGCGTGGCAGGAAATCCGGGTACGCTTCGGTCGGGATGACAAGTTTGAGGGTGGCGCTTTCAAGCGACAGGTGCTAGTGGTGGAGCGCCGCAATTTTGGAAGGAGTTTTGAAGCTACCCAGGTTTCTTGACGCGTGGTGCCTACTGGACGGTGAGGGTCAGCGTGAAGGACTGCACTTGAGTTCCCGCGTTGGTGGCGATGATCTGCACAGTCGAGGTTCCCGCGGGCGTGACCGGTGTACTTGGGGGTGTAGGCGTCGTGGGCGGCGTTGCACTGGCTGCGGAACTTCCACCGCACCCCGTCATTACGCCTGTTCCAGCGAGCAAGGCTAATAAGAGGACCAAATGATAGCCACGGGAAGAGAGCCTTCGCCTTCTGCCTGCAAAGGCGAACGGAATCAATCCCGGCGCCCAGAATGCGGCTGCCGTCAGCAGGGAAGTGCTTTCCGTTGGTGAGCCATTCCACCGTTCGAGTTTCGCAGTACCACCCGCAGTTTGTATGGTGACAACGAGCGACTGCGCCCCGCTCGTGCCGGTCAATGCGACGGTGGCGGGCTTAAAGCTACAAGTTGCGTTTTGCGGCAGGTTATTACAGGAGAACGCCAGCGTTCCCGTATAGCCGCCTACCGGGGTAACCGAAATGGTATCAGTCACTGAACTACCGGCCGCCACACTCAGCGAAGTGCTACTGGGCGCAATCGTGACCGATGGCGGCTGGCCTACGGTGAAAATGCGGGTGGCATTGCTGTTGGTGAAGCCGACGGCGCTGCTCGTATACACCGCGGCGATGTTATGCGATCCCACAGCCAGGGCGTTCGACACCGCAGCGGGTAGTGTGGCCACTCCGGAGCTGTTCACGGCAGCTGCGGGTTGAACCGCGCCATCCACCGTAAAGACCACGGATCCAACAGGCGTCACCGTGCCCGCTACGGCGAGAATCGTGGCGCTGACTTGCGTCTGGCCAAAGAATGCTGTGCTCACGTTGATGGTCGTCGTCGTGGAAACGATTTCGCCGCCCGCTCCAGTTAGTTGCACCGTCTGAACCAGGCTCGAATTTTGGGCATTGTCTGTGATGCTGGCCGTCCCGTTGACGCTACTTGTTGTCACGGGTAGAAAATCGAACGCGTAAGCGCAACTCGTGCCGGACGCCAGGGTGGAAGCCTGCGCCCCCGCGCCCAGTTGTGGACAGCTACTGCTGCTGTCCAGCGCGAAGCCGGTTGTGATGCTCGGGTTGTACCCGGATACCGGCACGGTGAAGCTGAGCGGTGCGTTGCCGATATTTGTCACCGCTACTGTCTGTGTGCTCGTCGAGCCTATCGGAGTCGTCGGATAATTCAACGCACTCGTCGAAACATTCACTGTACGCACCCCGAATACACCCGACGAGGTTCCGGATGGACCTCCGGCGATGTACAAGTTGCCCGCACTGTCGGTAGCCACACCGTAGGCGTAAATTTCCGCGCTGGTTGCCGGACCGCCGTCTCCCGAACCCGACGTGCCCCCTCCCGCAACGGTGGTGATGATTCCTGCGGTGTTTACCATGCGGATCACGTTGTTGCCGCCATCTGCCGCATAGATGTCGCCAGCGCCGTCGACCGCCAGGCTAGCGGAGTACAGTTCTGCACTGGTGGCCGGACCATTGTCCCCGCTGTAACCTCGGGTTCCATTGCCCGCGACCGTGGTAATGATGCCGCTCCCCGCATCGATCTTACGGATGCGATAGTTATTCGTATCCCCGATGTAGAGGTTGCCCGCGCTGTCAATCGCCAATCCCATGGGATTGTTCAGTTCCGCCGCGGTGGCCGGACCATCGTCCCCGCCATCGCCCGCAGCGCCATTGCCCGCCACGGTAGTGATGATGCCAGTTGCCGCAGTGACCTTACGGATGCGATTGTTCCCTGAATCTGCGATATAGAGATTGTTTGCGCTATCCACTGCCAGGCCGGCCGGACTGCTCAGGCTCGCGTTTGTTGCCAGGCCGTTGTCTCCGCCGTAGCCGCTGGACTCCGGGTAGCAGTAGCCGTCGCCGCCCGGCGGTTCCGTGCCGGCTACCACGACGAGGAGTCCGGAGGACGTAAGCTTCGAAACGCAGCCGTAATCCGGACTTGCCACATACAGAGTTCCTGCGCTGTCCACCGCTAAGGCGAGCCCGCGGAGGCCCTTCAGCGTGCCTAGCCCTACCCCTCCGGTGACTGTGCCTCCCGTGATTTCGAAGACACTCTCCTGGCCCTGGAAAATCACGACCACATAGACGGTCCCCGCACTGTCGACCGCGACGTTACCAGAAAAGTATTGAATGAGTGACCCTGGCGACAGGTTCGCCGTGCCCGGCACCGTAGTGATGATGCCGGGGGACAGAGCTACCTGCGGGCCGGTACCGATTCCGGCCATTCCAAACGTGAAGGCCCCAGCCGAACTCGCTACCTGCAAGGGCACCCAACGCGCACCGGCATACGCCGGGGAAAACGTCATCGTGACATTACAAAGCGTGCCTGCCGCCAGTGCTGTATTGAGAGTGCACCCCGTTGTGCTTACCGCGTACTCCTGCTTACCACCCTGCGAGACTGCCGCCGTGATGCCGGTGATGGTTGTATCAGGTGTGTTTACCTGGAGCGGAATGGTTACTGCCATGCTGGTCGCGTTGACAGCCGTAGTGGGGAAAGCGACACTCCCCACCGGTACACTCACGCTGCGCAGGCGCTGGTTGCCCTCGTCTGAAACGTAGAGGTTCCCCTGGCTGTCCAAAGCCACCCCCAAAGGATTGCTTAGCGTTGCGCTGACGCCCGGGCCGCCGTCGCCGCTGAAGCCTTGCGTACCATCGCCGATTATCGTCGTGATGACGCCGGCCGTGCTGACCTCGCGCACCACGTTATTGCCTGAGTCCGCAATATAGAGATTGCCTGAGCTATCGATACTCAAACCATAGGGTAGGGTCAATGATGCGCTGGTGGCTGCGCCACCATCTCCGCTGTAACCCACGGTGCCGTTACCCGCCACTGTCGTGATAGTGCCGGCGGTGCTCACTTCACGGACCACGCTATTATTCGTGTCCAGAATGTAAAGATTGTTGGCGCTATCGATGGCAAGGGCAGAAGGCTTGTTCAGCGCTGCGCTCACCGCCGGACCGTTGTCTCCGGTATAGCCTGCGGCCCCGGTACCTGCAAAAGTCGTAATTGTGCCGGCCACGGTGACTTCGCGAACACGGTTGTTGCCGAAATCCGCGATGTAGAGATTGCCCACGCTATCGCGCGCCACGCCGGTTGGATAATCGAGAGTTGCGTTGGTAGCCGCCCCATTGTCGCCGCTGTAGCCCTGTGCATTGTTTCCGGCAACGGTAGTGATCACTCCCGCGGTGCTGACACTTCGGATGACGTTGTTGCGGGTATCGGCGATATAAAAGACGCCGTTTAGGGTATCGAACGTCACTCCCTCAGGGGAATTGAGCGTGGCGCTGGTTGCCGCCCCTCCATCCCCGCTATAACCAGCCGCGCCATTGCCGGCGAACGTCGAAATGACGCCTGTGCCTACGGCCACCTTGCGTATGCGGTTGTTGGTAGCATCCGCGATATAGAGATTGCCGCTGCTATCGACAGACATGCCGTAAGGGTTGTTCAATTCTGCGCTGACGGCAGGTCCGTTGTCTCCGCTGTACCCTGCTGTGCCATTGCCGGCGGTGGTGGTGATCGCAGGGACCCGGGTGATCGCCTGCGCGGCCGCTGTTCCGTTGCCAAGAAAAAGCGAAAGGATCCCGCTCATCGCGGCGGCTACCCATCGATGGTGACGCGACATAGTCAAGAGCCCATCACTGGGATTAGGCGCAGGTTAGGCATAAAATCTGTCTTTCCAAATAGGACGGCGATCGCAAATAACGTGGGCGAAGCTGCTCTGTCTTTCTTTGCAACGCTAAGGCAGCTTTCGTTTGACGCTCAATTTTAGCTGGCGTTAACCAGACGCGGTGTTTCCCGGCGGACATTGTTATTACCTAAGTCATCACCACATCTCCCGACAAAAAACGTCGTGAGATATGGGGCACCCGGGTTATGGACAAGATAAAGGCTGGATAACGACGCACTGTCTAGATCAGCGGCTTGCGTTCCAAAATCCGTGCGGTCAGCACCACACCGGTTTCGTTGTTATGCAGGGTCAGGGGGAACGCCAGCACGTTCCATACCCACTCCTCGCCCTTCCGCGGCAGATTCAACAGCCCGCGGTAGGTTCGATCGATGTAGGTTTCTCGCTTCTCCGCGACGGTTCGCAGAATATCCTTCCAGTCGGCGGCGAGATCGGGCATCTCGAGGAACATGTTCTTGCCCGGGAACCAATCCCGCGGCCGCTCCAGCAGGCGCGCGCAGGAATCGTTCACGTACATCCACTCGCCCTTGCCATCCAGTATCTCGAGCACCACATCCTCACCCATGGCCATACTGATGCGGGAGTAAAAAAAGTCTCGTGCATCGACCACCACCGGCTTTCCGCGATGCTTGGCTTCAAACGAACGCAAGGCGGTGATCAGATCATCGACCGAGCTGTAGCCCTTGAGCAGGTGCATGTCTTCGACGCCACCGAAGCGCCGCTCCAGCGTGGCCGACAGAATAATGATCGGTACCTCGGGCCGGCGCCCACGCAGGATGTCGGCGACGTCGGTACCGAACTGGCCCGCGCCCAGATGGTAGTCGAGCACGGCAATGTCGATCTTGTTGACCAGCTTTTCCGCTTCGGCGATGGTGGCCGCGGTGTCGGTCAGGTAACCGTGTTTGCGAAGGATCGCTGCGCGAAGCAGAAGGTTCTCTGGATCGTCGTCAAGAAGCAACACGCGGATGGGGTCTGCAACCAGGTGCAAAATCTTCCTTTCCGTTCGCCGCCAGGCGCCCCTGCCGGTCATAGGCCTGAAATAGGATGCCGACTTGACGAAACGCGCTGCCGGATAGCTCAAACTGCGTCAGAAGGTCACGCCCAGGCACGGAAGTCTCGCCCGGCTGCACTCCCTAAGACCCTTGACTCCATACTCTTATGGCTTTTTCCTGACCTGTTTGGCGATCTCCGGCAGCCGCCGAAAAGCGGCGATGCTGCGCATCCATGCCCGATGTTCAAACGCCGGAGATCCGCTGATCACGCTTCCCGGTGCGACATCGCCGGGAACCCCGGATTGCGCGGTGACCACGACCCCGTCACCGATAAAACTATGGCCTACGACCCCAACCTGCCCCGCCAGCACTACATTTTTTCCCACGCCGGAGGATCCGGCCAAGCCGACCTGGGCGCACAGCAAGGTGTTTGCTCCCACCGACGACCCATGCCCCACCTGTACCAGGTTATCGATTTTGACGCCCCTCGCGATCTCAGTGTTTCCTACACTCGCACGATCGATGCAGGAATTTGCCTGAACTTCCACTTTGTCCCCGAGGAGCACGGCGCCGCTTTGCGGAATTTTATGCCACGCCCCATCGCTTTCCTTCGCGAATCCGAAGCCATCGGAGCCCACCACCGCGCCATTCTGCAGGATGACCCCATCCCCCAGCTGACAGCCCTCGCGGACCACGGCATGCGCGTGCGCCAGGCATTCCCTGCCCATCCGCGCCTGGGGATAAACGACCACATGGGGCAACAGTATGGTGCCCGGGCCGATGACGGCGCCGGCTTCGATCACGACATAAGCCCCTATATGTACATCCGCGCCGATGACGGCGGTAGGGTCGATCACCGCCGTGGGATGGATCCCGGGAGGATAGTGCGGGGCTGGGTGGAAGAGATCGATCGCGCGGGCGAAGGCCAGGTAGGGGTTGGCCGTGCGCAAGGTGGCGGCCGCAATTGGTTCGAAATCCTCCGTCACCAGGACGGCCCCGGCCCTGGTCGTGCGGGCAAAGGGTGTGTACTTCGGGTTGGCAAGAAAGGTGAGCTGGCCTGGACCCGCTTTTTCAATTCCCTCGACCCCGGTAATTTCCTGGTTCGGGTCGCCGTGACAGGTGGCGCCAAGAATGCTGGCGAGTTCGGCAAGCTTCATGCAGGGGATTGTACCGGAGTCATATGGACGTATTTTGTGGTTTGAACAGGTCCTCCTGCAAAGCGTCCGCTGGGCCTCGCCGGGGCCCTGTCTTGATCACCGCCAGCACGTCCAGCTCCGCGACCGCCTGCCGGGGAAGAAAAATCCGCTGGGTGTTTGAACGCGTATCCGGGGGATTGAGGAAGAGCCCTTCCGCATCCAGGAGGCTCAGATCGTTCTGCGCCAACCCCTCGATCAAATCATTGTCTTTCAAACGCACGCGAATCCACAGACCCTGGGTACGTGGACGGGTCACAAAAGTCTTGCGCAGCAAACGTTCCGGTTGGCCGGTGTCTCCCGATTGAAAGTCGCGCACAAAGCAGATCCATTTCACCTCCGAGAGGGCGACCAGGACCAGCTTTCCGGCTAAGTCGAGCATCTCCACGTGTTCGTTGGAGACAAAGTCGGATGGGGGCAGGTAGCCGGCAAGCCAATCCCGGCTTAACTTTCGCAGGATGACCTTTTTACGGCTGACTGGCATGGTCGTGCCTCCGGGGGCTGGCGGAAAGCCGGCGGGGCGGTCGCATGCGCCCTCCCGGGGTTCCTGGCTCCATTTCTCGCTGCATTTCCCGCTCCCATTTCTCGCTTAGGCCAGTGTAGCGAAGTACGCTGCCGGGGGAGGAAAACCATCCCAGGAACGCACCGCGAATCGTGCAAAAAGGCGCAACGGAAACTGTGCAGCGCAGTAGCCAAGCGTGTCCTCAGTATGCTAACTTAGGTGTTTGTGTGTAGCGCGGATTCGCTGCTAAGGTGTTCACATGACGAATGTTAGCCGCAAACTCAAGAGCGGCCGGAGCAGCACGTAAGGCATGCCTGACTATATCTATCTTCTGAAAAATCGGCTCTCCGTCCACCAGCGAAATGCGCTCGAACATATTCGTGAGGCGGCGCGCGAAGCAGGGATGACCGTGTTCCTGGTCGGCGGTGCAGTTCGCGACCTGACCAGCGGTTCGCCGGTGTTCGATCTTGATGTAACTGTTCAGGGGAATGCTCTTAAGTTAAAGAAACCATTGGAGAAGGCGGGTGGAAAGCTGTGGGGTGAACACGAGCCCACACGGACTTTGTTTTTCCGCTTTCCCGTCGGGGTCACGGTAGAGATTTCGAGCGCGCGCCGCGAGGAATACCCGAAACCCGGCAAACCGGTTTATCACTGGGACACAGTTTTGGAAGATTTGCGCCGCCGCGACTTCACCGCCAATGCCATGGCGCTGTCGCTGAACGAGCATTCCTATGGCTTGTTGATGGATCCGCTCAATGGCGTTGCCGACATCGAAGCGCGCCAGTTGCGGTTGGTGAGCAATTACGGGTTTATCGAGGATCCTTCCCGTTTGCTCCGAGCCACGCGCCTGGTGGCCCGCCTGGGCTGGCAGCTGGACGAGCGCACCCAAACCCGGTTCCAGAACGCCAAGGAAGAAAAGGCCATCGAGGCGCTCTCTCCGCATCTTCGCGGCTATGAGTTAGAAGAGATTGGCCACGAAGAAGACGGGTTGCGGGTATTGGCTGCCATGGAGGCGGAAGGGTGGATGCCCTACCTGTTTCCCGCGTGGACCACCGCGTCGGTGGATGCGCCAGCCCTCGAGGAAGTGCGCAAGCTGGTGACTCAGCTGCAAATGCAAGGTGTAAGCCCTGATATTTCTGCGGCTTCGGTCCATTTTCTCACGGCAAAGCTTTCCCCAAAGGATCTGGCCGCGCTCAAGGCGATGTTTGTCCGCCCGGGTTTTGTGGAAGAGTGGAACCATCTCGATCAGGCGGCGAAAGACTTTAGTAAACAACTGAGCGGCAAGGAAGCGGCGACCCCGTCGGCCACCTGGAAGCTGTTCACAACCGCTGACCCGCAGGCGGTTCTTTGGCTGGGCCTGACCACCAAGGCTCCGGCGATCCAGGCGAAATATAAGAACTTTTTCACCGTCTGGCCGGAAGCGCGACAGAAGATTCCCTACGCACTGTTTCAGGAACTGCGCATCACGCCCGAAGTGCCGGGTTATGACGAGTTGATTTCCAGATTGTTCCTGGGCACGATTGACGGCGAACTACAGACTGAGGAGCAGTTGCGCGCCTTCCTAGAACCCTATTCGCCGCCGGCGCCACCGCCCCCGGTGACGGTGCGTCGCACCCGCGGCTCCAAGAAGTCCGAACCAAAAGCCAGGATTCCGGTAGAAGCTGAGTTCGATGGCGAACCGCCCGAGCTGGATGACGAAGAAGCTGCCGAGGAGCCTCTCGGGGAAGCCGACGAGGAGGAGGACGACGACTCTGAGCCCGAGGTAAGCCTTCCGCCTGCGGCGAAGAAAAGCGCAAAGGCGCCAGTAGCCACCATCCCCAAAAGCCAAGCAAAGAGCGAAGCAAAGCACGAAGTTAAGCACGAGGCAAAGCACGAAGTTAAGAGCGAAGCCAAACATGAGGCAAAACAAGAGGCTCTGCATCCGGCCGGCAAGGGGCACGCCCCGCCAAAGGCCAGTGTGCCTTCTGCGGCAGCCAGCCCGGCTGCAATGAAAGTGTCTTCAGCTTCCACCCTTCATGTAGTCACGCCCAGCAAGCTGGACAAGGTCCACGTTATGGCGAAGCCGGCCAAGACCACGGCTCCAGTGGTTGGCCACGCTTCCGGTCATGCTTCCGGTCATGCTTCCGGTCATGGTCACGGATCGGCCGCGGCGGGCAAGAAACCCGTGCCGTTGAAGGCGGCCGTGGTCAAATCCGCGCCGGCGAAGGTTGCAGCCAAGCCGGTTCCCTCCAAACCCGTGCTGTCGAAGGCGGTTAAGAAACCTGTGCCGAAACCAGCACCGGCGGCAAGGCACGCGGCGAAAAATAACAGCCATGCAAAAAAGGCCGCAGTCAAAGCGCCCGTTAAGGCGAACAGAAAGCCAGAGCCGGTGAAAAAGTCGCAGCCGGCGAAGAAGTCTGCTCCAGCCAAAAAGCATCGTTGACTCGGCCGCTCCCTTGGGCGCCTCAGGTTGCTGTTTGAGAACCCGTCTTCCCAAATCACATCCCGCACCAGGGTGCTGAGATAGGGACCTGTCCCTTATCAGGCGCTCCCAGACCGAAAGTGCACCTATACGTGCGGTGCGGTTACGCCGGGCGCCGGGAACTATCGTCACTCATTAAAGTCACCTGCGCCGGTGACGATGATGGCAACATGGACAGCGCGGATCCTCTCTCCCCACTCGCGGCGGGCTTCGTCCGACGCGCGGTCGCAGGCGTCCCAAGCGAGACAAGAGCGCTGCCTTCCATGGCAATTCCCCAGACCGCGATGGGGACGCATGGGCCGTGGCCTCCCGCAGATGTATTGAGCTGTTTATTGATGGAGTTGGCGGCCGACGGCATGTACACCGGCGTCTACACCATGGACGCGAACGGAATTACGACCTTTGTTAATCCCGCGATCGCGAAGATGACTGGTTGGGCGGCGGACGAGTTGCTGGGGAAGCCGCAGCATACCTTTGTGGGCCATTTGCCGCCGGAGGGCGACACAAGCTTGCGGGCAGCGCTGGTTTGCGATGCGACACCGGGTGGACCTCTGCACCACGGCGCCGTTTGGCGTGGCGAGGACGCAGTCTTTCTGCGTAAAGATGGCAGCCGATTTCCTGCCGCTTACTCGGGCACTGCAATCCTCGAACATGGCCAGCTAGTCAGAACGGTCGTCGTCTTCCGCGATATCTCGATGGAACGGCGCAGAAAGCAGTGGGAAAAGAACAGAAACGAGATTTGCTCAGCGATTCTCGAGCACCACGCTCTCTCCTCGAACCTGCAAAGGATCGTCGATGCCTTCGCGGCATTTCATCCCACCAGATCGATTGCGATTTTCTTGCTCCTGGGCGAGGAGTTTCGCCTGGAAACCGATGCAGGATTGCCCGAGCGCCCCTTTCGGCCTGGGCCCTCCCTGGACGCCCAGAATTCCTTTGCTCTTGCGGCCGACGGTAGCTTCGCGACCAACTTGGGAACCAACTGCGCGACTAACTTCGCGACTTGGAGCCGCCCCCTGATTTCCGGACTGGCGACCTGCCCCGGGTTCCAGAAAATCCTGCAATCCGGGGTCAGGCTCTGCCTGGTGTCTCCGCTTATTTCTGGTTCCGGAGAAACCCTTGGCGCGGTCGCCATGTTCGACGAGCACACCGGCCTTGCCGACGACCTGGCGCACGAGACCATGCAGAGCGTATGTGACCTCGCCCGCGTAGCCATCGAACATCAACGTTTCTATGAGGAGGCCGCTCATCGATCGAACTACGATCGCCCAACCGGACTCCCCAATCGGGTGTTTCTGGAAGACCGGTTGCGGCAAATGATGGGCATCTCACGGCCACAGGGCAAACTGGTTGGAGTTTGCTGCCTTGACCTCGATCACTTCAAACAGATCAACGAGACCCTGGGCCACGAACTGGGAGATTCATTTTTCAAGGCGGTCAGCGAAAGGCTGAGTGTCTCCATACGCAAGATCGATCTTCTCGCGCGTCAGAGCGGCGACGAATTCATTCTGGTGCTGCGCGATCTTGAGGAGGCAACGGACGCCGACAGGATTTGCGCACGCCTGCTCAAGGATCTGCGGGAGCCTATTCTCGTTGACGGCCATTCTCTCGTCATCAGTGCCAGCATCGGCATCAGCATCTTTCCCCAGCATGGGGAAACGGTGGACCAGTTGCTGCGCAATGCAGACATTGCGCTGCGCGCGGCAAAGCGCGCCGGCAAAGGGCTGGCTCAGGTCTATTCTCCTATTTTGGGCCGGCAGATCCAGCGAGCGACCGAGATGGTTGAGGACTTGGTGACAGCGGTCGCGCACGATCAATTCCGCCTTGCTTACCAGCCCATCTACACCATGAACCGGGAAATCGTGGCGTTTGAAGCACTGCTGCGATGGAAGCATCCCAAGTGGGGCCAGATCAGCCCTCTGGAATTTATTCCCATCGCGGAAACAACCGGCCTCATCGTTCCCATGGGCGATTGGGTCATCAAAGAAGTGTGCCGCCAGGCGATGGAATGGGATTCGGCCGCCTTGCCTGCGGTCAAGATATTCGCCAATGTGTCCGGAGCGCAGTTGGAGCGTCCCGATTTTGCATCGAAGATTGCCGATACCTTGCGACGAAGCGGTCTCGCGCCGGCCCGGCTGGAGCTCGAAATCACCGAGAGCTGGGTTATTTCAGACCTGAAAGGGGCAGCCCGCAAACTGCAAAGGCTTCGCGACCTTGGCATCGGCGTCGCCATCGACGACTTCGGAACCGGTTTCTCAACCTTTAATTACCTGCAGGAGTTGCCTCTCGATACCCTCAAGATCGATCGTTC
>Ga0182015_10000627_pt1 | contig 50267 bp, 50 predicted proteins | sample 712P3MmetaG_FD_120478 | JGI IMG/M metagenome (GOLD analysis project Ga0182015, IMG submission 120478) | Permafrost microbial communities from Stordalen Mire, Sweden - 712P3M metaG | ecosystem: Environmental > Terrestrial > Soil > Wetlands > Permafrost | place: Sweden: Stordalen | collected...
ATATCCCTTGAACGTCACCGAAGCCCACTGCGATTTGTTCGACGCGGTTGTTAAAGTGCTTCGCGTGCTGGCCAAAGGACGCGCTACGGGAAGGGGGGACAACTAATGGCAAGGGAGGCAGGGCCGCGCTGAACGGCCTGAAGAACCAAGCAGGGACGGTAGAGGTCTTGAGCGGCATCACCGCCCCTGCATTCGGTGCTTTTGTTAGTGCCCCAGTGCTGGAACTGGCAGACAGACGCGACTTGCACTCGCGTGACCGATTCGTCGGTCGTCCGGGTTCTATCCCCGGCTGGGGCACCAATTCTACCCCAAGCAGGAAACGATGTGATATTAGTACAAAATGCCGAAGAAACCAAAGCCGAAGCACCGAAAGGATAAACCCGGCCCTCAAGAGGAAAGGCTGATCATTAAAGGCGATCCGCTCAAAGCAATCGCCACGCTCCTCAAGAGCAAGCCGGAAAAGGGCTAGCGGAGTCCCCTCTCCGGGAACACGCGGGCGTATTTTGCAAGGTCGTTTCAACAGATACCTACTCCCGTCCAACCTTGTCCCGAGCCCATAACTTGCGCGATCATGATCGAAGCCGTAACGGTTGGCACAAACCAACTCGTCCCGCCCCGAAGTCCTTTGTTTCAAAGATTTTAGTATCTAAGCTCTTTGACATCCGGATTTTGCAGGGAATTTCCTGCTAGCGTGATGATTCCAAAGATTGAGGGGGAGGGGGAGGGGGATACTCCGATTTTGAGCACCAGAGCGAGCCATCCCACGCTCGCATCAACGGAGCCCCAAAGCTCAGGCCGAAATCCACCGTGACGTCACGGTTCAGCCGCGAAGCGGCGCAAGAATGCAGCCCACAGCTTGCCCTGAGCCTACGAAGGGGCGTAAGCCGTGGGTCGAAAGTGGGATAAGAGCAAGCCCCGAAGGGGCGAAAGAGAATGCTGCGATACAGACTCCTGGCCCAAGCACCTGATGCTCGACCGGAAGCCGGGCACCGGAAAACCCGAAGCCGCTCTAATACAGCGGGCCCTCCCCCGGCGGCCGCGTCTTCCACCTCCGGTGTACCCACAGCCACTGCTCCGGATACTTCCGCACGTAGTCTTCAATGATCAAATTAAATTTCTGCGTGTTGGCTTTGATGTCGGCCTCCAGGTCGCCCGTGCGCACCAACTCCACGGCCGGATCGAACCGCAGCCGGTATTTCCCCAGTTCCGCATCCCAGATCGTGAACGTCGGCACCACAGCCGCATCGGTGCGCAGCGCAATCCGCGCCAGCCCGCTCGCAGTGCACGCCGGGATACCGAAAAAATCCACAAAGATCCCCTGCGGCGGAGTCATATTCGTATCCATCAACATGCCCACCACTTCGCCGGCCTTCATCGCCGAGAGCAGCCCGCGCACAAAATCATCCTTGTCAACAGCTTTGTTGCCGTGCATCGTGCGATAGTGCGAGATCAGCCGGCCCAGATATTCGTTATCCATCCCGCGCATAATCACGTGCATCCAGTGCCCATGCATCGACAGAACGAACGACGAAAGCTCCCATCCCCCAAAATGCCCCGCGAACAACAGCACGCCCTTGCCGCGAGCGTGCGCCCGTTCGTAATTCTCGAAGCCGTCATACACCACGACTTGATCGACGTTTTCCAGCGTGTACTTGGGAAAGTGGCAGACCTCCGCCAGTTGACGGCCCAGCGAAGCAAACTCCCCGCGCAGAATCCGCACCCGCTCCGCCTCGCTTTTTTCTGGAAACGCCAGGGCAAGATTGCGCATCCCCACCAGCCGCAAGCGCACGTGCAGAAGATAGACAACCCAAGCCAAGCTGATGCCGATGGCGCGCGCCAAAGGCCGCGGCAAACTACCGAGGATTTTGATGAACGGCCAAGCTGCCGCGTACTCAAGTCGCTGCCGCATTAGGGGAAGCGGAACGCTATCATCGTCAAAAATTACTTGTCAAACAAGAGAAAGAAGGTTGTCATCCTGAGGCGGCGCCTTTTTGCCGCCGCAGTGCCTGGGCGAGCCGCACGATTCCACAGAGCCTGCCCTGAGCGAGCGCAAGCGACCGAAGGGCGCGTTTGGCTCGCATCCTTACTTCGCCGCATCCTGCGCCCACCGCGCCAGCGTCGTCAGGAACGCATTCGCTCCCGCCGGCGGATCAATCTCTCCAATCAGCGACGTCCGAAACGGCACCATGCGTCCGTAAAATTCGCGCGTGCTGTCCTTGTCCTGCTTAATCTGCGCTCCATTCAAACTCACGCCCGCAAACAACCCGCGCGCCCGCGAGTAAGTCAATACCTCGGCCCGCATCTTCCAGTCCGTGTTGCCCTCGGCATGACGCCCCACCGGCCCCGCTGCCACCGAAGCGTCCGCCCCCAGCGCAAACTCGCTCGAGAGCAAATGCTTCATGCCGTCTTTATTCATGATCAGCATCACCAGGTCGACCGCCTGCCCGCCGATCTGAAAACCAAAACTTCCTCCCGTCACCACAAAAAACGCAGGAGCGCTCCATCCCTTCGGCGTGCGGCAACTGGCCAACCCGCGCCCGTACTTCGCGCCCACAATAAAGCCGCCCTTCAGCATCGACGGCACCACCGCCACGCATTCCGCCGAGCCCAATACCTCTTGCGGAATGCCTTTGTCCGGCGCGCCTTGAATATCGTTCAGAACGTCCGCCGCAGCCTGCACGCGGTCGGCAACTTTCGTTTCTTCATCCGCGGCAAACGAGAAAGAACAGAGAGACACAATTAGGGTCAACATTAAGAACTTTTTCATGGTTCCTCGCCACACAAGAATTCTCTGGGATCTGGTACTTGGATTGTAAACGAAGCGGCGGACGTTGTATTAGAACCGCTTAACTGAGAAGGATCGATGAACGATCAGGAAGGAGCAAAGGAACTAGAAGACAAAAAAATCGGGGCTGAAAGCAGTGACCCTAATCGCCACTCTCAACCCCGTCTCCCAGGTTCTGTGGTAGGTGAGGCGAGTATGCCCCGCACTCGTTCTTCCGACAAGATTACTGAGGTCAGTGTCCCAAAGTTACTGGGCTAAGGCTAAGAGCTAACAGTTAAGAGCTTCTCTATTTTGCGGCCACCAGCGAATGCGTAATCGCATGCACGGACAGCGCAATCCGGTTCTGCACACCCACCTTGCGCATCAATTTCGCCACGTGCGCCTTCACCGTGCGCTCTTCAATGCCTAACTGAGCGCCAATCTCTTTGTTGGAGCGTCCCGCCACCAGCATCTCCAGCACTTCCTTTTCGCGGTCTGTGAAGGTCACGCGGCCCGCTGGAAAAATTCGCCCCGGCGCCGACGATACCCGCTCGATGAACATCGAAAGCACTCTGCGTGGAGCCCAAACCGATCCCTGACTCACGATCCGAATCGCTTGTGCAAATTCCGCCGGCGAAGCCGCCTCGTCCACATAGCCCTTGGCCCCAGACGCGATCGCCTTAAGAATGGTCTCTTCGTCGACTCCTGACCCGGTCACGATGATGCGCAGATCAGGCCGCGTCGCCTTCAGGCTCGCCATCACATCAAACAGGTTTTGGCCGGAGCGGTTTCCGAGCAGGATCAAGTCCACATTCTGCAACGTGGAAATCTCAGGCAGGCCGGCGGAAATTAGTTCGAACTCAGGTTCGGTATCGAACAAGGCGCGAAATCCCACAAACCTCAGCGGGTCGCTCTCCACCACGGCAATCTTGATGGTCGGTTTTCGTGCTACTGCTGCTTTCATAGGTTTCCCTGTAGGGCGTAGTTTCTTACCAAGAGCATAGCTGCATTTGTGCGCTCTGCAAAGGAAACGTGACCGAAGTTGAATTACCGGAGTAACATGAAAAAGAAGGCCGGAGAGCCCTTCTATCGCGGAAACTGGCAGCCCGATTCCTGGCTGCAGCCGCCCCGGAGAAGATTCTGCATGAGGAAACATTTCGCTGTTGTTCTTGCTGTCATCGCCAGCTTCGCTCTCGTCTCCACCATGTTCGCGCCCGCTCCGGCTTTTGCCGCCCAGGCTCCAGCCCCAACTTACCAGCCGAAATTTCCCGGCGACCCCGCCCGCTCGGACTCCGAAGCCGCCGCCCTCGCCTACATGCGCGTTGTGATCCGTGCTCAGCGCCAGTTCAACAAGCAGTACAACCATTTCGCCACGTCTCTCGCCGAACTCGTCCACTCCGGATCGTTCACCAAGCGCATGGTCAACCCCGACCGCGGCGATTACACTGCCAGCTTCCAGGGCAAGAAAGACAGTTTCATCCTCACAATGACCCCCAAACAGCTCGACGCCCAGCACCGCTCGTTCTACGCCGAAGACGACGGCAAAATCCATGCCGACGAAGAAAAACCCGCCGACGCTAGCTCGCCAGTGGTGAAGTGACGTTCTTAGAGGCACAACTCATTGTAAGGTTGTCATCCTGAGCGAAGGTTGTGCTTCGCGAACGCGAAGGACAACCGCAGTCGAAGGATCCCTTGCCCGCTTATGCCAGCATCGGCCTCGCGAGGCGTTTTGTTCCTGGTCGCGTTTCCCTTGCGGTCCGGACCTGAAACTCGGTTTATGATAGCGTAAGAAAACAATCGATAACTGAAGGACGCTCTCACGGAGAAATCATGCCCGCAACCATCGGCGCACCCGCACCCGAATTCACCTTGAAAGACCAGAGTCAGCAAGAGGTAAAACTCAGCGACTTCCGCGGGAAGCGCGTCGTGCTTGTCTTCTATCCGCTCGACTGGAGTCCCGTCTGCACCAAAGAGCACGCCTGCATGGTGAACGATAAGAAACAATTCGATCAGCTAGACGCCCAAGTCCTCGGTATCAGCGTCGACAGCGTGTGGTCCCACAAAGCCTACGCCGAAAAAATGGGCATTCACTATCCGCTGCTTGCCGATTTTCATCCCCGCGGCGCGGTCGCCGCCAAATACGGCGTCTATCTCGAAGACAAAGGCATCACCGGCCGCGCCATCTCCATTATCGACCGCGACGGCAATCTAGGCTGGCACAAAAACTACGACATCCCCGTCGTCCCGGATATCGAAGAAGTCTCAAAAGCCCTGGCCGCTGTGAAATAAGGTATTAGGAGCCCTCAAGCGGGGTATCGAATCCGATGGAGCGCGTTAAGCTCACAATAACCCGAGCCGAGTTCGATTATCTGAGGGCTCTTCAACGAAGCAAACGGTGGGACTGGCCCGCCGTTTTCAGCACTAATCCTCAAGGTGACATCTGGCCATTCGCGACACGCGGTTACACCCATCCGAGCGAAAGGGAAGAAGTGCGGGGTCTCTCTCGTGTTGTAGACCAAGTAGCAGATCTTTCGCTCAGGGCGCGAAGCAATGGCGGAAGGTTTTTCATCGATGACTTCGGTGCGTTTTACAAGGACGACGAAGTCGGAGGCGCTTGTAATCTATTCGTTTTGTTCGAGCTTAAAGACAACCCCTAGCCTCCCGCCTTAATCTCCGCCGCCTTCCCATCGCGATAATTCACCACCAGCGGCTTCCCTCCATTCGGATATCGAACCGTCTTATCCTCCGACGTCGCGCCCGCATCCGGAACTCCCATACCGATCGCAAAATCAGCCTGCAGTTCATCCATCCCCGGCTTTACTTCATGCTGCGCAATCGCTTGCCACACATCCGCCGGCCAGAACTTATACAAATCATGCGGATCTTCCACATAGAACATTTCATCGGAATAAATCTTGTATTGCCCGTCGCTCTCGAATCCGATCGGCACGGCATAGCTGTGTCCATCTTTTTCAAACGTCGCCACTACTTGCTTCCTGCCGCCAGGTGCGGCGACCGCCATCACGTCGTTTATCTGCAGCCGCTCGATCGGGCCCAACAATCCCGCCTCATGCGCAAAATCAACGCTCTTCACCGCTGGGACGTACCGATAATAAGTGTACCGGTATCCTTCTTTCGTCCATACCGGCTGCTGCGTCAATTGCCTGGCCGACTTCAAATCGTACGGATACAATTTTTTCGGCACGACGTAGTAATCGGGATTCGAGTAGCCGGCGCTTCTTGCCTGCGCCTGCTTCTGCGCCGCGAGATTGTCCTCATGCCGCTGGTAAAGAATGTATCCCGCGCGTACTCCCGCCACCACCACGGCCAACGCCAACGCAATCTGAATCCTCTGCTTCGCCTCTTCACTCATCATGCGCAAAAACTTTATCAGATTGCAGCCCACAACTCGACTTCATTCGATCCTTTGCGGCCTGTAAAATCTTTTAAGTTCGGAGAGGAGCCGCGCCATGTCCGGTCGCCCTAGATGTCCAGCATGTGGTGGAAACGGCAAGTGCAGCGAATGCTTCGGTAGCGGCACCAACGTCCATTTGAATGAGGACGAGCCGAAATGCCGAAACTGTGGCGGAAACGGCATCTGCCCGGCCTGCGCGGGTTTGGGCTTCCCGCCTCGCGGGACAGCGGACCTGACCAGCCTCGACTTGTGAAGTCGGACCTTGTCGGTTCCCGCCTCTGCAGCTTGCAGTTGGGTTAGACTGAAAGAAGCAGCCTGATTGGAAGTGAGCAGCGTGAAACGGCCGACGCAAAAGGAATCCTAATGTCCACTGTCACAGAACAAGACGTCCTCGGCGCTCTGAGGAGTTGCTATGACCCCGAGATCCCGGTCAACATCGTCGATCTCGGCCTGATTTACAGCGTGAACTTTGCACCCGTTTCCGCCGACACGCCTGAGCAAGCCAAACAGGACGTCACCGTCGACATGACCCTGACCTCGCAAGGCTGCCCCGAGCACGTCAACATCAGCGCGCAAGTCAAGTCACGCCTGGAGCAGTTGCCCGGCATCCGCAACGCCGCCGTCAACGTCGTGTGGACTCCGCCCTGGAGCCCCGAGCGCCTCAGTCCCGACGCCAGGAAACAACTCGGCATCGAGTAAAGCGGGCTTCGGGCTTCAGCCCTCGGCCTTCGGCGAACCCCGAGAACCCAGTTTTCTAGCCGGAGCCCGAAAGCCGAAGCCCACTATCACCCACGAACTTCGTCCCACGCATCCACTGCGCTCTGCCCGGCCGCCTGGGCAATCCGTTGGCCTGCCCGCGCCGCCATCTCCATCACTTGCATGCCACGTTCAAAATAATCCGGCAGCGACCGCCGCACCTTCTCAAATTTCCCCGGATACTCCGACGCCAGCAGCGCCAGCCCCAGGCCCGTCGCCAGCACGCCTGCCGGATACTTTTTTTTCAAAAACAAAACCGTCGCCACCCCAATCGAACCCACCACCACCGCCTTCTTCCATCCGTCCATGTTGTCCCCCGCGAAGCTTTTTCCTCAGCGAACGATTATACTTCCTCGTTCTTCGGAGGCCGGTCATGTTCCTATATGTTGCCAACCGCGTTGTTCCAGTTGCACTGCTCGCTCTCACGTTCTCCGCCCACGCGCAATCCAAGCCTCGCGCCCGCGATCTCGGCGTCCCCTTCGACGGCACTCCCGGCCCCAACAACGCCATCACCGATGTCGCCAGCGTCGAGGTCGGCCATACCACGCTCATCTCCGGCAGCGGCAAACTCGTCGTCGGCAAAGGACCGGTGCGCACCGGCGTCACCGCCATTCATCCCCGCGGCAAAACTTCCAATGACGCCGTCTTCGCCGCCTGGTTCACCCTCAACGGCAACGGCGAAATGACCGGCACCACCTGGGTCGACGATTCCGGCTTCCTCAACGGCCCCGTCATGATCACCAACACGCACAGCGTCGGCGTGGTCCGCGACGCCGTCATCGCCTGGAAGGTCAGGCGCGGCGAGCCCGACATGGAAGGCTATTGGTGGTCCCTGCCCGTCGTCGCCGAAACCTGGGACGGCTGGCTCAACGACATCAACGGATTCCACGTCCACGCCGAAGATGCCTTCCACGCCCTCGACACCGCCCACTCCGGCCCCGTCGAAGAAGGCAACGTAGGCGGCGGCACCGGCATGATCTGCAACGAATTCAAAGGCGGCATCGGCACCTCCTCCCGCACTCTCGACGCTAAAGCTGGAGGCTATACCGTCGGCGTCCTCGTCCAATGCAACTACGGACGCCGCGCCGAACTCCGCATCGCCGGCGTTCCCGTCGGCAAAGAAATTCCCGAGCATCCCGCCTACGGAGAAGACGTCGGCTCCATCATCGTCATCGTCGCCACCGACGCTCCGCTCATTCCCCCGCAACTCAAGCGCATCGCCAAAAAAGTTTCCCTCGGCCTCGGCCGCGACGGCAGCTACTCCGGCGACGGCTCCGGAGACATCTTCCTCGCCTTCTCCACCGCCAACCCCGGCGCCGTCAGCCCGAAGGGCATCCACCAGCTCACCATGCTCCCCAACGATTCCCTCGACCCCATCTTTCTGGCCACCGTCCAGGCCACCGAAGAGGCCGTCGTCAACGCCATGGTCGCCGCCGAAACCATGAAAGGCATCGACGATCACGAAGTCATCGCCCTCCCTCACGACCGCCTCCTCGAAGCATTAAAGAAGTACAACCGCCTGGCGAAATAACCCGGACGTAAAGATGTTTTGATGGGGGGACAGCCGCACCTCGGCTGTCCGCCGAGCGAGGCGAGGCGCGTGCCCGGTGGTGATGTTGTGCAGCGCGGCCTTCGGGTGGCGAAGTTCGGTTCCGGAGGGTGCCCCACTCTTGCGCGCCCTTTGCGCAAGAGCCTGCCCTGAGCGGCGCCGAAGGGGTGGGGATTTTGACTTCCTATCAGGCCACCACGAGAGTCGTAGACCGGATTCCCACAATGGAACTCCCCCCTCCCACCGCCCCTCATTACCTTCGCTGCCCAACCCCCGTGCCTAGCACTCTCCCGCCAAAAGACTACACTCAAAATTGTGAAACGCCTCTACACCATGGCGCGCGTCAAAGGAGGCATGAGGTTCACCTGCTCGCACTGCGCCCACCACGTCAGCACTCTCGACTTCGACCCCCGCGACGGCAACCTCCGCACCCAGGCCGCCACCGCCATCAACCGCCACGCCACCAGCGTCCACCACGAACCCGTAATGTTCTCCTCCCTCGATACCCAACAGCGCATCTGGCGCACCTAGCTCTCGCTCCGATCAGCCGTCATTCTTGGGATTGTCATTCCGAGCGCGCCGAAGGCGGGCGAGAGCCTGCCATGAGCGAAGCCGACGGGAACCTGCTGTTCGCATGCAGTGCCCCACCCCGCTGACACGCCCAAAAACAAATGGCGGCTTCAGCCACCGAATCCTCTCTTAAAATTGTCATCCTGAGCGAAGCAGTCGAAGGACCCCTGCACGGTTGGCAGCTCCCGCGCTGTCTCAGGGAGTTCTCCCTAGTGCACTCGACAGCATTGCGAGAATGCCCTGACGCACCCGTAGTGCCGCCCATCTTGAGCGACTCGCCCGCAAAGAGCATTCCTGTCCCCACTTCTCGGCCAGATCTTGCCAGCGAGGATTCCTTGATTCGATCAACGCGATCTTCTTTGCTCGCTTCAGCCCTTCAGTTGCTTCTCGCGACCAATGGCCTTATGCACATCGTCGAAGCTTTCGTACACCAGCCGGTCGCAATGGTACTTGCTGCTGAAACCTTCAGTTTCGCCGCGCTTATGTTGAAGGGCTCGCCGGTAGATGCCGTTCGTCACGCCGATGTAAAGCGTTCCCGATAGGCCGCACATGATGTAGTCGAAATACTCGTGATCTTTCATGGCCGTCCCAAATTGTCGTCACAATACGAAGTGTCATCCTGAGCGAAGCGAGACATTGGCGAAGCCGATGGCTCACCCACTCGAAAGCCTGCCCTGACGCGAGCGCTTGAAAGTAGTTTTGAGCCCCTCTGAGTTTCAGTCCAGGCCGAGCAGTGCGACCACCAGGGCAGAATCCCAACTAACTATGGATTCCTAGCGCGCCGGTCTGTATCGCTAGCCGTCGGCTTTCTTGACTGCCAATTCTGCGCCCTGGAATCCGATGCGGCTGTGGGTGCCGTCGCAGAAAGGTTTGTTGACGGAGCCGCCGCAGCGGCAGAGAGAGAAAGCTGGTTTGCCGGTGAGGTCGTACGGGGTGCCATTTACGTCGACGAGTTCAATCGAGCCTTCGGGAGCTTCCACGCGGAAGGGGCCATTGGGACGGACTGTGATCTTTACCTGAGTCATGAGTTTGATTCCTCCAACCTTACGGGTTTCTAGTAAGGCTAAGAAGATATCATCAAGCGGGGGCGGCTGTCGCGGGGGCCTTGCTCCGACTGTGGGACCAGCCAGAGCGCCTCGCTGCGCTCGGCGGGACAGCCGAAGGCGGCTGTCCCCACATGATCCTGAGGTTAGGCGGCCAGGGATTGGGACGATAGCAGGCTGCGGTAAAGATCGAGGTAATTGTCGATCATGCGTTTGGCGGTGTAGCGTTCGCGGGCGCGGGTGTAGGCGAGTTCGGCGTAGGCGCGGCGCAGGGCGCGGTCGGCATCGAGCTGGCGAAGAGTCTCAGCCAAACTACGGGCGTCATTGGTGCGGAAGTAAAGGGCGGCGTCGCCCCAGACTTCGCGGAGGCTGGGGATATCGTTGGCCACGATGGCGCATCGGGAGAAAGCGGCGTCCAGAGGTGCGATGCCGAGCGGTTCGTAGCGCGCCGTGGCGGCGTAGACGGCGGCGCGGCTGTAGAGAGCGCGCAGTTGAGCCTCGGTCTGCGGGCCGCGAATGGCGACACAACTCTGATCGGTGGAGACTTTCACGTCGGCGCGGATAGGAATACGCGGCACGGGCACGGTTTGCTCGGCGCCCACGATGCATACCGAGAATGGCTGCGTGTGTTGCGTGAGCAGGAAGACCTGCTTGCCGGCGTCGAGCAGGCGCCCGACGGAAAGTACGGAGTCGTCCTTGGCGATGTACGGATTGAAAAAGATGGGATTGCGCCCGGGGTAGATGACGGCCTCGCGGCGCGGGCAGGTGTAAGTGGCGCGAAGGGTGTCGAGCATCCAGGTCGACGGAGCAACCACGGCATCGGCGGCGGTAATGCCGCGGACAATGGTGTCGCGATACCACTTCAACCAGCGCGTGGGGCGCGGTGCGCAACCTTGCACGGCCTGCGTCCAAGTGATGAGATCGCCATGGGCTGTCACCACCCGCGGGAGGTCGACTGGGAGATTGGCGTGGCAGAACTGGTGGAGGTGAAGCAGGTCGGGCTGAACTTCGCGGATCAGGTTGGCGAGGAACTCGGAGGATTCGGGCAGGTCCTCGGGCGCCTCGTGCATCCACTCCAGGCGAAAAGCGGTTGGCCGATATTCAAGGCCGTGGAGAAGATCCATCCACGCGGTCTGATCGGGAAGGGGAATTTCGCCGAAGCTGACGAGAGTGACTCGAACGCCGCGGGTGACCAGGCCCGTGACCAGTTCACGGGTGTAGATCCAAGAGCCGGACATGGTATCGGCGGTGACAAGAACGTGCACAGGCCTCCGAGAGTGTGCAATGCCGCGGTGGACGCGGGAGTCCAGCGCGTTGCACCGACCTATTCTAGTGCGAATGGGGTGAGGTGGGGAAGGTTTTCTTCGGCATGACGCAGTTTCGTAGCGCAATTCCGTTGAAGGATGGGCGCAGGCCGAGTGGACATGCGCGGGCGGGAAAATCGCACGGACCTTTACGAACAGCGGCTTAGTTCGCGCCCAGCCTCAGGCGCATGTCGCGGGCTAGATTGTCGATGAGGCGAATTTTTTCCGCGGCGGGGGCGGGGACTTCGGGCACGGCCATGGCCAATTCACAGGAGAGGAGCATGGCAGTGAGAGATTCGCACATTTCGCTGCGAAACTGTTGCTCGACCGAGCGGCGCGCCTGGGTTTCCTCACGCTTGCGGCGGTGCAGCGCGGAGCGAACTTCGCGCAGCAGCCGCTCCATGCCACTGACTGCAAAGTTGAGGTAGACGGGAAAGGCTGTGCCCAGATGCTCGAGCACCTGGTCACTTTCGCTGGGCTCGTTCTCTAATAGAAATTGATCGAGGACCACTGCGGAGTAGGACTGTTCCCGGAGCCGGGCCACGGCTTGCTGCAGATTTTCCGCCCAGTGGGTTTCGCTACCGGTGTCGGCCTTCAGGCTCGAGGCACACTCTTGGCCGCGCGCCGATGGTGTTATTAGTAGAATCATGCTCCTGACATAGCACGCATAAAGCCACAATCGTGAGGATTGAAAAGACAAGGCTTAGAGAGCGTGAATGAGGCGCCGTTCCCGTTGTGGAACGGCGAAGCAGTTCTCAGTTCCCAGGTCTCAGCAAGACCGCCTCGCTAAATGAAGAACTGAGAACTGCCTTTAGATCTGCGCCGCGTAGTCCTTCAGCTTACGATACAGAGTTGTCTTGCCGATGCCCAGCAGGCGAGCGGCCTGCAACTTGTCGCCATTGAGTTCCGCAATGGCGCTCAGTATGGTCTGCCTTTCCAACTCCGCCATGGGGACGATCTTGTTCTGACCGTGTCCATTGCCATTGGCCGGCATCGTGATCGGTGCGCCGGCGACGGCGGGAGGCAGATCGGATACGTGAATCAAGGGACCGCTGGTAAAGGCGCAAGTGCGCTCCAGACAGTTTTCCAGCTCACGGACGTTGCCCGGCCAGTCATAGGCCAGCATGGCCTTGATGGCTTCGTCGGTGAGAGTTTTTTCCTGTCCCGAGGCGCGCAAGGAGCGCTCCATAAAATGGCCGATGAGAAGAGGGATGTCCTCGCGACGTTCACGCAGGGGTGGGATGCGCAAACTGAGAACATTGAGGCGGAAATACAGGTCGCGGCGGAAGGCGCCTTCGGTGACCGCCTGCTCCAGATCGCGGTTGGTGGCGGCCAGGATGCGAACGTTGATGGGAATGCGGCGGGTGCTGCCCACGGGACGAATCTCCTTCTCCTGGATAGCGCGCAGAAGTTTGGACTGGAGGTCGACGGGAAGCTCCCCGACTTCATCGAGAAATACGGTTCCGCCGTCGGCGATGGCCAGAAGTCCGTCCTTGGCTTGATTGGCGCCGGTGAAGGCGCCCCGGACATAGCCGAACAGTTCGCTTTCGATCAGTGTGGGCACGAGCGACCCGCAGTCGACAGGAATGAACGGCTTGTCGCGGAAGGGTCCGGAATAGTGAATGGAGCGCGCGACCATTTCCTTGCCAGTGCCGCTCTCGCCCAGAATCAATACGGGGTGGGAACTGTTGGCGGCCTTAGCAATGATGCGGTAGAGCTTCTCCATCTCCAGCGCGCGACCGACCAGGCCGCCGTAACCCTGCTTGGACTTGAGCTTCTCGCGCAGCATGCGATTTTCGGTCTTCAGCTTGAGGTGATTGGAGACGCGCTCTAGCAGCAGCCTGAGTTCGTCGGCGCTAAAGGGCTTGGTAACGTATTCGTAGGCGCCGTTCTTCATGGCCTGCACCGCTGACTGCACGGTGCCGTAGCCGGTCACCACGATGACGAGAGCGTCAGGATGCTGCGCCTTGATACGGCGGAGAGCTTCCAATCCGCCGGCCCCGGGCAATCGCAGATCGAGCAGAATGGCATCGATGCTTTGGCTTTGCAACAAGCGATAGGCGTGCTCGGCGGAATCGGCCACGTGGGCCATGAAACCGAGGGACAAAGCGACCTCGCGGCACGCATCGCGGATCGATCGCTCATCGTCGACGATGAGCAGGTTCAGAAAATTGGCGGCCATGATCTGGGGAGTAGGGATAGTGGGAGCAATAGCTGCTGAAGTCATAGGAGTGATTCCTTCTGAGGTGGTGTTTGCAACGGTTCCGAATGAGGACTAGCCGTATCCAGAAAATCTGGATCGGCGTACTGGGATGCGCGGGGGAGCAAGATCATGACGCGAGTTCCGCGGCCGAGGTCGCTTTCGAGGTGAATAAGGCCGCGATTGGTGGTGACGATACTGCGGACTGTAGTTAATCCCAAGCCCGTACCTTTGCCGGAACTCTTGGTGGTGAAAAAAGGTTCGAAGAGACGTTGGCGTGTCTTCGCGTCCATGCCGCGACCGTTGTCGCTGACAACGAGCAGGACGCAAGGAAAGGCGCCGCCGCGTTCCGCCGGCATCGACCGGGTTACGGTCTGAAACTCACAGTTGCTGGTCTCGACTACAATGCGACCGCCGTCTGGCAGGGCGTCGCGAGCATTAAGGACAAGATTGAGGAAGATCTGCTGAGCCTGCGCCTGGTCAATCCTGACCAAACCCAAGTCTGGATCGAGACGTAGATCGAGCGAGATGTTCTCGCCGATGAGGCGAGTGAGCAGGTCCCGCATGGCCCCGGCGATTTGGTTGAGGCACAGGGTGCGATCCCCTGCGGCTTGCGGCCGGGCGAAGACGAGTAACTGCTGCACCAGTCCGCTGGCCTGCACAATGGCGGCGCGAATTTCGTCGGCATACCTGCGCCTTCGGTCCCGCGGATCAAAGGCGGTGAGCAGCAGATCGCAGTACAGCATGACGCCGGTCAGCAGATTGTTGAAGTCGTGTACCACCCCCCCCGCCAAGCGACCGACCGCCTCCCATCTCTGAGCTTGGATCAGGCTTTCCTCGCCTGGAGCAGTGCCGCCATTGGGCTCCGCTATGAGCAACGCATGCCCAGGCTCCCCTGCGCCTCCGGCAAGACGCCATCCGGTCCAGTTTGTGTTTGCCAGCCCATGAGCGGCACTCTTTATCTGGAGGCGGATGCTATCGCGCGAGGCATCCAGCAGGTCTCGCATCAGCGGCTCAATATCGCAGTGGTCTTGCGGAGGGATCAAATCGTAAAGCCGCAACGACCGTTTATCACCTAGGCGGGCACGGAGCAGGTGCTCAAAGGCGGGGTTCATCTCAACAAACACTCCCTGCCGGTCACAGCAGGCTGCGGCAACGGGTGCGTGTTCGAAGATGGAACGGAAGTTCGTCCTTGGATTCCCTCCCGCCGAAAGCTCCGAAAACGGAAATGGGGTTGCGGTGCTCATGCTTAATACTGTGCCGGGAAGAATCCCGAAAGGAACAGAGAGTTGGGCTACCTGATACCTCGGTGTTCCCGAAATGGGACCGAGCTGGATCGAAGTATGAACGCTCTCTCCTAACTTCTATCCAGCTAGCGTGTTCTCAGCTCGATCCCACTATAGGAGGCCCAATCTGACACTGCGAAGGGCAGACGTCACTCAAGTTGGGAACAATTCTGTGGAAAACGCGAGAAGAGCTTTGGATTGTTCAACGTAGGGGAAAATAATAAGGTCGAAAAACTCGTGATCGCGAAGCTTCTCCAAGAATGACGAACAGGTTATTCGTTGGGGAGACTGGGATATTGACGATTGGCGATTGAGTTCGGATCGGCGAGCATGACGGGAGCGGTCAGTCGAAAGGTAAGGCGACGTCCCTTTTCAACGCGGAAGGCGCTTGCCCAAACATGAGATCCGAGGTTGCCGGACGAACCGCTCGTCTGGAAGGTTCCCCGGGCAAATAGGCTGGAGGTCTGAAGCACGATTGCCCTGCCATCCACGGTCATGGTGTTTAAAGTCAGCCGGACATATCCCGGATCGGGGCTCAGGCCGGGCCGATCCGCGGGGGGTTGGGCAGACTCCACGCGTCCCCTCACCGGCGTACCGCGTTCGATCAGCGTATTTCCGTCAATCGTGAGGGGCCCGGCAACTGAGGCGGTGAATGCTTCCCCGGAACTGACCTGTGCGGTGGAGAGAGAACTCTCCATTCGTATGGTGATGAGCATCCCAACCGGCAGGCTGCGGATGCGCGCTGGTGAGCGGAAGGGCGTACCGCCATCCTGCTGCCCATCATGGGGGACCACGGGCCGCGCGCTGTCGCCCTCCGATGCAGGATTTTCATTGAATGGGAGCCTTTGATCGCCATCGCTGGACGGCGAACTTGGAGCAGTGTCGGTGCGATGGAGAGCGTTGGAACGACCGCATCCTTGGACGAAGCTCACCCCAAGGCAAAGTGCGACGCAAGCGACCCCAGGCCCTAAGCTCCTTCGAAGTGATGCCATCGTAAGCATGGTCGCCCGATTTTCGGATGGCAAGTAAGTGGCAAATGAAGTACCACATCCGGGCTAAGGGAATCAGGCACATACGGACGTTACGAACATCCCTTCCACGTAGAAGTTGCGCGTTCGCGTCCGAATGTTCACAGATCCCGATCCGAGGGCGGGCTCCGCGACTCTTTAGAGGTGGTACAGTTCGGGGCAAACACCGTGACCCTTCTCGAGACAGAACGATTGCTCTTCCGATCACACAAGGTAGGGGACGAGGCCGATTTTGTTCGCATGCAGACTGACCCCGAGGTCCGGCGTTACGTGGGCGGGCAACCTTGGTCTTTGGAAAAGGCGCAACAACGGTTCCGGAATGAATATCTCGGTCGACCAACGAAAGCCTACGGCCTTTGGGCAACGATTCTGAAGGCGGAAGACAAATACATAGGATGCTGTGGCTTGCGCGCTGCCCAGGATGGGACGGGCGCACATCTAGGGTACTTTCTTGCTCAGCCCTACTGGGGACGAGGGTTTGCCTCGGAGGCTTCCAAAGCTTTCATCGACCTTGCATTTACGAACTTGGGTTTGGTTCGTCTCCTGGCCGACGTGGAGCACGGACACGTCGTGTCGGAGCACATTTTACAGAAGTTCGGCTTCAGGTATGCGCGCCGGGAAGAGATTTCCGGCAGCGGACGCATCATCCTTTTTTATGAACTTTCGAGAACCCAGTGGGAGCGAGGCTAATCTAGCTAAGGGAGGAATCGAGAGTGAGGTCCGATTCGTATAAGCTTTCTCGCTCAAAGGGAGTTTTTCTCTCCGCTGAATGGCGACACCTGGTGATGTTGAACTACGAGGTTGAAGCCAGCTTACTGAGCCCGTACATTCCTCTTGGTACTTCGCTCGATTCATTCCAGGGAAGAACCTACGTTAGCCTGGTCGGCTTCCGCTTCTTCCGCACCAAACTGCTTGGGTGTTTTCCTATTCCGTTCCACAACGAGTTCGATGAAGCAAACTTGCGCTTCTACGTTCGTCACAGGGAAGGCGGCGAAAGCCGAAGGGGAGTTGTCTTCATCTCCGAAGTTGTGCCCAGACGCGCGATTGCGATAACAGCCCGCCTCCTATATGGCGAAAACTACACGTACCTACCGATGAGGCACAACGTTGAGGCAGAAGAAATGGCGAAGACACTCGCGTACGAATGGAAGGTACAGGGCAAGTGGTGCAGACTCTCTGCTCAGACCGCGGGCCGGCCAACTCATCCGAATGAGGGGAGTTTGGAGCAATTCATCACTGAACATTACTGGGGCTATTCGAAGCAACGAACGGGCGGCTCTCTCGAATATCATGTTTCGCATGCGCCGTGGAAAGTGTGGGCGGTCACCACTGCCGGATTTGAAGGGGATGCCAGCGCTCTCTACGGGAAGCGACTTGCAGCAGTTCTCGAGCGACGCCCTGACTGCGCGTTCGTCGCCGATGGCTCGCCCGTCATCGTTTTCAAAGGCACTCGAATCCAATGAAGCTGCCAGGCCTTAAATCGGAACCCGCTCCACCTAGAGAAGGCTGGATACTTTACGATGGGGGCTGCGGGTTCTGCTTTCGCTGGGTTCACTTCTGGAAGAACGTAGTTGAGCCGAGGGGCTTTGCAATTAAAGACCTGCAGTCCGCTTCTGCCGACGGCAGCTTGCAGGTTCCACAAGAGAATCTACTGGACGATATACGGGGCGGAAAATTGGAATCGGGTGCGGACGCATACCTTTATGTGACACGACGGATCTGGTGGGCGTGGCCTTTCTATGCGGTCTTCTCTTTGCCAGGTCTTAATTGGATGCTTTGGACCGGTTATCGCTGCTTCAATCGAAATCGGTACCGAATTTCCTGCCGTTGTCCACTGCCCTCACAAACAGAATGCTCTGCACGTCCCAAAGACGGGCAAAAGACGGCAGTTTCCAATAAAAAATAAATCGCGGAGAGCGTCACCGCCCTCCGCGAAGTTCCTTACCGACGCCCTTTGTCCGGGGCGTTACTGCTTCTTAGTGCTCTTCTTCGGCGCAGGCTTGGCCACTCTCTTCTTGGCTTCGCCTTCCCTGCCACCGATCAGAGTCAAGGCATCGGTAGCGTTGAAGGGGAATCGGCGAACCGACGTTTGGCCCGTCGTGCTCAAAGTGACGTCCACCCGGCGATTGCTCGCCATCCTGATCGTCACTATGTTCTTGAGAACCCTCGCCCGCTCTTCTGAAGTCAGCTCGGAGTTACTCTCGACCTCACCCTGCACTTCTTCCGTGGTCAGGTTGTGCTCCTTGCCAAACGCCTTGGTTTCGATGTTGGCCTCGGGAACGCCTTGTTCGACCAGGAAGCTCCTGGTGCGGGCAACACGGCGTTCGGAGAGGGCCTGATTGTATTCCACGGAGCCACGATGATCAGCGTGGCCTCCAAGAATCAAGTGTGCATCCGGTTTGCTTTGGAGATATTCCTTGAAGTCGACCGCCAGCGCGATCAACGTCTTCTGTTGACTGGCCAGCAGACCACCTTTGGGATTCGCAACCTTCGGGTAGTCGGTCACAAAGTAAATGCTGTGCAACGAGAGCCGGGCTTCCAGTCGCACGATCTCTGGATTGACCGGCGGTGGCGGCGGGTTCTCGATCATCACTTGCGTTGTGGCTTGAGCGGTCAAACCACGCGTGTCGGTGCAGGTAGCGCCGACCGTGATCGAACCCGGCGATGTGCCAGTGGTGTCTAGCGCGGCCGAACTGCCGCTGCCGGAAACGGTTCCGCCGCTGGCGGTCCAGCTGGCGACCGAGACCCCGACGCTATCCGGGCTGGTGCAGTTGGCCGACAACTGCACGGTTCCACCGGCCTGCAAGCTCGACGGACTGGCGGAGAGAGAGACTGTCGGCGGGTTCTTCGGAGGCAACGGCCTCACCGTGTAGGTCGCCGAGCAACTCGCTTCATTGTTCCTCTTCTCTCTGGCATCGTTCACATGGGCCGTGACGGTGTAGCTGCCGGGAGCCGCGTTCGTGGTGTCGATCTGTGCGGTCGTGTCTTTCCCGGTGATCTGGCCTCCGTTGCCGCTCCAAGCATAAGTAACTGTGTGCTTGGGATTGAAGTTGCTGGCAGTAACGGTCGCCGTGATAGGCTCACCCACCATGACTTCGGCGGGCTGCACGGAGCAAGCCGCGGCCGGTATCAGCTCAGGCGCGCCACCCCAACTGAAAACGAAGCCGGTACGCAGCCGGACGCCCTCAAATTGTGGACGCGCCAGGTTGGGAAAATTCGCGGAAACAAAATCGGAGTAGTTGTGCCGTCCCCAGACGTAGTCGGCTTCAAACAATCGGAACGCGATCCACTTCTTAATAGGCAAATCCATGCCGCCACCCAGGATGGCTCCGATTCCGTTCTGCGCGTCGAGGCCGTTCACCGCCACGCGATTCAGACTCACCAACGTGTGCAAGAAATAATTTGCGCCATCGGTGCGCCACATGACGCGTGGACCTACAGATCCTGTCGCCTCGTAATTGCCGTTCCCCCAGTTATGACCGAGGTCAAATTCCACACCCCAGTGCGGGTCGAAATTGTAGGTGAGCGCGCTGCCGAATCCCTTGGACATATCGGGGACCTTGAAGCCAATGGGGTTGTTGAAATCCCCGAAAGGCGTGGGCACCGTGCCGCCCGGATGCAGCCACTGATACCCCACAAACACGTCCCATTTTGGGTTCGAGTCGCTCTGCGCAAACGCAGAACTCGAAATGAGTGATAATGCCAGGATCGCCAACAGGCCGACCACCACTGCACGGCCTCTGCTAAAACTAGAACAAAGTGACATTCCGTCCTCCAAATAGATACGCGACTGCGCCAGCGCTTCCATGCGCCGACCGCGTTGCAACCGTTACACTTGTCAATCTTGAAACCAGGCCCGTTTTGGAACTCGCAATTTTAACGCACAGCATCGGCTAATTCAAATCATGACCGTGTCTGAGAACAGATAGTGTTCCGTATCGCACACTATATCTCTCGAGGACCGGGACAGGTCGGCTACCTTGTCGACAGGGACAAGTACAAATACTACAGCGCACGACCGCTTTTCAAGGATTTACTGGAATTCATTCGCTCGCTAATACGCCGCAACTTCCTGCCTTCCGTCTCAAATTGACATTCCAATTCGGTGCACCGCCCGCCACCGAGGGTCCTTTAAGGTAGGCTGAGGGCCCTTATGTAGGCTGCGGATGGCTTCCTCCAGACTCTGGTAGTGGGCTACTTAGCCCTCTACCCAGACTCTTGCTCCATAGGAAGCTGGCCGCGTATGGTTGTAATCTTGGTATTTGGGCAAGCACAGGCTGCTGGAGATGACCATTGAAAAAGCGGACGACAACCGAAGGATGAGCCACGAAAAAGTACTAATCGTCGAGGATGAAGAAAACGAGCGCACAGGCCTGGCAGAGTTAGTTTCCTCCTGGGGTTACCGCACCGACACCGCTCGGGATGGGTACGAAGGTCTGGAAAGAGCGGCGCAATGGACGCCCTCTATTGTTATTACCGACCTCAAGATGCCGCGCATGGGAGGCATCGAACTGCTGGAGCGATTGGCGGAGCAGACGCAAGCCATGGCAGTGATCCTGGTAACGGCGCAGGGCACCATCGACAGTGCGGTGCAGGCCATGCGCCTGGGGGCGTATGACTACATCACCAAGCCCATCGACACGCAGCGGCTGCGCGCGATGCTGCAAAATGCATCCGCGCTGCTGGGGACGCGCGCCGAACTGGAAAGTACTCGCCGCAGGCTGCGCGATTCCGGCTCATTGGGCCAGCTCCGCGGGACATCCCGCAAGATGCAGGAGATTTTCCGGCTCATCGAGTTGGTAGCTCCCAGCACGGCGTCTGTGCTGATTACCGGAGCGAGCGGCACGGGAAAGGAGCTGGTGGCTCGCACCATCCATCAACTGAGTCCCCGCCGCGACCGGCCCTTCGTCGCCATCAACTGCGCGGCCATTCCTGAGACGCTGATTGAAAGCGAAATCTTCGGCCATGAAAAGGGCGCTTTCACCGGGGCTCTGGAGCGGCGCACGGGATGCTTCGAGCTGGCCGAAGGAGGCACGATTCTGCTCGACGAAATCGGCGAAATGCCGGTAGGAACGCAGGCCAAGCTGCTGCGCGTGCTTGAGGACCATAAGTTGCGCCGCCTGGGCAGTAAAGTGGAAACGACGGTGGATGTGCGGGTGCTTGCCGCCACCAACAAAGTTCCGGATGATGCGGTGGCTTCGGGTGAATTAAGAAGTGATCTCTATTACCGGCTTAACGTTTTCAATATCCACATGCCTCCCTTGCGGGAGCACAAGGAGGATATCGCGGATCTGGTGCAGCTTCTCCTCTCGGAAATGAGTGCGAAGCATACCCGCAAAACTGTTGCCGTCAGCGAAGCGGTGCAGACTCTGTTCAACAACTATACGTGGCCGGGGAATGTCCGTGAGTTGCGCAACACAATCGAACGCGCAGTGATCGTGTGCGATAGCGGCATGATCGAAACCAAGCACCTGCCGCCCGGATTCGGCCACGCCATCCTCCGCACTACCGCGAATGATCCGGATGCCATTCGTCTGGGCGTGGGCACCACGGTGGGCGAGGCGGAAAAGATGCTCATCCTCAAGACGCTCGAGTCCACCAGCAACAACAAAACCCGGGCCGCGGAAATTCTCGGCATTAGCTTGAAAACCCTTCATAATAAGCTCAAGGAGTACGGCAGCAGCACCGCGGACGCGGATCCAGGCAAGGAGGAATCGACGCAGTGATCGGTGGCCAGTGTTCAGTGGCCAGCGGAAAAACTTTGTACTTCGTCACCTCGTCCGCTTCAACTGGCCACTGATCACTGACCACTGGCCACTTGTTCTCATGCGACGCAAAGCCATCATCGTGCTCACTATCACCATTATGGTGACCGTGATGGTGACTGCCTTCTCATATCTCTATATCTCGCAGATCCTTCGCCAGCGCATCGACAATACCTACGAAAGCGCCGACCGCCTGAACAAGCAGCTTGCCTACTTCGCCGAAAATGATCTTCCGGACTTGACCAGCACGCGAATCGACACTAATGATCGCACCGCGGTGCGGCGCGCGCTGGCCGAGTACCTGCCGATGGATACGAACCTATTGAACAATCTTGAATCGGACGTGGACCTTTGGCCCTACATTTACGACGCCTCGGTGGTGAATGCGAAAGGCAAAGCGCTGCTCCACTCGAATGCGCAACTCGTTGGGAAGCAAGTTGCGGAACGGCCCAATTTTCTCGGCGTCAAGACTGCCCGGTTCCGCGAACAACTTCGCCTGGTGTACAGACCCGCGACCGTCTATGACGTGAGTTATCCGCTACAACTGAACGGGGAACCCTTCGGCACCATCCGGATCGGTGTTTCCACGGTCTTGCTCAAAAGTGAGATCACACCCCGCCTGATGCACGCGCTTTATTTCTCGATCGCGTCGATTTTAGCCTCACTGCTGCTGGCAGCAATGATCTCCAATGTGGCTCTCGGCCCACTCCGGAAGATCAGCCTCAACCTGGACAGCCTTGGTTCGGGCATAGCCGGGGACCTCTCGGGCAACGAATCGGAACACGATGAATTTGGATTGGTCACGCTGAAGATCGCCAACCTGGGGCGGCAGATGCGCGACACCAAGGAAATCTTTTCCGCGTTGAAAGACAACGTGGACCAGCTCATGTCGAAGCTGCAGGACGGCTTGATACTTTTCACGCGCGACTCCAGGGTGGTGCTGGTGAGTGCGCCGGTGGAACGCTTTCTCGGCAGGCCTCTGGGAGAGTTGCTGGGCAAAACCGCGCGGGAGATTTTTTTTCGCGATTCTCACCTGGGGGCGCTGGTGCTGGATGCTTTCGAGCGTAAACGTCCGCTCTCGGAACGCGAGTTTGTCGCGGCCGGAGGCAGGCGCGTCCAGGTGTCTTTGGATTTTGTTCAGGAGAAGGGCACGCTGATCGGCGCTCTGCTGATCATGCGCGACGCCGAATCTGTCCGGCGCATTGGAGATGAAATCGAGATGTCCCGGCGTCTCTCCGCCAGCGGACGAGTCACAGGCGGCGTGGCCCATGAAGTGAAAAATCCCATCAATGCGATCGTGCTCCACTTGCAGCTCTTGCAGAACAAGCTGGCACAATTAGATCCCGACACTCGCCGCCACATGGACATCATCGGCAGTGAGATTCAGAGGCTCGACCGGGTGGTGCAAACCCTGGTGGATTTCATGCGTGCCCGCGAGTTGCACCTTGAGGAAGTGGACCTGCGCCGTTTGCTTGAGGACGTCGCACTGCTCGCTGCCCCGGACGCGGAGCGTCACGGCGTCATGATCAAACTTGCCATGGCGGAAGAGCCCCTGCCCATCAAGGCGGACCTCGACTTGATGAAGCAAGCGCTGCTCAACGTGGTGCTCAACGGAGTACAGGCGATGCCCCAGGGGGGGCCGCTTACCATCTCGGCGCATCGCGAGACTAACGCAGTAGTGGCCGAGGTCTGTGACCGTGGCGTTGGCATCGCGGAAGATTCACATGAGAAGGTTTTTGAACTTTACTTCACCACCAAGAAAGACGGCAACGGCATCGGCCTGGCGCAGACCTACCAGATATTGCAGTGGCATTACGGGTCGGTGGAATTTGAATCGACTGAGGGTGAGGGAACAACGTTCCGCTTCCGGATTCCGCTCGCTGCCTCAACACTCGACGCGGAGGACGATACCGCGGTCCACTTCGAAACCCTGTTGTCGAAACCCGGAACTTGAGTTCCTCTGTAACTCTGCAAGGCGTAAGATTCAAACAGTTTTGTCGCGCCTTGGATTGAATAATGACTCTGGCCGCAATCCTCGTGGTTTACTCTTTAAGTTTGGGATGCTCGCCACGTTGCGTCCTCGGATCCGCGGTGCGACCCGCGGTCCAGCAGTCACTCGCAACGGCGGCCTCGCCCTCGACTTCACCAGCGCCTGCAGGCCAGGACAGTCCAGCACCGTCCCAACAGGCGCCACCCGCGCAGAGCCCGGACTCGCAACCATCGCCTTCTCCAGCGGGCACGACGCCGAACTCAAACTCTCCGGCAAAGCCGTCTCCAGCCAAACCTCGCCGCCATCATAAGAAAGCAAGCACTCCGGATTGCTCGACCGCGCCCACATCACTGAATCCAGCGGCCGGCAATCCCGCTGCATCATCGGATGCTGGTTTAACGGACGCTGGTTCGAAGAATCCCGGCGCAAATAACGTCGATGCGACTCCTGCAGATTCAAGCAATGCCGGTTCCACCCCGAAACCCTGCCCGCCTCCCAAGGTGGTTGTTAAGAACGGAGGATCGCCCGAACCTACGGTGCAACTTAAAGGCGGAACTGCCGAGGAGGCGTCGCACCAGCGTTCGACCACAGAGCAGCTTGTGATAGCAACCAACGACAACCTTGGGAAGATCGAGGGACGCCAACTTAACCCAAGTCAGAAGGAAATGGTGAGTCAGATCAACCATTTCCTGGAACAATCAAGAGCGGCCGTTGCCGCGGGAGATCTTGAGCGTGGCCGTAACCTCGCCATGAAAGCTCACTTGCTCTCCGACGAACTAATCAAACCTTGAACACGGACCCTGCGATTTTTAAGTTGTGGAGCGGAACTTGCTCTTTTCTTCTTCTCATGGGCTGCCGATCTTCAGTGCCTGATCACCCCACGTATCCGTAAAACTTTCTCGCTGCACGTAGGGCTTCCCATTCTCCGAGCCATCCCTCACGATACACGCCGTTAACTATCGCAACTGTGCCGTAAAGATCCCGCCCCCTTTCTCTCGCGCGCACGGTAAGAGCAATCATGATCGTCACCGCGTGCCGTGGCCCAGCATTCACCTCAGTGCGGGAGCGAAGTCGTCTGGCTGGCAACGCACGCCCAAGCCCCGTTCCTATATACCCAAGTATCTGTGAATCGCTCACGGCGGAGGAACGGCTTGCCGTTTTCTACTCCCTTCATCTTGACCGTTCCGGTGACGATCGCGGCGTTTCCGTACAGGTGCGCCGTCATGCCCTCGGTCACAAACTGCCGGATGTTGGACGCTTTCACATCCGCCAGCACTTCCGTCTTCGTCATCGACCGCCCGTCAACGTCGACGTAGATGAAACTATTGTCCAACAGGGTATCCAGCGCTCGCAGGTCCTTGACCTCCGCCGCTCGGCTCCATGCGTTCTCCAGGGCGATAATTCTGGACGCCGCTGTGGTATCTGAATCCTGACTCCGTCCCCGCAACGATGCCAAGCACACGACCGCCAAGACCAGCATCCGCATTCTCATGGAAAGGCCTCTTAGGGCCCATCGGCAATCAGCGGGTTTTCTGGAGCCCTAGTGTGCATTCTGGTGCGATGCATCCAGATGCCTGGCTCGTCGCGCTCAACCTGCTTCAGCTAGATTACGAATGATCGTCCGGGCGACAAATAGTAAGCTCTGAAGCCCCGGACCGCCGCAACTCACTTCCCTTTCGCTCTTGCCGCATTCACCTTCGTCAGCAGATCCTGCGACATGGCCTGCACCGGGCCAGGAATCTTTACGGCTTCCGTCAATACCTCGCGCGCTTCGCTCACCTTGCTGAGCTTGGCGTAGGCAAAACCCAGACGATAGAGTGCGACAGAGTATTGCTGTTCATCTTGTCCTTTGAGCAGCCCCACCGCCATCTTCAATTCGGGAATCCCCGCCGCGGTCTTGTCTTGCTTGATGTAGGCGTATCCCACAATCGAATGAGCCACTCCCGCCGAGAGTTTGCGCGACTTGTCGGCGTCCGGCGCATCCGCATTGGCGACCGTAATCGCCTTCTGGGAGTAGGACATCGCCTTGCCAATACTGCCGGGCTTGGCATCGTCAACATAGGACCCCGCCAGCAGCAGCAGCGCGGGCAGCGAGTTGGGATTCGACGCCAGCGTCTTTTCTCCATACGCGAACAACCGCGCCTGATCATTCAACTGTCCCGGCCCCAGCGTATACATGGCATAGCTTGAAACTTGATCCTGAAATACCGAGTCCGGAAACGCCGCGGAAAACTTCTCGATATCCGCCATCCGGTTCTTTGCATTGTCCTCGCCGGCAATCACGTTGAAACCCGCCGACTCGAGAAAATTGCACGAGTTCTTGGCCGCATTCTTTTCATCCGCCACCTGCTGTTTGAAAGCTTCGTCCGTCATGCCTTCCAGTTTGGGTTCCTTGCCGATGGAGTGGCAAACTTCCCCTCCCTTGGCAGCATAGTTTAGTAACTTGGCATCGCTCTTCGCCTGCTGTGCCAGGCTGGCTTGCGAGACGAGGATATCGAGATTCAGTGGCGACCCGACCAGGGCCTTATCGCCATAGTCGAGCGCTTTGCTTAAGTCGCCCGCACTTTGGTAGGCCTGCGAAATCTGCCAGTCTCCATAAGCCACGGCTGCCGGGTTCGAAGCGTACTTCTGCACAAAATCCAGGTACAGGGCGAGCTTCTTGGCCGCGTCCGGCTCGTTCGAGATGGCCTGCAGATCATGGTCTTCGGGCGTGCCTGCGGGAATCACAATGGTGTTTGTCTGCGCAACGGATTCCGCCGTGCTAACGAGAGAGAGAAAAACAGCAACCAGCACCAGCGACCCTGCGTTGCGTTTCATTAGGTCACCTCCACTGTGGATGAGAATGGGAGTTCCACTTCCATCAGCAGGCGAATCCTAGCGCCGAATGCAGCGGCGCGCAAGGATGTGCAACAGAATTTTTGAACCGGGATATCTGCAAGGACTCACTCTTCCCAGGGATTCAGAATTGGGGCCTGGGTATCTGCGAAGTCGCTGATATTGCGCGAAACGATGGTGAGGTTATGCTGAAGAGCGGTCGCGGCTAGCAATCCGTCAAGGGCGGAGAGGGGCTTGCCCTTGCGCTTGGCCTCGGCGGCGAGGAGCCCCCAGCGGTCAGCGACGGCCGTGTTGATCGGCAGAATCCTTCCGGAAAAACGGGCCTGGAGTTCCAATGCCAGCCAGTTCTCCAGATGCGTCCGGCGTCTGTTCTGCGGCAACCCTGCGACGCCTTTTCGAATTTCCCCGAGCGTGAGGACGCTTAAGTAGAGCAGGCTTTCGTCTGCCGCTTCCATCCATTCCAAAACACGTGGTTCAGGTTTGCCGCGGACCAGCTCGGAGATGCAATTCGTATCCAGCAGGAATCCACTCATAAATCCTCGTCTATAAATCGATGTCGCGTCCGGCGTCGCGGTCCCGCTTCAGGTCGAGCTCGACGCCCACGAGCGGAGATTGGCGAAAGAACTGCACCAGATTTTTCGGCTGATGAGACTTGCCGACTAACCGCTCGTATTGCTCCTCGGCAAGCATGACTACGCCGTCCTTGCCTTGGCGAGTGATGCGTTGCGGGCCTTCGGTGCGCGCACGGCGGAAGACTTCACTGAAGCGGGCTTTTGCGGTTTGGATCTGCCAGAAGTCGCTTGCGGCTTTAAGACTGCTAGCAGCGGGGGGTGGAAATCCGCGATTGGGCGTCTTCAGAATTTTGGGCATTTGGCATCCTCCGACTCTGACTAGTCTGACTAGACATAGACATGAGTTTGCGCGTCTTGCCAGAATTAGTCAAGGGCATTCGCTATCTGCAAATCGCGATCCACAAGGATAATCAGATCGAGATCGTCGAGGGACGTTGAGGGGCGTTCCGTTTGTCAGTCCGCCGGCATGGGCGCAGGACGCGCCACTACGGGACGGGCTTTCGCTGCGACTGAAGACTCCGTCGGCGTCTCCATCCACTTGCGTACTTCGGGCAGGGCTTGCCGCATGGCTACTTCTCCGGAGCGAATCAGTTCGCCGGCGCGCTTAAAGTCGTCGTAGGCGAAGCCGGCGACGTCGGGCTCGACGACCACGTCGGCGGCGCCACGCCAGAGATGGCTCATCTGGTCCTGGGCGATGGCGAAGGATTGTCCAATCACGTCAAACAGATGCCGCGGGGCGCCATCTTTCGACCACTGTCCTTTCAAATGGACTGCCAGCACGCGCTTCGCGCCCATTTCACGCAGCGGGCGCGTAGGCACGGGATGCGAGAGCATGCCATCCACCAGCCAGCGACCGCGAATCTCGACCGGCAAGAACATTCCGGGATAGGCGCAACTGGCGCGCACCGGATCGATGATCGAACCAGAATGGAAGACAACGCCTTCGCCGCTGTTGAAATCGGTCGCGGTCACACCCAGTGGAATGCGCAACTCTTCGAAGGTTTTCACCTTCAACGTGCGGGCAAGGAACGACACCATCCGGTCGTTGGAGGCGAAGCCGTAACGGGAGACTGTCCAGCGGGCAAAAGTGGTGAAGCGAACCGAGTGCGCCACTTTTTCGAGCTCTTCGATGGAAAGGCCGCTGCAGTAGGCGGCGCCGATCAGCGCGCCCACGCTGGTGCCCGCGATGATGCGAACCGGAATGCCTTCTTCTTCGAGGACCTTCAGGACTCCGATGTGGGCCATGCCCCGGGCAAAACCGCCGCCGAGCGCCACGCCGATTGCGGGAATCCGTGGCTCGACCGCAGCACCCTTGCGAGAGAGTTCCCGTCCAAAGGCCTGGACTGATCGGACGATCTTTTCAAGACTCTTCACTTCCACCGCACCTGCCTGCTGTTCGCAGGCCCACACTTAGAGTCCAACTATTGTGTAGGATGCCATGGTTCTGGTTTCGGCTGCAGGGCACGATCGTGCCATTTTGCTATTACTTGGGGCAGAAAAAGTAACTAGTTACCCGCTAGCGATCTTGCCGTGGATTTGGGTAGGGCGGATGAATCTATAGCCACGAAAGCACTGACTAACTGCTCTGATTCTGTTAACTTACACGCCATGGTGCGGGAGATATCTGCGGGGGGCGTGGTCATCCGTCTGCGGGAAGGAGACTGGTGGATGGCCGCCATCGAACTGCCGGCGGAACATGCTCCGGGCGCGCCGACTCCCAACCGGCGTGCCGCCCAGCCAAAACCGGTGCTGGCCCTGCCCAAGGGCCTGGTGGATCCGGGCGAGAAGCCGCTCGAAACCGCGCTCCGGGAAGTTTACGAAGAAACTGGAGTAACCGCGGAGCCCGTCGCCAAACTGGGCGACAGCAAGTACATCTATACACGCACATGGGGCGACGGCCAGCGGGTTTTCAAAATCGTCAGCTTTTATCTGATGCACTACCACTCCGGCCGCATCAATGACATAGCGCCCGAGATGCGGATTGAAGTTGCCCGCGCTCGTTGGGTCAGGCTGGAACATGCAGCGACGCTGCTCGCCTACAAGGGAGAAAAACAAATGGCCCGGCGCGCTCTGGAGTATGTGATGACACACGGCGAATTGACTGAACAACGTTCCTAATTCCATCCCGGTCGCTTTATCCCGCATAATGCTGGCATGCGCCTTCGCCAAGCCCTGCATGCCGCAGCATTGTCACTGATTCTTTGCTTATCACTGCTGCTCTCGCCTATAGCGGCGAAGACTCGGCCAGCTGCGGCTCTAAACCCGGGTTACCTCCCAGCGCTTGCCGCCGCAGATCATTTTCTACAAGCATGGCAATCCGGCGATGTCGAAAATGGTATGGCGCTACTGACCAGCCATGCGAGGGAGAAGGTTACGACGGAAGTCCTGGAGGGATTCTTTTCCAACTCCGGTCCCCCCGCTTATGAAATCGATCGCGGCAAGTTGTTGAAGCGCGGACGATACGAGTTCCCGGTGGTTTTCGTCAGCGCCGCTTCGCAGAATGTCCGCGCCCACCGGCGATTTTCCAGCATTGTGATTGTGGACACTGGCCACGGCGACTGGGCAGTAGATAAACTGCCGTAGGCTGGGATTATCGATTGTCAATTATCAATTTAATTCAAAGTCCCTGTGCTCCTCCGCGTCTTCGGTTGGGAAAGAATTCTAGCGAGGCTAGATCATGAAACGCATTAATAAAGTCGCCATTCTTGGTGCCGGAACCATGGGCGCCCGCATCGCCGCGCATTTCGCGAACGCCGGCGTCCCCAGCTACCTGCTCGACATCGTTCCGGGAGATGTTGCGCCCGGAGCCAATGCTGCTGCGCGAAACAAGATCGCTGCCACTGGTCTCGAGGCGGCAAGAAAGTCCAAGCCCGCCGCTTTTATGGAGCCGGCGCTGGCACGCTTCGTCACCGTCGGCAATTTTGAGGACGATCTCAAGAAATTGGCTGAAGTTGACTGGATCATCGAAGCCGTCGTCGAGAATCTCGATCTAAAGCGTGCGTTACTGCGCAAAGTTGAAGCCATTCGTAAGCCCGGCACTATCGTCACTACCAACACCAGCGGCCTGCCCGTGGGAAAAATTGCGGATGGCTTCTCCGACGATTTCCGCCGTTCGTGGTTCGGTACGCACTTCTTCAATCCGCCGCGCTACATGCGTTTGCTTGAACTCATTCCAACGCCGGAAGCCGATCAGGCGGCCATCGATGCCGTGGCCCACTTCTGCGACATCCGCCTGGGCAAGGGTGTCGTTATGGCGAAAGACACACCCAACTTCATCGGCAACCGCATCGGCACGTTTTCGGTGTTGAATGTGATGCGCCTGATGCAAGAGATGGACCTGACCATCGAAGAAGTGGATGCGCTAACGGGACAGGCTGTGGGTTGGCCGAAGTCGGCGACGTTCCGCACGATTGACTTGGTTGGGCTGGACATTCTAGGGCACGTGGTTAGCAACATGACTGCGAATGTGCACGATGAACGCAGCGACCTGCGCCTGCCTGACTTCTTCACTCAGATGCTTCAGCGCAAATGGCTGGGCGACAAAACTAAGGGTGGCTTCTATAAGAAAGTGAAAAGTGAAGAAGGCAAGGAAGACGAGCGCATGGCTTTCGACTGGAAGATCCTCGAGTACCATCCCCGGCGAAAGCCAAAGTTCGCCGCGCTCGACATGGCCAAAAACGTCGAGGATACGGGCGCACGCCTGCGCACGTTGCTCGGCCTTGAAGGCAGCCCCCAGAAAGGCGACAAGGCGGGCGCATTCTTGTGGGCGGCTCTCACCGATTTGTGGACTTACTCCGCCAACCGCGTGCCCGAGATTTCTAATTGGATCGTTGAAATCGACCGCGCCATGCGCCTCGGCTTCAACTGGGAACTTGGACCGTTCGAGCTCTGGGATGCGGCTGGCGTCGAAGCTACGGTTGCTCGCATGAAGAAAGAAGACCGACCAATCGCGGCTAATGTCGAGAAGCTGCTCATTTCCGGGGAAAGGTCCTGGTACGCGGACGAGCCCAAAACCGTCTCGGGTCGCAAGTACTGGCAACTGGCAACCGGCAACTGGCAACCGGTTCAGGTTGCCGCCGGCGTGTGGTCGGTTACGGTCGCCAAGAAATCCAACGGCGTGGTCAAGAAAAACTCCGGCGCATCGCTGGTCGATCTCGGCGATGGCGTGGCCTGCATCGAGTTCCACAGCAAGATGAACTCGCTCGGCGCCGACATCGTTGGCTTGATTACGCAATCGCTGAAGCCGGGCGGCGCGGGCGATAATTTCGACGCTTTCGTCATCACTAACGATGCTACGAATTTTTCTGTCGGCGCCAACCTGATGCTGCTGCTCATGAGCGTGCAAGAAGAAGAGTGGGACGACGTGGACCTCGCCATCCGCCAATTCCAGGGCATGACCCAGGCCATCAAATTCTCACCCAAACCGGTGGTGGCTTCGGCGTTCGGATTGTGCCTGGGCGGCGGCACGGAAATTTCTCTGCACTCGGCGGCCCGCCAGCCTCACGCCGAGCTTTATACCGGGCTGGTTGAAGTCGGCGTTGGCTTGCTACCCGGTGGCGGCGGCTGCAAAGAGATGCTGCTGCGCGCCGTCGACGGCGCCGCTGCTGCGCGCGGCGGCAAGAACTCCGGCGATGTGCTAGTCGGATCCATCGAGATGCTGGAAGCCATAAAGCGGGCGTTCGAAACGATTGCCACGGCAAAAGTCGCAACCTCGGCGCACGAAGCGCGCGGCCTCGGTTTTCTCACTGACAGCGACCGCATCTCGATGAACCGCGAGCGCGTGCTCTCCGATGCGAAAGCCCGCGCCCTCGAACTGGTTCGCGCCGGATACGAGCCACCAATACCGCGCACCGACATCCCGGCGCCGGGTGAGAGCCTTCTGGCTACGCTCAGGATGGGCGTCCACATGATGCGCCAGGGCGAATACATCACTGAATATGAAGTGAAGCTGGCGACCAAGATCGCCGAAGTCCTGTGCGGCGGCAACGTCACTCCCGGGTCGCCGGTGAGCGAGCAGTACATCCTCGACCTGGAACGCGAAGGCTTCAAGTCGCTATGCGGGGAGAAGAAGACGCAGGAGCGGATTCAGTACACGCTGAAAACGGGGAAGACGCTGCGGAATTAAGGAACCGCTGTTCCCTGCATTGGAACTGAAATCCTATTGTTTTCTGCGTGCCAAGAGTGCGCGCACTGCATTGAACTCCGAGCGACTCGAAGCGTTCCTGTCCGGTCCGGTGATTGTGCTTGCCTTCGAGGATAAGGACGCCCGTACTGCCGCCGTGATCCGGGCTGCGCTCGAAGTCTCCGGCAAGCCCATCGGTGCTTACGACCTGCTTGTCGCAGGGCAGGCCGTGGCACGCGAACTTATTCTTGTGACAGCCAACGTCTCCAAGTTCTCGCGGGTGAAGGGGCTTTCCTGGCAAGACTGGGCGAAGTCCTATATCTCTGGGTCCACCCGCAGCCAAGATTCCTCAGCATTCAATCCAAATTACGGTTCACTCCGTACTTCAGGTGAGGCAGTAAAAACCGAAAGGAACCACTCACATGAAGAATCGGAAACTTGCAATTTCAATCGTATTGTTCGCCATGGCGTTTGCAGGCTTTTGTGTTGCTCAAAACCCAATGGTTGGCGGACATGATATGTCGTCTACGAAAAACATCGTGCAGAATGCGGTGAACTCGGACGATCATACAACCCTGGTGGCGGCGGTGAAAGCCGCGGGATTAGTCGACACCCTTGAGGCGCCCGGCCCTTTCACCGTTTTCGCGCCGACCAACGAAGCTTTTGCCAAGCTGCCAGCCGGCACCGTGGATAACCTGTTGAAGCCGGAAAACAAAGATCAGTTGACGAAGGTGCTCACCTACCATGTGGTGGCGGGACAGCTCACCTCCAATGATCTCAGGAAGAAGATCAGCGAGGGCCATGGCACGGCCGAACTCACTACTGTGGAAGGCGGCAAGCTGGAAGCCACAATGGAAGGCGGGAAGATTGTCCTGAAAGACGAAAAGGGCGGCACCGCGACGGTCACAATTCCGAACGTGATGCAGTCGAACGGTGTGATCCACGTGGTAGACAGCGTATTGCTTCCTTAGATCTGCGCTGCCTGGCTGATTTTTCATAGCATTTTTTCGAGCAATGTTTTCACACAAGGCGCTCCTCAGGAGCGCCTTGCCCTTTTGCGTGGGAAATTCGACGGCGCGAGCGCTACAATCATGGTCATGCGGAAATTCTCGCCCGGTGTCGTCGGCGTAATGGGATTCTTCATCTTGCTATCTGCTTTTGCAGTAGGCCAATCGTCTGCGCAGAAGGACGCTCCGCCCGACGTTCCAGATGCGATTCAGGTTCCCGCGGGCGAAGAAGTTGTGCTTTATACGCACGCCTCTGGATCGCAAATCTACACTTGCCAGGGTGGCGCGGAGGGAAAGTTCACTTGGATACTAAAAGCGCCCGACGCCGAGTTGCATGACCGACAGGACAAAGTAATCGGACAACATTCCGCCGGGCCTTCGTGGAAGTTGAAGGACGGCAGCGAAGTCACTGGCAAAGCAGCCGCCCACGTGGACGCCCTTGATCCGGATTCAATTCCATGGCTGCTGGTGAAAGTCGTGAGCCATACGGGAAACGGTTTGCTCAGTAGCGTGACCGCGATTCAGAGGGTCCACACGCGCGGCGGGCAGCCTCCGGCCGAAGGCTGCGACGCATCCCACCACGACGCCGAGACTAAGAGCAGTTACACCGCAGACTATTACTTCTACGCTCCGGCCAAGTGAACTGAGGCGCATGCCTTCAATAACGCTACGAGAGGTTAATGAGAAGCATCTAATGAAATGGTTGTGAAACCAATTGCGATCAGAGGCAGAAACCGTGGTACCTGTGTAGAAGCTGGAATGATTACCGTCGCGGGTGCCTTCCGTCATTCGACATGCCGCCGGGAAAGTTGAACAATATGCTTGCGCGCATGACTGAAATGAAATATTTGGTTATCTACGAGAAGTTGGCCACCGGTTGGGCCGCCTACTCTCCGGATCTGCCTGGGCTGGGAGCGGAAGGAACGACACTGGACGAGGTGAAGGAACTCATCCACGAGACGATGGAACTCTTCCTCAAAGGCCCGCGCAAGAAGGGTGCTTCTTCAGGCGCGACGCCCAGCACTACGACGGGATACGTTAAGATAGATGCGCATGCGTGAAGTCGTCATCGCCGCATCCGTTCGAACGCCTGTGGGGCGCGCCTATAAAGGCACGCTCCGCGCCACCCGTCCCGATGAACTAGGCGCCGTGGCTATCAAAGGTGCGCTGGAGCGCGTGCCCCAACTTGATCCCAAAGAGATCGAAGATGTCATTCTCGGCTGCGCCATGCCCGAAGCCGAGCAAGGAATGAACGTGGCCCGCATCGCCTCGCTTCGCGCCGGACTGCCGGTGGAGGTTTCGGCGCTCACCATCAACCGATTCTGCTCGTCAGGACTGCAGGCGATCGCCATGGCTGCCGAGCGCATCATGAGCGGCGGGGCGGAGGCGATTGTTGCCGGGGGCACGGAATCGATGACGATGATCCCGATGGGAGGCCACAAAATTTCGCCCAACCCCTGGCTCGTCGACCACTACCCTGACGCTTACCTCAATATGGGCCTCACCGCCGAACGCGTGGGCCAGCGCTTCGGCATCACGCGCGAGGCGGCGGATGAGTTCTCGCTGCGCAGCCACCAGAAGGCACTCGCCGCGATTCAGGCCGGCAACTTCGACGAGGAAGTTGTAGCCGTGCCGGTGAGCTTTACTACTCCGAATGGCGCGAAGCCCAAGCGGCAGGAAATTATTTTCAAAGTGGACGAAGGCCCGCGTGCCGATACTTCGCTCGAAGCGCTGCTTGCGCTGAAGCCCGCATTCCACGTTAAAGGCACAGTGACCGCCGGAAACTCTTCACAGATGTCCGATGGTGCGGCGGCGGCGGTGGTCATGTCTGCCGAACGCGCGAAAGCGCTCGGTATCAAGCCGCTGGCGCGTTACATTTCATTTGCGACCGCGGGATACAAGCCGGAAGAAATGGGACTTGGCCCGGTGTTTGCCATTCCGAAAGCTTTGAAGATGGCCGGACTGAAGCTTTCCGATATCGATGTAATCGAGTTGAACGAGGCCTTCGCCGCGCAATCGCTGGCGGTGATCAAAGAGGCTGGGCTTGATCCAGAGAAGATCAACCCCAACGGCGGAGCAATCGCCCTCGGACATCCGCTGGGTTGCACCGGTGCCAAGCTGACGGCAACGGTCATCCGCGAACTCAAGCGCCGCAACGGACGCTATGGCATGGTCACCATGTGCGTCGGCGGCGGCATGGGCGCGGCAGGGATATTCGAAAATCTGAATTAACCACGAAGACTCGATGGCTGGGGCTATAATCTGTTGCAAGGAGGGATCCTCATGTTGATCTCCCGCCTTTTGCCGTTTTCAATACTCATCGCAGTGGGTGCTGCGACGGTGGCAGCGCAGTCTTCGCCGGAGAAGAGTCCGATCGTAATCCAGTCGACGGATGCCGGCCACTTTAATTCTTCGGCAAGTCCCGACCTTCCCTTCATCTTCCCAAATCTGAAAGCTGAGCAAGACCAACCGGAACCGATGGATCGTATTCGCATCGGGGAGTACAGTCCGCGGTTAAGCCAGTTCGGCGTGCCGCACACTCTGCTTAGTGACCCGGATGGGCAGCCGTTGGACGACGATACCCTCTGCTATACAATGCGCAGCTTCAAGGTCGCACGCGATAACCCACAGTCGGATTCCACGCATGCCGCCGGGTCATCGACGTGCCAGCCCGCAGCCCGCTTTCACGTGCATAGCATCGAGTTGAGGGCTTCGCCGTCTGCGCCGTAAGTGGTTTGCCACCTCGGGTATCCGTTTACGGCCGATCGTTCAGTATCGTGTGAAGTCTCAGAGAGCCGAAGGCGCGCTGGAGCCCAACGATTCAGGTATAAAACCCGTAGTAACACCCCAGTTTCGCACCTATCATTCCAACTCCGCTCGAATTAGAATGAAGTGTACTTTTCCTGGCATTCGCGACGCGCTCGGCGCTTTCATTTAGAGGATTAAGACATGGCTACAACGACAGCTGTTCCCAAGACCAGGATTTCCGGCGGCAGCTTCTTGCTGGAATCCCGCCGCACTGACGAAGTCTTCACACCCGAGGACTTCACCGAGCAGCACCATCTCATCGGGCAGACCGCGGAAGAATTCACTGTCAATGAGATCCTGCCGAATGTGGAGAAGATCGAGCACAAGGATTTCTCAATTTCGCGCGCTCTGCTGAAAAAAGCAGGCGACCTGGGCTTGAGCGGCGTGGAAATTCCTGAAGCCTACGGCGGCCTCGAAATGGATAAGGTCACGGCTGCGGTCATCGCGGACCACATTGCCCAGTATGCCGGCTTCGCCACAACTTGGGGCGCGCACAGCGGGATTGGGTTGCTGCCCATCGTTTATTTCGGAACCGAGGAGCAAAAGAAAAAATATCTACCGCGCCTGGCTACCGGGGAAATTGTAGGCGCCTATGCCTTGTCAGAAGCCTCTTCCGGCTCTGACGCGATGAACTGTCGCGCCCGTGCTGAGCTTTCCTCCGACGGAAAGCACTACATCCTGAATGGCGAGAAGATGTGGATTACCAACGCCGGCTTCGCCGATCTGTTCACGGTCTTCGCCAAGGTCGACGGCGAAAAGTTCTCGGCGTTTCTGGTAGAAAGGGATTTTCCCGGGTTCTCCATCGGCGCCGAAGAACACAAATTAGGCATTCGCGGCTCCTCCACCTGCCCGATCATCTTGAACGACTGCAAGGTGCCCGTGGAAAATCTGCTCGGCGAAATCGGCAGGGGGCACGTCATCGCTTTCAATATTCTGAACGTGGGACGTTTCAAGCTGGGTGCGATGTGCGTGGGCGGGGGCCGCGTGTCTCTCGAACACGCCATCTCCTACGCTAAGCAGCGCAAGGCGTTCAATAAGGTGATTTCGGACTTTGGCCTGGTGCGCGAAAAAATCGCCAACATGGCGACGCTGCTTTACGTTGGCGAATCGCTGGTCTATCGGACGGTGGGCATGATGGATAGCGCGTTGAGCGAGGTCGATAAGTCCGGTGCGGACGCGATGAAGGAAACTCGCAAGGCCATCGAGGAGTACGCAGTGGAATGTTCCATCATAAAGGTCTGGGCTTCGGAGATGGTCGGCTACCTTGTCGATGAGACCCTGCAAATCTACGGCGGATACGGCTTCGTCGAGGAGTATCCCGCCGAACGCGCTTATCGCGACGCCCGCATCAACCGGATCTTTGAAGGCACTAACGAAATCAACCGCCTCATTATCACCGGGTTTTTGCTGAAGCGTGCCATGAGCGGTCAGCTGCCGCTGATGCCCGCCATCAAAAAGCTGATGGATGAAGTGCTCTCCGGACCCTCGATGAGCGAAGACCTTGATGGTCCGCTCGCCGAAGAGAACAAACTGGTGGGGCAAGCCAAGAAGCTCGGGCTATTCGCCGCCGGATCGGCGACGCAGAAATACATGCAGTCGATCCAGGATCAGCAGGAGATCATGGGCGCCATCGCCGACATGACCATCGAAACTTATGCCATGGAGTCGGCGGTTCTGCGCGCGCAAAAAATCGCGGAGACGAAAGGCGAAGCAGCCGCCGCTCTCCCGATAGCCATGACGCGCGTCTATCTCACGCAGGCGATGGAGAAGATCGAGTCCGCAGCCAAGAAAGTGATCGCCGCGGTGGCCGACGGCGACATGCTGCGCACTCAGCTTGCAATTCTTCGCCGCCTGGCCAAGTACGAACCGTTCAATACTATCGAACTGCGCCGGCAGATTGCAGAGAAGGTGATCGAGCGCGGGAAGTACACGCTGGTCTAGGGCCTTAACCACGAGGTCGCGGAGCACATGGAGGAATTCAGAATCCTCTGTGCCCTCTGTGTTTCATTTTTTCCCTTTCCCTCTAGTACAAATATCCGCATGAGAACCAGACTCGTTTTCCTCGTCGCCGCGTTTGGAATGTTTGTTGGCTCGGTCCCATCGCTCGGCCAAGATAACAACACTGTATCGAGTGCTCTTGCCCTCACTCCGCCAATGGGCTGGAACTCGTGGAATAAGTTCGCCTGCAACGTCAGCGAAGACATGATCCGGAGCATGGCCGACGCGATGGTCAAGTCCGGTATGAAGAACGCCGGATACGAATACGTCAATATCGACGACTGCTGGCAGGTGAGCCGCGACACGCAAGGCAACATTGTCGCCGACCCGCAGCGCTTCCCTCACGGCATGAAGGCGGTCGGCGACTATATTCACTCGCTGGGGCTGAAATTCGGAGTTTATTCTGACGCGGGCTCGAAGACCTGCGCTGGCCGCCCGGGCGGCCTTGGCCACGAATATCAAGACGCGATCCAGTACGCGGGGTGGAGCGTCGACTACCTGAAGTATGACTGGTGCAACACCACCACGCAGGATGCGAAAGCCTCCTACGCCAACATCCGCGCCGCTCTCGATGGTTCTGGTCGTCCCATTGTCTTGAGCATTTGCGAGTGGGGCACGGCGAAACCCTGGCTCTGGGGAAAAGAAGTCGGCGGCAACTTGTGGCGGACGACCGGCGACATCAATGACCGCTGGGGAGGGTCCGAGAAATGGCCGGATGGCAGTTGCTGCTCCAACGGTATGCTGGCAATCCTCGATATGCAGGTCGGCCTGGAGTCTTACGCCGGGCCCGGCCATTGGAACGATCCTGACATGCTCGAGGTTGGAAACGGCGGCATGACGGATACCGAGTACCGTGCCCACTTCAGCTTGTGGGCAATTCTGGCCGCACCGCTGATCGCGGGCAACGACCTGCGCGACATGCGGCCTGAGATTCACGAGATTCTCACCAACAAGGAAGTGATTGCCGTGGATCAGGATCCGCTCGGGCGCGAAGGCGGGCGAGTGTGGAAGAACGGCGATGCAGAAGTCTGGGCGAAGCAGTTGAAAGACGGCAGTCGCGCGGCAGTGCTCTTAAATCGTGGCAGTGCAGAGAAGGAAATCTCAGTGAACTGGGAAGATATCGGCTATCCCGGGCACTTGACTGCTTCAGTCCGCGACTTGTGGCAGCACAAAGACCTCGGCAACTTCACTGGAAAGTTTTCCGCGTCGGTGGCTTCCCACGGTGTCGTAATGATAATAGTTAAGCCTTAGCGTCGCTGTGGTTGTTCTCTCAGTTCTTTGGAAAATTAGGATCGGCCTTCACTTCCTCGATCTGGGCGGTATGCCGCGCGCTGTGGGCCGAGATCAGTAGCAGCCACTGATAGCCATCCAATGTCCCCAGTATGGGATGGTCGAAGAAATGGTCGCGCAGGTCGTCGTTGGTGGTGCGGATGTATTCCATGGTTGCCGCGCGGCTGTCCTCGAACGCTTTCGTTAAGTCCGCTTCGGTAGCCCAGCGCCCCGTGGGACGAAGGAACTCCGGTGCTTGCGCCTTGTGGCTGCGGTCCGGAACCCTCTCAAGAACAATTTCATCTTTTCCTTTCACCTGATCACGCTTGTCGGGAGTCGCAGGGGACGACATAATCTGCTTCTGTACCAAGCCGAAGAGTCCCGACTCTGAGACCGTAATATGCTCGGCGACTTCCGCCACGGACCACCGGTCAGGAGCCGGTTTGAATGTCCACTGCGCCTGCGAAAGCCGGGCGATGGATTTCAGAAAGTTATCGCGCGTGGTTTGAAAGCTCTTCAGCGCCAACTCGCGTTCCTCTGGCGTGAGCGTGGCGGGAGCCGCAGTTTGCGCCCAACCGGAAACAGCCGTCAATCCCGACAGCAAAAGCAGAGTTGCGGCCAACTTCTTAATCTGCGACGTCTTCATTTTTATTTCTCCTGAGAATTACAGCCGTGCAATTGTAAATCAACTGTCAGGAATTCTTCTTCAGCTCTTCCATCACGCTCTGGATCAGTTCTTTCGCGTCGGTCAAGCTCTTCATGATGATTTGGATATCCATTACCGGCTTGCCCGGCCAGCGCTGGCTCTGGCAATAGACGCTGTGCTGTCCCACCAGTGCCATGGCATCGGTGATCGTGTCCATGGTCACGGCCAGCCGCCCGCGCGGAATGCCCATCATGGTCTCATAGTGTTCCAGCTCTTCCTGCTTCTCATCGAATACCGGCATCGGACGATTGTACCCGGCGCGGCGGATGGAGCATAATCATCGGTCTGCGCGGTAGTGGTGCCGTTTTGAATATCGCACCAGTACCGTCCGCGTGACATGGTCTCCGATTGTGGGCTAAAGAAATGCGGACGGTATGATGGAAGGTATGGAGGTAATGCAGATCTCACTTCGCCCGGCTCGCACCCAAGACTTCGACTATTGTGAGAGTCTCTATTTCGCGGGGATGACGAGAATTATTCAGCAATTGAACTTGGACATGGCCGTTCAAGTCGCTAGCTTCCGGCGGCAGTGGGACTTGGCACAGGTTCGAATGATCACCTTCGACGGCATCGATGTTGGGTGGTTGCAGAGCACAACTCGAGGCGACACGCTCTTTCTTGGGCAGCTCTTTGTGGACGGCTCCTTCCAGCGGCGGGGCATCGGTACCGAGGTAATGAGTCGGTTAATTAGTGAGGCCACGCGCGCCCGCCAATCGGTGACACTAGGCGTAGTGAAAGTTAACCCTGCTTTACGGCTCTATGAGCGGCTCGGATTTCGCGTTACCCATGAGGATGAGCGCAAGTTGTACATGAGGCGCGACGCTGGCGCCGAAGTGCCTATTTCAAACAAGGACGCTGCCGTCTGCTGACGAATCTACTTTCGATCCGTCAAACGTCTTGGCCATCGCGAAGCAATCTAAAGGAGAATCCATGCAAAAACGAACTGTCTTCCTCTCGTTTCTAACCATCCTGTTTAGCGCTACTGCTTTCGCTCAGATGGGCGGAGGCCGGCCCAGCCCCGCAGCGTCAGCTACGTGCGATCTCGGCGGCGGCAAAACTGTCAAGACCGATTACTCCAGCCCCCGCATGAAGGGCCGCAAGATTTACGGCGAACTCGTGCCCTTCGGCGAAGTCTGGCGCACCGGAGCCAATGACGCCACAACGTTCGTCACCAGCGCCGATGTGATTGTCGGCGGCAAGGTTGTGCCCGCCGGCAGCTACACGATCTTTACCGTGCCGGCTGCAGGCAAGTGGACTCTGATCATCAACAAGAAGACGGGCGAGTGGGGCATCCCCTACAAATATGAGAGTGATGAACTGGCCCGAGTGGACATGAATGTTTCGAAGCTACCGTCGCCCGTGGAGAACTTCACCATCGGCTACGGCAAGTCGGGGAGCGGCTGCACGCTGCGGGTCGACTGGGAAACGACGCGCGCTTCGGTGGACATCTCGGCTAAATAGCGCGCGGAGAATAGAAATTGTTGATTTATGATTGTTGATCGTTGTTTGAAAACCTCAAACTGGATCGGTATTCAATCAATAATCAGAAATCGACGATCAACAATTAGAAACCCGGCTTCCACCGCAAAACCGGCCTCCTGGCAGCGGCGGTCTCATCGAGCCGCGAAACCCGCGTGGAGTGCGGCGCATCGAGCACCGTCTGCGGATTTTCTTCGACTTCTTCCGCAATCGACTTCATCGCCTCAATGAATAAATCCATTTCTTCCTTCGACTCGCTCTCGGTCGGCTCGATCATCAGGGCACCGGGAACAATCAGCGGAAATGCAGTTGTATAAGGATGGAATCCGTAATCGATCAGCCGCTTGGCAATGTCCATAGTTCGCACACCTTTTTTCGCCTGCAACTTGTCGCTGAACACGACCTCGTGCATGGTTGGCGTGGAATACGGCAGATCGTAGGTGCCTTCGAGGCCTTTGCGGATGTAATTGGCGTTTAGCACCGCGTCTTCGGTGGTTTGCCGCAAACCATCTGGCCCATTCGCTTGGATGTAAGCCAGCGCGCGTACAAACATCCCAAAGTTGCCGTAGAACGCTCGCACCCTGCCCACAGACTGCGGACGGTGGTAGTCAAAGCCCAGCGTGCCGTCGGCTTTGGTGACCACCACCGGTGTCGGCACGAAGGGCTCGAGGATTTTCTTGATCGCCACCGGACCCGATCCCGGTCCGCCGCCTCCGTGAGGAGTGGAAAAAGTTTTGTGCAAGTTCAAATGCATCACATCGACGCCAAAATCACCCGGCCTTACCTTCCCGACCAAGGCGTTCATGTTGGCGCCGTCCATATAAAGCAAGCCACCTTTGGCGTGCAGAATGTCGGCAATCTTGTGAATCTGCTGCTCGAACACTCCCAGCGTGTTGGGGTTGGTGAGCATCAGCGCAGCGACATCGTCGCTCATCTGCGCTTCCAGCGCGGCGATATCCACCATGCCGCGCGAGTCGGATTTCAAGTTTTCGACGGCATAGTTGACCATCGCAGCCGTCGCCGGATTGGTCCCATGCGCCGAGTCGGGAATCAGAATCTTCTTGCGTGCATTGCCCTTCGACTGGTGATAAGCCCGCACCATCAGCAGTCCGGTCATCTCGCCATGCGCACCCGCCGCCGGCTGTAGCGTGATTGCGTCCATGCCCGTGATTTCGATCAGGCACTCGCTCAACGTCTTGAGGATATGCAGCGCGCCTTGCGAGATCTTCTCCGGCTGGTAGGGATGACCGTTGGCGATTCCCTCGACCCGCGCCACAGCTTCATTTACGCGTGGGTTGTACTTCATGGTGCATGATCCCAAGGGATACATTCCGAGATCGATCGCATAGTTCCACGTGGAAAGCCGCGTGAAGTGGCGAATGATTTCAATCTCGCTCACCTCGGGCATGTTCCCGAGATCCTTTCTTGCAGCGGCACCGAGCAGCGTCGACGTATTCACCTCCGGCACGTCGAGCGGCGGCAGCTTCCAGGCGGCTTTGCCGGCTGAGGACTTCTCGAAGATCAGCCCTTCGTTCTGATTCACCTGAAGGCGGGCCTTGGGAGTCTCGTACTTCATCGCGCCACCTCCTCAAGGCCAGCTTTTTCTCTTGCAGATCGGCCCGGACCTTCGCTTTCGGCCACCAATCCCACAGCCGTGTCGATCGCGCTGCGCGTGGTAAGTTCCGTGCAGCACCACAATGCCGCATTCCCCAACTCGGGATAGAACTTCTTCAGCGGCAATCCGCCGACCACTCTGTGTCCCAGCAGCCGGTTGTTGATGGCATGCGGGTCTTCGCTTGTCTCCACCACAAACTCGTTGAAGCGCGGTGCTCCACTGAACAAGACCCTGCCGTGCTTCGCGAACTGCGCAGCTGCGTATGCCGTCTTTGCCAGGTTCTGCCTGGCCAACTCTTTCAACCCGACCTTGCCATACACCGTCATAAAGATATTGACCATCAGCGCCATCAGGGCTTGATTGGTACAGATATTCGACGTCGCTTTCTCGCGCCGGATGTGCTGCTCGCGTGTGGCGAGCGTCAGCACGAATCCGCGTCTGCCTTGTTTATCGACCGTTTGGCCGACCAACCGACCGGGCATCTGCCGAACGTATTTTTCACGCGTGGCAATCACGCCGCAGTACGGCCCGCCAAACCCCAGCGGCACCCCGAACGATTGCGCTTCCATGGCGATGACGTCCGCTTGGCGCGGCGGTTCGACGATTCCCAGCGATACCGCTTCGGCGATCGAAACCACCAGCATAGCGCCGTGCTTGTGCGCGACCTCGGCGATCGCCGCCACATCTTCAATCGTTCCAAAGAAATTCGGCGATTGAATCAAGACACAAGCCGTTTCCGGCATGATCGACTTCTCTATCTCTTCCAGGTTCACCCGACCGTCAGCACCGAACCCCGCAACAGACAGCGGCATTCCCTGATGCGTGGCGTAGGTAGCGAGTACTTCGCGATACTCCGGATGCAAACTCCGCGCCACCACCACCGACCGCCGGCCCGTGAGCCGCACCGCCATCATCACCGCCTCAGCTGCGGCGGTTGAGCCGTCATACATGGAAGCGTTCGCCACTTCCATGCCGCTCAGTTCGCAGATCATGGTTTGAAATTCGAAAATCGATTGCAGAGTGCCCTGAGAAATTTCCGCCTGGTAGGGGGTGTATGCGGTGAGGAATTCGCCGCGCGAGATCAGCGAATCAATAATCACAGGCCGGTAATGGAGGTAGGCGCCGGCGCCGAGAAAACTGGTGTAGCCTTCGCCGTTTTCCCGCGAACGTTGGCGAAAATAGTCCACGATTTCAGACTCAGCCATCTGGCGGGGGACGTTGAGGTCGCGGCTTAGACGGTATTCCGCCGGAATTGGCGCAAACAACTCGTCGACCGAACGCAAACCAATCGCTCTTAGCATGGCTTCGCGGTCGGCGGGAGACTTGGGTAAGTAGCGCATAGGAAGTTGTTAGATGTAACTCGCGGTCAGTTGGATTGTGACGGCCGTCTGCTGCTTCACGCCGGTCCGGAATCGCACTTTCAGTGTCCTGCTTCTTCCGCCACAAATTGCTCGTAAGCGGCGGCCGAGAGCAGATCCTGCAGATCGGCCGGATTCTTCATCGTCATCTTCAACATCCAGGAGCCATGGGGATCTTTGTTAACTTTTTCCGGCGACGTAGCCAGATCGCCGTTGACTTCGGTGACCGCACCCGACACCGGTGCATACAAATCCGACACCGCCTTCACCGACTCGACTGTGCCGAATGCCTTGCCCGCCTCGAGATCCGTGCCGATCTTCGGCAGTTCGACGAACACGATGTCGCCCAGCGACTCCTGCGCATGGTCGGTGATACCGACGATTGCCTGTTGCCCGGTCACTTTAATCCACTCATGCTCTTTTGTATATTTGCGGTCTGTTGGATAGGCCATGATGACTTCTAGCTCCTGGCTCTTAGCTGCTAGCAAGGTCGTTTATACTGCCCAGTTCGTGGTTACGCGGTCTTCTTCGGCCGCTTATAAAACGGCGTCGGCACAACTTGCGCTCCCACACCCTGGCCACGAATCTCCACTTTCACTGCCGTGCCCACCGCCGCAGCCTCCGGAGGCACATAGGCCAACGCGATGTTCTTCTTCAAGAACGGCGCCGGTGATCCGCTGGTGACGTACCCGATCTCGTGGCCGCCGCCATCCAACACCTTGTATCCATCGCGTGCGATGCCGCGCTCAACCATCTCCAAGCCGACCAGCATCCGCTTCACGCCTTCGGCCTTCGCCTTTTCCAGCGCAGCGCGGCCCACAAACTCCGGCTTCTCCATCTTGCAGAAACGGTCAAGCCCAGCTTCCCAAACATTAATCGTATCGGAAATCTCGTGCCCGTAGAGCGGAAGTTTTCCTTCGAGCCGCAGAGTATTCCGTGATCCTAATCCGCAGGGCACAAGCCCGAATTCCTTGCCCGCGCTTAGAATCTCACTCCACACCCGTGCGCTTGTGGCCTTGTCCGCCGGAATGTAAATCTCGAACCCGTCTTCGGCTGTATATCCTGTGCGCGCAATCAGAATATCCTTCAGCCCACAGACTGATCCGCGCGTAACCCAGTAGAACTTTACCGCACTTAAATCAACGTCAGTCAGCTTCTGCAGTACGTCCACGCCCTTCGGCCCTTGAATCGCAATCTGCGTGAAGTCGTCCGACAGATTTTCCACCACGCAATCGAACTGCCGCGTGTTGTCGCGCACCCAGTTGAAATCTTTTTCGCGAGTGCCCGCGTTGATCACCAGCAGGTATTCGTCCTCACCCAGACGGTGGACGATCACATCGTCCACAAACGTCCCTTGCGGATAGAGCAGGGCGGAATACTGTGCCTGTCCTACCGTCAGCCGCGAAGCGTCATTCATGGAAATGTGCTGCACCGCAGCCAGCGCCTGCGGCCCCGCGAGGCGAATGTCGCCCATGTGGCTGACGTCGAAGATGCCCACGCCCGTGCGCACCGCCATATGCTCATTGATGATGCCGCAGCCGATCGACGCGGGATACTCCACCGGCATATCCCAGCCGTTGAAGTCGACCATCTTCGCGCCCATCTGGCAATGGACGGCGTTCAGCGCAGTCTTGCGGACGGCGGGAGCTGTATTGGCGGGAGTGGCCTCAACAAGAGACAAAGTCCAAACCTCTATCAGGGAGCATTAGCTGATCTGCCAGGATGGTGTGACTGTTTTACCGTATCATGCGGTTTTTCAGGCGGTCAAACTGGAAGAATGTTTACTCCGAGACGCGGCGTTCGCAGCTGGGACAATGAGGAAAATAACGCACTCCTCTGTGCCCTCCGTATTTTAAGCTTTTCTTTGATCTATCGACCGAACTGCACCGTCACATGCGTTCCCGCGGCCACATGCGTGCCCGCTGACGGAGACTGTTGGCGCGCCACGCCGCTGCCCACGGCTTCCAACTCCAGCCCAGCGTCTTGAGCGGCTTCCACGGCGCCACGCACGGTCTTCCCGACGAATGATGGCACTTCTATTCCGCCCTGTTCGACGTCCAGAACCACGGTTCCAGTCGGTAGCAGGGTCGTCGGCACGGCTGCTGCGTCAATTGGGTTCGCGGTCTTCTGCTGCGGTCCACCTTGGCCCGTCGAGGCCCCAGCGGCAGTTCCCGGTACCGGCTCAGTCTCGCGCATTGTGGCCTGGACTACCTTCCCATCGCTTCCGGCAGTTGCGGGCAAAGCCCGCCCTGAGCTTGTCGAAGGGAGTGTCCGCGCCACACGATCCGTCTCCGCTGGTTGCGAGGAATCGCCAACTACATCGGCCGTCTCCAGTGGCTCCCCAGGATGATCCGGCGTGCCTTCCTCCAAATCCCTATCCTTCGCTCGCGATGCCAGCAGCAGTTGATGATTCGGCGCGAGGGGCAGATCATGCGGCGTATGCAGATACTCGAGCACCTGCTGCGCCACGCGGCGAAATACGGGCGCTGAGACTTGCCCGCCCTGGTGCGGGCCCACCGCCGAATCCAGAATCACCGCCACCACAATCTGAGGATTGTTCAGCGGCGCGAATCCCGCGAACGACGCGACATACTTCGTCTTCGAATACGCTCCGGTTGCCGGGTCGACCTTCTGTCCTGTGCCAGTCTTTCCGGCGGAGGTGTAGCCTTCCAGAATCGCTTTGCGTCCCGTGCCTTCGAGTACAACTTTCTGCATCATCGACCGCATCTCGGCCGCGGTATAACTCGAAATCACGCGTCGCGACGCTGCCGGATGAAACGCCACGGTCTGCGGCGTGCCCTGGGCTTCGACTCTCCCCGTCAGAATGCGCGGCGCCACCCACACTCCATCATTGGCAAAGGTCGAGATCAATCCCGTCAACTGGATCGGCGAAATCCCAATCTCCTGTCCCATGGAAATCGCCGCAATCGAAACTTTTGACCAACGGCTCACGGGTTTGGTCAGGCCGCGCGTCTCGCCCGGCAACTCGATTCCCGTCTGCTGCCCAAATCCGTAAGCACGAATGTATTTGTAGAATCGGTCTTCGCCCAGCCGCAGCGCAATCTTGATCGCGCCTACGTCGCTGGATTCCGCCAGCACGCCCCACACCGGCAACAGGCCGTGCGGCTTTGAGTCGCGAATCCGCATCCCGTTATAGACGATCGATCCCATCTGACAGTCGAACACTTCATCGGGATTCGTGAGCTTTTCTTCGAGCGCCGCTGAAATCGTCACCAGCTTGAACGTCGATCCCGGCTCATACACATAGCTCACCGCGCGGTTGGTCAGCGCTGCGGGCGTGATCTGCTTGCGCAGGTTGGGATTGAACGTGGGCCGGTTGGCTAGCGCGAGAATTTCCCCGGTGTGCGGATTCTCGACGATCACCGTGCCCGCGATCGCCTGTGTGTCGTGAATCGCCTGATCCAGTTCCTTCTCGGCGATGTACTGAATATTTTTGTCAATGGTCAGGACCAGGCTCTCGCCAGGTTCCGGTTGCTTCTCTATATCGGAATACCACTGCCGGCGAGCGTCGACCGAGATGAACATCTTGCCCGCGCGCCCGCGTAGTTCATCGTCGAACGCATGCTCGATGCCACTCTGCCCGGAGTCCTCCATGCCGACAGTTCCTACTACCTGGGCCGCCAGATCGCGCGCGGGATAAAAGCGCTTCGGCTCTTTCTGAAAATGGATGCCCTGCAGGTTCAGCGACTGGATGCGCTCGATGGTCTCGTCATCTGCCTTGCGCGCCACCCAGCAAAAGGTTTTGTGGTTGCGGCAATCGGCGAGCACCACATTATGATCCTCACCCGTGATACGCGTAATCAGAGAAACGGCCGTGGGCAGGTCTTTTACTTCGCTCGGCACGGCAAAGGCCGAATCCACGAGCACGGACATTGCCAGTTCGTGACCTGCGCGGTCGTAAATTACTCCTCGCTTGGCGGAAAGCGGAATCTCACGCTGCTGCTGGTGCTCGGCTTGCTTGGCAAAGCTGCCGTAACAGAAGATCTGCAGATAGACCAGCCGCGCGCAAATCGCCACGCACCAGAACAGCAGCATTCCACCCAGCAAGTAAAGGCGGGAGTTCTTGCCGGGATTGGAATTGGTCGTCATGAAGCCGTCGTTAGTCGTTAGATAAACATGGCGGCCCGAGAGCCGCCGCAATCAGCACATACTAGTTGTCAGCCCTCATTCAAATCGAGGGCCATACTTGAGGCTTTGCCTCCGAAGGAACCTCCTATGGCACTCCCGGCGCAGAAATTTTCCAGCTTAACTATTTAGATAAACCCGGGGCCCCGTGGTCCGAATGGCTAGGCGCATCCTTCGCAAGGGTTGCCATGCCGGTTCGATTCCGGTCGGGGCCTCCAGGTCTTTCATAAACCGATGCCTTCGAAGCGCATCGGCGTTTTGATGTGGAAGGCGCAACCCGTTGGGCGTGGAATCTGCCTCCAAAGCGGTCAACCGTGGTGACACACGGTGGAGTTCGATTCTCCCGTCTTCCGCCATCAAACTTTTCAAACTGAGAATTCGCCCTATTAAACTAAGATCGCTCTCTCTGGCCCTAGGCGATGAAGAGGGCACCGGCAGGACGGGAGCCATGACGCGATTCCCGCCGGACAGAGTATAGTCCCGTCTTGCATGATCTGGGAACACACAGTCTCCTTACCGCCTCTGCTGTCCCGCCAGCACCATCACCGGCTCCGCGCTCGCCATCACCGGCGCGTTCGAATCTGTGGACGCGCTATCCATCCGGATCACCTGCCCCGGTTCGGGCGGGACCATTCCCATCCGCCGCGCCATCACATCGATTCGTTCCGGATCGCGCAAGCTGGCATCCTCCAAACGCAAAGCCCGGTTCATCTCCGTCAGGTTGCCGAGCTCGCGCTTCGAGGACTCGATCTGGTAGCCGTATTCAATCGCCCGGAAGTGCTGCCAGGCATAGGTAAACACCAGCAGAAACAGGCAAGCCAGCGCCGTGCCAAACTGCTTCATCTCGCGATTGCGCCCAGGATCTTCCACCTTCACCAGCCGCGAGTTGTCGATCGCTTTGGAGAAGTAGATTTCCGGCGTTCCCGTGAAAAAAGTACTTCGCCGGGCCGAAGGGATCGCACTCCGAATTGCCGCTGCTGCTGCCATTTAGGCTGCTCCTGCGAAAACCGGTTCTCGTTCTGTTTGCATCCGCGGAATCTGCAACTCAAACATCCGCCGCAGCTCCATCTCTTCGCCGCGACGCTTCCGTTGCGCACTCTGTTCCGCCCGTTCAACCGTCGCCATCAAATCCTTAATCAATGTTCCTGTGTACATTTTCCAACCTCAAAATTGGATTCCTACCACGGAACCCTCGTCAGAACCTGAACGCCCGGCACGCTTTCTACGGCTGTGCCGGGGACTCCGGCAGGTTTTCCGGAATCTAAACTCTTTCCGCTGCCCGCAACTTCGCGCTGCGTGCCCGCGGATTGCGATCGCTCTCTTCTTCAGTTGCCGTCACTGGCTTCTTCGTCAGCAAACTGAAGTAACCCTGCTTCGCAGCTTCGCGGAAAGCATCTTTCACAATGCGATCCTCCAGCGAGTGAAAACTGATCACCACTACGCGTCCTCCTGGCCTTAGAACCTGCGGCGCTGCATTCACCAGCGCCCGCAGATCGTCCAGTTCACGGTTTACGAAGATTCGGAGAGCTTGGAAGGTTCGGGTCGCCGGATGAATTCGCCTCTGTTCAGAATTCATTGGCCGGGCCGCGGCTGATATGACATCCGCAAGATGTGCGGTAGATCGTATCGGCCGCGACCGGACAATGGCTCTGGCGATTCTCCGCGACCTCCTTTCCTCTCCG